>Ga0126373_10000995_pt1 | contig 19567 bp, 19 predicted proteins | sample PanSoiMetPlot_11_FD_92545 | JGI IMG/M metagenome (GOLD analysis project Ga0126373, IMG submission 92545) | Tropical forest soil microbial communities from Panama - MetaG Plot_11 | ecosystem: Environmental > Terrestrial > Soil > Tropical forest > Bulk soil | place: Panama | collected 2016-02-17 | reverse complement strand
AGGGTGGTGGCCGAAGGCCCTCCGCCGCGGGCGTCTGTCACCCTGACCGGAGCACTACGGATAGTCGATGCCGGGCCGCGCTATTTCTACGCGGCCGCAGTCGCTTCGCTTGCCGCTACCAGTGCGCTGACGATCGTGCTCGCCGAGGCCATCCGACCTGGTGGCCATCTCCCGACGCCGCAGCGCGTACTCATGGAAATGGGAGTGGCAGGCTGGGTCCTGGCCGCTGTGCTCATCGTCACGCCGCTGGCCTGGCCACGACCGCGACGCGATGCGGTGGTGAACCGGGTGGTGGTTCCCGAGCAGCGTGCCGCGATCTGGCTCGCGCTGGCCGTGTGGTTCCCGTTGCTGCTAATCCCGGCCTACTACCGGGCCGAATCGACCCTGCCCACGTCGGTGGTGTGGATCGCATTCGGATTCCTGGACAAGCGGTGGGTGACCGCGACGTACCTGATCGGCGCCCTCGCGCCGATGCTGCTGCTTGTCATCGCCGCGCGCGTCCTGGCCGCCGGGCGGGCCCATCCCCGCAGCTGGCGGGCCTGGTTCCGCGCTCTCGTCCCGGGCCCCGCGACATCCCAGCCTCGGGACGTGAGTACTGAGGGTGAGCCTGGCAGCGGGGTAGCGGCCCGATCGACTTCCTGGTGGGCAACGCCCGCTGTGCGCGCGGCACTCGGCATCATGACCGCCATCGGGGTCGCCTATTACTTCTACGGACCGCCGTGGCATCTGAACCGGTCGACCTCTTCCGGCCCGATTGGTACCCAGGAGGACGTCTTCCTCACCGGCTTGCAGGCGATCTCGAAGGGCGCGGTACCGTACATCGGGCCAGCGTCGGTGCAATACGGGCCCGGTACTCAGCTGCTGTCCTACTGGTATATGCGGCATATCGCCGGGTTCTCCGTGCTCGGCTTTCGCGAATCATGGGCGATGCTCCAGTGGGTCGGCGCGACGATCTTCTTCATCGTGCTCTTCCTCGCGCTCGGATACGGCCGAGGACTTGCGGCCTCGCTGCTTGCGGCGCTTGTCTACCCGGCATTGCAGCTGATGGGCTTCACGGCGAACCGCAACTACATGGGGTTCTGGGGCTGGGCCAACCCGCTCCGGTACGTCGGTGCAATAACGCTGATCTTGCTCTTGCCGGCGGTCATCAGGCGGTGTCCGTCCTGGCGCGGTCTAACAGGCGCCGCGGTGCTTGGCTTCCTGTGGGGGGCGCTGTCGTTCGTCGCTCAGGAGAACCTGATTGCTGGCGCCGTCGGGTCGCTGGTCGTCGGGGCCCTGGTGCTGGTCAGCGGCAGTTCGTCGGGGCGGTCGGTCTGGACCGCCTTGCTCGCGGCCTTGGGCGGGTTCGTCGTCAGCTGGCTGCCAGCCACGGTGTATTACGCGGTTCACGGGCTCCTCACCCGCTTCCTGTATCTGTACTTCCACATCACCGGCGCAGTCGCCGCGGGATACAGCAACACTCCGTACGGCGGCGCTACTCCCTCGAAGGGCCAGATCGCGACCAGCGGACCCTGGCGTGCCGTCTTCTACGGCCTGCCGTGGGTGCTTGCCGTCCTGGCGCTGCTCGTGGTCATCGAGGTCCGTCCGTTCCGCGTCGCGATGCACTGGTCGGTACAGCGGATCACCATCGTTTCCGTCGTGCTCACGACGATCTTGCTGTATCAGGGCGCGTTGCTCCGGTCAGACGCGTTCCACCTGACCGGCACTACGCTCGTGCTGCCTGCGCTGGTGGTTACCGTCGCCAGCATGCTGCCCCGACTGCTGGGCGGCCGTCGGCGTGTCACGCTCGTTGTCGCAGGTGCAGTGCTCGCGGCGGCGTCGTTCGCCCTGCTGCCGGCGCGCGCCTACGCGCCATCCGCAGTCCGAGGCGAGGCAGTAGCGCCCTACCGGGATCGGCAGCGGCTCGCGGCTGAGACTGCCAAGGCAGTGCCGCCCACGCTCGCCGCGACCCGCGTCGGGGCCGGTGCGCTGGGCAGCTTGGCGTGCTGCCAGCACTTCTCCGAGCCAATGCCGAGCTTCGTCGGGCTGACGAACAGGATCCATGCGATCGTCGGCAACCGCGTGACGTACGTGGCCGACTTCCCCGGCGGGTACCCGGGAGCTATCTACTTCGTGGCCGACCTCACGCCCGCGCCGATCCCGATGGACCTGTACACGATGGTGTTCACGGTCCAGCAGCGAGCCGAATACATGGCGACCTTCCATCACAGCGTGCTGCCTTATGTCCAGGCGCTGATCACCTCGGACCTGACCGCCCCGGAGTCGCGCTATTTCCTCCAGCGGTACCCGCGGGCCATCAAGGTCACCCTGGCCTACAACGGCGCGCCTTACTACGTGCTGCTGGCAAGCTGACTCGCGGGAAGTCGAGGTACAGGACGAGGGGCCTTGTTTGCTCGAAGTCGTGCGACTCCATGGTCTAGCCGTGTCGATATCTAGTCTTTTACGGGAATCAGCGGACGTGACATACTTGCCCGGGCCGCGCGGCGGATGCGAGCGAGGGCGAGCGCACGGTGATGTCTTTTGGTGCTATGACGGCACGGTGGAGCGAGCTCCGTCCCGTGCAGAACGTCTTGGCCCGGCTGACCGCTATCACTTTGGGGTTGCTCGCGCTTGCCTGGCTCCCACGGCCCCACACAGTCTGCCCGTTGCTGATGCTGACCGGCGTTCCGTGCCCGTTCTGCGGCGGGACACACGCCGGGATCGATCTTGGGCGGGGCCACCCGGCGGCGGCATTGCGTGCCTCACCGCTCGCTGTCTGTGGTGCCGCGGTCGTGATCATCCTGCCCGTTCTTCGCACGACTAGCCTCGCCGGACGGTGGCGGGAGCTGCCTGCGAGAACACGCAGCACCGTATTGATTGTCAGTATTGTCGCGACCCTTGCCGCCTCGGAGGTCTGGCAGCTAGGGCGCTTCGGTCTTCTGTAAGTGGCGTCGGCAACGAGGAGGAGTCATGACAGACCAAACCCCGCCACCACCGGGGTACGGCGACCAGCAGCCGCCGAGCTACCCGCCCGGCTATCCGGGACAGGCTGGCGGTCCTGGCGGGTATGGGCCGCCACCACCTGGCTACGGGCCGCCACCGCCGGGCTATGGCCCCGGATACGGCGGCTATGGCCCCGGATACGGGGGCTATCCCGGTCCACAAAAGCAGCAGTCGAGCACACCGACCGTGCTGTCGGTGATTGGGATAGTTTGCTGGCTCTTCTGCTCGCCCGCCGCGATCGTCCTGGGGATCATCGCGCAGAACCAGTACCGAAGCCAGGGGCGGCCGGACGGCTTGGCCAAAACCGCATGGATCGGCGGCATTGTCCTGCTCGTCGGTGGCATCATCCTTGCCATCGCCCTGCGCGGGCGTGGGAGCGCTGGATAACCGCGCAACTAGACGCGCTGGTCTCATGTCCCGACGAGGTAGTCATTACTAGCCCCGGGGTAGTGCTCAGCACATGGCAGGTGGCGAACCAGCGGGCCACTCAAAGGTAAATGGCGGACGCCTGTGGGCCGGCGGAGCCGCAACCGCAGTGGTCGCAGCGCTGGTCGTCATTGCGGGCGTCTACATTGCCAGGGACATTCTCAACATTCCGGTCCTAGCGCCCAAGGCAGCCGGCAGTCTTGGCAACTCAACGACCGCGGTCTATGCAGTAATCGCGGCCGGCGGAGCTCTGCTGGCGACCGCGCTCCTGCATGTCCTGCTCCTCGGGGCGCCACGGCCGGTGCGCTTCTTCACCTGGATCGCCGGTCTCGCGCTTGTCCTGGCCGTCGCGGTCCCGTTCTCGGAACAGGCCGAACTGCAGAGCAAGGTTGCGACCGCAGTCATCAACCTCGTCGCGGGTCTCGCCGTGATCTCGCTGCTGACCGGGACCGCGCGCGCTGCTGTCCCGCTCGCTCCCAGCGAGAGCTCAGCCTCCTCCGAGAGCCGCGGTGACCGAGATTTCTTCGAGTGACCGACGCTAGGCGAGTTCGCTGATCAGCTGACGCAAGAAGGCTCGCGTCCGCGGGCCGTCGTCGCCGCGGGCGTATTCGCCGGTGACGAAGTCCGTGACGCCTGCTTCCGCCAGCGCTTTAATCTGCTCGGCGACGCTGTCCTCATCGCCGACGACCGCCACATCGCCAGGGCCAGCAGCGCCTTCCTTGTCGAGCATCGCTCGGTATGACGGCAGCTGGCCGTAGATCGCGAACGCCTTACTGGCGTTCACGCGTGCCTGCTCTGGATCGTCGGTCACGCACACCGGGAGCACGCAAACGACGCGAGGGCTGGGCCGGCCGGCCTCGGCGGCTGCGGCCGTAATCGTCGGCACGATGTACTCGCGCACGGTGTTCGGCCCGGTCATCCACAGCACAGTTCCGTCGGCCCGCGTCCCCGCCAGCTTGAGCATCTGCGGAGCGAGCGCAGCAAGGAGCAACGGCAGAGTCGGACGAGACCGAGGGACCGAGAGGCCGATGTGGGCATGCACTGTCTCGCCGTCGAAGCTAACGTTTTCCCCGGCTAGCAGCGGCACGAGCACGTCGAGGTACTCGCGCATATGCCGGGCAGGCTTGTCGAAGCTGTAGCCGTACATGTCCTGAATCACGATCTGGTGTGACAGCCCGATCCCGAGCGCCAGACGGCCGCCGAGCGCGAGGTCAGCGGTAAGTGCCTGCTGCGCCATCACGGCCGGATGGCGAGGATAGGTCGGCACGACCGCGGTGCCGAGCTCGATGCCGGGCACCTGGGCGCCGGCTACCGCCAGCGAGGTCAGCGCCTCAAGGCCGAAGATGTTGGAGATCCAGGCAGACGCGAAGCCGTCGTCAGCCGCGGCTCGGATCTGATCAGCGAGCTTGAACATCGTGTCCGGGCCGGCCGGTTCTGCCAGTGAAGTGCCGATCCGCATCTGAACTCCATCCGCGCGATGGGACCTCGTAGTCCGATCTTGGCCGGGCGGTGGCGGCTGTGCAAGCTCACACGAAGCACCACCGCCGGGTCCAGCGCATGCGAATCAGGTACCTCGCCTCTTTTGCTAACGGCTGACGTGGGGACAATAGGGACATGGAATCCAGCACTCGCCGTCCTACGCCAGCAAGCCGCGCGGCTGCGGCAGAGCGAGACCGGCTGGAGACCGAGCAGCGGGCCAGGAAGCACCGGCAGGACGCCGCGCGCGCTCGATCCCGGGCTGCGCTGCGCGAACAGCAGACAGCCGAGAAGGTCGCGCCCGTCATGCGCGACGAGGCTCTGCCCGCGGGCCGGTATCTCGATCGGGAAGACAGCTGGCTGCGATTCGCCCAGCGAGTACTCGAGCTGGCCGAGGACCCGCCGAACGTACCGCTGCTTGAGCGGTGCCGGTTCACCGCGATCTTCGCCAGCGCGCTCGATGAGTTCTTCGGCGTTCGGATCGCAGGCCGAATCCGGCGGATGGCGACCGGGCTGCCTGTCGAGGCGGCGTCCGGCCTGTCGCCAAGCCAGATTCTGGAGAACGCGCTCGAGTTGGCCCGCGAACTGTCGGCCCGGCATGCGCGAAACTTCAGCGAGCAGATCATGCCCGACCTGACCGCCGAGGGAATAGATATCCTTCGCTGGAAGGAGCTCATTCCTGAGGAGCAGTCGCGGCTAGAGCGGCTCTTCAAGGAGCGTATCTACCCGGTACTGACTCCGCTTGCGGTCGATCCTGCACACCCGTTCCCGTTCATCTCCGGTCTGACCCTCAGCCTCGCGGTTACGATCGCCGATCCTGAAACCGGGCAGACCATCTTCGCCAGGGTGAAGGTGCCGCCGCTGCTGCCACGGTTCCTCTCCGTCGGGCCCAACCGGTTCGTGCCGCTGGAAGACGTCATCGCGGCGCACCTGGACCAGCTGTTCGTTGGCCTGGACATACTCGAGCATCACGTCTTCCGGGTCACCAGAATCAGCGACCTGGAGATCGACGAGGATGTCACCGAGAACCTGCTGCAATCCCTGGAACGCGAGCTGATGAAGCGCCGGTTCGAGCCGGCGGTCCGGCTCGAGGTCGAGGAGTCGATTTCTGAGGACGTACTGGAGCGGCTGATTACCGAGCTGGATGTGGACAGACGTGCCGTTTACCGGGTGCCGGGGCTGCTGGATCTGTCCGGCCTTGCGTCAATCGCTGACCTCGACTTCAGGAACCTCAAGTACCCCACGTTCGTGCCGTCGGAGACTGCGCTGCCAGGGGACGTCAGCGTCTTCAGCACTCTCAGTGATCATGACGTGCTCGTCCACCACCCCTATGACTCGTTCACCGCCAGCGTGCAGCGTCTGATCGTGTCAGCGGCGGCCGATCCGCGTGTGCTGGCGATCAAGCAGACGCTGTACCGCACGAGCGGTGACTCCGAGATCGTCGACGCGCTGATCGACGCCGCCGAGGCAGGCAAGCAGGTTGTCGTCGTGGTGGAGATCAAGGCTCGCGGTGATGAGCGGGCCAACATCGGCTGGGCGCGCAAACTGGAGGAAGCTGGCTGCCACGTCGTGTACGGCTTCGTCGGGCTGAAGACGCACTGCAAGATGGCGCTGGTCGTGCGCGAAGAATCCGACGGGTCGCTGCGCCGGTTCTGCCATATCGGCACCGGCAACTACCATCCCAAGACTGCGCGGCTGTACGAAGACTACGGCCTGCTCACGGCTGACCGGACTGTCGGCGAGGACATCACCGACCTGTTCAATCACCTGACCGGGTTTAGTCGCCGCACCGAGTACAGTCGTTTGCTCGTTTCGCCGGCCGGCGTGCGCACCGGGCTGATCGAGCGAATCGACGCCCAGGCAGCGCTGGCCATGGCGGGAGAGCCGGCGCGCATCCAGATGAAGTGCAACGCCCTCATCGACGAAGCCACCATCGATGCGCTTTACCGGGCCTCAATGGCGGGCGTCCCTATCGACTTGTGGGTCCGGGGGATCTGCTCGATCAGACCGGGCGTGCCGGGCCTGTCCGAGACCGTCCGGGTGCGCAGCATCGTCGGCAGATTCCTTGAGCACTCGCGCGTCTACGCGTTCGGCGCATCATCGGACGCCGCCCCTGGCGAGGTCTGGATCGGCAGCGCTGACATGATGCACCGCAACCTCGACCGCCGGGTCGAGCTCCTGGTCCGCGTGACCGATCCTGCGCATCGCCTGCAACTGCGCCAGCTCATCGACATGGCGATGGATCCGCGAATCGCCTCGTGGTGGCTCGCAACGGACGGGACGTGGACCCGCCATCATCTGGACGCTGATGGCAACCCGCTTACCGATCTTCAAGATCTGCTCGTCAAAGCCCGGCGCGGCCGGGGCGCCGATGGGTGATCAGGGCGCGGCCGAAGAGGTACGGGCTGCCGGCACAGTCTTGTGGGAGCCAACGGAAATCGGAGTGCAGGTGGCTCTGGTCCACCGGCCCAAGTACGACGACTGGAGCTTCCCGAAGGGAAAGCTGGATCCAGGTGAGCATCCGCTGATGGCCGCGGTGCGCGAAGTCGCCGAGGAAACAGCACTGCGGATCACTCTGGGCAGGCGATTGCCGCCTGTGCGGTACGCCCACGGCGGCCTGCCAAAGCGGGTGGACTACTGGATAGCGACGACGGCCTCGACGCTGTCCGCCTTCGCCCCGGGCACCGAGATCGACGAAGTGGCCTGGCTAGCGCCGAAAGCAGCCGCCACTCGGCTCAGTTACGAGCAAGATGTGCAGACGCTTGCCGAGTTCAAAGCCGGGCCAAAACAGACGGTGCCACTGATCGTTATCCGGCACGCCAGCGCGGGCAGCAAGGCGCAGTGGCAGAAGAGCGATGCCTCAAGACCGCTGGACAGCCGCGGCGCCAGCGAAGCTCTCGCGCTGGCTGACTTGTTGCGGTGCTTCGGTGCGGCAGCCCGCGTTGTAAGCGCGCCTGCTGAGCGCTGCGTCGCCACCGTCCGGCCGTACGCGGAGAGCATTGGTGCGGTGGTAGAGATTGAGGCGGCCTTCGGCGTCGGCTTGAACGGCTCGGCGAACCCCGATCCGGCTGTCGCGGCGGCGCGGCTGGCAGCGGACTCCCGGCCTGTCGTCATCTGCGGGCACCGGGAGAACCTGCCAGCGCTGCTGGACGCTGCGTACGCAGCGCTCGACGCGCAAGTGTCGCTCGGCAAACCGCTTCGCAAGGCGGAATTTGCTGTGCTGCACCGGGCCGAAGGAAAACTGGCAGCGCTCGAGCGTTACCACCCCGACGGCGATGCGTTAGTTATGCCCGTGCGGTCCTGGTTGCCGGAGCTCGTCAGTTCGCGGCGTCCATAGGCTGCCAATCGAGCGTCGGCGGTAGGGAGCCCTCCAGGATGAGCAGCCAGCGCTTGACCTCGATGCCCGCGCCGCCGCTGTAGCCGCCGAGACCGTCGCTCGCCAGGACGCGGTGACACGGCACGATGACCGGGATCGGATTCGACCCCATGATCTGCCCGACAGCGCGGGCAGGGACCGTGTCAGCAGTCGGCATGATGCCCGCCCTGGCGGCCAGCTGGCCATACTTGACGGTCTCGCCGTAGGCCACGGATTCAGTCAGGACCTGGAGAACCTCGCGCTGCGTGCCGCCCGTCGATGACCAGTCAAGGGGCAAGTCAAACGCCTGGCGCCGACCGCTGAAATACTCATGAAGCTGCCGCCGTCCCTGCTCGGCCAGCTCCCGGCCGGGGCCGTCGGCGTCGCCGGTGCCGGGTTTCGGCGGGATGCCATATCGGACTTTTGCGACGCCGGTGGCGCTCGAGCCGACGCTCACTGGCCCCACGGGTGTGGTCAGTGTCGCCCAGGACAGTTCAGCCATGTGTGCATTCTGCCGCGTACCTCTGACATCCCTGGGTAGTGGCGGCGGCACGGGAAGTGTCGGTAGCCCGCGATACAACGGTGAGTGTCGGGCGCCGGAGACGGTCCGGCAGTGCCGGGCTCGGTGGGTCCCGCGCGAGCGCACAGAGGGGCAGGGATAGCCATGATGGACGACATTGCGGAGTCGGTGGAGGCCGAGCTAATCGCGCTGTCGAGCGCATTGACAGAGCCTGACGATCGCGAATGCCTGCGCTGCTTCCTGCTCAGGATGATCAGCGAGTTCGGCTGCGACGGTACGCACCGATGGACGATCAGGTGGCGCAGCCTCAGGGCTCCGCTTGCGACCAGGTTGCTGCACAAGCTCGAGGAGCTGGGCGGTTGCTGTGACTGTGAGGTGGTCATGAATGTCTTCCCGCAGTATCCGCCCTCGGGTCGGCTACTGCCGTGCGCTGGTCAGTCGCAGGCTGGTTCCGCGGTGCCGTGTGACCTTGGCGCATTGCGCCGGGCGGCATGAAGAGCCGCTACTCACCGTCCTTCTCGAGGATGCGCAGCATCGCCCGCGTGAGTGGTATCGCTGTCAGGTCGACCTGCCATGGCCGCGCTCCATAGCTCATGAGGTCCGCACCGACAGCCTCGGCGCTGAGCGTCGCTGGCGGTTGCCAGGACAACCGGCGTACCGCGTCTGGCGGGAGGAGGTTCTCGGCCGGCAGGCCGTGCGAGTCGGCTAGCGCCGCCACGACCGCTCGCGCGGCTGTCAGGCGCTGCGCGGCTTCTGGGTCGCGGTCCGGCCACCGGTGCGCCGGCGGCGGTCCCTCGCCTGGTGGGGCTGAGGCGGGCGGCAGCGCACGGTCCGGCAGCACTTTTGCCCGGCTGATCGCGCGCAACCACTCGGGCAGGTGGCGGCGGGCGCCGCGGGCGGTAAAGCCGGCGATCGCCGTCAGTTCCTCCGGCCCCGAAGGTATGACCCTGGCGGCCTCGACGATGGCGGCATCGGCGAGCACTTTAGTTGGCGACAGATCCCGACGATGGGCGATCTTGTCGCGCTCCAGCCACAGCTCGCGGACGACGGCAAGACCGCGACGAGTGTGTACTCGGTGGATCCCAGACGTGCGGCGCCAGGGGTCGGTGCGGGGCGGCACGGGCTGGGCCGCAGCGGCCAGCACCGCTGCGAACTCCTGCCGTGCCCACTCAATCTTGCCCTGCTCGGTCAGCCGGTGAGCGAGCACGTCGCGAAGCTCGACGAGGACCTCGACGTCAAGGGCGGCATACCGCAGCCACTCCACCGGAAGCGGCCTGGTAGACCAGTCCGCTGCCGAGTGGGTCTTTTCGAGCCCGAGTCCGAGCATGGACTCGACCATGGTGGCGAGGCCTACCCTGGGACAGCCGAGTAGCCGGCCCGCCACCTCCGTATCAAACAGCTCGCGCGGCCGGTAGCCAAGCTCGGCTAGGCATGGCAAATCCTGCGACGCCGCGTGCAATACGGCCTCCGTTCCCCCAAGCGCAACATCGAGGCCCGATAGATCGGGACACGCGGTGGGGTCGATCAGTACAGTTCCGGCACCTAGCCGCCGGAACTGCACGAGGAAGGCACGGTGCCCGTACCGGAAGCCCGAAGCGCGCTCAGCGTCGACCGCGACCGGACCGGAGCCAGCGGCCAGCGCGGCCGTGGCCACGTCCAGATCAGCAGCGCTCGTCACCAGCGGCGGCAACCCCTCGCGTGGTTCCAGCAAGGGCTCAACCTGGCGCGCGCCCACCTCATTCTCGTCAGCGCCGCCGGGCTCGGCCACGGTCATGGCCGTGACCGTCGGCGTGGGGGTCGCAAGGCGGCAACTCCCGACGCGACTGGCGGCAGTCCGGCCGCCGCGCAGACGACATCGCACCAGGCGGCGACGTGTCCGTCCAGACCAGCCGAGCTGTCATTGGAGATCAACGGCGACCAAGATGCACGCAGCTCGAAGCCGGTCGAGGTCGGCTCGTCCTGCTTGGTGCCGAAACCCTGGGTCACGACGGTCGTCACCGTCCCGCTGATCATCCTGTATCCCGTGGTGCGAGCGTTCAGCGCCTCGGTGAGCCAGCTCCAGCCGACCTCGTTCACGAGCGGGTCGGCTGCCATCTCCGGCTCAAGCTCGGCGCGGACATAGCCAATAATGCGGTACTTCCCATCCCAGCCGGGTTGGCCGGTCGGGTCAAATAGCAGCACGAATTTGCCCCAGCCGATCTCGGTGTCACCTCCCGCCTCGGCCAGCACCGTGGCGGCGACAGCGTAGGCGAGCGGGGCTAGCCGCCGAGGTGGGGGCTCTTCCTCGAAGGTGAGCTCTGGCCGAAGCTGACGCTGTGCCGCCATGCCGGACTCGACCTCGGCGATCGAGCGCCGGAACTCGCTATCGTCGAGATGAGCGGTCACGGGGCGCCCCGCGGGTCTCAGCGTCTGCGCGCGCGGCACGGGCGAGGAACCGTCAGGCCACGCGCTCGCTGCGGGCCGACGTCACCGAACCGGGTCGGATAAGGCTAATGATCTCGCCGGTCAGCACGGTTGCGCCGCACACAAGGCAGTACCACTCGGGGCAGTCACCATCGACGGCGTCCGGACACCTTGCGGACTCATCGTGGTGCTGGCCGAAGGCGCGGTCCTCGCCACAGTCAGGACAGTTCCGGGTGATCTCCGTCATCGGTATCCCCTACCTCGCCGTGCAGCCCAGCAATGATGCTGACACGAGACCGGCCGCAAGCCCCGGACTTGCGGCGGCGTGTCATGCGTGCTTTTGCCGGCTGGCACCGGCCGGTTAGGGCAGCAGCGGCTGCTCGGCGTCGTAGGCAGCGAGCATTCGCTTGGGGGCGCAGACCCGCCACGACTCAATCACCAGTTCGGCCATCTCGTCGAGGTCAACGTGACTAAGCCGTACCAAGACTGCCGGGTAGTCGTCGTAGTGAGCCGTGATGAAGAACTTGCCAGGTTCGGCCGTGAGCAGTTCATTGCGTTCTTCGACGTTGGCGCAGCGCACCAGGAACGCGTCTGGCAGCTCGTGCACTCGCAGGAATAGGGCGCTACGCACCCGAAACGAGGGGAGATGGTTGTACGGCTTCTCGACGCTCCCGGGCAGCGACAGGCAGACCCGGCGGATATCGTCCTCGGTCACCATCTGTGGATGATATGGCGGCGGGCCGGGGCGTCGCGCCCCGGCCCGCTTCCCCCTCCCGCCCATGGGGCTCACCGGCTCAGAACTGATCTGAGGGCGGTGAATCAGGTCCTGATATGGGACGCGCGGTTTCGGCTCCGGGTTCACCTGGTCTGGCAAAAATCAGCATGGATCTAGTGTCCGGCGGGTCGCCGCTGTCAAGACGGAGCTGGCGGCGGCACGGCTGAGGACGAATCTGGGTTGTGGGATCATCCTGGGGTGACAATGACAGCCCAGGAGTCTCCGTTCCTGCTGGCCTGCCGTCGGCAGGATGTCCCTTACACCCCGGTCTGGTACATGCGCCAGGCTGGCAGGTCGCTACCCGAGTACCGGGCGTTGCGGACCGGGAAGAAGATGCTGGATGCCTGCTCGACGCCGGACCTGATCACAGAGATCACCCTGCAGCCTGTCCGCCGCTACGACGTGGACGCAGCGATCTTGTTCAGCGACATCGTGGTCCCGCTCCGGGCTGTCGGGGTCGGGATCGACATCAAGCCCGGCGTCGGGCCAGTCGTCGATCGCCCGGTTAGGTCTGCCGCGGACGTTGCCAGGCTCAGGCCCCTGTCACCCGGCGACGTCCCCTACGTCACGAAGGCAGTCACCGACCTGGTGTCTGAGCTCAAAGGCAAGCCGCTGATCGGCTTCGCCGGCGGCCCGTTCACCTTGGCCAGCTACCTGGTCGACGGCGGGCCGTCGAAGAATTTCGAGCACACCAAGGCCCTCATGTACGGGCAACCTGAGTTGTGGGCTGACCTTATGAGCAGGCTCGCCGGGATCACTGCGGAATTCCTTAAGGTGCAGGTCGCCGCTGGCGCCGGCGCCGTCCAGCTGTTCGATTCGTGGGCCGGCTCGCTCAGCCTGGACGACTATCGCGCGAACGTGCTGCCCTACAGCAAGCGGATCTTCGACGCGCTCGCGCCCGCCGGCGTGCCGCGCATCCACTTCGGCGTCGACACTGGCGAACTGCTCGGCGTCCTCGGTGCAGCGGGCGCTGACGTTGTTAGCGTCGACTGGCGTGTGCCGCTTGACGAAGCCGTCAGCCGAGTCGAGCCAGGCAAGGCGCTTCAGGGCAACCTGGATCCGGCCATCCTGCTTGCACCGTGGCCGGTGATCGAGCGGCGAGCGCGGCAGGTACTCGACCGTGGCCGGACCGCCGAAGGGCACATCTTCAACCTCGGTCATGGCGTCCTGCCCGACACTGACCCCGGCGTGCTGGCCAGGCTGACGGAGTTCGTGCACTCTGTGTCAGCGCGGTCGGCCTGACCGGAAGTGGCTAGCCGGACTCAGTTGAGCCCGCGGTTGCCGGACCGGGTTCAGTGGGTCCGGGCCCACGGTGCAGGAAGCGCCGTCGGCCCAGGTATCCAAGGCCGGCCAGCACCAACAGAACGGCCAGGAACGGCAGCACCGCTCCAAACACCGTCAGCACAACTGCGGTTGCACGCTTCAGCCCTCGCCAGCCGGCCGCCAGGCCGCCCACGAATCCGTGCCGCGTTGGCTGCTTATGCACGACCTTGTGCGCCACCGGGCTACTCACCAGCGTCATGCTGACCGTCGCGTAAGTGGTCTCGTGGTCAAGCGCGCGCTGCTGCGCGAGCAGCGAGTTCAGGTCCGACTCGTCCGCGCTGATCTGCTGTTGCACCTGCAGCAGGCCCGACACCGACGACGCGTTCTTCAGTAGCCCTTCGAGCGCGGAGATCTCAGCTTCCTGCGAGCTGACGAGGCTGTTCACGTTGGCGACTTCCTCGGTCACGTCAGTTGCCTGCTGATGCATGGCTAGCTGCTTGCCGAGGGCCGGCGAGGAAAGCTGCGCCAGCACGCTCTGATAGGCGGGAACGGGGATCTTCAGCGTGATGTCGATCGTCTCGCCGATCTTGCCCGGCGTCCCCGAGGTGGCCTGCTCGTCCGAGGTGTAGCCGCCTGCCGCTACGACGATGGCGGACACACGCCGAGCTACCGATGCCACGTCGGCCGAGCGCACGGTCATGCTCGCCGTGTAGATGATGCTCTGGCTGGCTGGAGCCAGAGCGGCCGTCAACTTTGAGCTAGTGCCGGCAGAGCGGGCGGAGCTGGCTTCGCCAAAGTTGGCGGGACCGTTGGTGCCCCCGGCAGGTAGGGCGCGAGCGCCCGGTGCAGCAACATGCGACGCTGATGTCGCGCTGGTGTTGCTGTCGTTGCTGCACGCCGCGAACAGCAGGCAGCCTGCGATCACAATGGCGCCGCTCAGCGCCCCTCGCCTGGCGAGGACTGCGTGTGTCATGCCCCTCGGACGCGCCGGCCGATTGCGCGGTTCCGGGAGCCGCGATAATCGGAGCCGTGAGGTTCCCGAAGATCGAGCTGCACGTTCACCTGGAGGGGACGGTGCGGGCACCCGCGCTGCTGGAGATGGCCAGGCGCAACGACGTCGCGCTCCCGGCCGACACGGTGTCTGAGCTCGCCGGTCTGTATGAATTCACCGACTTCGCCGACTTCATCAACGTGTGGACGCTCACCACGAGCGCGCTGCGTTCAGCTACTGATTTCCAGCAGGTGGTGGTTGACTACGCGGCCGAGGCGGCCAGCCATGGAGCCGTGTACGTCGAGGGGATCTTCTCTCCGTCAGAGGCGGTGGCTAGAGGCGCCGGCTGGGACGAGGTGTTCGGCGGCTACTGCGACGGCGCCGCTGAAGCCAGGGAACTGCACGGCGTGCACATGCGGCTCACGCCCGACGTCACCAGGGGGATGCCACTCGGCGTCGCGGAGCAGACGGCGACGTACGCGGTCAAGTACGCCGATCGGGGGGTCGCCGGCCTCGGCCTGGGCGGCAGCGAGGCGGAGTACGCGCCGGAGCCCTACGAACTCGCCTTTGCTATCGCGCGGTCAGGCGGCCTCCGGTCGGTGCCTCATGCTGGCGAGGTGGCAGGGCCGGAGTCCATTCGTGGTGCTCTCGACATCCTGCACGCAGATCGGCTGCGCCACGGGATACGTGCCATCGAAGATCCCGGTCTCGTCCGCGAACTGGCCGCCCGCGGTACTGTCCTCGACGTCTGCCCGATCTCGAACGTGCGTACCAGGGCCGTCGCCTCGCTCGCCCAGCATCCGTTGCCCGCGCTGGTCGCTGCCGGAATCGCCTGCTCGATCTCGACCGACGACCCGGCCATGTTCGGCACCGACCTGAGCGCCGACTACGCCGCTGCCCTCCAACTCGGCGTTTCGCCCGCCGACTGCTACGCCGCGGGCGTTCGCGGCGCGCTCTGCGACGACGGCACGCGGGCGTGGTTGGCCCGGATCGGCGCGGAATTCGACTGGTCAAGTGTTGCGGCTGAGCCCCGCGCACGGGCTGGGCAACCGTGATGCCTGACGGCCTCAGTGACCGGCGAACGGTGGCCGTGATTGGCGGCGGCGTGGCAGGTCTGGCGGCCGCGTTCCTGCTCAAGGACGCCGGCGTGGCGGTGACGGTGCTGGAGGGATCACCCCGGCTCGGCGGCAAGCTTTCTGTTTCTGAGGTCGGCGGCGTCGCCGTCGACGCGGGTGCCGAGGCGCTCCTCGCGCGCCGGCCGGAAGGCGTCGGCCTGATTGGTGAGCTTGGCCTGTCGGATGAGCTCGAGTCGCCCGGTACGACGGCGGCCGGGATCTGGACGCGCGGCCGGATCAGGGCGCTGCCGCGGCGCCAGTTCATGGGCGTTCCCGCCGAGTTCGATGACCTGGCCGCGTCCGGCATCCTGTCCGGTGACGGCCTGACCCGCGCGCGTCAAGATCTGAGCCTGCCGGATTCAGCGCACGACGGCGACGAGTCGGTGGCGAGCCGAGTAGGCGGCCGGTTCGGCGCTGAGGTGGTGGACCGGCTAGTCGAGCCGCTGCTGGGCGGCGTCTACGCGGGCCGGTGCGAGGAGCTGTCGTTCGAGGCGACGCTCCCAGGGCTCGCGCGGGCCGCGCGTGGCCGGCGCTCGCTCGCTCAAGCAGCGGCGACCATGCTTCCGCCCGAAGCCTTGCCTGATAAGGCAGCCTCGGTACCGCCACTGTTCACGACCCTGACCGGTGGTCTCGGCACGCTCCCGGCTGCCCTGGCGAAGGCCTCCGGAGCCGATATCCGCACCAACGCAATGGTGCGGGAGCTAGCCAGGACTGGGACCGGCTGGCGGCTGACGGTCGGCTCGGCGCACGAGCCGCTGCGCCTCGACGCGGATGCCGTGATCATCGCGGTGCCGGGGCGTCCGGCGAGCAGGCTGCTCGCCGGCGTCGCCCCGACAGCAGCCGCGGCGCTCGCCGAGGTCAGGTACGCCAGCATGGCGATCGTCACGCTGGCGTATCCGCAGGACGCGTTCGGTGCGACGCTGACCGGCAGCGGCTTCCTCGTTCCGGCGGTCGATAGGCGCGCAATCAAGGCGGTCACGTTCAGCACCGTGAAATGGCCGCACCTGCGCCGCAGCGACGGTGGCCTGCACATCGTCCGGTGCTCCGTGGGGAGGCTGGGGGAGGAGGCGCTACTCCAGCGTGACGACGGTGAGCTCGCGGCGCTGGCGGCGGCTGACCTGCGTGACGCGACGGGAGTGCGCGGCGAGCCTGTTGACGTCCGAGTTAGCCGATGGGGCGGCGGCCTGCCGCAATACAGCGTGGGACACCTGGAGCGAGTGGCACGGATCAGGGCCGGCATCGCGGCCCAGCCCGGCCTTGCCATCAGCGGGGCCGCCTACGACGGCGTGGGAATCCCGGCGTGCATCTCCACCGCGAGGCTCGCCGTCGATCAGGTGCTGGCTTACCTTGGCAGCCACGACATGTCGGTATGACGGTCTCGCGAGCTAGCGCGGCAGGAGGCGGCATTGATCGAGCTAGATCGCGAGGGCGACGTCTTCGTGCTGCGCATGCGGGAGGGTGAGAACCGGTTCAGCCTGGCCTGGCTCGACGCTGTCGAAGCGGCGCTGGATCGCGTCCAGGCAAGCGAAGGACCGGTCGCGCTGGTCACCACGGGTGACGGCAAGTTCTACAGCAACGGCATGGACCTGGACTGGCTGGCGTCGGCGCCGGCGCGGGCTGGAGAGTATCTGCAGATGATCTACCACGTGCTCGGCCGGGTGCTGAGTTTCCCGGCCGTCACCGTAGCGGCTGTCAACGGTCACGCATTCGGCGGCGGCGCGCAGCTGGCCGTTGCTCACGATTTCGTCATCATGCGTGCCGATCGCGGGTACTGGTGCATGCCTGAGGCCGATCTCGGGCTGCCATTGACGCCCGAGTACATGAGCTTGCTGCGCGCCAAGCTGCCAGGCAGGACGCTGCACGAAGCGCTGGTCACCGGGCGGCGTTATGGCGGACTCGACGCACGGGCCGCAGGCATCGTGCATCAGGTCGCTAGCGAAGATGAGGTGCTGCCGCAGTCCATCGAGCTCGCCGCGGAGCTGGCTGGCAAGCACCGGTCGACGCTGGCCGAGCACAAGCGACTGATGTACGGCGAGGCGATCAACGCTCTGCTGAGCTAACTTGCGTGACCATCGATGAATGCGCCCTAGCTGTCGCTATAGCGACAGCAATCCGCCATTGATCATGAGCGTGGCCTATCGCGCTTGGCGGGGTTCAGCCACATCGTCATGGCTGTACGCCCGCCCGCGCCCGACAATGTCCCGCGCTGGCTGGCGGACAAGGTCATCGCGCCGATTCGCGAGAAGCTGCCAGCATTGTCCGATGACGCAGAGGTGGGTCCTCGGGGCCGACGCGTGCCCGGCAGGCTGGATCGGCATCGCATGGTCGGGCGATGAGGTTCATGCTGTCGTAAAACCCAGCATCAGCGACCTCGTGGCCCTGGCCGAAACGCTTGGAGACCTTGAGGCGATAGCCATCGACATCCCGATCGGACTACCTGACCGCCATCAGCGGCAGGCAGATGTGCGGGCCCGGAAAGAGGCCGGGCCGCGGCGGGCGTCGGTCTTCACGACGCCGGTGCGCAAGGCCCTCGAGGCTGACGATTACCAGCACGCACTGCGAATCAATCGCGAGCTGACGCGATCTGGCATTTCTCGCCAGGCATTCAACCTGGGCAAGCGCATCATGGAAGTCGACAGCTGGCTGCCCGCTGCTCATCATCGGGTCGTCGAGGCGCATCCCGAGCTCAGCTTCGCCAAGATGGCAGGCGCGCCGCTCACTGACGCAAAGTCCACATGGGCTGGGGCGGTCAGGCGACGACAGCTGCTACTCGCCGCGGGGATTGAGTTGTCTGGTGACCTGAATCTGACCGGCAGGAAAGCTGGCGTTGATGACGTGCTCGATGCCGCCGCCGTAGCGTGGACCGCCGCTCGGGTCGCTCGGGGTACTGCAACCTGCCTGCCCAATCCGCCTGAGCGTTTCAGCGACGGCATCGACGCCGCGATCTGGACCTAGCCCGGACGCGCACGTTCTCGTCGGGCTGTGGGCAGCGATGCTTGCCGCCGGGCATGAAATCTGTTGCCAGCGAGCGCCCAGGCTGCGAACATCCGCGGCATGGCCGCTCAGCTGATCCGCGCCAGCGCCTTGTACCGCGGCGCTCCTTATGCTTACGCGGCTGTGGCAGGACCAGGAAGCATCGTGTTCACGGCCGGCGCGTGCCCGATCGATGCCGAGGGCGTCGTGACCGCTCCGGGCGACCATGTCGCCCAGGCCGAGCTCGCGATGGCCAATCTCGTCACCGCTCTCGCGGCGGCCGGAGCGCGCCTGACCGACGTGCTGAAGACAACCGTCTATGTCGCATCGGGCGACCGGCGCGACCTGCTCGGCGTCTGGCATGTGGTTGCGACGGCGTTCGGCGCACACGACGCGCCGAGCACGCTGCTCGGCGTCAGCGTGCTCGGTTACCCCGGCCAGCTCGTGGAGATCGAGGCGGTCGCACTGGCTGGAACCCCCGCCGGCAAGTGACCGACGCCGGCTAGTCGGCGGCCTTGCTGCGCGGCCGGCCAGGCCTCCGCATCTGGCCGGCATTGCGCGGCAGCCGCCCGACTTCGGCCAGCGCGCGCCGCAGCAAGAACTCGATCTGGGCGTTCGTGCTGCGCAGCTCGTCGTTAGCCCATCGGGCGAGCGCCTCGTAGACGGCCGGGTCCAGCCGCAGCAGGATCCCCTTGCGCTCGGTCATGGCGCAGCTGCTGCGATCGTCACTGGTACAGGGATCCGGTGTTCACGACCTGTTGCGTCGCCTGCTCGCTGCACAGTACGACGAGAAGGTTGGACACCATAGCCGCCTTGCGCTCCTCATCTAGCTCGACGACGCCCTCGTCCTCCAGCCGCTCGAGCGCCAGCTTGACCATTCCAACCGCGCCTTCGACGATGCGCTGCCTGGCTCCGACCACAGCACTGGCTTGCTGCTGGCGCAGCATCGCCTGTGCGATCTCCGGAGCGTACGACAGGCGGGTGAGGCGCGACTCGATGATCTGCACTCCGGCGGACTTCACCCGGTCTTGCAGCTCGGCCGACAGGCGCTCGGTAATTTCCTCGGCGTTGTCGCGCAGTGACAGGGCGCCAGATCCCCGGTTGTCGTACGGGTAACTCGACGCGATGTGCCGCACTGCTGTCTCGGTCTGGATGGCGACGAACTGCGTGTAGTTGTCGACGGAGTAGATCGCGTTGGCAGTGTCCTGCACCTGCCATACGATAACGGCCGCAATCTCAATCGGGTTGCCGTCGGCGTCGTTGACCTTGGCCTGCGCCGATTCCTGGT
>Ga0126373_10000993_pt1 | contig 19581 bp, 21 predicted proteins | sample PanSoiMetPlot_11_FD_92545 | JGI IMG/M metagenome (GOLD analysis project Ga0126373, IMG submission 92545) | Tropical forest soil microbial communities from Panama - MetaG Plot_11 | ecosystem: Environmental > Terrestrial > Soil > Tropical forest > Bulk soil | place: Panama | collected 2016-02-17 | reverse complement strand
AGCGGCCCGCGAATACCTCGAGCAGGCGATAAGCGTTGGCGACCCGGATTTGACCGCCAAGGCGCTAGTGACGCTAGGACTTGTGTTGGAACGCAGCGAGCCGGACGCTGCCGAGTCGGCACTCCTGATGGCCATCCAGGCCAACCACCAAGAATGGTCGCCCGCTGCGATGACCAGCCTGGGCCACTTGCGCAGCAGGTTGCGCGATGACGATGGCGCGCTGGCCGCCTATCAACAGGCCATTGGCACGGGCCACCGAGAATGGTCGGCCGAAGCCAGGATCTCGCTTGCGGACATGTTGAGGGAAAGAGGCGACCGGGCGGGAGCGCGAGAGCAGTATCAGCGATTGTTCGAGACCGGCGACGAGCAGTTGAGCGCTGCCGCACTGGACAGCCTCACCGAGCAGCTAAGAGCCGACGGCGACCTGGATGGCCTCCGAGCCCTGCACCAGAGTGCTGTTCAGACAAAGAACTGGCCCGCTCCTGAGGTCCTTGTGGCCATAGGAGACTTGCTGGACGAGCGGGGCGACGCTATCGGGGCGCGGGAGGCTTATCAGCAAGCCATCGACGCCGGCTCCGACTTGGCCGACTACCTGATCGAGAGGCTGCATCTGTCACCCAAGCCGTCCACGGCCGATTTGGATGAGCTCCCGCCGCAATTCGATCCCCGCAACATGGCAAGCACCGGACTCGAAGTACTCAGCAGCGGCCTGCCCGAGCTCCCGGAGCCGCTGACCTACCTAATGGCGATCCCCGTGGCTTACTGGACAACAAAGCGCCGTGCGGTCGTGCTCTTCCTGAAGTTCGAGCGGCACGGCCGCCAGCATGTTCCGGGCGCCCTGCACATCACCTACTCCCGCAGGGGAGCGCGATGGACAGCAGACCGGCACTTGGATGGCTCTGGCTTCGGCCTCGATCCAATCGCCAGACCTGGCAGCCATCGAGACCTCGGCGGCCGCGCCATGGTTACCAGCGGTGGCACGAACACGATTACGCACGGCCATGCGTCGCCCGCGGTCAAATATGTCGCTGTCATCCGGGACGGCCGCGAAGACGTGCGGCCGCTTGAGTCACACTTCGGCGCGTGGGTGATCTGCACGGAAAAGGCACCCCCATTCCAGGTCGAGGGACGCGACGCCGACGGCAACGTGCTCGCACACATCTCGTACGAGTGAGACAACCCAAGCGAGGCAGCTCATGTCTCTACCCGCTGCTCCTCCGCTTACAGAAGCTCGGCGCCAGCCCCCGCCTGCCGTCAGGATCGCCAGCATCGCGCTGCTGCTTGCAGCGGCCGGCTTGCTGACCTGGTCAACCATCGGATGGCTGCATATAGATCGGTTCGACCATGCCGCGGATCGTCTTTTCACCGGAGTCGCCTTTGCTGATGACGACTACGCGGTCTCGATCGTGGAGATCTCGTACTCCTGGCTGCTGCTGGGTGCCTCAGCTCTGTCGGTCTGCGCCGTGCTGACCTCTATTGGCATGCTCGACCTCTGGCGCAACGCGCGGGTCCTGGCCGCACTCGTTGGCCTGGCGCTCATCGCATTCAGCGCCCGCTTCCTGCTGGTCGATTTCCTGGGCCGAATCGAGGCACCATTTACTGGCGTCTCACGTCAACAGTGGCTGCAATCGAAGATGCAATTCGATGAGCTCACTCACTGGCGACTCACGCCATGGATGCACCTGCTCGGCATCGGCGTGGGCAGCCTGGCCGTCATCGCGGTGCTTGCGTGCTGGGCAGCGCTCGCGCGGCCGGCCTCGCGGTCTCTCTATGGGCGTTCCGCACGCCGCTAGATTTGCACCTTATGGCGTGGGCCGTCCGCGACCGGCGTCCGCCGATTAATTCTGTTGGCGAGCCCGGGACCTTCTACCTAGCGTGGGTCTGTCCGGGGGTGGTCGCCGAGCTGTTTATCAACAGCCTGAGTAAGCAGATCGGAGGTGCGGAGCTGAATGGCTTGTTACCTCTACGCGCTCTGCATCGATGCGAACGACCCAGTGCGTCTCGCGCGCTTCTGGGCCGGCGTGCTTGGCTGGGAGATTTCTGATGACCCGGATGCGGGGGTCGCGCTGCTGCCGACCGATGACACCGGCTTCCGGTTTCGATTTGTTCCCACTCAGGCGCAGAAGGCCGGCCCTAACCCGATGCACTTTCACCTGACAAGCACGTCGCTCGAGGACCAGCAGCAAACGGTGGCGAATTGCCTGAACCTTGGCGCCCAGCACATCGACATTGGTCAGCGCCCGGAGGAGGGTCACATCGTCCTCGCAGACCCCGAAGGCAATGAGTTCTGCGTCATCGAGCCGGGCAACAGCTTCCTGGCGGACTGCGGATTCTTCGCAGAAGTTTCGGGCGAGGGTTCCCAGGCAGTCGGGTACTTCTGGAGCGAGGCGCTGGGTTGGCCGCTGGTCTGGGATCAAGACCAAGAGACAGCGATTCGCTCACCCCTTGGGGGTCCGAAGATCAGCTGGGGCGGTACGCTGCCAACGCCCAGAACCGAGAAGCCCCGGATGCATTTCGACTTTGCTCCTCCCGCCGACGGTGATCAGCAGGCCGAGGTCGAGCGGTTGGTCTCCCTCGGTGCGACTCGCGTCGACGTTGGCCAGCGCGAGCTCAGCTGGGTGGTCATGGCCGATCCCGATGGCCAAGAGTTCTGTCTGCTCACTCCTCGCTAGCGGCAACCATCCGGCGAGAGTTCTAGGCTCGTCAGCCAGCTAGGAAGAGCCTTCGAACAGGAACCGTTCGGCAACGGAGAGTCCTTCAAGCTCGGCATCGAGTGCGTTGTAGGCCGGGCCGCATGCTTCCGCGGTCCAAGCCATCCCAGTCGCATCTCGTCATGAAATGTTCCGGCCATGTTCCATCTCTGCTTCCCGCACCTCATCCGGAGGTCAGCTAACCGAGGCAGCGTCTCAACTACGGGGACCAGCGAACTGAACAGCGTCGGCAAACCTGGAGGCTGACATGGACAGTCGGATCGACCCCACCAACGAGCCCGGTCGACGCGGGTGGAGCGCGCCGACCAGCCGGAGGACCTTACTCAAAGGAGCGGGACTAGCGGGCGCCGCTGTACTTGGCGGAGGACTACTGCGCAGCACGAACGCGGGAGCCTCGGCAAATACCCCGTTCCCTATCAAGCATGTTGTGGTTGCCTGTCAGGAGAACAGGTCGTTCGACCACTACTACGGCTTCGCCCCCTTCGCTGGATCTTTCGGGCCGCCAACGGGCTACTCGCAGCCGGATGGAAACGGCGGGTTGGTGCAGCCCTTCCACTTCACCAGCCTGTCGACTCCGGATATCGGTCACTCGTGGGGTGCGATGCATGCCGAGTACGACAGCGGAGCGATGGATGGGTTCTACACAACGAACGGCATCAACTGCCTGGGCTACTACACTGCCGAGGAACTGCCGTTCTACTACAGCTTGTTCGACAGTTCGACCTTGTGCGCGAACTATTTCTGCCCTGTGATGGGCCCGACGTATCCGAACCGGTTCTACCTGGTCGCGGGAACCTCCGGTGGCATCACCACCAATGGGATCTGGGGCTACGGGGTCTTCGACTACCCGATCATCCTGGATCTGCTTGACGCTGCCGGCGTTACCTGGATGGTCTACAACACTGCGTGGGACCCGGTACCGCCCGGCGACAGTGACAACGTGTTCGTTTTCTGGAAGCGCTGGGCGAACGATGTGCGCACTCAGGGAACCCTGGCGAACTACAAGAACGACCTCAAGCACGGCCGCCTGCCGCAAGTGTCGTTCATCATTCCGAGCTTCCTGCGCGGCGAGGACGAGCACCCGCCGGCGGACGTTCAGGTGGGCATGGAGATCCAGCAGCAGCTCGTTACAGAGCTGCAGAACTCGTCGGCCTGGGACAGCTCGGCGTACATCATCACCTACGACGAGTCGGGCGGATACTTCGACCATGTCGCGTCGCCGCAACTCGACGCGTACGGCCTTGGGTTCCGCGTGCCGACGTGGGTGATCTCACCGTTCGCCAAGCCCGGGCACCTTGAGCCGACGCTCTATGAGCACACGTCGATCCTCAAGTTCATCGAGACAATCTTCGGGCTACCGACCCTCGCGTCGGTTAATCATCTCTTCGATGCGAGCACGCCGGGTGGTACAAACAATCAGGCATCGAATGGGAACGGGGTCGGCCCTCCCGCCCCGCCGCGCGATGCTCGCAGCGATATCGGCAACTTGCTGGAGTGCTTCCAGTTCTGAGCGCTCACTTAGGAGGAGGCATTGCGAGCGAGAATCCGCGCAGCACTCATGCCTGTCCTGACGGTCGCGGCTGTCCTCGGTGCGGCAGCCGCGATTCCGTCCAGCGCGGCAGCCGCGATTCGGTCCAGCGCGGCAGCCGGTCCGCTCCGCGCTGTCCCGCGCGAGGGAGTGCCCGCCTTCGGGCATGTATTCCTGCTCATCGGCGAGAACACCACGTACTCGCATTTGACGACCACGAACGCTCCCTACCTGCTGAACACCATCAGGCCAGAGGCCGCCTGGCTGACGAACTACGACGCCGCCACGCATTGGTCGCAGGCCAACTACGTGGCACTTGTCAGCGGGCAGTTCACCCGGTGCCAGCAGAAGGATGGCGGCATCGGCTGCCACCAGAACGTCGACAACCTCTTCCACCAGCTGGATGTAGCCCGCCTCAGCTGGAAGGTGTGGCTCGAGGCGGGGACCGCCAAATGTGACGGCGGCGCAGGCGGAAGCTGCTCTAGTAACAGCCCATGCCCGCTATCGGGCTTCTACACCACGGGGAATCCGCCGATCCTGTTCGACAACATCGAGGGTCCAAGCGGTGTCTGGTCAGCGACGCAACCATCGCAGGAATGCCTGCACAACGACGTTCCGGCGGGCACCCCGGACGCGGGCATGTCGGCGTTCAACGCAGCGCTGACGAGCGGCAAGGTCGCCAATTTCAACATGGTGATCCCGAACGGCTGCGACGACGGCGAGGCGAACTGCCAGCCCGTCGGCAACCGCTACACGCAGTTCGACAACTTCCTCGCCACCGAAGTTCCTCAGATCGAGGCCTCACCGGCGTTCGGTTCCAACGGAGCCATCATCGTGGTGTACGACGAGGACGAACGAGCTGGCGGCCTGGCTGCGAAGAACGGCCTGGGTTCAGGCGGGCATGTGGCGTGCGCAATCATCAGCCCACTAGCTGTCCCGGGCTCGTACGGCCAGCCGTATTACCACTACAGCGTGCTGCGGACGCTCGAAGACGGATTCGGCCTGCCTAGCTATCTCGGCAACGCAAACGACGTAACGCCCATAGCTGTGTGGCGGCCGCCAGCCAGCTGACTTAGCTAAATCCGCTCTACTGGTCCCACCATCTGAGCCCGCGCATCGCACGCAAAGTTACCCAGCGAGACGGGTTGCCGACTCCGTCATCCACGTCGAACCAGACTCGACCCGGATAGGTCCGATCGAGCGACCAGGTGCCGTCCTCGCGGCGACGAGAACGAACGTGGTCGACAGCTTCGCTGAGCCTCGAGTCCGGATCGGTCCCGGTGAACTTGCCAGCAGACTGGAAGTAGTCCAGTGCCCTGAGAACGTCATAGCGCCATCGACTGGGATGCAGGAACTCTAGGAATTCCTCGTCCGCGGCTTCGCTGGTGCTCAGTCGACGGAAGAGTTTGCGCTCGAGAAGATACTCCTCGCCCGACTTGCGTGCCGCGCGAGATTCAGGCGTGCCTCCCGTGGCCCGCTCGTACTCCAACAGCCCTTCCAGGACGTTGATGGTGGAGTGGAACGACGAGCGCACCGAGCCGTTTTCTCTCTCACAATTCCAGCCGCCGTCGTCGAGACGCTCACCCACCAGCCTTTCGACAATGGGCGAAACGTCGATCCCGAAGTATGCGCCGTCGGCAACAGTCCGGCCGTTGATGCACTCCTCAACTTCGCCGTCCCAGTAAGGCTGGCCAGCGTGATCCCAGCGTGAGTTGGCGCCGATGAGTTCGACCGCCCGCTTAGCTCTGTCCGAAGAAGGATCGAAGCCGAACTCGCGAAGTTGCGCCAACGTAAATGCAGTAGCCGTCCATGGCTGGCCGACATCTTCCCACTCGTGAAAGTCAAATCCCTTGGGAAGAAACGCGCCTCCGGCCCACTGGCCGTCCTCGTCCTCGAGCGAGAGCAGTTCGGCTCCCCAGCCTTCGGTTTCCACCTTGCTCCGCTCTGCCGTCCACTCCGACTCAGGGGCGTCGAAGAGGTCGCGCATCACCTGCCATCGGATCGATGGATCTGAGTCGAGAAGCCAGTCCTTAACTGACTGCGCCGTCGCGCTGGAGCTTGAATTTGCTGCTGACACCTACGACCTCCCGAGATGGACCGCAAGCTTGTCTTCTCTCACCAAGACCCACGCTAGAAGTGGTTGCGGACGTTTTCCGTCCGGAACCCTAGTAAGAAATCGCGAGTCTCAGCCGAGGGTCTTGTCACCGGATTCCGACCCTGGCTGAGATTCCGGCTCAAAAGCAGCTCAGGTCATGAGCGGTCCTAGGCGCGCCTGCACCACGCCGCCGCGCGACACCGTGGCTCCTTGCCCGGTCAGCAGCGGAACGTGCGCTTGGCCGAGTCCGGCAGAAGACTGCCAGACAGACGAGTGTGGGTACGGCCAGCGCCCAGCCACAGAAGCCCAGCATCGCCAGGACGGCGACCGCTGCAGGCGCCGCAGCGAACCGCGCCGTTCCTCGCAAGGTCCGGATCGCCGCAACCATCGCGCCGAGGTAAACCGCTAGGAACAACACCGTCGGTACGGCGACGAGGGCAGCGGTGCTGACGATCCGAAGCCCGTACAAGGTGATGAGCAGAAGACCCGCCGCCGTGATCGCGGCCAGGAGCTTGAGAACTGGGCTGAACCGGCCGCTCCCGCTCGTCGCTGGCATCAGTTGCTCGGCCATGGCCGCCGCGCCGTTGATGTAGGCATTCGTGGCGCCGAGTGTCAGGACGACCGCGGCCACCGCGGCGACGCCCCTGCCCGCTGAGCCGATGGCGTCAGTTAGCAAACCAGCTAGCGGAACGTCGGTTGCCGCTTGCGGCCCTAGGACGCTGATCGTCGCGATCGCCAGTCCCAGGTAGAGCACCGTCGTGACTGCCAGTGCGATGGCCACGACCCGCGGCAGCTGCCGCTTCGGGTCGGCGAAGCGGGTCGTGAGCGGTGCGACGGCCTCCCATCCGACGAACGAGAACATGAGCGTCGCGGCGGCACTGCCTATCGAGAGCCCGCCGTGTGGCGCGAACGGGAGCCAGTTGCTCGCCCGTGCCATTCCCGCCGACCCGCCTACCGCCACGACCACCACAACGATCAGCAGTCCGACAAGAACAAGCTGGGCGGTGGCGCTTGCCCGCAGGCCGCGAGCCGCTAGTGCAATGACGGCCACAAGCAACAGCGCCGCCACAGCCGCGCGAGCGAACTGGCCGCCACCTGTCAGGTCCGTCAGGTAGCTGGCGCCGATAAGGCACACGATGGGAGCGCCGCAGATGACACCGGCCAGGAACATCCAGCCCGTTGCCTGGCCGGCACGCCGTCCTAGGCCCGCAGTCACATACCCGATCACCCCGCCCGCGGATGGATTGCGCCGGCCCAGTGCCGAGAAAACGCTCGCGAACATGCCGGACACGATCAGCAGAGCGAGCCACGCGACGATCGAGGCAGGCCCAGCTTCTGCCGCTGCGAGGCCCGGCAAGAGCAACAAGCCCGGGCCGAGCAGGGCTCCGACGTAGAGCGCCGCGCCACGCGATGTCGTCAGGTGTTGTGTTGTTGCTACCTGCGTCTTTGCTGAGTTCGCCATGTCTTCAGGGTGGCCGAAAGTGGCTCGCACGCGATGGCAAATATTGCGTGGATATATGTGATGCGTGCAACGATGTTGCGTGCTCAAGCGTGATAAGCTGATTTCATGCCGGACCAGAACCCCGACCGGGTGGATCGTGCCATCGTCCAGAAACTGCAACAAGACGGCCGGATCGCCAATGTTGATCTTGCGGACGCTATCTCCCTGTCGCCGTCGGCTTGCTTGCGGCGTGTGAAGGCTCTCGAGTCAAGCGGCATCATCGCCGGATATCGAGCTGAGGTCAGTCGGCAACGGGCCGGCCTCGGCCTGACTGTCTTCATCGGCCTGAAAGTCGAGGGGCACTCGCAGGAAACTTCGTCTCGGATCGAGGGGGCTCTGCTGGCTATTCCTGCGATCGTCGCGTGCTATCTGGTTTCGGGCAGCTTCGACTTTCTAGTCGAGGCCGCCGTCCCCGACCTAGCGAGTTACGAACAGCTATTGCTTGGGGAACTCCTGACAATCCCTTCGGTCGTAGAGGCTCAGAGCACGTTCGCCATCAGGACGATTATGAGTCGTGGTCCGCTGCCGCTGAATCACTGGCACCGCTAGCGGCTGCAACCGCCCGGCGAGGCGAGCCCGCTGCGGAATAATTGGCACATGAGTGCTGCAACGGATCATGATCAGCGTCCCGCGCGAGTCCGGTGCGGAATCGTTCTGAGGGTGCAGGAGGACTCCTGCCAGATTTTCGGCAACGGGCAGCGCTCCACGGTCGGGTACGCGGCGCCGATTCCGTCGCCGCGAACCGAGCGGGTGTCACCAGGTCACCTGGTTGCACTCGCAACCGCGCCAAACGGCTCTGAAGTAGTCATATGGCGCTGGTATGACGCCATCGTGCTCGGCGAGGAAGCCGGGCTGATAAGGCTTTGGGAGCCAGCGCACGGCGAAGTTGTCGCACAACCTCGCCGCCCGCAGCAGCTGCTTCCGCCCGGAACGAGGGCATACTTGTCCGCCGGGCTCCCCGGCGCTGACTGGTGGGTCGCTGACACTCTTGCCGCGAGGGCCGAGGACGCGGACGTCGAGTTGGATGAGGTCGAGCGCTTCTACACCGAGCACGATCTGTGGAACGGCCTGCTCTGAGTTGCGGCAACGCTGCAGGTCAGCAAGCTCGGCGGGCAATAAATGCCGAGCGGTCGATTACCGTCGCTCGGTAGCCTGAGGATCATGGCACGCGACGAGCGCAGCGTTACTCCGCAGAGCGAGGACTTTTCAGCCTGGTACAACGAGGTCGTCTTCCGCGCCGACCTGGTGGAGCGCGGACCGGTCCGCGGCAGCATGGTGATCAAGCCGTATGGGTACCGGATCTGGGAGTTGCTGCAGGCGGACCTGGACGGGCGGATCAAGGCGACCGGGCACCAGAACGCGTACTTCCCGCTGCTCATCCCGCAGAGCTACATGGAACGCGAGGCCGAGCACGTCGAGGGTTTCGCGCCCGAGCTGTTCACCGTCACCCATGCGGGCGGAAAGGAACTGGAGGAGCCGCTAGTCATCCGGCCGACGTCGGAAACGATCATCGGCGAGATGATGGCCAAGTGGGTCAGCTCGCACCGGGACTTGCCGCTGCTGCTGAACCAATGGTCGAACGTCCTCCGCTGGGAGATGCGCCCGCGGATGTTCCTGCGTACTAGCGAGTTCCTCTGGCAGGAAGGCCACACGGCGCACGCCACCGAGGCTGATGCGCTGGCCGAGACGATGCTCGCACTGAGCCTCTACCGAGACGTGTCTGTTGAGATCGCGGCCATGGCGACCGTGCCCGGCGAGAAGACACCAGGTGAGCGTTTCGCCGGCGCCCAGCGCACGTTCACGATCGAGGCGATGATGCGGGACGGGCGAGCTCTGCAGTCGGGCACCTCGCATTTCATGGGAACGAACTTCGCTGGCGCATTCGGGATCACCTATACAAGCGAGAACGGCACAGCGGACTTGTGCCACACCACCTCCTGGGGCATGAGCACCAGGATGGTCGGCGGCCTGATCATGACCCACGGTGACGACAAGGGGCTCGTGCTGCCGCCACGGTTGGCTCCTTACCAGGTAGTGATCGTCCCGATCGGCCGCAGCGAGCAAGCTGAGGCGACCTCTTCTGCAGCCACCGAGCTGGCTGCGGCACTACAGCGCGCCGGTATCCGATCGCACGTGGATGACAGGCCGCAGCTGTCGCCTGGCTTCAAGTTCAACGACTGGGAGATGCGCGGTGTGCCGATCCGGCTCGAGCTTGGCCCCCGGGACCTGGCCGCGGGCACAGCGCTCATGTCCCGTCGCCTCAGCTACCCGCAACCCGACGCGGGCAAAGTCGCTATCCCGCTCGACTCGGCGCCAGAGCTGCTGGCCGCTGAACTTGCCGCATTCCAGGCGATGCTTACGCAACGGGCCGCCGACTTCCGGGACGAACACACAGTAGTCGTCAACGATTGGCCCGACTTCGTCGCAGCTGTGGCCGTCGGCTGGGCGCTTGCGTTGCAGTGTGGCGAGCAGGCTTGCGAAGACGAGATCAAGGCAGAAACCACGGCGACTGCCCGCTGCATCCCGCTCGCTGGCGAACCGGAGCAGGGCATATGCATCCGCTGCGGAAGCCCGTCCGCCTACGGCAAGCGAGTCATCTTCGGCCGCGCATACTGACCACCCGGCCCCGACCCAGGCGCGCGGCGTTACGACCTCTTCGAGACGATCTCGACGAGGTTTCCATCCGGATCTCGCAGCAGGGCATTCCGGTTGCCGTTGCCTGTGTCATGAGGCGGCTGTAGTGCCGGGACCCCGGCAGAAGTCAGCGTCGCGTACGACTGATCGACGTCGTCGGTCCAGATCACCATGACCATGGCAGGGGTCCCGGGTGACGCGTCGATTCCGTGCACGCGCCGAGCCGCCTCGACTGTGCCCAGTCCAATCGTGAAACCGTTGAGCCGAAGTTCGACGTGCTCGGGCACTCCTTCACGCGGAGTCCGGAAGGTCTCCGTGAAGCCGAGAAGATCGTGGTAGAACCGCAGCCCGGCTTCAATGTCGTTGGTGTAGAGATTGACGAGGGCGTCAGTGAACATGTTCATGAGAGTAACGGGCTAGCGAAGTACTACTCGACCCATGACTCGGTGACTGCGATCCGCTGCCGCCAGATCTGGCAACTTCGACCACCAGCCTGCCAACGCTCGCAGAAGGCGAGTAGCGCCCGGCACTGCGCGAGCATCGAACGATGCCGATCGGACCATGTTGGCTGATGACCATATGCGGCGAAGAATGAGCCGAGATCGCCGACCGCGGCTGGGTGGTGCATGCGAATGATCCACTCACACCAAGCCATATCCTCGACTGGGCTGCCTGCATGTGCCCATTCCCAGTCGACAATGCCGGTGACCTCGAGGCCGGCCTCGTCCAGCAAGACGTTCTGCGGACCATAGTCGCCGTGCACCAGCACTGAATCGGCCGGAGGCGAGTCGCCCACCACGGGCAGCGGGTCAACAGCGTGAATGCGTCGCAACGTGCCTCCGCACGCCTGCAGCACAGGCTCGGCCAGACCGCTGTCGATCAATTCCTGGCCATGCACACCCTGCAGGCGGCCCATGATCACACTGGTATTTGAGCAGCTGAACAGCGGCGGCACTGGAAGCTTGCCCGCCAGTGCCTCGAGCACAGTTGTCTCCTGCGCGCATCTGCGCTCAGGATCCGGCCCACGATAGGACTTCGTGACCACCGAACGGTCACCACTAGTCAAGTTGGTGTAGCCGTGCTTCATACATCCCACCGACGGCTGGCCTTTCCATGAATGCAACCTATTCGCCCTAGTCGCCCTCCAAGATGTGGACATGCATGGAGGTGTGGCCATGAATCTCGGGCGCGTGAGCCAACTGATGGTAGCGGCGCTGGCTATCGCGCTCAGCGGGTGCAGCGCGGCCCGCTCGAGTGGGACCACCGGAGCATCCGCCAGCTGCGCAGGTCCAGTGCTGACAACTAAGACGCATCCGCCGGCAGGCACAACTCAGGCGGTGCTCCACGTCTCGCCCGGAGCGCACATCCGCCTGCGGGGATTCCGGTACGAGACTTGCCACGACACCAATCACCAGGCACCCGCGCACGCCATGCAGCGCCTGACAATCCTTCTCGTTCAAGGCAAGAGCCAGACAATGCTCGGGACAATTGGAGCTCGTGAGCCTGGGGGAACTTTTGACATAACAGTCTGGCTGCCCACAAACATGCGTCCCGGCCCTGCCACTCTGCAGACATCCAAGAAGCTAGAGGCGCCCTTGCGGCTTGACGTCCGCCGCAGATGATGGACATCCGGGCGGGAGTGCTAGCCTCACCGTGATCCACATGCGGCAAGGGACAGCCAGTGCCAGGAAGATCACATTCGCCGGACGAGATCGTCTCGATACTTACAGATTCGCCCGGGCGCATTGCGGCTAGCACTGCCGGACTGGATCTCGCGCAGCTGCGGTTGCCCCCGGCCCCTGACGAGTGGTCCGCGACCGAGGTGCTGGCCCACATCCGGGCGTGCGCCGATGTTTGGGGTACTTGCATCGCCTCAATCCTGTCCGAGGACAGGCCCACCCTTCGGGCAGTAAGTCCGCGTACGTGGATCAGGAAGACAAGTTATCTCGACATTGAGTTCCGTCCGTCGCTGCGCTCTTTCACGGTGCAGCGAGAAGAGTTGCTGAGTCTGCTGAAGCCTTTGTCCCCTGCCGGCTGGTCGCGTGCGGCAACAGTGATTCGTGCAGGAAAAACGCTCGAAGAGACCACACTGTCCTATGCGGACCGGCTAGCAAGCCACGAACTGGAGCACGTCGAGCAGATCGAACGTGCAGCTGAGGCAGTGTCCGAGTAGTCACCGTGGTTCCTGTTGACTTACAACTGAAACCCACCAGCCCAGTAGCCTTCGCGTTGCTGAATGCGCGGAAACTTCCGGGCGATGGCTCCCCCCAGCGCGCCGCCCAGCACCCCGAGCACAGGGCCAGCGATCATCATCGGCAAGAACACGACGAAGATCAGCGAAGAGACTATGCCGCAGACAGCACCCGCCACGATCCCCGCGAGAAAGCCCTGGCGGAACCGGAGCGCACGAGTTTGCTCCTCGTACATCGTTCCCGCGACCAACCAGCCTGCGGTAGCGGCCGCCAGCGTCACCGCGGCGAGCGTCCCCAGCACGACTGTGATCAGCAGCTGAGAGATCCCGAGTGCTCCCAAGGATCCGGCAAAAGTATTGAGGATCAACGGCACTGGCAGACCGCCGATCGCGCCCACTACAAGGGTCGTCGGCGTGAACGCTGAGTCGCGGGATGTGGCGGCGTAGACGGCGGCTACATACAAGATCGCTGGCACCTGCAAGGGCAGGATGGTGCAGACGCAGACTCCGCAGATCCCGCCAACGCTCCCGATCGTGCTGGCTTCCGATTCTGGCCACCTGGACCTGATCACGAAAGGTGCCGACACCAGGATGGCTACCAGCACGAGCCCAGCGATCTGCCTCGGCCAGCTGAACTTGTACATGCCGATCACGAATTTGCGGCCGAGACTGTCCTGGTGAACCATGATCAACAGGACGCCGCATATGGCTGCGCAGCCAAGTACTCGAACTGCTCTAACTACGGCGTTGTCGGAGACTGGGCCGAACACGTCGCGGCGTCGGCCAAGCCACGGAGCTGTGACGAGCGCCGCCACCGTAACCAGGACGCGGAACCTGTCGGCCATGGCTTCGGTGTCGGTCACGGGATTCGCCCGCCAGCTCACCCACACCGCCAAGACCGCAACAACGGCTACTGCGCCCATCCCGAGCCAGTAACCCGCCTTGAGCACCATCCTGGCCTCCCCATGCCCGGATCGGACTCTACCTAAGTAGAACCGAGAGGTGGGAGCCATTCAGCGACTCTGCGCCTGGCTGCCGGGCCCGCGCGGCCCGGGCGTCTAGACGTCGAGGTAGAGGCAGAACGGGTGTCCGGCGGGATCGAGCAATACTCGGACGTCTTCTTGCGGCTGGAACTCCGCCAGCTTCGCGCCGAGCTCGATGGCATCGGCAGTTGCCAGCGCAAGGTCGTCGACCGCGATGTCGATATGCATCATCATCCGCTGGCGTCCCGCTTCGGCTGGCCAGACCGGCGGGACGAAGTCTGGGGAGTCATCGAAGCCTAGGTAGGACGAGGTGCCAGGAACTCCAATCGCCGCGCCGCCAGGAGCTTCGCTGGAGACCGGCCACCCAAGCAAGCTTGAGTAAAAGGCGGCGAGGGCGTGCGCGTCCGGCGCTTCTAGCACCACACCCCACCAGTCCGTCCGCACTCGGCCGCGCATGTCGTCATGATGCCACGAGCGGCGGCGCCGGCTGCTTAGACAGGCGTCTTTGCCAGCCGGCAACCGCGGTTCGCTAGTGCAAGGGCGACGGCGTCAGGATCGTGTCGCAGAAGGTCGAATCCGGGCCGAAGGGACCGCCGCACAACGGCGTCGTTGCGTACTGGGATGCCTTTCCGTAGTCAAACTTCGTTCCCGGATAGTCCGCTCCAAAGGTTATGGCGTGAGCCGTCGAGTTGAAGGCGTACCACGGGTAGGTGCAGAACGGCCCGCCATATGTGGCACAGGTCGCATTGACCTCGGCCTCCCCGCCGAGGTCGCTTGTGACCGCCCACTGGCTTGCGCGGGTTCCGTTCGCGAATGTGACCGAGAGGATCTTCAGCGGAGTGATGCCGAGCCAGTGTGACGTGTCGTAAGTCCCGCAATCTGTCTGGCCCGCGACGCAGAACTGGCCGGCGGGCGTCGTGAAGTTGGACGTATGCCCGATCTCCCAGACGAAGGAATCAGGCGTGTCGTTGACCAGGCCCCAGCCCAGCGCGTCGCCAATCTGCTGTGTGCTGAACAGCGGGAGCAGTGGGCCGTACTTGCTGTTGAGAACGATCGTGCCCGAGTGCCCTGTCGTCCTGTCGGTCACGGTGATGTTCCAGCCCTGCCCGGGTGATCCCAGGTGGAAGTGGATTTGGATCGTGTCGCCGGCGCTCATGACTAGCGGCGATGTGGTCGAGCCGTCACGGAGCTCGGCGTTGAAGGCAGCGTCTTCCGCGCCGCTCTTGGTGTCCACCTGCCAGACCGGCGAGCACACCGTGAACTTGTTCTTCGCCTGCACGACGTTGTAGCCGCCGTCCGATGCGCACGTCTTCACGATGGCGTCTGGGTAGAACTGCAGCTCGAGGAAGGCCTGGCCGAACAGCGAATGCGGGTTTGGATCAGAGACCGCGCCACCCCACCAGAACGTCGGGCCGACATCGGACACCGGTACCGTGCCGTCCTTGGGCAGGATCGCGGTCCAGGTCAGGTCCTGCGCTGAGCCGACGAGGGACGAGACCGGGTCGAGTTCGGGCTCATCATGACCAGAACACGCGCCGGTGTACCAGACCTCGTAGGTATTCGGGTGCCTGCCGATACACACTCCGCCGCTTTCGCCAGGCGAGGCCGCGGCGCCCGCGGGTAGTGGGGCTGCCAGCCAGGCTGCCGCCATGCTGATCACGGCTCCGGCCGACAGTGCTGCCGTCGCTAATCTGGTCCGTCCCATTTCTGCGCCTCCACAGCGATTACGGCTTGTGCCCGACTGAGCGAGCATAAGAACATGCGCGGCCTGGCCGCAACGCTATGCGCGGTCTTTGCCATGCTTTGATCAGACCGCCTTGACCTGACGCAGTTACTTGTGGCCAAGCGCCCCTGCCCAGTCGGTCGGATAGTTGGAGGGAACGACGCCGTAGCCGGAGCCTGCGAAGTTAGGTGCAGCGGGTACCCCGAGGACTTGCAGCAGTGCGTCGAAATTGAGCCCGATGGCTGTCGGGAACGGGCCGCCTCCGCTGATGCCGCCAGCCACTGCGAGCTGAGATTCCGCAGAGCTACCATCAGGCATCGCCCATCCGGTCTCGATCCCAGCGCTGCCTGCGTACATGTGGGCGACGACCGTCGACGACGTTACGTGCTCGCCGACTTGAACGGTCGGGGTCACATCCTCGGCAACAAACACTTGCAAGCCTGCTGCGGGTCCACTGGTCAGCTGATAGGTAACCCAGCCGCCGCCAGGCCAGTTAGCCGTCGTCATCGCGTTGGTGATGACTGCGTTGCCAATCGCATAGATCGGACCTGACCCACCGAAATCCGCGCCCATGTCCACTCGTTCAGGAATCAGCCCGGCGATGGCGCGGAGCGGGTTGAGGTACACCGGCGGCGCGGGCTGCTTCGGCTTGGGCCGGCGGATCTTCTGCTTGGCCCGCTTGTCCGCGTCCTTTGACTTGGGAACGCTGGGGACATTGAGTCCGGCCTCGGCCACTGCCTGTGCCAGCCTGAGATCGTTGGCGTGCGCAGTTGCGCCTTGCGGGCCCGCGCCCTGCGCCCTGGTGCTGAGGCCATCAAGTCGGCTAGCGGTGGCCGGCGACGGGTTTGTCGGCAGGGCGTTCGCAGCTGCGGCCGCACCGACACCCAAAGCGAACGCCGTACCAGCGACTGTCGCCAATCTCACTGGCGTTAGCAGTCGGCGGTTCCTGCGATGCCTGGACGTGGCCTCGCCTCGGCGCTGGCTGGCGGGAGTCCGCGTAGGCTTTCGGTGTTTGGCGGACGTGCTGGGCACGGCGAGCCTTTAGGTCATGCGCGGGCTAGCGCTCAGCTGCCACCTGGGCGCTGGCCTGATCATGTGCCGTCAGTTACCAGCGGCGTGCGGACGCCGTGCGAGGGTCAGGGCGACGGGGTCACTGTGGGGTGAACGTCGCACACGCTAGGTGCTGTCGGCTCAATACCCTGCACTGATTCCGCCTCGAGCAAGGCAGGAATGCCAAAAACATAAAGATGATTTACCTCACAGCAAGGCATGAATCGGGCTTTCGGCAGCCCAGTCACACAGAACGTTTCCCGCATCATGGCTCACCGATCAACTACAGTGTGCGCTCACTCAGTTACGAAAAGTCAGCAATCACGAGCGGATCGTTAGTCCAGGCGTCAATCCTGCGGTGGCCGTTCGAAGCCAACCTGAGTTTCAGCATCTGCGAAGCCGACTGATCTATAGACGCGGATCGCCGCATCCTTTGGGTCAGCCACCATGACCAGAGTGCGTGCGCCGGCATTGAGGCCGTCTCGTCCCGCATGCCAGACCAATGTTCCGGCCAGGCCCTTGCGCCGCGCCGCTGGGTGCGTCTCAACGTTCTGGAACCTTGCTATGCCAGATCTGTCGCTGATGAGACCGAGTTGCGCCAGCAGTTTGCCATTCGCGAATGCGCCGTACCAGGAGCCGTGACCGGCCTCTGTCACGGCGCGTTCTGCCGCCAGCCGCGCGTGCAAGAACGCGGGTTCACCGCCCGGCTCACCTGCACTAAGTACGGCGCGCAGTTCAGCAGCCTGAGCCCAGTCGTCGTCACCTGCCAGGCGCCGCAGAGTGGCCTCGTGGTTGGGTTGCGGTGGCTCATGGACTGTCATGGCAGTCAGAACTGAGTTGCGGCTGAAATGCAGACCTGTCGCCGTCATCGCGTTGATATCAACGGAACTTGCTTCTGTGACGTCTATTCCGATGGCGATGTGCAGTGCGCCAGGGAACTCTACGGCGAATTGCTCGAGCCATGCCTTCGCCTCGCCGGGGCCCGGCGAGGTGCGCAGCAGCAGAAAATTGCCCCACCAGTACGTGGGGTTACGCGGGCTGCGGATAACCAGATAGCCTGCCCGCTCCTCGACCTGGCTGCCTTCTAGCGTCCGGATCATCAGGTCTGTCCGGTAACCAAGGGACCGAACGTCCACTCCGCGAGCCTAGCCTTGCGAGCGAGAGGCTACTGGAGGTCTCCGGGTCGCCGGCTGCGCGAGTAACCTCAGCTGCATAAGGCCGACTCGGTCAGCCAACCAGGGAGCGCACCGACATGAGTCTCTTCCAGCGGGCCCACGACATCGTCGCGTCGAAGGCGAACAAGGCACTCGACGCAGCCGAGAACCCCAACGAGATGCTCGACTACTCATACGAGCAGATGCTTGACCACATCACCCAGGTCCGCCGTGCGCTCGTCGACATCACGGCGTCGAAAAAGCAGATCGAGTTGCAGGAACAGCAGCTGCAGCACTCCATCTCCCACCTCGACGATCAGGCCAAGGCTGCTCTCGGCCAGGGCCGCGAGGACCTCGCGAGGGAAGCCCTCTCTCGCAAGGCCGCAGCGCAAGAACAGCTGAACGGCATGGAGCCGCAGCGTCAGCAGCTAGACGAGGAAGAGCAAAAGATGGAGCAGACGCTGAGCGCGCTCCAGAACCGGGTCAACAACTTCCGCTCGCAAAAGGAGGTTCTGAAGGCGCAGTACACAGCTGCAGCCGCCACCAGTTCGGTGAACGAAGAGGCAGCGGGAATCTCCAGAAGCTTCAGCGACTCTGGTGCGGCGCTTCAGCGGGCTCAGGACAAGATCGCCAACATGCAGGCAAGAGCAGCGGCTACCGACGAGCTCTTGCAATCTGGCGTGCTGGAGGATGTCGGCGGCGACACCGACGACATCCAGAAAGAACTGGACGAGGCTGGTAACAACGCCCAAGTCGACAAGGAACTAGCCGCGCTGAAAGCGCAGCTCGGCTCGGGCGAGGCGAAACCCGAACTCCCGGCGGGCGGCTAGTTGAGAACAAGATCAGGTGTAACAAGGCGGGAATGGACGATCATCGTCCCAGGAACTCTCGGAATCGCACTCGGAGCCTTGCTCGGGACTCTGGGATGGTTCGGCGTTAGTTTCGGACTAGGCAGCGACTGCACCGACTTCAATGAAGCTCCAAATGCCTGCAACGGGTTCTACAGGTGGATCGGAGTCGGCTTTGTCGGCCAGTGGGTGCTCGTTCTCGTCTCAGTGTTCCTGCTCGTGACCGGGCGCAGCCAACCACAGAGTCGACGGCTAATGAGCGTAGCCGCGTGGGTCACGCCCGCCTTCGCTGTCGCCTGGTATGCCTTCTACTACCACGGCGCGTACCACTCCTTTAAGGTCCATGCCTAACTCAAATGAGCTGTAATGTCATCCGCGTGACGGGTGGTGACGGCGAAGCTGCGCGACCTTCCCCGCAGCCCCGTTTCTCGGCGGCGCGCACGAGACGAGTCCTGGACGTTGTCGGGACGCGCCTCGGGATTAACACCGCTGAGGCCGAACTGGTGACGCAGGGCGAGATCGCCGTGTACGACCTACGAGGTCTCTGGGTGATTGCCCGGATTGCGCAGACCACCGACTACCTGTCTGACTTCACGACCGAAGTGGAGGTGGCGCGGTGGCTGGAGTCGGCTCGGTTCCCTGCTGCCCGCCTGGCCGGGTCTGCTCATCAGCCGATCGTCGAGAAAGGCCGGGTGCTGACCTTCTGGGCGCAGGTTGCGGAAGGCAAGGATTACGGGACCGTCACTGACCTGGCCTATCTACTCCGGCAGCTGCATGACCTTGAGCCGCCCTCGACCCTAGTCCTTCCAGAACTCCGGCCCTTCAAGGATGCTCAGACTCGCATTGCCATGGCCGACCTTCGCGAGGATGAGCGTGAGTTCATGGTCAGCAGACTTGTCGATCTGCGCGACAGCTACGCCCGCCTGGACTTCGTTCTCCCCCTTGGCCCAATACACGGCAACGCAAGTGTCAGCAGCGTTCTTCCGAGCATGTGGGACAGCAGCATCCCTGTGCTGGTTGACCTGGACAGTTTCGCGTTCGGTCCGCGTGAGTGGGATCTGGTACTCACCGCGATGTACTTCGAGCGATTCGGCTGGCATACCGATGACGAATACCTGGAGTTCGCCTCGCGCTACGGCTTCGATGTCATGCGCTGGGCCGGT
>Ga0126373_10000992_pt1 | contig 19591 bp, 21 predicted proteins | sample PanSoiMetPlot_11_FD_92545 | JGI IMG/M metagenome (GOLD analysis project Ga0126373, IMG submission 92545) | Tropical forest soil microbial communities from Panama - MetaG Plot_11 | ecosystem: Environmental > Terrestrial > Soil > Tropical forest > Bulk soil | place: Panama | collected 2016-02-17 | reverse complement strand
TACGAACAAGCAGCCCCGATCTTCTGCGCCGGTTATACGGTGTATAGCGGGCTCCGCTGGGCTGATCCCCAGCCTCACGAGCGCGTGGCCGTGCTCGGAATCGGCGGGCTTGGGCATCTGGCGATTCAATACGCGAAGGCCGCAGGCTTCGAGACGATCGCCGTTTCCCATTCCCCCGACAAAGACGAGATGATCCGCGGTCTCGGTGCGGATGAAATTGTCCGCGACGGAAAGGGCCTCTCCACCGCGGGGGGCGCAGATGTGGTCCTCAGTACTTCCAATTCGACCAAGTCGATGGTGGACAGCATTCAGGGACTGCACCCGGACGGCCGGCTTGTTACCATGGGCGCCGATGCAGAGCCGCTTTCGATCTCGTTGATGGACTTGATCGCCAAACGCATTCAAATCATCGGCAGCCAGCAAAACGGCCCCGAATATCTCTACGAAGCCCTGGATTACGTGGCCCTGGGCAAAGTCAAATCGATCGTCGAGACGTATCCGTTGGCTGAGGCTAGGAAGGCGTATGAGCGTGTTGCGGAGGGCAAGGCCCGGTTCCGCGCCGTGCTCACAATGTAATCGCCGATCCGAGCCGTTACGCACCTTCCAGGAGCTTTTCCTTAAGCTGCTCGAGCAGCGGCAGCTGACTTTTCAGAAATTTCCTGTGCGCGGTTTCCAAGTCAAACCAGGAAGCCCGATCGACTTCCGGAAATTCCCGGGTCTTCCCTGAGTGCGGCGGCCACTCCATCGAGAATGTGTTGCTGCGAATTGCGCTTGCGTTGATTTCGCCCTCGCTTATCCAGGCGTACACGATTTTGCCGCCCGCTTGTCGGATAGGCTCGAGCGCTTCCAGTTTGCCTTTGAGCGGAAACCCTGTTTCCTCTTCGAACTCGCGCTTTGCCACTTCGACCGGGTCCTGGCCCTCGGCGAATTCGCCCTTTGGAATGGACCACGCGCCATCATCCTTCTTGGCCCAAAACGGACCGCCGGGATGAACCAGCAACACTTCCGGTGATTTGCCGGCCCTGCGATATAGCAACACACCCGCGCTCGTTTTTGCCATGAAATGCTTCCCTCAATGCGCAGGCACGGGTTTGCAAGGAACCTCATCGTCACGCACCGCGAGTTCGTAGATGATGTATGCGGCAAAGGCGGCGGACAGTTTCATGTCCTCCTCCTCCAAAACGTGGTTGCAGGTGTCCGGGTTGCGGTGCGCCGCCCGCGTGTTGTTGCCCTCCCTAACAGTCGCGACCCGCATAGGAACCTGGAAAACGAGGTGACTCATCGCTCCGGGCGCAGACGGAAGCGCGCCCGCCGGCACAAGCTCAGGACGAGAGAGTCGTCGTGTTTAGAATGTATTCTCCGAATCTTCTGCCGAGTACGACGCTCTGGCCTATTTTACCGTCATGAACTGAGGCCTGCTCGGAGCGTTCCAAACCAGTTTCCCCTTCTCATCGTAGAACTGGAGCGATGCCTGACCAGGCATCACCGGCACGTTGTCAAGGCGCGGAGGCTCCGGAGGGAGCAACCGGCCACTCTGATCCAATAACGGCAGGCTGGGAGTGAGGCTGAATCGCGCATGGACGTGGCCATTCTCGTCTTTCAAGAGAAACTCCTGAGCCTCGACTGAGCGCGCGCGGAGGACATCAGGTTCGATGCGGTCCGCCTTGGCTGCGGCGGCCACTCGCTCCGCGTGTCTTGTCCCTACGAGCAAGAGGGAAGTAACGAAGAACAGCACGATCGCGTTGGCGGATTTCCAGCGGCGGTTGGCGGACTCGAGTCTCGCAACGCGGGCAGCCAAGGCGCAAACATCTACAGGTGAAGGATTCATTGGCACCTCCTGGAGTTCGGCAGGGCAATCCCTGTGGGTTGGACGAGCGAGTAGGTCTCACCGTGAGCAAATGGGGGATCTTGGTTACCATGATCGTCTCCGTGATCACGCTGAAGGACAGATATCCCGAGTTCCTTGCCGCGGCCAGCTTTGTTGGGGGGAGGCTTTTCAGCCTGCCTGTCGTTAGTCGTTGCACGGGTTGATCGGTCGATTAACGCTACTCTGGAGGTCGCGTGGGACGAGCCGGCGTTGCCCGTGTCGAGACCCGCACATCAAACGGCTCTCGGATCGTGAGCGCGTCTGCCTCAAGTGCGGATTGGTTACCACACGAGACCACACATCGGCTATGGAAATACTACTAAGACTCGGACTGAGCCCTCAGCCGCTAACCGCGGCCCATCGATGCTGTGGTCGACTAAGAAGCCCTCGGCTGAAGCCGAGGGAGTACATCACCAAGATACCGCTGAGGCTTTATTCTGTTCTTCTTCTCTTCTTTGCAGGGACAGGGGAAGGAGTTGCCTAAGGTTTTGTGTCGCCGGGCAACTTTGCTGCGACGGAACCCTTAGGTTGTACCGGTGAGTTGTCCCGCGTCAAATAGAATAGGAAAGGAGTGATCTGAAAGGGCATTTTCTCGGTTTCAGCCACAGTGCCGACTGGCTTGGACTTGAGCATCCGCAACTGATCATTCCAGGGGTCGACTTTGATGCGTCCTCCAAGGGGCAGGGCAACGATGACATTGGCCGTCGGCTTGGCCTCGGACTCTGCGGAGGGCTTCGCCGACGCGAGCGTCCACTCGGTTGGAATCCTGTTGCCCAGGTCCGGGCTTATGAGGTTGGGGATCTCCTTCGACCGGTTCTTGAGCGCCTGGAGAAAAAGTTGCACGGTGTCGTAGTGGTCCTTATAGGGCGAGTTCCCGAGGAGTTCGATCCCCTTCTGGTTCGCAGCTTGCTCCTCATCTGGAGAGCGGAAAAAGTCAAAGTGCCGGAACGTCTCCTTCTCGTCGAAGTGCAGGGTGTCAAAGAACCCGAATTGGGTGTTTACGTGATGCCCGAGTAAGACGTGACCCAGCTCGTGCGCCAAGATGGCCGCAAGGCTGGCTTCGTCGGGAAGCACGTCGACCAAGCCGCGGCTCAAAACGATGGTGTGCCCCATGCTGAAGGACTCCAGCGTTGAAGTCATCAGGATGCGGCAACGAACTTCCGGCTGGATGTCCAGACCATTGCTCACTTCCAAGTTGTTGACTACCGTCTCCAGCACTTTGTCCACGTCGCCTTGCGGCGCCAGCAAGCCCTTACGTTCCAAATAGTCCATGACGTTTAATTCTGCCTGTCGGTTCCAATAATGTTCCGCTTGAATTGGCGAGTAGTCGTTGGCGGTATCTGCCAGATCGTTTATCGCCGTCGGGGACTCAATAAGCACCTTACTCAGCTCTTGCTCTTCGTGAGCGTGCCCAAGGTTGTAGCCCCAAAGCCGCGTTTGTGCGCGGAAGGGCTTGAAGGCCATTCTCGTCAACCTCGGGTCATGCACGTTGCCTTGTTCGACGTATACGAAGGCCGGCAGCCATAGGTTCTTTCCAACACTGGTCCGCCAGCTATCGAAATTAAAGTAGTTGCTGGTCAGCGAGTACCCTCCATAGGCGCCATTGAAGCGCACGATGTGATAATCCTGATCCTCCACCCAGATGCGCCCGACGAACCGTCCTTTTCCTGATTTCGGCAATGGCTCGACGTCAAAGACTAGACAACGAACTTCCCCTAAAAACTCTCGCCGTAGATACTCAATGTTGTAGTGCTGGCGGTCGAAACCGTACATGTCCACGTAGATCATCTGCAGGAAGCCGCGTGGGACAAACTCCGTTGAGAAAAAGTCTCGCAAGCCTCCGACCAGCTTGCGCTTTAAACCAGCCTCGCGCTCGAGCGACTCGAGCTCCACTCCCTTCGCCAAATCGGCCCGGCCAAGAAAGTATCTGTCGCCGTTCGGCACCGCCTCTTTATCTTTATCTGGCAGCAGAAACTGGATGTAGGTCTCAACCAATGGCGAATACTGGCGAAGTTGTTGCATCTCCAACTGTTCCTGCGCCACGATTCTGTCCACCACCTGGTTTGTGGCGTCCAGTTGCTGGGCAGTTGTGCCTAGCGGCATAGCACTAAGTGCCAGCGCCGCTGCCAGAATCTTGAGGCTGCGCATTATCCCTCCCAACTTCGACCTTGGAGACAGCTCTCAGTCTCCCGAGACCAGGGCCTCCATACAATTGGGTACCGTCTTTGGATATCCCTGGTATCCTTGCATACTGGATGCCGATTTGTAGGCAGCCGGTTGCAAAGCGGATGCCTAGATGGTTACCGAAACGGCGTATCCCTTTGGTTTTCGGCAAAACCCCGCAAATCTCAGAAAGTTGCACGCAGCGAGCACCGGATTGCTAGCCACTGAAGCAAGTTTTGCGCTAATGTGGCTTCAGGAAGGTTGCAAGACAACGTGGTTTGATATAGGGCCGAGGTCTTCGGGCATTAGGCGGCTTAGGAGGTTGCCAATGAACATGACGACAAGCACTCGACAGGTAGGCGGGGTCACCATTGTGGACATCAGCGGGCGAATTGTTCTCGGCGAAGAGAGCGCCGCACTGCGCAACTTGGTGGTCGACCTGTTAGATAAGGGACATAAGAAGATTCTTTTCAATCTTGGCGACGTCGATTACATCGACAGCTCGGGTTTGGGACATCTGGTGAGCGCCTTCAGCAGCGTACAGAAGCAGGGTGGAGAATTGAAGCTGCTCAACCTCACGAAAAAAGTCCAGGACGTGATGCAAATCACAAGGCTGTATACGGTCTTTGAAATCATGGACGACGAGGCCGCCGCCGTTAGGTCCTTCGCACCATCGTCAGCGGCGACCGCCTGAGGGGCGGACGGTGTTGTTGCCATCCACCGTGGAATGCACACGGCGGTGACATTGCCGGAGGGAGTCTTCCTTCTCGGCCAGATATCTTTGCCTAAAAGCCGTTCTTCTGGTAACACTACTCATCAACCAAAAGGTTGTTCCCGCGTCCTATCTCAATGGAAAACGCGGTCGAAGTCGTAGTAGTCGGAAAAGCGCTTGATCCGGCCGTTCTCAATTACAACAACGGAAGCGCCGCGACCCGAGATGCGGCGGGGCGCAGCCGGCCGGACGGTGTTGTCGCCGACGAAGGTTCCTGTCCAAACCCATTCTGCGGCCACCAGCGAGCCGCCATCGACGATACTTTTCAGGTGCCAGTTGAGATCGGGTAGATCCGCAATCATCGTGCGAATCGACTGCTTGATTTGGTCAGGTCCCACGTCGCGGGAAGGTCTGGCCATGTCTTCGTGAACCGCGTCGGAAGCCAGCAGTTTGTCCAGCGCCGCGAAATCGCGCCGATTCCACGCCGACACGTAGGCTTCGAGTAGGGCCTTTCCAGATGGTTCGGTTTGCGTTCTTGCTTGCCGGCTAGAGGTCAGCGCGAGGACGCAAAGCAGGATGGCGGAGGCGAAAAGACGTTTCATCATTGAAAGCTCCCATATGCTGGGTCATCGGCACACCGACCGGATGGAATTCGCGGCACGCACCCAACGAGCGGATTGTGCAGCAGTCTCAACCCGGTCGAGGCACTCCATCATACACACACGGGAGGGCCGGACCGTGTGCGCCACAATTCGCAAGCTCCTTGATCGCACCTACTGCGCTCTCTCCAGCCCGGTAAATGGATCGGCATCGGGTTGTGGGGGCCGGTGGCAGTTGGCCGTTCATACAGCTTGGTTCCGGTGCCTTCCTGTTTGGTCGAGGCGACGCCCGACGGAGAAAAGCCGACGGCAATAGTCATTACCCAGTTTGAGGGTGGGTAAACAACGGTCCGCGGACAGGACGCAACAAAAATGGATCTGCAGCCGGCTTCGATAAGTGCAGCCTCGGCGCGCTAAAGGGCACTACCGCACAGGCGCTTTCCCTCAATCGGACGAACGATGGGGAACGGGTCGTGGCTCGGGTTGGCCAGCCGATAGTCGTTACGGTGCAAACCGTAGGCGGTGGCCGGGCAATCAGGTAAAGACCCCATTGCAAATGCAGGCATCTCCAGCATTGTACCGCCAAGGGTATATCCCAAAACTAAAACTGCCACTTAACCCAAGTCCTCGAGTCGCGTGCCAGGGGGTGGAATCTCGCGGTGGGTTTTGCGGCTTCCGTCGGCTTGGGCTCCGAACAGTCTTGGCCCCACCTCCATTTTTAACGGTTCTCCCCGAGATACCCATCATGAACGGCCGGAGCAAAAAGCGGAATCTGGATATCCCGAGAGACTGGCAACTCACCAGGCGCTTCAGGTGCCCGACGTGTGGCAAGCGTTATGCTGTCGTGGAATGGAAACGCGAGGCGAAATGCCGACAGTGTGGAGACGCGCTTTATTGCGAGGATTCGCAGAGCCAGTCATCCGGTCTGGCGCAAGGCGGCTCTCCGGGACGCTGGTGAACCGGTCGCAAAAGTCTCTTGCGTCAGGCCAAGCCAGCGGTCACCATGCTGCGATTCCTATGCGCAATACACTCAGCGTCGCCCAGGGCGCCTTCTGTGCTTTCGACATCTTGGCCCTTGCGGTTGCGGCGACATGTCGTTTCTTGTTGCGACCGGCATCGTTCCTTCCGCCTAAGACCTTGATGGCTGTATTGACTGAATCCAACTGCCTTTGCGCGCCTCGTCTTTGAACGCTTCTAGGATGTTCATTGATCCCCCGGCGACAATCTACCAGACGAAATGGGGCACGCATGAGGTGTTCACTCGCAGGGCTGTGGCACGCTAAAGTAACATGAAGATCGGTGAGGTTGCGGGCTTGCATTGCGCTTCCGGCGGCGAGAGCATTTGGCTTTGGAGTTGCAATGTTGCAAGTGGGACAACTTGTGCGCGTGAATCTAGCCGGTTTGCAGGCCGAGGGTGTAATGTTTCAGGCAGCCGTCACCAACGCGGTTGGTCACATCATCAAGCAGACCTCGGAACAGCCACCCAGGTATCTTGTAAGACTGTTGTTCTCGTTTCGTGGAGTCACCGAAGTCGAGGTCCCCGCCGAACGCATCCACGCCGACAAATAATCCGGTTCAGGTCGTTCATGTGGACGCGGCCCAATTGGATTCATAGCAACGCCATCGGGTCCGCACTTGCTCGCGACGTTCTTGTCTCCGTCGGATGTTTCCCAGTCTGGCGCGCGCCAGGATTGGAAAAGTCGCGCGCGGATCCCGCAGGCGGTTCCAACACTTTGGGCACTGCGCCCCCGTTTGTGTGGAAGCTAAAACCTGCGTTAGAAAACTCAAGTTGTGACCGCAAATCGGACAGGTCATACAAGCGTATCCCGTTCCTTTCTACCGATAAGTCTGTCGAGCGCATCGTGCCGGATCGCGTCCCCTGAGGATTGGCGCTCTTGGGGAAACCTCACCGTCTCGCGGGCAAACGTAGCAAGGCTCGTCCCCTCCTCCTCGGAGACCATTCACATCGGTGATGCGGACCCTCACGTGCCTCACTCGTCTGCCGAAACGCAGAGAGAAACGCAGAGAGAAACGCAGCCGACGCTCACTGTCCGACTGCAAAGCCCCCGTTAGGTCCGTACCAGAATCCGGATCGGCAGCGTCCGATTCGCCTCTCCGTTATCCTTCATCATTCATCATTATGGTTTCCTGTATGTGCTTGCTCCCTCACGCTTCCAGGAGCTCGCCAAGTATCTTTGGATCATCGAATCCATATCCACACTTGAAACAGGCTTTTCCAAATAATGCATCGCTCCAAGTGCGAGCGCTTTCTGGTGACACCGCGCGTCCCTAGACCGCGCAATCACGACGACGGGCGCAGGCAAGTTGTAGCGAACCAAGTGTCTTAGGACTCGGATTCCCTCAAAGCCGGAAGTGCCTTGATCTACGAGCGCAAAATCAAAGTCTTCTCTTTCAATACAGCGCAACGCGGTTTCAACTGACGTACATTTGTGGACCTCAAAGCCATGGGCTTCAAACGGTTCGGAATGCCGGGCCAAGTCGACAGTGTCTTGATCGAAAACCAGTACTTTGCGCATGGCCGCGAGCATTTCGGCTTGAAGGCTCGGGGCTGGTCCCCGTTCTTCCTGTGTTGCTGACCAGCCCCATGTCATTGTTTTTTCCTTCCCCCGTGAGCATAGAAGGCAGACAAACGGTCCGCTATCCCGATGGCGGGGTATTTCCGGCCTCAGATTTAGCTATCGCTCGGCGGAAGCATCTCGGGACAGATGTCCCACTAGATACACGCAAAGGCCCGTCCGACAACGGCAGGGCGGGCCCTTTCGACGAAGTCAACCCCTCAAGATCTTTCGAATAGCGCTTAGTCCAAATGACATTGCGACGGTCACCGCACCGAGTAGCCCCACCAAAGGCAGGTGTGTACCGGTTTTTGGCAAGGTTGACGCGATTTGCTCTGCACGATAGGGCGCGGGTTGCTCCGCGCCGGCGGAAAGGCCCGGTGCTGCCGAAGGCTGCTCGACGAGCAGAACCGCAGCTTCCACTGACGACGCCGGAGGCGGTGTCTGGCCGACGACGGACTCGCTCCGCTCGATTACCGTCTCGGAATCATCCGTGATAATAGTGGCCTCGAAGATCATCCCTTTCTTCAAGTCGAATGCTGTCTTCTTTTCGCCGTTGATCGTGAACTTTGCGTGGCTTGGAATTCTGTAGACGTGGTTTGTGCCTTCCGGCAGCGTCAAGATCACCGAGTCGGGCGCATTCACATGAAACAGCTTTCCCTTCAGCGTTCTCACGGTGTTGACGTAGCGAGGGGCGGTGGTGGTCGTAATCGTTTGAGTCAGCTTCGTCCCCGCGGTTAGCTCCTGCACCGTCCGTTTTTTACCGTCGATCGTGAATCGATCCGTATTGGGAACAACGAGATGTTCGATCTTGCCGTTGTCGACTCGCAGCACAAGATCGTTGCCTTCGACGTAAACCACCTCCGCGTTCTTTACCGTCGTATCGTACCGCGCCGGTCCGCGCAGGACGGTCTTTGACGTTGTGTCCTGCGCCGAAACTCCGATGGCTACCACCGCGAAAACGACGGCAGTGGCAGACGCTCGGCCTAGCCAACGAGTGAACAGATTGATGCTTTTCACTGTGTCCTCCTTGTTGAATTGCTTGCATTCGACGGCAAACCTGACTCACGGCTTCGCCTCTTGTCTCTCGGATAAGAGAAGTCGTTACGATGCAGCGCTTTGGAGGGCTGCCGATGAATAGAACAGACAACCAGTGACGAGCGTGAGCGATGGAACCGGCCGCGAGCTTCGTCCATCGAGGTAACCGAGCAATCCGACACCACGTTCATCCTCCACGGAATCTTCAAGTTGGGACAGGTCGTATCGAGTGGGTTGCTGCTCTCGACCGTCAACATAAAAGGCAAAGTGACACCCTGCCCAAACGAAAAGGCATTTCAAGGCCAGCATTTGGCTAGCCCAGGCCGAAGCTGCGCTGTTTTGGCATCGTCCCGCGCTTGTTCGGAAGGCTTGACGGCGGCCTCTAGCAGCATCGCCAGTGCATTCGGCAGATCTCTTGAACGCAGTATTGGCGCGCCGACACATCGTCTACCTCGCTCGAGCATCTTGAGCCACCATGAGCCATCCTCGAAGCGCGTCGAGAAGAACAGAGTTGCAGAAGATCCCTCAAGCCAATCGAGCAGAGGAAAGGCAGTTCTATCCGGCAGCTGGTACTCGCTAAGTACTAGGTCAAACTGTGTCGAGCGGATCAGCTCGCAGGCGTCCCCATAAGAGCGGGAGAACCGGCAGCGAGTGCCTCTCCTTTCTAACCATTCCAGTACGACAGAGCGGCTTCTCGCGGTCTCGCCGACCAGGAGCACCGTAATTGGATTTGCACGCATATCTTTTGCCTCCCAGGCGAAGAGCTAGATAGCATCAGCAACTTCGCCGTTCTGTCTGTTCCAAACGAGAGCACTTCGGATCGCGCGTTCGAGGTACTCGCTAAGGGGAGGGTAAGCCATGTAGTCAAATGCTCCGTGATCGACTGCCCTTAGGTATTCCGGCCACTCGCCTGTCCGTGAGACAACAACCAGGGGAATCCCGGTGTCGGACCTGAGCAGCAAGTTGGCGATATCCTCGTAAGTCCCATCCGCCAGGCTTTCATTCGAGAGAATAACGAGAATCTCACGCTCGGCGAGAGCTGTCCTGCTTTCGACTACAGTCGAAGCAAATAAGGGTCGAAGCCCGCATTGCCCGAGGCTTTCAGCGAGCTTTCGACTAACTTCCTCATCGGAACTGACCACCAATCCATTCGGAGGTTTCGACCCAGTGTCCGTCGCTCGGCACTGAGCGAAGGCCAGTGCAAAATCTCCATGGCTCGTGTTTTCGGTTCTAGAGTGATGCGACAGAGTCGCTTCTTTGATTTCCGTCAGGGGATTGGACCTTAACACACGCATGAGAACCTCGTTTCGCACTGCAAGATTGACAGCGGCGGCGCGCGGTCGCTATCCCGTCTGAAGTGTATTTCGGGGCCCCCGTTTAGCTATCGGCGGAAGGGGAGGGCGGCCGGGTGGAGGTTTATACGGTCAAATCTGGGATCCACGTTGCGCCCTCGGGGAGCCCTTGATCGATTCGACTACCGCTCCTACACTAACTTTATCTTGCACGAGCCCCTATTTTGTCGGTGTCGAGGGTTGAAAGCATGCAGGCGGAAGGTCCAACCGAGCCCTTTGGCGACGAACTTTCCCGGACAACACGAACCGTTGCGGCTAAGGAGTTGACCCGTCCGCTGATGGTTGCGTCGTGCGTTGCAGTCGCTGCCGTACTTTTCACGGCAGATGTGCTGACTCCCAGTGGCGTTACCCCCACGATCGGCTATTGCGTCGTTCCTTTGCTAGCAGTGCAAACCGGGCGCCGCTGGTTCATTGTTGGAATGACTGGGCTCTGTACTCTCCTTACGTGGGTTGTGTATTTTCTTGAACCTCCGGGAGCGCCCGCTTGGATGTCGGTATTCGAGCGGTCCATTCTGACGGGAGTACTTTGGTTCTCCTTTGTGCTTGTCTGGCAACGAATGAACGCACTAAGCGCGTTAGCGCTCCAAGCGCAGCTGCTCGAGGACTTGAATAGGGAGCTTCGTCGTTCGAATCAGGAACTCGAGGCCTTCGCATCCGTCGCGTCGCACGATATCCGCGGTCCATTGGCTACTACGGGAATGCTGGCAAACCTGGTTGCCGGCCGCTTGGCCGGGAAAATCGACCAACATTGCGCCGAATGGCTTTCGTTGATCCAATCGGAAATCCAGCGAATGCATGCGATCGTCGAGAATCTGCTCGAATACAGCCGGTTCAACACAGACCGTTCGGGAGTGGTTGAGTGCGAGTGCGAGGCGATTCTAGCAACGGTGTTGGATGGCCTGAGGGCAGACGTAACCGCTAACCGTGCTCAACTCACTCACGATCCGCTTCCGAGGGTCAAGGGCGACCCGACGCAACTGGCGGTCCTATTTCAGAACCTCATCGAGAACGCGATCAAGTACCGCAGCGACGCCCAGCCGAAGATCCATGTTTCCGTTGCCGCAGAACACGGCGGCTGGAGGTTCTCCGTCGAGGATAACGGGATCGGGGTTGATCCGGCGGATGCGGAAAGGATTTTTCGCCCGTTCGAGCGTGGGGAGGGCAGCAAGGCCACAATGGGGTCGGGAATCGGATTAGCCACCTGCAAGAAAATTGTGGAGTTACACGGCGGCCGGATCTGGGTTGAGTCGGCACGAGGTAGCGGATCTACGTTTCACTTCACAATCGCACACCCGTATCGCTTGTCTTCCGCATGGTCTACCACCGCAAAGGAAGCTAACGAGCAAGCGAAAAGCGCCACAGCTTCATAAGGAAGTTCCCCAGCCCATGCAACTTAGGATGAGACCGCAGGCCATCGGCATCTCCCGATCAGCATTTCAGATGATCCCCTGAGTTCCGCGGAATGGCCGAGTAAGCAGGGCAGAGGGAAGCGCCCCAGCGTGGATCCCATGGCAGGCTGTGGCGGTTGGCGGTCCATATAGACTCCTTAACTGATGAGTCCCTTACGGACAGCGTAGAGGATCAGCTCAGCGGGATTGTGCAGGTTCAGTTTCTCGAGTATATGACTGCGGTGTGTCTCGACCGTGTAGGGGCTGATATTGAGAGCGGCGGCCACTTCCTTGTTGGCTTTCCCCTCCGCAATAAGCTGCAGGATTTCTCGCTCGCGGCTCGTTAGCAGGTCATAGCTGTCGACGGCGCCTTTTTGCTTGAGAACACGGACGTAATCCTCCGCGAGGATGCGGCTGACTTTAGGGCTAAAAAACGACTTGTTTTGCGAAACCGCCTGGATAGCGCCAATCAGGTCGGCGGGGGCCGAGTCTTTAAGCAAATAGCCTCGGGCCCCGGCCTTCAGAGCCCGCATGATATAGGATTCATCGACGTGCATGCTCAAAATGACCACGGCTGTCGTCGGATGCTGACTCACGATCGTTTTTGTCGCCTCGATGCCGTTGAGAACAGGCATGCCCACGTCCATCACCACCACATCCGGTTTGAGCGACGTGACGAGCTCTATCGCTTCACGTCCGTTCTCACTTTCGCCGACAATTTCCAGATTGGGTTGACGCTCAAGCAAGGCCCGCAACCCCGTGCGCATAACAACATGGTCGTCGGCCAACAGTATCCTGAGCTTCTTCATGGACAATTCTCGCGATCTGCCGACGAGCTTGGGAGCGGCAGCTCGACTCGGAGACGTGTGCCCCGCGCGAGACCTGAATCCACTTTCAACACGCCGCCCAGCTGACTTACACGCTCGTTCATCCCGAGTAGTCCCAAACCGCGCACGCGGCTTGGATCAAAACCTTTCCCATCATCGTCGATGCTGACTCGGAGGCGGTCCGGCTCCTGGCACACAACGACGCGAACGTTCCTGGCATAGGCGTGTCGAGAACTATTGTTCAAAGCCTCTTGCACGATTCTGTACACGCACGTCCGATGCTCATCGGGCAAGGCATCCGAGACATTCTCACTCACGGTTTCAACGAGCATGCCGGTGCGCCTGGAAACTTCGCGCGCCTGCCACTCAAGCGCAGCGATGAGGCCCAGATCATCTAACATGGAGGGGCGCAGCACCAGGGCCATGTCGCGCACTTCGTTGACGCAGCTTTCTGCAAGCATTTTGATGTTATGAAGACCTCGAGAAAAACTGCCGTTCCCGCTGTACATCAGGCTTTCGACCTCCAAAAGTATGGCGCTTAGAGACTGACCGACTTCATCATGAAGTTCCCGGGAAATGGCGCGCCGTTCTCGTTCCTCGGCTTCGACCAGGCGCTTTGACAATTCTTTCAATTCACCCTGCGCTTCGAGGCTTTCGCGATACTTCTCCTCGACACTGTTTTCGAGTCGCCCGGCATAAACGATGGTCGTCGTGGCTAGAATCAATCCAAAGCCCAAGGCAATGGTGGCCGCCATGAGTAAGCGGTGCCGGAACTGCCTGGAGACTTTCGAGATCCTCCCTTCTGCTTCCTCGAGCTCGGCATCGTTCACTGCGCTGACCTCTTTCGCAATCTTCAGGATTTCTGCGTGCTGAGAGCGGATGTCCGCCTGCAGCATGGAATTGCCTAGCTCTGTTTTTCCCGTCGCACCTGACACGATGGTGCGTCCGGCCTTTGACCAGTAATTCTCGAGCTCGGCGGCCAGATGCTCAAACGGGTTCCGCTTGTCTTCCGGCAGCGACTGAATACACGCTTTTAGCGTTCGAGTGGTCTCACTCCGAGTGGATTCAAGTTGCGTGAGGAGCGTTTCCTGACCTTGGCGCTCGGATCTGCTTAGCAGGATGTAGTCGCGCATAAGGGTGCCCGATTCATACACACCTGCTCGAACTTGTTCAAGCGTGCGCTCGCGGTACAAAAAATCTTGACGAATCTGAGTATCATTGGTCTGGAATGCAGCCAGAGTGTCGAAGGCGTCGGCGCATATGATCACCATTAGAACCAAGAGCGCTCCGAAGCCGGCAAACAAGGCCGCCCTAGTCCCCAATCGCCTCCTGTTTTTCAAGGGAAAGGCTGCCGGCGTGTCCATCTTTTCATCCTCATTGGTTCCCCACCGGGGCTCGTTCGCCCCGCAAACTCCGCGCCTAAGCGGTCGCTGCGACTGCGGGGGAAACTACACGCACATCAGGTCCGCGATGGAGAACTCGACACCGATTGAAAACATCAGCATGACCACGCCGACCTCGGCAAATAGTTCGAAAGAATGCAAGTCGGACAGCTTCGGCCCTGGTGTAAATGGGCTGATCACGATTCCGCAAACGACGAACCCCGGGATCAGAGGCAGGCGCACGCGCCAAGCGAGCAAGCCCCCAGCTAGGGCCGGGGGAAATATAGGTTAGATCACGAAACAGAACGGGATTCGCTTGCATCCTTTTCTACTTCTACGCATCGTTCAACCGAATGGTCGGGCTGCGTTATGGCCTGTAAAAGGTTAATGGCGTGGGCAGTCCGTGGGCATCCCCAGTCGAGGGTATATAGACACCGAAATTTAGCTATGTGCTACTTTGGTATTGAACTGTCGGGAACATCCTCATTTTGTGATCGCTTACGCGGGACAGACAATGGTGAACGCGCCAAGTCAATTTCGGACGGGCTTCAAGGGCGGGCTCTGACTAAATAACTCCTGAGGTGCGCCAAAGCTTCCTCGACACTCGCTTCAACGGTCTGGCTACTCCTTTTTATCTTGCCCATCAGCATGGCCCCTTGCATGGAAGCGATCGAGAAATCGGCCATGCTCTCAGGGTCGGCCTGCTTGACGATTTTTCCCTTTGCCTTCTCTCTCAAGAAAAAGGCAGCGAGTTTGTTCTTGATGACTTCAAAGATGAGACTGAGGTCCTGCCGAACTAGCTCGTCATTGTCGGTCACTTCGTTGCCCAACGTTCCGAACGGACAGCCGCGGGTCATTTCATAATCTTTCTGCAATTCAACCTGGGCCGCGAACCACTTCTCCAAATCCCTCCAGGAATGGATCTCATAGTTGACGCGCGAGGACTGTATCTTGATCTCTTCCAGATAGGCCTGAAGGACCTCATGGACGAGGCTGTCCTTGCTTTTGAAGTAGTGGTAGAACTGCCCCTTCCCCGTTCTCGAAGCTTCAATGATTTCATCGGGGCTGGTGGCGCGAGCCCCTTGTTTGTGAAACAGGTCGGCAGCCGTTCGAATGATGCGAAGCCTTGTTTCTGCGCCTCTTGGGAACTTGTTTTGCATATCCTTCTAGGTTTGTACTTACAGGTACAATACGTCTTGGGAGACGTTCCGGGATCGACCCGCTGCCAGCGTTCTATCTTGTACTTGATTTCTGTTGTGCCTTTAATTATTACACTGTACGCGTTCGCGGGCCACCGACCGGCGTTTTCTTTGCTCTGCGGTCGTGCTCGGGCACGCTCGGCGAGAAGCATTGTACCAGAAGGTCCAGAAAATGGTAGCACGCCTTGCATCTCGCAACAACTTATTCGCGCTAGAAAGGAGACCTTTATGCCAGTTCTGTTCATCGAAGCGCCTCCGGGGATCCGCCCTGAGAAGAAGAGAGTGATGATGCAGAAGATCACCGAGGCGATTGACGAGGCCTACCACATCGGGGATACGCTCATCTTCCTTCGTGAATATCCGGTCGAAAATGTAGCCATGGACGGGCGGATTCAGTCCGAAAGTCCGAAGATCTTGGAAGCCCTCAAAAAGGTTAACGCTGGGGCCTAGCTCTACTGCGACTTCGGGAAGCCGCCTCTTCCGAAATCAGGTTTTCGGAAGAGTTGAGTCCGTGGAGGTTGAAATCGCCATGCTGCCGAAGAAAGTACGGAAAGGGTAAATCTGAGCCATGTCCAATCGAGAGAAGACAGTGCTTGTTACGGGAGCAACCGGGCGGCAAGGCGGAGCCGTCATTCGTCACATGCTTCCGAAAGGCTGGAGGTTGCGGGCATTGACCCGCAACCCCGCCTCTCATGCCGCCAAACACCTTGCGCGCCAGGGCGTCGAAGTGGTTCAGGGAGACCTGGAGGCCGCGCGGTCGGTCGAGGAAATCTGTCACGGAGTTTACGGCATTTACAGCGTCCAGGATTTCTGGAGTGTGGGAGCGAAGCGGGAGATTCAGCAGGGCAAAAATCTGGCTGATGCCGCCAAGAGAGCGGGCGTCGAGCACTTTATCTACAGTTCGGTGGGCGGGGCCGAACGCAACACCGGCATTCCGCACTGGGAGAGCAAGTGGGAGATCGAAAGGCACATCCGGCAACTTGCTCTGCCTGCCACCATTTTCCGCCCTGCGTCGTTCATGGAGACCTACCACATTCTTGAAGTCGAAGTGGGAATCTTGAAAGGCAAACTGGCGGACCCCATCCGGGCCTTCAAACCGTACCAAACCATCGCCACGGACGATATTGGAGCCTTTGTGGCCCTGGCTTTCGAGCGTCCCCAAGACTTCCTCGGGCTGGAACTGGAGATTGCCGGCAGCGAGCTTACGAATCTTGAAGCAGCGCAAGTCTTCAGCCGGGTCATGGGCAAGCCCGTAAAATTTCGCAGGCTCCCACTACCCCTCGTACGCCTCCTTCTCGGCAAAGAGTTCTATCTCATGTTCCGCTGGTTCAACGAAGAGGGCTACAAGGCAGATATCCCCGGCCTTCGCCGCCGCTACCCGGAAGTTCATCTGCACACCCTGGAAGAGTGGCTGCGCGAAGAAGGTTGGAACCGGCGCGGCCTGCGCTTTCGTGCCCCCAAAGAGTGAATCGCGTCACCTTGGTCCGTGGGGAAGCCGCTAACTGACGCTAGACAGACGAGTTATTGGATTTTTACTCCTGTTAACAGCCGAGCGCCCTACCATTGAGCTGCGGGGAGCCGCGCAACAGCTTTGTCTTCCTGGTGGCACAACAATTGGCGGTGCCATGAGTTTTCGGTGATGCATCCAATAGTTTGAAGCGTGCTCTTTCGATCGCAGAGCAGGTCGCAACAGGTCTCGAGGGGCGTGGAACGGCACATTCGGACTATAATCCCCGCATGGCACCCGTAAGGGACGGTTCCTGACCATTCGCCGATCGGCGCACTAACGCGCTTAATGTCGGTTGGAATGTCGGGCTCGTGATTTGGGATGGTCACAGCTCGAAGCGCGTGCAGCGGTTTCGTCCAATGGATGCCGAGCGCGTCCCCGGGGTTAGTCTGATCCTTGTCGCGTTCGAGCTGTAATCCATCCGGTCACACGACTTGGAGGCCAACGCGGCGAAAGGGAGCCGAAACTGGCGGGGCCGGAGACCAATCCGTCGAGTAATGGCGGAGGGAGTGCGTTCTTGAGTCAGGGCAGTCTGCTTCTCAAAATGGAACTACCCAGTAACCCTGAGACGCTGTGTGTGGTCCGAGATGCGCTCGGGAAACTCGCGGAGACGCTAGGGTTTCCTGAGACAGAATGCCGGGCTGTGGTCCTCGCCGTTGATGAGGCGCTGACGAACATCATTCGCCACGCTTATCAAGGAAAGACCGAACGGCCGATCGAAGCTTCCTTTCGTCGCATTCAGGTGGCCCGGGATGGCGCGCGCAAACCCGCCCTTGAAATTGTTCTGGAAGATCGCGGCATCCGGGTACATGCTGAGAAGCTTTGCGGCCGCGACTTGGAAGATATCCGATCCGGCGGCCTGGGTTTGCATTTCATGCGAAAGAGCATGGATGCAGTAGAATTCCGGCGCAAGTGGGGCCGTAACCAGTTGCGTATGGTGAAATTGCTGGATAAGGTAGATCCCCCGAAAGGATCTTGAGGCGAATTCATGATGCAGATTTCCGCACGGCAGTTGGACAAGACCACAATTCTGGATGTTTCGGGAGACATTGATCTGGCGAGGTCCCCTGAATTTCGGAAAGCGGTCTTACGGGAGCTCCGCGAATTGCGCACGCCGCGTGTGGTGCTAAACCTGACGGCGGTTCGCTACATTGACAGCTCCGGCGTGGCATCCCTGGTGGAAGCGCTCAAAGCGTCTCGCGACCTGGGCTCCCGCCTCATCCTGTTTGGCTTGAGCTCAGGGGTCCGGGAAGTTCTGCAACTGTCCAAGTTGATCAGGGTTTTTGAGATCACGGACACCGAAGAACAGGCCGTGGCACCCTAGGGTTGCAAAACGGAAGTTCCTGAAAGGCTGGCCGTGAACGTCGTGGAACTTACATCGCAAATCGGAGGATCCGTTACTGACAGCCTTGCCTACCTAGGAGGGTTGGCTTCGCTCGCCGGCCGCGCAGCGTACTTCACCTTTGTTGGCCCCTTTCGCGGCAAGCCACTTCGTTTTCCGCGTGCGGTTTCGCAAGCGATGCAGGTGGGCGTTCGCGCACTTCCGATCCTTTCCCTCATTACCTTTTTCATCGGCTTAATCTTGGCGCTACAGGCCGCCTACGAACTGCGGAGATTAGGCGCCATAACTCTCGTGGCTAACGGCGTAGCGATTGGGATGACCAGAGAACTCGGACCGCTCATTACAGCAGTCGTGGTCATCGGTCGCTCCGGATCCGCGTTTGCGGCGGAAATAGGCACGATGAAGGTCTCGGAAGAAATCGATGCCCTGGAGACGATGGCCATCCATCCCGTTGATTTTCTGGTGACGCCGAAATTCCTGGCGATGATCGTGATGCTTCCCTGCCTCACGATCTGGGCGAACTCCATGGGGATTCTAGGAGGAGCATTGTTTGGCGTAGCGCAAGCAAATTTCACCTGGACGCGGTACATTCGGGCTTCGCTCGATGCGCTCTATCTGCGCGATATCGTGACGGGATTGGTCAAAAGCGTGATGTTCGGTATCACCATCACCGCGGTTGGATGCTATGAAGGACTCGCAACGGGAGCGGGAGCCGAGCAGGTGGGACGGGCGACGACGCGCGCCGTGGTGGTTTCCATTTTTCTGGTTATCCTGGTTGATTTGGTTTTTACGATCCTCTTTTTCTTTATGAGCGCACAGTAGATTGCCTCTTTCGGAGCAGAAGTGATGGTTCAGACGGCCGAACACGCGGAGACGATGATTTCGCTGCACAATCTGCGCGTGAGCTATGGCGATCGGGAGATTTTACATGGCATCAACTTCGACGTGATGCGCGGCGAAACCTTGGTGATTCTGGGAGGTTCCGGTTCTGGCAAGAGCACGCTCCTGCGCACGCTTGTAGGCCTGGAAAAGCCGAACTCTGGTGAAATCTGGCTTCGCGGGAAAAATCTAGCTGCGATTTCAAGCCAGGACATGGAGGAGATTCGCAAGAAGATCGGGATGTCGTTTCAGGGGGGCGCGCTTTTTGGATCGATGACGGTTGGGGAAAACGTTGCGCTCCCCCTTCGCGAGCACACCAAGCTCGAAGATTCAACCATTGGAATCATCGTGCGGCTCAAACTGGATCAGGTGGGCTTGGCTGGATTCGAGAACTATATGCCATCGCAACTCAGCGGGGGTATGAAGAAACGCGCCGCAGTCGCTCGCGCGCTGGCGATGGATCCGGAGATTCTCTTTTTCGACGAACCGTCCGCAGGTCTCGATCCGATCATCGCCGCGGGTGTCGACCAACTGATTTTGGAATTAAAGAAAGCTTTTCACATGACCATCATTGTGGTTACGCACGAGCTGGCGAGTGCGTTTCTGATCGCGGACCGTATGGTGCTAATCGATAAAGGAAATGTCGTGGCCATTGGCCCGGCCGTGGAGATGCGTGCGAGCACGCATCCTCGGGTGCGGCAGTTTCTCGACCGTGTCGCCGAGCCGGAGGTTGCGCAAGAGTTGGACTATCTGCAAATGC
>Ga0126373_10000991_pt1 | contig 19603 bp, 11 predicted proteins | sample PanSoiMetPlot_11_FD_92545 | JGI IMG/M metagenome (GOLD analysis project Ga0126373, IMG submission 92545) | Tropical forest soil microbial communities from Panama - MetaG Plot_11 | ecosystem: Environmental > Terrestrial > Soil > Tropical forest > Bulk soil | place: Panama | collected 2016-02-17 | reverse complement strand
GGCAACCTACCTTCGCACTCGGAAGCGGTTATCGAGTTGCTTGCGCGCCATTCTGTCCGCTGGTTGGTGCAGTCCCGGGTGGACTTGTTTCTTCGCAATTTCGACAAGTGGCAGAAATGCGGCATGGAGGGCGCGCTGTTCGGCATCGAAAGCTTTCATCAGGACATCCTGAAGCAGATGCACAAGAACGAAAAAGTCGAAGCCGCCTTTGAGCTGGCGCAAAAGCTAAATCGGGCCGGTTTGTACGCACAGGGCTACTACATCATTGGCTTGCCGCCGGAGACGCCGGAATCCATCGCGGAAGATTTGCGCACGCTGGCATCGCTGGAACTCGATACAACGCAAATAACCATCGTCACGCCGCATCCACAAACGGAAATGTGGCGGGAACTCGAATCGCGTTTCGGAATTTTTGAGAAAGACTGGTCCAAGTTTGACACCAAGCACCTGGTCTGGAACCATCCGCACTGCGCACCAGGCGTTCTTGAGTCGCTGCTGGAGCAGGGCTTCCGAGGTTGTTATAGCAATGGCTGGCTGATGCGCACCTCGAAAAAGTTTCTGGCCACGCGCCGCATCCAGCGGGACTTTTCGAGCGTCCTGATGGGACCCGTGCGGGCACGCTTGGCAAGTCCCCATCGCCTTCGCTACTTGCCTCAGCGCGTGACCGTCAGCGCCAAAGCTCAGGCTCACGCCGCCTCGGCCTAGTTGTGCCTGGCTTTAGAAGAACCGAAGTTCTCTAAAATCGTGACACGGCATATTACAATCTCTCAGTGGATGTGGGAGTCTTCAACGCTTGTTGATCCCGAACAATGGGCGCGGTTTCCAATCGATTGAATATGCATCAACCGGGAACCGGACCCCAGTTATTAAGCCCTTTGATTCGATGAACCCGACAAAGCCAACGAAACTCGAAACTGAAGGCTAACGGCCTACGAGCGGTGGAGACGAAACCGCCTCATGGGGCACGCGGCCAGGGGGAGTAATCTGCGGGATGATGAGGTTTTCGATTTCTGCGCGAGGCCAACGCGCTGCGCTGACGATTCTTGTCTTTCTTCTTGCTTTGTCCTTCGCATGGCTCAGCGTGGCCGCCGACAGAGCCACGGCTCAGGAACAAACTTCCAGCGAATATTTGAATGCAGGACCTGGAGTCGACTTCGTTGGCGATGAAACCTGTCGCGAATGCCACGAACCGCAGTACCGAGATTTCAAAAAGACAGGCATGGGGAGATCGCTCTCTATTCCGGGTCCTGGCAATTGGCCTGAGTTTATTAAACGTGTGACGATTTCCAAAAATAGATTGGATCGGATTTATGCGGTCAATATAAGCAACGGAAAGATGTACCACACTGAATCGAAGCGGGACTCGACCGGCAAAGTGGAATATGAGGAAAAACACGAAATCGCGTTCACCGTGGGTTCCGGTGACGTGGGCCGAAGCTACCTAGTAGCAAAAGGCGACGCTCTGTTCGTCTCGCCAATCTCGTACTACTCCGGTATTCGTGGGTGGGACTTATCACCCGGGTATGAGGCCGGGACATTCCGCGGCTTCACGAGGCCCGCATGGAATCTCTGTGTCTCCTGCCACTCCGGGCTTCCGCGGCCCATCGCCGGCACGCGAAACCGGTACGATGCCCCGCCCTTCCGTTTCCTGCCTGTGGGCTGCGAAAGGTGTCATGGCCCCGGAGAGCTTCACGTGCGCGAGCGGCGAGAAAACGCAGCGCTTCGGAGCCCAATTGATTTCTCGATTGTCAATCCCGCTCGCCTGCCGCAGCAGATTCGCAACGATGTGTGCAATCAATGCCATTTTGCGGGAGATGCGCGCGTGCTGCGACCGGGCAAGACGTATCTGGATTTTCGCCCGGGAATGCCCCTCGGGAACGTAGTTTCCATCTTCAGCGCCCCGTTGCGGCAAAAAGTTGACGTTGTAAAAGCACTAAGCCATGAGGAGCAGCTCGAAATGAGCCGCTGCTGGAGCGGCAGTAGCGGGAAACTCAGTTGCATCTTTTGTCATGAGCCACACGTGCAGTTGCATGGGGCTGAAGCGGCGACTTACTTTCGCGGAAAATGCTTGATGTGCCATGCCGTCAAAAGCTGCCGCCTGCCAACCGCACGAAGACACATTACTTCGCCACCGGACAACTGTATTCGCTGCCACATGCCGAAAAAGGGGGTGGTTAACATAAGCCACTCGGCTTTGACGGATCATCGCATCCTCCGAACCCCTATGGAAACTCTGCCTGTGGCTGGGCCCGCGGGCGAATTACCAGACAATTTGATTAACCGCACAAGAACTACGCAAAACCCGGATGCAAAAGATGATTTGCGGGCGCTTGCGCTGGCGTATTACGAAGTAAGCCAGGTCTACCCGGAATTTCAGAGAAGAGGCTTCGAGGTGTTAGAGCAAGCGGCCCGAGAACTTCCAAACGATCCGGAGGTTCAGGGAGCCTACGGCCTGGTTCTCTTATTGGCCCGCCCCGACTCAACCGCAGAGGCAACTCAAGCGCTCCAAAGAGCGATGGGCGCGGGGTCTAGGTCTGTCGAGGTACAAACGCGTCTTGCGAAACTTCGGTTCCGAGAAGGAAACATCTCTGAAGCGATGCAACTCTACAATAAAGCCATTGAAGCCGACCCGTACTACACGCCAGCGTACTTCGGGCTGGCCGGTCTTTACGCTGCGACCCACGATGAACAGTCTGCCGCCGAAACCCTGGAGAAAATTCTGAAGTACGACCCAGGGAACGAGGAAGCCCGAAGAGCGCTGGCGGACGCTACGGGAAGCCGCGAGCGGTAGCTTTGATTCTGTCACGCGACAAAATCCTGTTCTGCCATGAGACGATCCGCAGTTACCGAAGTTAAGCGGAAGGGCAAAACTAGCAATTTCGGATGGTTGCTGGCCCCCCGCAACGAAAATTTCTTTCTTTTCAATCATTTCCGCGTACCCTGCGAAACCCGAATTTGGATGTTGCGATAGGGATTCGAAATCTGCCCGTTTGGGACCCTAGCTTCGATCTCGTGAAGGCATGGAAGTGTCGATAGTTTACGGGTTTCCCGTCAGCGTTGACCTCTGCGAGCGAGAATGGGAACTCCGGCTTTCCACAAGCTGAGCTTGTGGTGCAGTTGAGGCACTCGATACTGCCCTGAGGCCAGCATGGATTTGGGATCGGGTGGGCGCCTCAACAGCCTCGGCTAACAGTTTTTTGAGTTTTTCTCATTAGATTTTTGGATTTAGAACAGAGGGGTAAACAATGTAGCTTTTACTGTCGAATATCAACTGATTCCAACCCCATCTCACCACGTGCACTAGGGAAGGAGGCATTCCGACGTGTCGCAAACAAAAATCGGGTTCTACGGCCATGTGAAGCAGTACCACAACCTGAAGGCGGAGATCGATCAGGCCATTCTCGAAGTGTTGGAAAGCGGCAGTTATGTCCTTGGGCCGCAGCTCGTGAAGTTTGAAGAAGAGCTCGCCCATTACTTGGGCAGAACCGAGGCCGTCGGGGTGAACTCCGGCACCGATGCCCTGCTTCTCGCTTTCCTCGGCCTTGGTCTCGGTGCGGGCGACGAGGTTATCACAACTTCGAACACTTTTTTTGCAACGGCGGAAGCGATCTGGCTGGCCGGCGCGACTCCAGTATTCGTGGACTGCGATCGGAGAACGCGCAACATCGATGTGACCAGGATTGAAGAGGCCATCACGTCAAAAACTCGTGCCATTGTGCCGGTCCATTTGTATGGGCTCCCCGCGAACATGCTCGAGATCGCCGAGATAGCCAAAAGGCACGGCCTATTTGTGGTCGAGGATTGCGCTCAGTCCATTGGGGCGCGGGGCGATAGTTTCGCCATCGGTGAACTGAGTGATGCGGTTTGTGTAAGCTTCATCATCCAAAAGAATCTCGGATGCTTTGGTGACGGTGGCGCGGTGGTGACAAACAATCAGGAGCTTGCTAGAGAAGTTCGCAAGCTGCGCAACCACGGCTCCCTCAAGCGCTCCTATCACAGCATCGGCTATAACAGTCGTCTGGATGATATCCACGCGGCTGTCCTGCGCGTCAAACTGAAACGCGTTGACCAGTGGAGCCAGAGACGCCGCGAACTCGCGCAAATATACGACGGAGGTCTCGCCGGAGCACCTTTGACTTTACCGTTCACTCCACCGGGTTACGACCATGTTTACCACCTTTACGTGATTGAATGTGATCTGCGGGATGAGTTGCAGACGCATCTAGCCTCAAAGGGAATCACGGCTCTTACCCACTACCCAGTCGCGATTCACCAGCAGAAGGGGTTCTCCTGGGGACGACCGGCTCGGGTCCATCCGCTGCCAGTCAGTGAAAAATCGGCTGCCCGCGTTCTCTCGCTTCCCATGTATCCCGAGCTGACGAACCAGGAGGCCGAGCGGGTTAAGGAAGAGATTTTGAGCTGGAGCACCACTCGCCAGGCAGTGAGCCCGCGAGCTGAGGACTGCTGATGACGGCCCTCATCAAATACACTGTCGCCATTCATCGACGACGCCGGTCCCTGTCTCTACGCCCCGAGATCCGAAACGAACACCGTCTGGAGCTCCCAACGAGGTTCTGGAAGTAACGTGACGGCAAACCGGAACTGGTCACCGGGCGCCAGCGCCCCATCATCGGCGATTTGTAATACGCTGACGATTGCGACCTTCGAACCGAACAGAGGCCCTCTCCGGCTTTGCTTCTCCCCGGTGTTTCCGAGCTTGGAAAGAAGACGTGGTGCGAGTGAAGTACGGGACTAGCTCAGTAGTGGAACTCAAACTCTAATCGGACGGAGGACTGGCCGCGCTCTGGCCTTGCGAGGGAGCGGGCCCCGTGGAAGCGCGAACCACGAGTTCCGGCTCGATGGCGATTTCAGGCACATACTCGCCTCGCTCTTCGATGAGATCGACCAGGGTTTGCGCCGCAATTTGCCCCATGCGCACGAGCGGCTGCCGCACGGTGGTCAGTGCGGGATTGGCGAACGCTCCTCCAGGAATGTCGTCGAATCCCACGACGGAAATGTCTTCCGGCACACGCAAACCTGCTTCATGGATTGCCCACATCGAGCCAATCGCGGAGATATCGTTGTATGCGAAAAGAGCAGTAAACGGCTCCCTTCGGGCCAGCAGTTGCTTGGCGAAGGGGTAACCAATCGTGGGCGTTGAATCCGTACCTTCCAACTGGATCGTCAATTCTGGGCGGACGCGGATATTCATTTCCTGCGCCACTTCGTAGATCGCGTTCCATCGATCGGCAGAATCCGAGCTCACCATCTGCCCCCTGATGAACGCAATGTTTTCGTGACCTAACCTCTTCAGATGTTCGAGAGCCAGGCGAGCGGCGCGCTTGTGATCCAAGACAATGTTTGTTACGCCAGCGACGCTCCGATGCCCGGAGATGGCTACTGCGGGCAACGCTAGCTTCTCGGTCAAGGACGTGTCGGTGGTGATGAAACCTTCCACGCCTCGTGTCAAAAGCATCTGCGCATACGTCTGAAGCAGCTTTGGATCGTGGCGGTGAATTACTGTCAAGAAAAAGTAGTTGTTCTTTCGAAGGTACTCTTCGATTCCGCTGATCACCATGGCGCCATAAGCATCGCCAATTTCTTCCGCAATCACGCCAATCGTGTAAGTTCTTCTTAAGCGAAGCGTGCGCGCGAAGAAGTTTGGCCGGTAGTTGAGCTCCTCGGCCGCCTTGATGATGCGGTTTTTGGTGTGTTGTGGAATGGAGCGTGATGCCGGCGAATTGTTCAGGGCGGCAGAGACGGTCCCAGGGGTAAGGCCCAGATTCTGCGCAATGGTCTTCAGCGTGACCTTTGGCTGGTGGTGGCCTGGCCTCTTCCTCAGTGGCTCCGTCATTTACAGGATCCTCCCGAGCGTCTAGCAAAATCAGCATAGGGACTCGCTGGTCGGCCCATATTGCATTACGCCTGGAAGACTCGGCGAGTTGCCGGTAAGCCCGCACCGTGACTCAGTTTGGGAGATGACCTAGCGGCGCTCGTTGCTTTGCGCCGTCTCGGTGGGCGTACCCTGCACCCAACGCTCCGCGATTTAGTACGCCTTGTACGCGTCCCAAACGGCACTTACCTGGACATTAAGGACCCCGCCGTTGGGGCGTAGAATAACATTATTTTTCTTTAGAAAATCCATATTTCTCTTGACAAGCTGCCCAAATGGGTCTATACACCGCGCTAGTAGAAAAGCATTACGTCCCGTGATGCTTTCTAGGCTCGGTCCTTTCGCGAAAACCTGTGGTGGGTTTAGCGCAAATAGAAAATTCGTTCAGACGATAGGCAGCGTGGGTTTTCTATCTGCCTAATGCGAAAGAATTCCTCGAAGGGTGGCTCGAAATGAAAGTTCATTCTTCGTACACAAACAATGCATTTGAGAAATTGCGCGCGTGGGGTCCGCGTGCTGGGGTTCTGGGGCTCGCCGTTTGCGTGGTCTCCTTTGTGGGCCTGCTGGCGATGACGCCTTCTGCATCCGCGCAGAAAGCCACCGGCACGATCACAGGGACACTCACGGATCCGAGCGGTGCGGTGGTTCCCGGCGCAGTTGTGAGCATCGTCAATGATCGCACGGGTGCGGCCAGAGACACGACGACCAACGACCAGGGCAGCTTTTCGTTCCCGGAGCTCGACGCCGGAGCTTATCGCCTGGCGGTGACCAAGACCGGCTTCAAGAAGCTGTCGTTGAAGGCGGTGGAGCTCCACGTGGGCGATGTCACCAACCTGAACTTGAAAATGGAAATGGGCGAGGCGGCGGAAACCGTAATGGTCGAGGCCGTCGCGATCGTCGTGAATACGCAGACGGGCGACGTGGGAAACGTCATGGTGGGAGAGCAGATTCGCGAATTGCCGGTGAACGGCCGGAACTTTGTGCAGTTGACCACGCTCGTTCCCGGCGCCGCCGTGGGCGAGAGCTTCGACAACAAGAACAAGGGATTGTTCGCCGGCGTGGACATTTCGTTCAGCGGTTCGCCCTCGGTCGACAATCAGTGGACCGTGGACGGAGCTGCGAACAACGATATTGGCTCGCAGCGCACGATTCTTACTTACCCCTCCATTGACGGCATCGAAGAATTCAAAATTCAGCGTAACAGCTACGGACCCGAATACGGCGGCGCATCAGGCGCGCAGATCAACGTCGTAACCAAGGGCGGTAGCAATCAATTCCACGGAGATGTCTATTATTTCGGTCGAAACGACGTCCTCAACGCCAAGAGTTTCTTTCTGGGTGAGTGCGCCGGGCAACCTGGGTGTGACAAGCAAATGTTGCGACGCAACGATTTCGGTTACACCATCGGCGGCCCCGTGAAGAAGGAAAAAGTGTTCTTCTTCTGGTCAGAAGAATGGAACCGCGAACGCCGGGGGAGGGTCCAGCACCACTGTGTGCCCACAACCGCGGAGGTGCAGAACGGCAATTTCTCCAATCCAACGTGCGGCCCTGCCCCCGTGGATCCTGCGACGGGTCAGCCTTTTCCCAACAACACCATCCCGGCCAGTCGCCTTAGCCCAGCGGGGCAAGCCTACTTGTCAACGCTACCGCAGCCGAACCTGACTGCGCCCCTCAATGGAGATAACTGGGTCTCTCAAGTGGAAATACCCGTGAACTGGCGCGAGGAAAATATCCGCGGCGACTGGAACATAACGAGGAAGAACACATTAATGATCAAGTACACCCAAGACTCCTGGGTTAACTTCACACATGCAGATGAAGCTGCTGGGTTGTGGGGAGACAGCGACTTTCCAGCGCTTTCCGACACCTGGAACCAACCCGGCAAGATGTCTGTGGCGAAACTCACCACCACGATCAGCAACACCGCCGTCAATGACTTTCAGTTCTCCTGGTCGGGTAACCGTATCTACATCAGCCAAGCGGGTGACAACCCCTCACTCAACGGAACGATTAATGCGGCGATGCCCCGTCTGTTCCCTTTTTCTGACAAGACTCATGCCAGCAACGTTCCGGAGCCGACCTGCTGGTGCGGCTCGCCCTCGGGTTTGCTGGGGATTCAGGGACCTTGGGTGAACCGTCAAGACCTCTTTCAATGGAAGGACGATTTTTCCAAGGTTTCGGGAAAGCACACGTTTAAGGCAGGCTTCCTGTACACGCGCAACGCCAAAGATGAAACGGTTGGCGATGAAGGCGGCGAGTATTGGGGAGGCGGGGACGCCAACAGTCCAGCGGTGGATTATCAAGGCCCTGGATGGACGGCGCCGGGGTTTTGCGGCGGCGGGTGGGGAGCCGGATGCAACATAGGGACCGGCAACTACTATGCAAACTACCTCCTACGAGGCATGGTTTTCGGATACGATGAAACGCAACGGAACCATTTAGCCCTGGTACGGTGGCGCGATTACGAGTTCTATGGCGGGGATGCGTTTAAAGTCAGCCGCCGCGTAACGCTCAACTATGGAGCGCGCTGGTCTCTCATCCGGGCGCCCTATCTCGATGACAATCAACTAGCTGGCTTCACGCCAGCCGTCTATTCTGCCGAAAGTTCGGCGCCCGCCGCCGATCCTTGCCGGGGCATGGTACTGGCCCAGGGCGCACCGAACAACTGCGCTGCCATAGGATCAGTCGTCACGCCGCCCTATTTCGAGAATCGCTCCTTGATTCACGACAATAATCACATGATCATGCCCCGAGTGGGCATCGCATGGGATGTGTTTGGCACCGGCCGCTTTGCCATCCGTACGGGAGTGGGCCAGTTTGAATCCCGTGACCGCTTGCTCGCCATCAGCATGCGCTCCAACAACCCTCCTTTTGGTGTGGGCACCGGCGCTAGCCGGACTCTGGATGGGACTTTCACCAGCTCCAACAGCTTTCCCGGAAACGACCCGGGCAACCAGAGCGTTTGCTCTACTTCCGGGTGCGTGTTCGGGGCATCCCTGGGCGGATCGCCGCACCAGGGGCTCGACCCGAGCAACAAACAGTCGAACAGTTGGCAGTGGAACTTGACCACCGAGACCGCTTTGTGGCACAACAGCAAGCTCGAAGTGGGCTGGGTTGCCAACCGCGGCATTCACTTGCAGAACGTATACGATGCTAACCAAATTCCTCTGGAGCATCGACTGCAAGCAGCACAACTGGCGGTGACGGGGGGCAGTACGGCTTTCCTCAAACCCTTTCCTTTCAACCAATCTGCCCAAATGCCCATTTGGAGTCACACCGGCGATTCCATTTACCATTCTCTGCAATCCATGTTTACTATGAGATTCCAAAACAACTCAATGCTTCAGGTTGCCTATACGTTCTCGAAGAATTTGGGCGACACCACGTTCGGGTACGTAGGGACGAGCACGGTTTTCGCAGACAACACCAACCACCGGGCCAATCGCGGACCAGTGGACTTCGACCGCAGGCACGTGCTCAGCGCTACGCTCATGTATAACTTGCCGACGTTGGGGAAATCCAATGCTATCTTGCGGCAGATAGCGGGCGGTTGGGAGACAAATAGCATCGTAAACTACGCGAGCGGCAACGCCCTTACCATTCAAGGAAACAATGGTCTCGGGGACGCAACGGGAACGGGAACCACTAGCGGGTTGTTTGTGAACAGGCCGCTGCGAGTCCTTAGCCAGCCCTGTCACCTAAGCAGCTCTCCCAGAAATCAATGGTTGAATCCGCTCGCATTTACGTGGGACGGCTATAAACTGGGCACCTTCGGCAACAGCAGCCCTGGCCAGTGCGCCGGGCCTCCGGTCGCCAACGTGGACTTTGCCCTGATGAAGAACTGGCGGCTGAGCGAAAGGCTAAAGATGCAATTCCGTATGGAAATGTTTAACCTGTTCAATCATCCGCAGTTCCGCTTCGCTGGCAACAACTTAGGGTTCAACGCAACGGGGGTGACCGCTGTGGATGCTTCTGGCGCGCCTTGCAAAGCTAATCCGACAACGTGCGTAGCGCTTTCTGGCGGCACGCTCGATCCTACCGTCAAGTTCGGACAGCCTCAGGACCCGAGCCAAGTTGGCAATCGGGAAATCCAGTACGCGTTGAAGTTCATTTTCTGACTTCACGCCAAAAAAACACGCAACGCCTCGCGCCGGGCCTGATGAGAATCACGCCCGGCTTTTCATTGGCCAGCCCTCGTCGAGAACTTTGCTGGCGGCGCGATTCTAGCTCGAGTGCGATAGTATTGAGGTCATGGCCGAGCTGAAATGTCCATACGCGAGGGATTCCAATTCTTGAAGGGTACGGGCCAGGGAAGCGCCGTGGTTTTGGGAGGGCATGCGTGTACCTGCTTCTTGCGATTAGGGGTGATTTTAATTGTTGCCGCGGCGTTGGCGACTTCTGCCGGTGCACAAACTCCATCTCGCAACACTGCGCAAGGGCCGACACGCGCTCTCATCTCCATGCTCATCAGCCAAAACCGGCTTGACGAAGCCGAGCAGCGGCTCTGGGGAATCCTTACTAGACAGCCGGACCGGGTTTGGGCGCTGGACCTCATGGCGGAGATTCGCATTCGCCAGAAGCGCACGCCTGAGGCGGAAGCCTTATTCCACCGGGCTTTGACGCTCGCCCCGAAAGACATTCAGGCGCACCGTGGTTTGGGTGGTTTGTACCGTTCGCTGGCGAAGAACTCTGAAGCCATCGAGTCCTACTCGCAGGTGGTGGCCATCGCCCCGCAAGACACGGCCGCGAACAGCGCGCTCGCCGCCTTGTATCAGGAGGCGGGCCAATACCGGGAATCCTTAGCCGCCGCGGACCGCATAACACCAGGATCGCGTGCTCCCGACCTTCTTCCCATTCTCGCCGCGGATTATTTCGGGACCGGCGAACCTGCCAAGGTGCCTCCTTTGATCGGGTCCGTGATGAGGCGTGCCGGCTCCTCTCCCAAGATTTTGTATGAATTTGTCACCGTGCTCGTCCGCAACGGCTATGTGGACGACGCAGCGCACCTTGTGGATGCCGTTAAGCCTGCTCAACCGTCGGCGGATTACCTGCATACGCTTGCTCGCGTGCGCGCGGCGCAGAAGCAGCCCCAAGAAGCGCTTGGTTTGCTGGATCGAGCGCGAAAGTTGCAGCCCAGCTCCTTTGATTTATTCTTCGATTCGGCTCAAATGGCGGCGCAACTCAGTCGCTGGGATGACATGATTGCTCTCCTTCGCCACGCCGATCAGATCGAGCCTGATCGCAACGAGGTGTTGCAGAAGCTCAGCCTGGCGCTACTGAAAACGGGCCGTCGCGCGCAAGCCGTGGCGATGGCAAGACGACTGAATTCGGTTCAGCCGGATAATGCGGACAACGAATACATCCTGGCCTTGACCTTGATCGAAAATGACATGGCCGAAGAAGCGGAGCCTATTGCCCGCAAGCTGGCGGCGGCGCAACCAAATGACGCCAAGGATTATCTGTTGCTCGCCACTGCGGAATTCAAGAGGGGCGATTTGACCGACGCCAAGCAGAACTTGCAGCGCTGCTTGACCCTTGACCCGCATTCCGCTGAAGCACATTACTATTCCGGATTGATCTTGCGGCAGGAAGGCAACATCGAGGCGGCGCAAAGCGAACTGGAAGTGGCCGTGAGCGCAAACCCGGAGAATGCGGCGGCGCAGGCGGAACTCGGGACGCTCTATCTTCAAACGGGTAAGCTCGACGAAGCCAGGGCAGTCCTCGAGCAGGCCACCAAGGTTGCCCCCCGTGTTTCTCAGTATCACTATCATCTGGCGCTGGCTTACACGCGACTGGGCCTGCAAGATCCTGCGCGCGTGGAGATGGACAACTATGAGCGGCTACGGCAAGCGGAAGATGAGGAGCATAAGCGCCGTACTTCGGCTTCTCAACCTCCCGCAGCGGCGCAACCGTAAAGGAAAAGGTGGCTTGTCCCGCCGAAATTACGAAAGGACACGATGCTTCAGGCAAGAATCTTAGCGGGGTTTGGTCTGCTGGCTTGCTGCGGCTCTCTCCCGCCCATTGGAACGCCGGCCCAGGAGAAACCTAAAGCGGCGGCCGAAGCGAGATCTCCTGAATCTCCGGAACAGGCTTTTCAATCCGCGCAAACGTTTCAGGTTGCCGGCGATTACGCAAAAGCCGCCTTAGCGTACCGAGAAGCGATCGCTAAATCATTGCAACATCTCGGAAACCTGCGTTTGTCGCATAAAGAGTACGCCGAGGCCATCGACCTCCTCAGCCGAGCCGTGAAGATTGATCCGGCGCATGTAGCCGCGCGAGTGGACCTTGCCATTGCCGACTTTGAGACCAGCGATCTGGAGGCAGCAAAGACCGAGATTGAGGCGGCGCTTCAGCGTGACCCGCGCGATGCCCGTGCCTTGACTCTAGCGGGCAAGATTTACTTTTTGCGTGGCGAATTCCAGCCAGCCGCGGAGCGCCTGGAATCGGCGCTCCAGCTTCAATCGGATTTGGACACGGGCTATCTGTTGGCACTGGCTGACTTGGAACTCAAAAAGCCTGCCGCGGCGACTATCATCTTTGATGAGCTGCTCGCTTCTTCCAAGCCCAATGCAAGCACACATGCTTTGATTGGTCTCGCGTATCGCGAGACTGGTTACTTTGAACAGGCTGCTTCTCACTTCTCAAAAGCCATGGAGCTTGAGCGCAACAAGCCGCTCCTGCGGTCTGCCCTCGGCTTGACATATGTCCTCGAAGGCGCGCCAAACTACGCAAAGGCACGCGAACAATTCCTTGGCGAGCTTGCCATCACGCCGGAAGATTACACCAGCCTGTACTATCTCGGAATGATCGCCGCGAGTGAAAAGAAACCGGGCGAAGCAGAGCTTTGGTTCACGAGAGCCGTCGCGGCCCGTCCGGAGGCATCGGACGCTTTGTTCAAGCTGGGCCAAGCGTATTTTGAGGAAGGCAAATTCGAACAAGCCGCCTCCGCCCTGCGAGAAGCATTGTCCCCATCCGCGCATCTGGGAGATCTTGCGGATCCCGCCCTGGCTCATGAATTACTGGGCAAAGCTCTTGCAAAACTGGGCCGTCTCAAAGATGCAGAATCCGAAGCGGCCCGGGCCGCGCAACTTCGCAGTCAGCCGCAGTCAAAACATGACTCTCGGCAAAATCAGGCTTCCTCCAATGTTCCCGGCGAGCCTCAGAAACTGGGCCTGTCTAGCCCTCAGGAATTGCGCTCCTTATTCATGCAAACGCCGCGTGAAGCTGGAACTCCGAATGCGCAGGAAATGGAATACCTGAGGCGTACGTCTTTGCTGCTGGGAGAGGCCTATAACAATCTTGGCGTGATTGATGCGCGCGCTTCCCGATATAGCGATGCCGCCGACAACTTCTCGGAGGCCGCGCGCTGGAATCCCAGTGTCGCAAGGCTGGATCACAACTGGGGCTTGGCAGCTTTTCGTGCGCAGCGCTACGATCAGGCCACGGCGCCGCTCGAGCGTGAACTTCGGCGGACACCGAGCGACCCAACCTTTCGGCAGATGCTTGGCCTCAGCTACTACATGACGGACCAGTTCGCGAAGAGCGCGGAGACTTTTCGGCCGATCCTAGAGGAGTTGCCCGATAACGCGGGCCTGCTCTATGCCGCGGGAGTTTCGTTTTTGCGCAGCGGCGATGCAGCCACTGGCGGCAAAATATTATCGCGGATGATTGAGCATGGTTCCAACACGCCCGAAGTGCATCTCATGATTGGCCAGGCTTATTACGAACAATCCAGGTTTCCCGATGCGCTGTCGGAATTCCACCAGGCGCTTGAGATGAATCCCCACGTGCCGGAAGCGCATTATTCCGTGGGCATGATTTACATTAAGCAAGGCCTGCTCGATGAGGCCGCTCTGGAATTGAACGCGGAACTGACGCTCGATCCGAAATCAGTCCCGGCGATGTACGAACTCGCGTACGTAAGACTGCAGCAGCGCCAAACGGAAGAAGCAATCCGCCTGCTGAACGGCGTTCTTGGGCAGAAGCCTTCCTATGGAGATGCCCATTATCAATTGGGTAAGGCTTTGCTGGAGCAGGGCGATACCAGCGGAGCAATCCAGCACCTCGAGGCCGCCACGCGCTTGCAGCCCGCACAGTCTTACGGTTATTACCAACTAAGTTTGGCTTACCGCCAGGCTGGTCGCGTCGAGGATGCGGAAAAGGCTCTCCACACCTACCAAGAGTTGAAAGACAAGAATCCTCGAAAAACTCCTGAAGGGGGACCTTCAAAGTAATCGGATGAGCTGGCAATCTGCTAGTGCGGGGGAGCTTCGCCAACGGTTAGCGGCAGCTCGGAGGTTCCAAACTGCCCGGTGCGGTTATCCCGAACGCCTAAATGAAGAACATACTCGCCCGGCATTAGTTTGATAGGCACAGGCATGGGCAATCCGTTCTTAAGGATGCGGTCGAAGGTTTCTGGCCGGAGGGGCGCTTCGGCCTGCTGCACCTCGGCTTTTACCAGCTTGCCGTCCGGAGTGAACGCCTGTACCTGAAACTCAAGATTGCAGTAACGCTGATTTTCCGACATCGTTTCAAAGGCAAGCGTATGAGTGTCTACGAGGAACTCAACTTTGACCTCGCCATTCGTCGTCGGTGGCATCGCTCGCGCATAAAATAACACTCCTGTGGAAGTCACCGAGTCCCTTTCTAGGGCAAGGTTCATTTCCTTTGCGCCGGTGCGGCGCCAGCTCTCCGGATCGCTGGCGTAATAGCCGCGGCGATGGCGCACGGTCAAGCCATTTCTGGCGACTTTCACCTTGAGAGTGTGGAACCTGCCATCCCATTGCTTGCGAGTCGGATAGTAGCCAATCTCGTAGAAGTTGCTGCTGTCTTGTATGCTCTCGACGATGGCACGATCGAAGTCATTCGTGTTCAGGAAGACGCGCCCGCCCGTCTCCTCAGCCAGTTTGGTCAAACTGTCCTCCGTGCTGAAGCGTTCGAAGGTTTCTTTGCTGTTTGCCTTCATATGTGCGTCGACGGTCAGCGCCATCCTGCCATTGGCATCCCGGCCGGTATCGCTCGGGTCTGCGATCAAATTACCCATCAGGCCGCGGGCATCCACGGTGTATATCGCAACCTGGGCATCGGCCAACAAATTCGCCGTCGCCCGAATCCGGTCGGCATACGAGCGATAAACGTCAAAATCTTCTGGGTCAACGACGGAGAGGCTCAGGGGAAACGATGCGGAAAACCAAATGACCACTTTACGCCCGGGAAATCCGGCGAGGTAACGGGCAATCGACATGAGACCGTCTGCTGTCCGTGCTATCCGCATCTCCATCATATTGGCATTGCTCTCTTTTTCGAATCGAGCCAACGCATAGGAAATGTTCATTAACGAACGCAATTCGGAATTCCCGGCCCCCGTCCCTGCTTGTCCCCGTGCTTGTGGCGGAAGGTTGGCTCCATCAAAAGTCGGGGCCTGCAGCTGAACGTCGGTCCCTCCTTGCCTTCCTGCCGCTGAAGCTTGCGAGCGGTACTTCTTCATGGCTGCGGTCAGCAGGGCCGGGTCGGATGTGAAATCCTGCACTACCGTGAGTTCATTGCCGAGGAGAAAGACCGCTACGCGCGTGTGCGGGTCGAAGTGATCGGCCAGAAAACTGAGCATCTGCTGTCGGACAACCATGTTGTTTGCCACGGGGGTGTTGATCCCATCCAGCAGGAGGACGATCGGAGGACCCGCAGTACGCTGGTATTCCGGCCGGTTAGTTACCACGTATGGGGGTAGTTGTGGAGGTCGCTGCTTTGGCGCGTCCCTCCCCTCCAGTGGTTGAGAAGAGAAGAACGAAATCTTTTGCGGTTTTCCGTCCTCGGAAACGGTGAAGTCCTTCTCAGTAAGGCGGTCCTTCAAAGGCTGGCCGGAAGAATCTGTCACGACCACGTCCAGCTGCACAAGCCGGGTTGTGGCGCGAATCACCGCTGGCGAGTCAGACGAACTTTGCGGCAATTGGGCGTAAAGAGTAAGCGCACCCGCATAGGTGCTGAAAACAAGCAGGCAGGCTCGGTTGATTTTAGTCATTCGTGAAACTTTCCGTTCGCGATACTATTACTCGCAGCGTAAACGAGCAATGATTTTATCATTGCGGATTGCACGCAATGTCGCCAAGCCCTGCAATAGAGGAAACCGAAGATTCATTTTGAATCCATGCGAATCACTGCAATCTTGGTCCCTTCCTTTGCTATATCCGCGATCCTTCTGGTGGCCCAAACGAAAGCACCTATTTCCGTCTCCCAATTTGAGGACATCTCCCGCCAGGCCGGATTGACGTCGTCGCATATCTCAACGCCCGAACAACACTACATCATCGAATCCATGAGTGGCGGAATTGCTTTCTTCGATTGCGATGATGACGGCAAACTTGACATTGCCATGGTGAACGGCTCGACCGTCGATCGATACCGTGCCGGCGGGGATCCCCTCATCACGCTGTACCATCAGGACTCAGACCTAAGGTTCACGAATATCACGCAGGCAGCGGGCCTGACACGCAAGGGGTGGGGCATGGGAATTGCCGTGGCTGACTTTGACAATGACGGCAAGCTAGACATCTTCGTGACCGGTTTCGGCGGGAGCGCCCTTTACCGCGGTCTAGGAAATTGCAAATTCGAGGACGTGACCGAAAAAGCGGGAGTGCGCGGAGGTGGCTTTATGACGGGTGCGGCCTGGGCGGACTATGACCGCGATGGTTACGTCGATCTCTTTGTCGCGCGATACGTTCACCTGGACATGGACAAGCTGCCTGAATTTGGCAGCAATGAGAAATTCTGCCGCTACAAGGGGATACTGGTGCAATGCGGGCCCTGGGGCATGGAGGGGGAAAGTGATTTGCTCTATCACAGTCGGGGCGACGGAACCTTTGAGGAAGTCTCCAAGAAGGCCGGGGTTGACGATCCCAAGCACCGCTACGGACTCGGTGCGGTCTGGGGCGACTACGACAACGATGGCTGGCCGGATCTGTACGTTGCCAACGATGCTGGGCCAAATTTTCTTTATCACAATAAACACGACGGCACTTTTGAAGAGGTCGGCCTCCTCACAGGGGTGGCGCTGAGCGCGGACGGACAGGAATTGGGCTCGATGGGTGTGGACTTTGGCGACTACAATCACAGCGGGCGCCTGAGTATCTACGTCACCAATTTCACCGAACAGCCCAACAACTTGTATCGCAATCTGGGCGCGCAAGGCTTCGCCGATGTCGGCTGGGCCTCAAAGACCGGGCAGCCCAGCTATCCCTACGTGAAATGGGGCACGGGTTTCGTCGACTTCGACAACGATGGCTGGTTGGATCTCTTCGTCGCCAATGGCCATGTTTATCCACAGGTGGATGCGATTGCGAACGGCCCGCAATATCGCGAGCCGATGGAATTGTTCCGCAACCTGGGAGATGGCACGTTCGAGGATGTTTCCATTGCCTCAGGGCTGGCGCAGGTTCCTTTGGCATGCCGCCGCGGCACTGCCTTTGGTGATGTCAACAGCGATGGCAACATGGACATCGTCATCCTCGATGTGGGCGAACCTCCCACATTGCTCATCAATCGTTCTAAGAATTCCAATCATCGCGTGCTGTTCAAGCTCGTAGGCACGAAGAGCAACCGAGCCGCTATTGGCGCGCGCGTGACAGTTCGTGCCGGGGGGATAACGCAATTCAGCGAAGTCCGCGGAGGCGGAAGTTATCTGTCGCAAAACGACCTTCGGCAGCATTTCGGTCTTGGCACCGCCACCAAAATGGAATCGGTAGAAATCCGTTGGCCGAGCGGGAAGGCCGAGACATTTCAGAACGTGGCGGCCGACGCAATTTACACGGTCGTAGAAGGAGAAGGGATAAGAAATACAAAGGTACTGCTGCCTGCGGATACAAGCGCTTCCAGTGGATATCACTAACTGCATCGCGGACTTGGGCCCGTCCTGACTTCACTGTGAACTCGTACGCGCACTCTTGCAGAATGGTGCTGCTGGAGCACGGCTTCCAAGGTTGTTATGGCAATGGCTGGCTGATGCGCACGTCGAAAAAAGTTTCTGGCCACGCGCCGGATCCAGCGGGACTTTTCGAGCGTCCTGATGGGACCGGTGCGGGCACGCTTGGCAAGTCCCCATCGCCTTCGCTACTTGCCTCAGCGCGTCACCGTCAGCGCCAAAGCTCAGGCTCACGCCGCCTCGGCCTAGCTGTGCCTCAGCTCGTGTTGGTCGAAAGGCACCTCTCCATGTTCTAAATCCGTCTGAATCGTCTCACTTGATATTCGCTTTTTGTTCGCCTATCCTGTTACATGATTGGGCTCTCCGTCTACCACGGGGAGTGTCGTGATTTTTTGGTCCAAGCATGTTGCGAAGGCAAAGCTATAAATTCGAGGCACGGCCGAACGGCGAACAACTTCGCAACCTGCGGAGATTCGCTGGTGCCTGCCGTTTCGTTTACAACAGAGCGTTGGCGCTCAGCAAAGAACGGTACCAGAAGAAAGAGAAGCGCCTCGGCTACGCTGGCCTTTGTGCTCTGTTGCCGAAGTGGAAAACAGAGTTCAGGTGGCTTTCCGATGTGCTGGCTCAAGCGTTGCAGCAATCGCTGAAAGATTTGGAGCGCGCATTCACCAACTTCTTCGAGAAGCGCGCCGACTTCCCTGATTTTCACAAGAAGGGTCGAAAAGACTCGTTTCGTATCCCCCAAGGCCTTCAGGTGGACAACCAGAACGGGCGCGTCAAACTGCGGAAAATTGGCTGGATGCGCTACCGCAAATCACGGGAAATCGCAGGCACGCCGAAGAACGTCACCGTTAGCCTGGTGAACGGCAAAGCCTTCATCGCCATTCAGACCGAGCGTGAAGTCGAGACGCCCATGCACCCGTCAAATTCGTCGGTTGGTTTGGATTGGGGCATCAAGAGATTTTACACCCTGTCGAACGGCAAGTATGAAGAGCAATTGTCACCGCTCCAACAATTCGCTGTGAAATTGGCGAAGTTGCAGCGCGTTCTCAGCCGCAAGAGGAAGTTCTCGAAGAACTGGAAGAAGGCCAAGATCAAAGTCTCGAAGTTGTACAACAGAATTGCCAACATCAGAAAGGATTTTGTACACAAGTCGTCGAACGACCTGAGCAAAAACCACGCCGTCGTGTTCGTCGAGGACTTGTGCATCAGGAATATGTCGAAGTCAGCGAGGGGCAGCCAGGAAAAGCACGGCAAGAACGTCAAGCAGAAGGCAGGCTTGAATCGTGCCGTGCTCGACGCCAGCCCATTCGAACTGCGCCGTCAATTGCAGTACAAACTGACGTGGCGGGGCGGGTTGCTGGTAGCCGTACCTCCGCAAGATACCAGCCGTAGGTGTCCAGCGTGCGGTAAGGTTTCTGCGGAGAATCGCAGGACGCAGGAGAAGTTCACGTGCGTCCAGTGCGGCTTCACAGCCAACGCTGATTTCGTAGCAGCCGTAAATATCAAAGAGGCGGGGCTCGCCTTGTTTAGCCTGTTCGCAGTCTTCGGCTGAGGTAAGGCCGTCGCGTCAGGAACCCACCGAAGGTATTCGCGCGTATGCGTGAGACCCGTAGGAATCCTCTCCCTCCGGGAGGGGAGGATGTCACGGTTCGCGTTGTCATGCGGCGATCGCGCGGAATTTCGCGTTATGCTACCGCGGTTGCGTGCGCCTTGGCAGAAAGGAAGGGCCTTTTCCCATGAGACTTGGGCGCCCGCACAGTTCTCGTAACCGGAGGCGCCGATGTGGTTCTCGC
>Ga0126373_10000988_pt1 | contig 19616 bp, 17 predicted proteins | sample PanSoiMetPlot_11_FD_92545 | JGI IMG/M metagenome (GOLD analysis project Ga0126373, IMG submission 92545) | Tropical forest soil microbial communities from Panama - MetaG Plot_11 | ecosystem: Environmental > Terrestrial > Soil > Tropical forest > Bulk soil | place: Panama | collected 2016-02-17 | reverse complement strand
GGGTCATCATCGAGGCGCAGGAGGAGAGCGAGGAGCCCTTGGAGCCACTGGCCGACGACGTTCCCGAAGACGGCCCGGCCATCCTACGCGTGCGCATCACGGCGGAGGCAGCCCGTGCATTCTCCCGCCGCGCCATCCGGATTGTCGGCCAGGGACGCCCTCCATGCCCGCTGTGCGGACTGCCGCTTGAGCCGGCCGGCCACGTGTGCCCGCGCCAGAACGGCCACCGGGTCGGGCATGGCTGATGCCGCGGCCAGCAGCAGAGCGTGGCGTGAACAGCGGGCCAGGGGCGGCGGTCGGTCAGCGCGGCCGCCGTCGGGTGGTGAGCCGAGTAAGGCAGCACCGCAGAAAGCCGCGCCACACAAGGCTCCGGCGCAAAAGATTCCGCCGCAAATAGACGGGACTGCGCGGCATCCGACGAGCGCTGCCGACGAGGCGGCGCTCCTTGACCTGCTCGCCACCGGTGCGCTGGACGTGCAGGGTCGGCTGGTGGACGCGTCGAATGCGACGATGTACTGCACCATCACCGGCGGCGGTCGTGAGGCTGCCTGCGTCTACAAGCCCGTGGCGGGCGAGCGGCCGCTCTGGGACTTCCCCGACGGCACGCTGGCTGGCCGCGAGATTTCGGCGTACCTGGTGTCGCGCGCGGCTGGCTTCGACGTCGTGCCGCCGACCGTCTACCGCGACGGCCCCTTCGGCCCCGGCATGTGCCAGCTGTGGATCGACGCCGACGGGACGGTCGACCTCGTCGAACTGGCTCGCAGCGACGACGCGAGGCTGCGCCAGATGGCGGTGTTCGACGCGGTGGTGAATAACGCCGACCGGAAGATCGGACATCTGCTGCCTGTCACAGGCGGCCCGCTTTATGGCTGTGATCACGGGGTGTGCTTCGGCTCCGAGTACAAGCTGCGAACCGTGCTGTGGCAGTGGCGGGGCAAGCCGCTGACCAGCGCGGCGCTGACGGCGCTGGACAGGCTCAAGGACCTGATGACCAACCGCGACCTGGCCGCTGAGCTCGCTAACTGGCTGACCGCCGCCGAAGTCGCCGCGACGATCAGGCGAGTCGACAAGCTGTTGGCGCGCAAGGTGCACCCGCTCCCGCCGGCCGACTGGCCCGCGGTGCCGTGGCCGCCGATCTAGGCGCCCCGCTCACCGAGCTAAGCGCCCCGATCACCGCGTCGGCGCAGATACCGCTCGAACTCCCGCGCGATCGCGTCGCCGCTGGCCTCAGGCAGGTCGGTGGCGTCCTTTGCCTCCTCGAGGCTACGGACGTACTCGGCCACGTCGCTGTCCTGCTCGGCCAGCTCATCGACGCCCCGTTCCCATGCCCGTGCCTCGGCCGGCAGGTCGGCGAGCGGCAGCGAGATGTCCAGGATGTCCTCCACGCTGCGCAGCAGCGCGAGGGTCGCCTTGGGGCTCGGCGGCTGGGCCACGTAATGCGGCACCGCTGCCCACAGCGACACCGATGGCAGCCCGGCTGTGGCGCAGGCCTGCTGCAGCACCCCGACGATTCCGGTCGGGCCCTTGTAATCGACGGGCTCGACGTGCAGCCGAGCGGCAAGTTCCGCGCCGGAAGTGGCGGCGGTGACCTGGAGCGGCCGGGTGTGGGGTGAGTCCGCCAGCAGCGCGCCGAGCAGAATGACGAGCTCGACGCCGAGGTCAGTGAACGCGCTGACCAGCTCGGCCGTGAAGCCACGCCAGCGCATGTTTGGCTCGATGCCGTGCAGCAGGATCAGGTCCCGGGTGACGTCGGGCGGCCGGGCCACGGCAAGCCGGGTGGTCGGCCAGACCAATTCCTCGGCACGGCCGTCGGACACTTCCATGACCGGCCTGGTGACCTGGAAGTCGTAGTAGTCCTCGGGGTCGATCTCGCCGATGGCTTTGGCGTCCCAGGCGGACATCAGCTGCGTGATCGCGCTGCTGGCAGCCTCGCCAGCGTCATTCCAGCCCTCGAAGGCAGCGATGAGTGCAGGCGAGGTGAGCTTGCCTACAGCGTCGAGCTCGATCGCCAGCCACCTCCCTCAGTCGGTGCACGCCCGTGCCCGTTTGGGTCAAGCCTATGTTCCCTGACCACCGGTCACCGAACGGCTGCCTCGCCGAGTCAATCAGAAGCTGTCCATAGGATGGGGTCATCATGGCGCGATCTGGACACCAAGCAACGGCCCCGGCACTCGGGGCCGTCACCTTCGATATGGACGGCCTGCTGGTCGACTCCGAGCCAGTCTGGTTTCAGGCCGAGAGCGCCGTGATGGAACGCCTGCACGGCACCTGGTCGCAAGGCGATCAAGAAGCGCTGGTTGGCGGGTCCATGAGAACGACCGTGGCGTACCTGCTTAATAAGGGAACGAGGGCAGCGGAGCCGGCCGCCGTCGCGCGCTGGCTGCTCGATGGCATGGTCGACCTGTTGGCGAACGCCCCGGCCCCGCTGCTACCGGGTGCTGCCGAGCTAGTCACGGAGGTACAGGAGGCCGGCCTGCCGTACGCGCTTGTGACTTCGTCCGAGCCAGAAGTCGTCGATGCGGTCCTAGCGAAGCTGCCTCTCGAGTTCCCTGTCATTATCTGCGCGGCCGACGTGTCGCACGCCAAGCCCGACCCGGAGGGCTACTTGCTTGCTGCTGCCAAGCTCGGCGTCGAGCCGCAGCAGGCGATCGCCCTGGAGGATTCCGTGAATGGCGTGCTGGCGGCCGAGGCGGCGGGCTACCGGACGGTGGCCGTACCGAGCGTGGTGCCGGTGCCGGAACGACCCGGGCGGCTCGTGCTCGACACCCTCGCCGGCGTGACGCTGACCGAGCTAGCGACGAGGGCGGGGTTTACTGTCTGATGTGCGACAATCAGAGTGACCACGCCTAGGCCGCAGAAATATAGCCAGCACGTCGTCGGGTGAGCAGCATTCGAGCGGCCTCGAGGGGAGGCTGTCGTGGGTACCTGGCTTAGTTTTGCCACCAGTGGGTGGGCCGGGCCTGTCTTCATCGCTGTCACGGTCGCCGGACTCATCCTGAGCGGGATCGCCTGGCGCAAGAAGGGCGCTCGCAGCGGCATCCGCGGCGTCGCTTGGTCACTGCTCCCCATCGCAGCGTGGCTGACACACGCGCTTCCCCTCATCGGGCGCATCGTCTCCGCGATCGTGCAGTTCGCCGGCGCGGTCGTGCTGTCGCCCAGAGTGTGGCTAGGTGTCATCCTCGTCGGCGTCTCCGCCGTGCTATTCGTAGTGTCGGGCGGCATTCCGCTTGTGCGGTGGCGCAAGCGGCACAAGGAGCACCACGACGACCGCCCTGGCTCGGCTCAGGTCGCGGTCACGGCACCCAAGACCCGGGGCAAGGCCGCGGCCGCGCCCGAGGACGACGATCTGAGCGACGTGCGGGACATTCTGAAGCGGCACGGCATCAACTGATCCGCATCCGCGCCGCGTAGCCGGACCCGGGCATGTCGGCGTGCCACTGGGTTGAGATCCCTGCTGCGGCCGGGTCAGATCGTGCGTGTTAGACCCGCCCTTTGCGCCAACTTTGCGCTCCCTTTGTAATGCTGCTGGCCGCCGCGGAGCCCGTAAGTCGGCGGAGGGCCGCTGGCCTGCGCTTACCCCCCAATCACATCCTTGTTGCGGTTGGGTAACCAGGGTTCTTCTGGACGGTCAAATCGAATAGATATGAGTAGCCATGACTGGCTGCTTACAAGACGCCGATGCCTTGCGATCAGCCGCCGGTCCAGAAGGAGTGAGGTAATGAGAGTACGAAGGAGCTGGGCCGTCACGTCTGTCGTCGGCGTGGCGGCAATGGCGCTGGCCGCCTGCGGCGGTTCATCGTCGAATACCGGACCGAGTTCTGGCGGCCCGGTCACCGGCGGCACCCTGAACGTCATCGGGTCCGCAGGCCAGGACCACTTCGACACCGTGTCCGCGTACGGCACCTGGGACTACATGTTCGAGCGGGTCTACGCACGCCAGCTCGTGGCGTACCCCTCGGCGAACTACACAACGGCCGGTGACGCCGGCTGGAAGACCGACACCACCCCAGTCGCCGACGTCGCGACCCAGATTCCGACAGCAGCCAACGGCGGTATCAGCGCCGACGGGCTGACCTACACGTTCCACATCAAGCCCGGCGTTGCCTGGCAGAACGGCCGCCAGCTCACCTCGCAGGACTTCGAGCGCGAGTACAAGGCCTTCGCCAACCCGGTCTCCCCGGTCGGCAACTCCGGCTACTTCCTCAGCACGATTGCTGGCTTCAGCCAGTACTTCAACGCTGAGGGCGCGTTCTTCGCGATCAAGTCGAACGCGCCGACGGCCGCGAATATCGCCAACTACCAGAACACCCACAGCATCTCGGGTATCACGACGCCGGACTCGTCGACGATCGTGTTCCACCTGCTGCAGCCCGCCAGTGACTTCATCTACATCCTGGCGATGCCGTTCAACTCAGCGCGCCCGGTCGAATACGACAGCTACGTCCCAGACAGCGCGGCGTTCCGTCAGCACCTGATGTCGGACGGCCCGTACAAGTTGAGCGCCTACACGCCAGGCAAGTCGGTTGTGTGGGTCCGCAACACCGCGTGGAAGCAGTCGACGGACTCGGTCAGGCACGCTTACGTCAATAAGATCAACGTCACCCTCGGCGTGGCCGATGCGACGACGCAGGTGCAGGAGATCAAGGCCGGCACCCAGGACCTTGAAACAGACACGCCGTTCCCGCCGCAGCTCATCGCCAGCTACGCTGCCAACCCGGCGCTCAAGGCACAGTTCAAGGTGTGGGCGCAGACCGATATCAACCCGTACATCGCGTTCAACCTGCAGAGCCCGGACGCGAACCACGCGATGGGTAAGCTGGCGGTTCGCCAGGCGGCTGAGTACACGGTGAACAAGGTCGCGATCCAGAAGCTCTTCGGCGGTCCGACAGTGGCGTCGATCCTGGGCTCTGCCATCCCGCCCGGCAACCTCGGCTACCAGCCGATCAACTTGTACCCCAGCGCTGGCAGCCAGGGCGACCCGGGCAAGTGCAAGTCGATGCTCGCCGCTGCGGGCTACCCGAGCGGCATGACGCTGACTGACCTGTACCTCAACGACAGCGTCAACACCGCGGTGTTCCAGTCCGTCCAGGCGAGCTTCGCCAACTGCGGCATCCACCTGACCGGTAAGCCGGAGCCGATCTCCAGCTACTTCACCGACCTCGGGAATGCGCCGCAGAACAACAAGCCGAACCAGTGGGACGTCGCGCAGCCGGCGTGGTTCCCCGACTGGTACGGTCCCAACGGCCGGAGCATGGTGGAGCCGTTCTTCGCGACCGACTGCCTGCTGAACACCATCAACTACGGCTGCTTCAGCAACAAGACCGAGGACGCCACGATCAAGACGGCGCTCGCGACCACCAACGCGGCGGCCGCTGCACCGCTCTGGCACAAGGCCGACGTGATCGGCATTCAGAACGCGGTCATCGTCCCGCTGATCGACCAGGGCATCGCCAACTTCACAAGCAGCCGGGTGCACAGCCCGGGCTCGCCGCTGGTGCTGTGGAACCCGAACATCGGTGACCCTGATCTGGCCAACATCTACATCAAGTAACAGCCTTGACCCCCGTCCGGCCAGGTGCGCGTCCGCGCACCTGGCCGGACACTAGTAATAAGGGTCAGATTGGCCGGCCAGGTGCGCGATCGCGCACCTGGCCGGACAATGGTCGTGCAAGGCACGATTAGCTTCGTACGCCGGCGATGGCGCCGGCCTAATCGGAGGATGACTTGAGCCTGCTCGAGGTGACAAACCTGCGGGTGAGCTTCCCAACGGCCGATGGCGTTGTGCAGGCCGTGCGGGGAGTTTCATTCAGCGTCGAGGCCGGCAAGACGATAGGCATCGTCGGTGAGTCCGGCAGTGGCAAGACTGTGCTGACCCAGACGTTGCTCGGGCTCGCCCCTGGCGGCGAAGTCTCGGGGCGGGCCATGTTCGATGGCGCGAATCTGCTGGCGATGACTCCAGCGCAACTGCGCCAGATCCGCGGCGCAGAGATTTCGGTGATCTTCCAGGACCCGCTGACCAGCCTCCACCCGATGTATCGCGTCGGTTGGCAGATCGCCGAGATGATCCGCGCCCACGACAAGCGCGTCAGCAAGAAGCAGGCACACGAGCGCGCCATAGAGATGCTCGCCCACGTCGGCATCCCGCAGCCCCGCCAGCGTGTCAATGACTACCCGCACCAGTTCTCGGGCGGAATGCGGCAGCGCGCCATGATCGCGATGGCGCTCTCGCTGAGCCCGAAGCTCATCATCGCCGACGAGCCGACCACGGCGCTCGACGCGACAGTCCAGGCGCAGATACTAGACCTCCTGCTGCGGCTGCAGCAGGAGTCCGGGACGGCGCTCATCATGATCACTCACGACCTTGGCGTCGTGGCCGACATCGCCGACGATGTCGTGGTCATGTACGCAGGCCGGGCCGCGGAGAAGGCGAGCAAGCACGATATCTTCTACGCCGCGCATCACCCATATACGAAAGGCCTGCTCGAGTCCATACCGCGCAGCTCCGCGGCGAGCGACCGGCTCCAGCCGATCACCGGCCAGCCACCTAGCCTGATTAACCTGCCGTCCGGCTGTGCCTTCCATCCCAGGTGCCGGTACGTGATGGACCGCTGCCTGACGGACGAGCCGAATCTGGTGCCGGTGACAGAGAATGGCGCACACCTGTCTGCCTGCTGGCTGCCCGCCGCGGCGGCGGGGACGGCTGACGATGCCGAGATACTCCGTACCCGCGCTGTGCAGGCCGGGCGCCACGCCGAAGCGGCGAAGATCGCCGAAGCGATCGCGGAGAGTCCCGAGTCTGAAGGTAGCGTGATCGCGTGACCAGTCCCATAACGCCAGAAACAGCGCCATCGGCGCAGTCGTGGCCAACGGACGCCGACCTCGCCGACGACGTTCTGGTCCGGGTGGACAACCTGGTCAAGCACTTCCCGATCAAAGGTGGCGGCCTGGCGGGCCGGACGGTGGGGCATGTCCGCGCGGTCGACGGCGTGTCGCTCACTGTCCGCAGTGGCCAGACCCTTGGCCTCGTCGGCGAGACCGGCTGCGGCAAGTCCACACTCGCCCGGTGCATCGCGGGCCTCATCCCGGTTACGTCCGGCACCGTGACCTTCGAGGGCAACAACATCACGAACCTGTCGCGGCGCCGGATGCAGCCGTTCCGCCGGGACATCCAGATGATCTTCCAAGACCCGTACGGCTCGCTGAATCCGCGGCTGCGGGTTGGCTCGATCATCGGCGAGCCGTTCGCTATTCACGGCACCACCACCAGCAAGGCCCGCAAAACGGCTGTCCAGGAGCTGATGGAACGGGTTGGCCTCAACCCCGAGCACTACAACAGGTTCCCAGCCGAGTTCTCCGGTGGTCAGCGGCAGCGGATCGGCGTAGCCAGGGCACTCGCACTACGGCCGAAGCTGATCATCTGCGATGAGCCAGTGTCGGCGCTTGACGTGTCCATCCAGGCCCAGGTGCTCAACCTGCTCGCGGACTTGCAGAGCGACTTCGGCCTCGCCTACATCTTCATCGCGCACGACCTGGAAGTCGTCCGGCACGTGAGCAACTCCGTGATCGTGATGTACCTCGGCAAGATCGCGGAAGCGGGTCCGAAGAATCCCGTCTATGACTCACCGAGGCATCCCTACACGGCCGCACTGCTGTCGGCCGCTCCGGCCGCGGACCCTGAGGCGGCGGCCAACAAGCAGCGGATCATCCTCACCGGAGACGTCCCTTCTCCGATCAACCCGCCGTCGGGCTGCCGATTCCATCCGCGCTGCCCGAAGGCTCAGGACATGTGTGCTACAGCCGTACCGCCGCTCGAGGTGAAGCCCGGTGACCCGGGAACTCACGTGACCGCGTGCCACTTCCCGGTACAGGCAGGCGAGGTACTGGCCAGCGCGAGCCGAGGAATGCAGGGGTACGCACGATGAGCCTCACCGAACTCGAATTCCAGGCCCAAGGCATCTCGCAGGAGGCAGTGCCGGCTGGCGGCATCCAGGGTCGCAGTCAGTTGCAGCTCACGTGGCGGCGTCTACGGCGTGACAGGATGGCTGTCGCCTCGATGATCGTGATCTGTGTGATCGCGATTCTGGCGTTGCTCGCGCCGGTATTCGCCAGCCTCCTGGGCCACGGGCAAGCTCAGGTATTCCCCAACACGGGGCTCTCGAGCACGGGCGGTCCGATGGCGCCGGGCACGCACGGCTTCATCTTCGGCACCGACGAGCTCGGCCGGGACTTGCTCGTGCGCGTGCTCTACGGCGCGCGGGTTTCGCTATTTGTTGGCCTGACGACGACGGCGATCGCGACCGTAGCCGGCGTGACGGTCGGGCTGATCACCGGATTCTTTGGCGGCTGGGTCGACGCTGTGCTCGCCAGGTTTATCGACACGGTGCTCGCGTTCCCGTTCCTCGTGCTTGCCCTGTCGCTGGCCGTTGTCTTCGGCCCCAGCCTCACGATCGTCATCTCGGTGATCTCATTCTTCTCCTGGGCAGCGATCGCGCGAATCGTCCGCGGCCAGACGCTGTCGATTAAGGAGAAGGAATACATCGAGGCGGCGAGATCGCTCGGGGCAAGCCCGTGGCGAATCATGTTCGTCCACATCCTGCCCAACCTCATGGCCCCGGTGCTCGTCCTCGCGACGTTGTCAATCCCGGCCGCCATTGTCTTCGAATCCACGCTGTCTTACCTCGGCCTCGGTATCCAGCCGCCGACCGCGAGTTGGGGAAACATCCTCGCCGGTGCGCAGTCCTACTACCAGATCGCATGGTGGTATCTCGTGTTTCCCGCGGCCGCGCTGCTGATCACGACGCTCGCGTTCAACCTGCTGGGTGACGGCGTGCGAGATGCGCTCGACCCGCGGACAGAGCGCATCTTCGCTGCGGGCCGCAAGCGAGGCAGACGATTCCGGGTTGGCCGGCCTGCGGCCCAGATTGACGGGCTGATCTCGTCTATTCAGACGGACCTGCCCGAGGAGGGCTAGCTGCGATGACCCGATTCTTGATCCGGCGGATCCTCACCGGCATCGTTGTGCTCTGGATCGTCACCACCAGCGCGTTCTTCCTGTTCTTCACCAGGAACCCCAACATCGTCGCCAGGTCGCTGGCGGGCCGGGCCGCGACCGGGGCGATCATCGCCGAGGTGAAGCGAAACCTGGGACTGTCCCAGCCGATCATGGTGCAGTACTGGCAGTTCCTGGACCGGACTGTGCACGGTAACTTCGGCTTGTCCTACTACCAGGGCCAGATACCGGTTAGCTCCATCCTGGCCAGGGATGTCCCGCGCACCTTGTCCGTCGTCGTGGGCGGCGTCGTCCTGTGGCTGATTGTCGGGCTCGCGGTGGGCGTGCTGAGCGCGACCAGGGCCCGCAGCATCTTCGACCGGATCTCGACGGTCGGTGTGCTCGCCGGGATCTCGATGCCGACGTTCGTGCTCGGCGAACTGCTGCTCGCCTACATCTACGTGCCGCTCAACACCCACGGCATCACGTGGGTCAACACCGGATACGCCGGCCTGTCATCGGGTTTCGCGGTCTGGTCTGGCGCCATGATCTTGCCCTGGATCACGCTGGCGACAGTGCAGGCCGCCATCTACACGAGGCTGTCCCGCGGGTCGCTGCTTGACACCCTCGGCGAGGACTACATCAGGACGGCGCGAGCTAAAGGCCTGACCGAGCGCCGGATCGTCTACCGGCACGCCTTTCGCGCCGCCATGACGCCTGTCGTGTCACAGCTCGGCATTGACATCGGCGCGTTCCTGGGCGGCGTCCTGGTGGTCGAGACAGTCTTCGGAATCGGCGGCCTCGGCCAGGACGCAGTCACCGCGGTCTCCAACGGCGACCTGCCGACCATCATTGCCTTCGTGCTGCTCGCTTCCCTGTTCGTGGTCGTCGCGAACATCATCGTCGACCTGATGTACGCAGTGCTCGACCCGAGGGTGCGGATCACCTGACGGCGGATGGCGCTCGCGCGCGAGACACTGCTCGCGTCGCGGGCCTGTTAAGTGAGCAGCCGGTTAGGTCAGCAGCAGGACGACGAGGGCGATAGCCGGCGCGGCGATCGCGACCGCCGATGACCAGGCCCAGGTCAGCGTCGGCTGGCCGATCGCGGCGCCGTCAAGTCGCGCTCGTTCGGCTCGCTCGTCAAGCTGCCACGCGACGAGCTGTGCCTCGGTACGCGCCATGGTGTCCTTGGCGTCGGTTGGCAGCTTGTTGTACGTCGGAGACTGCTTGCTGAGCTGACGGGCCCGCTTCCGAGCCCGCATGTCGGCCTTGAGCTGCGCCCTGCTCGACGAGAACATCGCCCAGCTCGGAAACACCTTTTCGGTGCCGTCGGGGAGCGAGTAATGGACCTGGACCGCCTCCCCGACGTCCACGGCCCTGATTGCGCCCCAGGGGGCCGCGCAGTCACGGAGCGGGTTCCGGATCTTGATGCCCGTGCTGTCAGCGATCAGCCTGGGGCGTAGCGCGCTGGCGTAGGCGACGCCGGTGCCGAGGGCGAGGATGGCGCCGTACACCAGCGCGGCCCGGTGGTGCCACTGAATGGCCAGGTCGATCGCGTTGATCACCGCGAACGCGAGCCACGCCCACCCGACGACGACCGGGGTGCGCATCCGGTAGACCTCGCGCTCACCAGCCGGTGGCGCACCAGACCGGGGCCTGCCAGACCAGCGCTTACGGGACGGGGGCGTAGTCGTCGACACTGCCCGATGCTACCTGCCCGCAGCGCGCGGTAGCTGCGCTCAGGCGTTCTCCCGGACGAACGCGCGGGAGGCGACCCAGGTGCAGATGGCGGCCATTCCGATAGCGACGGCGATGCCTTCGACCATGACGGTGCCGCCGTAGACGCCCCGGAACGCGTTTCGCATGGCGTCGATGATGTACCGGAACGGGGTCACCCTCGCGATCCCCTGCAGCCAGCCGGGGCCGAGTGTCATCGGCAGCATGATGCCCGATAGCAACATAAGAGGGACCATCACCATGTTGAGCAGCGGGGCCAGGGCGTCCTCGCTCTTGAGCAGCAGACCGACGGTGTAAGAGATCGCGGCCAGGCTAACCGCGACGACGGCGATGAAGGCGAGCCCGATGAGGATCCCGCCGATGGGCGCGCGCAGGCCGAACGCGAGTCCGGCCAGGACGAGAATGACCGCCTGGGCTAGCAGGGTGACGGCGTCGCGCAGGACCCGGCCGGCCAGCAGCGCCAGCCTGTTGACCGGCGTGACCCGGAACCGCTCGATCACGCCTGCGCGCCAGTCCGCGATGATCGAGAAGCCGACGAAGGCCGCGCCGAAGAGGCCTAGCTGTATCAGGAGGCCCGGCACGAAGAAGCGGTAGGAGTTGCCGGGCGGGAAGCCTGACAGACCGCCGGACGCGACCTTGGTGAGCAGCGGCCCGAAGAAGACAAGGTAAAGGATCGGCTGGATCAGCCCGATGATGAGCCACGCGGGCTGGCGCAGCATGAGCGTTAGCTGGCGGCGGAAGATGAGGATGGTGTCGGTGGCGAACGAGGTCACTGCATGCTCCGTCAACTAGGTCGGGGGCGCTGCCAGCTCAGCTGGCCGGCGTGCGGGCTGGCTCGGACACGGTCGGGGCCGCTGGTTGCGCTCCCGGCAGCCCGGCCGCGGAGTCGTCCCGCAGCGACCTGCCAGTCAGCGTGAGGAAAACGTCATCCAGGGTCGGCCGCGCGAGCTGGATGGAGGTGAGCTTGAGGCCGGCGTGGTCAAGGGCACGCAGGAGCCCGGGCAGGGCTTCCTCGCCGTGCTCGACCGACAACCGCAGCGAGTGGCCATCGACAGTGATCTCGCGTACGGCTGGGTCAGCGGCCAGCACGTTCTGGGCAACGGCGGGATCGCCAGTCACTGCGAGCGTCACAACGTCGCCGGAGATCTGCCGCTTCAGTTCCTCGGGGGTCCCCGAGGCGATGATCTTACCGTTGTCGATCACGAGGACGCGGTCGCAGAGCGCGTCGGCTTCCTCCAAGTAGTGGGTGGTGAGGAAGACCGTCGTGCCGAGATCAGCGCGCAGCGCCCTGATGTGATCCCACAGGTTGCTCCGGCTCTGCGGATCCAGGCCCGTCGTCGGCTCGTCCAGGAAGACAAGGCGCGGCGAGTGGATGAGCCCGAGCGCAATGTCCAGCCGGCGGCGCTGACCACCGGACAGGGTCTTGCAGAGCCGGTCTTCCAGGCCGGCGAGCTCCAGCTGATCAGTGATCTGCTGCATCCGGACCGGAATCTGCGCAGTCGGCACCCGGTACACCTGAGCCTGGATCTTCAGCTCCTCGCGCACGAGGCAATTGGGGTCCGAGCCGCCCGCCGTAACGCCGATGGCCTGCGGGACGTAGCCGATGCGCCGGCGTACGCCCAGCGGGTCGCGGCGCAGGTCGGCTCCGCAGACGGTGGCGGTGCCGGCTGTCGGGGTGAGCAGCGTCGTGAGCATCCGCAGCGTCGTGGTCTTGCCCGCTCCGTTCGGGCCGAGGAAGCCGACGATTTCGCCGTCTTCGACCTGCAGGTCGACGCCGCGGACGGCCTCGACCGAGCGGCGGCGGCTGATAAACGTGCGCGCGAGGCCGTGCGCATCAATGATGCTCATGGCACGGACCATAGAGACCGCGGTCGCGTCATGTCAAGTAATATCTCGTTTACTCTCTCGGCACATCGGGCGGTGGCACTCGCGGATCCGGCCCCGCGCTCGGCAGGGCAAGGTCGCCGGCTGGCAGGTCCGGCAGCGGCTGGTCGGCCAGCTCTGGGTCGGGTAGCGGCGGCGGCGTGCCGCCGTAGACGGGGCAGAGTGCCTGGAATGCGCACCATTCGCAGAGTCGGCTCTGGCGCGGCCGCCAGTCACCGGACGTCCTGGCCCGATCGATGGCCTGCCAGAGCGCGTTGATCTTTCGCTCGGTGGCCAGCAGGTCCGCCTCGTCAGGTGCGTAGCGCATGATCTCGCCATTGCCGAGATAGATGAGCTGGAGCACGCGGGGGATCGTGCCGCGAGTGCGCCACAGCACCAGCGCGTAGAACTTCATCTGGAACAGGGCCCGGGCCTCGTATTCCTCCCGTGGGGCCGCGCCGGTCTTGTAGTCGACGATGCGCAACTCGCCAGTACGCGCGACGTCGAGCCGGTCGATGTAGCCGCGCAGCGTCAGCCCCGAGTCGAGCAGCGCCGTCACTGACATCTCGCGGTAACTCGGCTCGATCCTGGTCGGGTCCTCGAGAGTGAAGTACCGGTCGAGCATGAGCGCAGCCTCGTCGATCCACGCCAGGCGCTGCGCCTCGTCGTCAAACATGTCGGCAAGCTCCGGCGCCTCGGCTACGAGCCGATCCCACTGCGGCGCCAGCAGCGTGCGGGCAGCGGCGGGGGTACGGGCTGCGGCCGGCTCGTCGAAGAGCCGCTCGAGCACGGCGTGTACCAGGGTGCCGCGGGTCGCGGCCGGGCTCGGCGGCTCCGGCAGCCGGTCGACTACGCGGAACCGATAGAGCAGCGGGCACGCCATGAAGTCAGCTGCCCGTGATGGCGACAGGCTGGGTCCCGACGGCGCGGGGTCGCTCTCGTCGACCACCTGCTGCTCTACCTCATGCTCCGCGAGTATGTCGCTCATGCTCGCAGACTAGGGGAGAGCACTGACAGGCGGCCGCCGGTTGCTCTCGACGGCGTGTCGAACGGCCCCGTTCCCTTATGGGCCGATCCAGCAGTTCTCCGCGTAGCATCATTGCGTGGCAGGAGGAATGCAGCCTGACGGTCCGCAGCCGGGCCGCCCCGGTCAGGGGCGCGGCGCCCAGGCAGACGCCAGGCTGGGCATCATCATCGCGCGGCCATTCGGCATCCCCGTGTACATCTCGCCCTGGTGGTTCCTGATCGCCGCTGTGCTTGTGGTGCTCTACTCCAACTCCGCCAGCTTCCCTGGCATTGTGCACGGGTCGGTAGAGCGGTATCTGGTAGCCGTCGCGTTCGTGGTGCTCCTCTACCTCTCGGTCCTCGTCCACGAGCTGAGCCACAGCCTGGTGGCCATCAAGTTCAGGCTGCCTGTCCGCCGGATCTTGTTGTACCCGCTCGGCGGATTCTCCGAGATCGAACAGGAGCCGCCGACACCCGGCAAGGAATTCCTCGTCTCGGCCGCCGGGCCGGCCATGTCGCTCGCCATTGCGGGCCTCGGCATCGGCTTGAACGTGCTGTTCGCGAGCCATGGGATCGCCAGGGTGCTCATCGATCGCGTCATCTTGGCGAACGCCGTCGTGGGCGTATTCAACCTGCTCCCCGGCCTCCCGCTAGACGGCGGGCGAGTGCTGCGAGCGGCCCTGTGGAAGCTGACGGGCAAGGGCGCGTACTCGACGGTCCTCGCGGCCTGGGCTGGACGGATCATCGCGCTCGCCCTCGCAGCCGGCGCCCTGCTCCGGCCGACTGGCCAGTTCGGGATCTCGAGCGGATTCGGGATCTGGCTGATAGCCATCGCCGCGTTCATGTGGATCAGCGCCGGGCAGACCCTCCGCTCTGCGCGGGTGCGCGAGCGGCTGCCGGCCCTGCAGGCGCGGGCACTAGCTCGGCGGGCGATCCCGATCCCGCCGAACCTGCCGCTGGCTGAGGCGATCAGGCGCGCTGACCTGGCCCAGGCAAGGGCCCTGGTGGTCGTCGATCACGATTCCAAGCCAATCGCGATCGTCAACGAGGGCGCCGTCATGGCGACGCCCGAGCAGCGTCGGCCCTGGATTGACGCAGGCTCGCTGGCACGCACCCTTGACCCCGATATGATCTTGTCTGCCGATCTATCGGGCATGGACCTGATCGAGGCGGTTCGCCGGGCGCCGGCGTCGGAGTACTTGCTCGTCGAGCCGTCGGGGCAGGTGTACGGCGTGCTAGCCACCGCCGATCTGGACCACGCGTTCGCCGGCACCCGGGCCTGACTTGATCACCCATCCCCGGGGCCCGTTCGCCGCTGGTGATCAGGTGCAGCTCACCGATCCCAAGGGTCGGCAGCACCGTCTCTTGCTGACGCCCGGCAAGACGTTCCACACGCACCGGGGCGGCCTCCTGCACGACGACCTGATCGGCAAGCCGGAAGGCAGCCTCGTGACGTCGGCTGGCGGCACCCCGTACGTGGCATTCCGGCCGCTGCTGGCCGACTACGCGCTGGCGATGGACCGTGGGGCCGCAGTCGTGTACCCGAAGGACGCAGCGCAGATAGTCGGCCTTGCCGACGTCTTCCCTGGGGCTCGCGTGGTGGAGGCGGGGGCTGGCTCGGGAGCGCTTTCGTGCTGGCTGCTGCGGGCGATCGGCGAGGCCGGCAGCCTGACCTCGTTCGAGCGCAGGCCTGACTTCGCGTCGGTCGCGGCGGCGAACGTGCAACGGTACTTCGGCGGTCCGCATCCAGCCTGGCGCCTGGTGGTCGCCGACTTGGATCCAGCCGGGCTGACCGACTGCGATCGGGTAGTGCTCGACATGCTCGCGCCGTGGGAGCACGTATCGTCCGCCGCGGCGATGCTGATTCCTGGCGGCCTGCTGTGCTGCTACGTCGCGACGACCACGCAGCTGGCACGCACTGTCGAAGCCATGCGGGCGCAGGGAAACTTCGCCGAACCGGCCGCATGGGAGACGATGCAGCGTGGATGGCACGTCGACGGGCTTGCCGTGCGGCCTGAGCACCGCATGGTGGGCCACACCGGCTTCCTCATCACGGCTCGGCGGCTGGCAGACGGCGTGGTTGCGCCACCGCGCCGGCGGCGTCCGTCGAAGGGTGCTGAGGCGGCACTAGCGGAGGCGGCCCTGGCCGAGGCGGCCCTGGCCGAGGCGGCGCAGGCACAAGCGGCGCTAGCCCGGGAGGGGCTCGCTGAGCCACAGCAAGCTGGCGAAGTTGGTGCTGACGAGGTGCATGATGGCGATGGGTCGGGAAAGACGGCGACCGGGGACGCTAATTAAGCTGCAAGTTTTCCGGATCGTAACGCAGAATGCCGACTCGGGGCCTGCCGCCAGGTTACGTATTGACCTTGGATAGGTAGGGTCTAGGTAACTCAGCTCTCAGGAGGGGGTGAGGGGCATGGCCTCTCGTGACGACAACGTTCACTCGGGGCGGCACGATGACGAGGTCAAGGTCCTGACTACGCAGGTCTCCTTCCTTGAAGAGGAGGTGGCCGCGCTGCGGAGCAGGCTCGCCGACTCACCGCGGCAGGCGCACCTGCTTGAGCAGCGGCTGCGCGAGGCCGAGTCGAATTTGTCCTCCGTGACCGGCCAGAACGATCGCCTCGCCGCGACCCTGCGCGAGGCACGCGACCAGATCATCGCGCTGAAGGAAGAGGTCGACCGGCTGGCTCAGCCGCCAAGCGGATTTGGCATCTTCCTGCAGGCCACCGCCGACGGCACCGCCGACGTCTTCACCGGCGGCCGAAAGATGCGCGTGAGCGTCAGTCCGAGCGTCTCGCTCGATGAGCTACGGCCCGGCCAGGAAGTTGTCTTGAACGAGGCGCTGAACGTCGTCATAGCCCAGGGCTATGAGACTGTCGGCGAGGTCGTCATGCTCAAGGAGCTCATGGAAGACGGCGTCCGCGCGCTCGTCATCTCCCACGCAGACGAGGAGCGCATCGCCCGGCTCGCCGAGCCGCTGCTCGGCCAGACGATACGTGCTGGTGACTCGCTGCTGCTTGAACCGCGGTCTGGCTATGTGTATGAGCGGATCCCCAAGGCCGAGGTCGAAGAGCTGATACTGGAGGAAGTCCCCGACATCTCCTACTCCGAGATCGGTGGTCTTGCGTCGCAGATCGAGCAGATCCGGGACGCTATCGAGCTGCCGTATCTGCACGCTGACCTGTTCCGCGAGCACAAGCTACGGCCGCCGAAGGGCGTGCTGCTGTACGGCCCGCCTGGATGTGGCAAGACGCTGATTGCCAAGGCGGTCGCTAACTCGCTGGCCAAGCAGGTCGCGGAGCGCAGCGGGCTCGAGGCGGCGGCCACGGGTCAGCCAGGGGTGGCCGAGTCGAGCTTGCCCGGCCGCGAGCGGCGGAGCTTCTTCCTGAACATCAAGGGCCCTGAGCTGCTGAACAAGTATGTCGGCGAGACCGAGCGGCACATCCGGCTTGTGTTCCAGCGGGCCAGGGAGAAGGCCAGCGAGGGCATGCCGGTGATCGTGTTCTTCGACGAGATGGACTCGATTTTCCGCACCCGAGGATCAGGCGTCTCCAGCGACGTGGAGAACACCATCGTGCCTCAGCTGCTGAGCGAGATCGACGGTGTCGAGGGCCTGGAAAACGTGATCGTGATCGGCGCGTCCAACCGCGAAGACATGATCGACCCGGCCATCCTGCGGCCGGGCCGGCTGGACGTGAAGATCAAGATCGAGCGCCCGGACGCCGAGGCGGCCCGCGACATCTTCTCCAAGTACGTGCAGACTGACCTGCCGCTGCACCCCGACGACATGGCCGAGCACGGCGGCAACGCCGACGCAACGGTCGCCGAGATGATCCAGCGAGTCGTCGAGCGGATGTACGCCGAGACCGAGGAAAACAGGTTCCTCGAGGTGACGTACGCCAACGGCGACAAGGAAGTGCTGTACTTCCGGGACTTCAACTCTGGCGCCATGATCCAGAACATTGTGGACCGGGCCAAGAAGATGGCCATCAAGGAGTTCCTTGAGACCGCGCAGAAGGGCATGCGCGTCTCGCACTTGCTGACCGCGTGCATCGATGAGTTCAAGGAGAACGAGGACCTGCCGAACACGACCAACCCCGACGACTGGGCGCGCATCTCCGGTAAGAAGGGCGAGCGGATCGTCTACATCCGGACGCTGATCTCCGGCAAGAGCGGCACAGAGGCGGGCCGGTCCATCGACACGGTGTCCAACACCGGCCAGTACCTGTAGCCGCGGCGGCCCGAGCAGTGACGTCTTGACCCGGCGGGGCGTGCGGTCGTCGGCACATGCGGCATTAGGCTCTTAGGCATGAGCGTGCGCCGGGTTATGGGCATCGAGACCGAGTACGGCATTTCCGTGCCCGGTCAGCCGGGCGTGAACGCCATGGTCAGCTCGTCGCAGGTGGTCAACGCTTATCAGGCGGCGACCACCGCGCGAGCGCGCCGGGCGCGATGGGACTTCGAGGAGGAGAACCCGCTGCGCGACGCCCGCGGCTTTGACCTGGCTGCTGAGACCGCGGACGCCTCCCAGCTGACCGACGAGGACCTCGGCCTCGCGAACGTGATCCTGACCAACGGCGCGCGGTTGTATGTCGATCACGCTCACCCGGAGTACTCCGCGCCGGAGTGCACGAACCCGCTGGACGCCGTGATCTGGGACAAGGCCGGCGAGCGGGTGATGGCGGAGGCTGCCGGACGAGCCGCGGCGACGCCGGGCGGCCCCACGATCCAGCTGTACAAGAACAACACCGACAACAAGGGCGCGTCCTACGGATGCCATGAGAACTACCTGATGGCGCGCTCGACCCCGTTCGCGGACATCGTCAGGCACCTGACGCCGTTCTTCGTGTCGCGGCAGGTGGTGTGCGGGGCGGGCCGCGTCGGCCGCGGAGCCGACGGCCGCGAGGATGGCTTCCAGATCAGCCAGCGCGCCGATTTCTTCGAGGTAGAAGTCGGCCTGGAGACCACGCTCAAGCGGCCGATCATCAACACTCGCGACGAGCCGCACGCCGATCCGGACAAATACCGCCGTTTGCACGTCATCATCGGCGATGCGAATATGAGCGAGATTTCCACTTACCTCAAGCTCGGCAGCACCGCGCTCGTGCTGGCCATGATCGAGGACAAGTTCCTCGCCGCCGATCTGGCCATCGAGTCACCGGTCGCCGAGCTGCGCGCGATCTCGCACGATCCGTCGCTGCGCCACCTCGTGACCCTGCGCGATGGCCGGAAGATGACGGCCGTCCAGCTCCAGATGGAGTACCAGGAGCTCGCCCGCAAGTACACCGAGGACAGGTACGGCGCGGATGTCGACGACATCACCAGCGATGTGCTGGCGCGCTGGGAGAGCGTGCTGACGCGCCTGGCGGATGACGCCATGCAGCTGTCGCGTGAGCTTGACTGGGTCGCCAAGCTGGAGATCCTGGAGGGCTACCGGGCCAGGGATGGCCTGGCCTGGGGTCATCCACGCCTTGAGCTGGTCGACCTGCAGTACGCCGACGTCCGGCTCGATCGCGGGCTCTACAACCGCCTGAGTAGCCGCGGCCGAGTGGAACGGCTAGTATCCGAGGCCGACGTCGTCAAGGCGATGGACGAGCCGCCAGCGGACACCAGGGCCTACTTCCGCGGCCGGTGCCTGCGGCAGTACCCGGACGCAGTCGCCGCCGCGTCCTGGGATTCGGTCATTTTTGACATTCCAGGCCGCGAGTCGCTCCAGCGGGTCCCGACGCTGGAGCCGCTGCGCGGCACGCGCGCGCACGTGGGTGGCCTGCTCGACAGCTGCGCCACTGCCGCGGAACTCGTCGCCGCGCTGACGGGGCAATAACACCAGTCTGGTGAATAAGCCGTAAATCGGCTGCAGCCAGGTTGCGCCGATGTCGTTCCCGTGTGTCTATTCTGGCGATGAGTTGTCTCATCGTGATACCGATGCAATGCGTCAGGGTTGGATCGCGGCAGGCAGGCGAGGATAGCGTTGAGATCGCGGTCGGCACCGCGGAGCACGGAGGTTATGGCATGGCGACGAAAG
>Ga0126373_10000987_pt1 | contig 19618 bp, 12 predicted proteins | sample PanSoiMetPlot_11_FD_92545 | JGI IMG/M metagenome (GOLD analysis project Ga0126373, IMG submission 92545) | Tropical forest soil microbial communities from Panama - MetaG Plot_11 | ecosystem: Environmental > Terrestrial > Soil > Tropical forest > Bulk soil | place: Panama | collected 2016-02-17 | reverse complement strand
TTCGTCGATGAAAAGCAAATAGTCTTGCGGAACGTAATCGAGAAGAGTTGGCGGAGCTTCGCCGGGCAAACGGCCACTAAGATGGCGTGAGTAATTCTCGATCCCGTGGCAGTAGCCGATGGTGCGCATCATTTCGATGTCGAAGAGCGTGCGCTGGGCGACGCGCTGAGCTTCGACAAATTTCCCCTGCTTCTCGAGTTCTTTCTTCCACCACTCGAGCTCTGCCTGAATGCCGACGATGGCGCGGTCGCGCTGGTCTTGGGGCATGACGTAATGGGTTTTGGGATAAATAGGGACACGCGAGAGGTCTTCGTTGCCGGCACGAACTTCGCCAGTGAGCGGATCGATCTGGCGGAGTGTGTCAATCTGATCGCCCCACATTTCGATGCGGTAAGCCTGATCTTCGTAGGTGGGATAAATCTCGATCATGTCGCCGCGAACGCGAAAGGTGCCGCGGCGTAAGTCTTCGCTTCGTTCATATTGAATATCCACAAAGCGGTGTAGGAGCGCTTCGCGCGAAGTCTGGTGGCCTTTCTCGAGCATGACCAGCATGCCGTAATAGGCTTCGGGCGAGCCAAGACCGTAAATGCAGGAGACCGAGGCGACGATGACGACGTCGCGGCGCTCGAAGAGCGAACGCGTGGCGCTCATGCGCAGTTTGTCGAGCTCGTCGTTGATGGTGGCTTCTTTGTCAATGTAGAGATCGGCGGATGGGACGTAGGCCTCAGGCTGGTAGTAATCGTAATAACTCACAAAATATTCGACGGCGTTTTCGGGAAAGAACGATTTGAATTCGTGATAGAGCTGCGCGGCAAGCGTTTTATTGTGAGCGAGAACGAGAGCGGGGCGATTGGAATGCTCGATGACTTTGGCCATCGTGAATGTTTTTCCGGAGCCAGTGACTCCGAGAAGAACCTGGTGCTTATCGCCGGATTCCACCCCGCTCAAAAGTTGATCGATGGCGGCGGGCTGGTCGCCGCGGGGCTGGTAGTTGCTATGCAGGTTGAATTTCATCGAGGGCATCTCCTGCGGCTTCGCCGGGCCTGGCAGAAACCTTCATTATACTCCGGCTGGCCAGCTACGGAGTCTTCCGGCGGCCAAGCGCGGCGATGCGGACTTCAGGGTTGCGGGAGCGCTTGCAAAACCTGAGTAAGAAGCAGGACTTCAAGCTGGCTCTTGGCGTCCACGTTGTAACGCACCGCGTTCGATCCATCGGCTTTCGCAACCACCACGTCCATTTGCTGGGTGGCGTCTTCCGATGCGCGCACGACTAGCCCAGTTGAAAGGGAAATGTAGGTGATGATTTCGTTGGAGCCTTTGGCTGTGCCCATGGTCTTCAACTGGTGGAGCTTGAAGTCTTCCGGAGTGGCGTCCTTGGGCGAGGATTTTTGCACCAGCTTTGCGGTGGTGAGGAGCACCGCGCAATTGTCTGCGGAGCCATTCGGGGGCGTGACTTCTCCCGAGACCGAGAGCTGTGCGGGAGCGCAAGGCTCGTCACGGACATAAGTGGAATCACGTGTCCAACTTAACCCCGCAATCAGGGAGGGAGCTGACTCGGGCTGGTCGGTCTTCCACTTGTCGCCGATTTTTCCGCTGGACGAGGGTAGGGCCCAAGCCATGGCAAACCGCGCCAGCCACTCCTGCCAAACTTCGTGCTGCTCGGGAGAGAGTGCGTCGAGACCGGTGATTTTTTCCGCGATGCCTTCTGAGGAAATGGTGAACTCGACGGGCTTCCCTTCGGGTCTGAGGGGCTGCGTAAGTGATTTCTGTTTTTGCGACACGCCTTTTGGTACAGGCTCGCCAGTATCTTCGACAAGAAACTCACTGCGGCCGTGAATGCTCAGCCTGCCCCCCACTTGTTGCAGGTCCAAGATTTGAATGCGCAGCAATGCGCGAGTGTCGACGGGTGATGCTGAGGGGGCGAGGGGAATGACAAGATTGCTTTCGGTCTTGACGTTTTTTTCGCTGCGGAAGCGGAGGAGATAGGTGAGGGTCTGGCCCGGCTGCAACCTAGGGAGAAGATCAACGCGCTGATCGCGGGAAGCTGCGATAGCGGCGGCAAAGGAAAACATGCCAAGCGCTGTTCTGAGTATTCGTTTCATCCAATATTGGGCGATGTTGCGCACGATCAAGATAGCGCTAAGCCTCCGCCAAAACCGCGGTCCGCCTCCGTTTGAAGCTCTCCGGCAGGCAGAAGGCGGACCGTCAAAACAGATCTACTTTCCCGGTGCCTTCAGGCGCCGGTCGAAGAAGTCGTTGGTCGCATGGTACGCCGCCAGCCAGCTGCGATGCAGAAGAAAATCGTGAATCTCGTCAGGGAAGATAAGCTGTTCAATTTCAACGCCCTTCTCGCGAAGGCGCGCAGCGAGGTCGACGGTTTGCGTGAAATAGACGTTCCGGTCGTCGTCCCCGTGGATAAAGAGGACGGGAGACTTCCAAGTGTCCACCGCCGTGACGGGGGAAGAATCGTGCGCCAGCTTTGTGAGCTCGGGAGGGATGTTTTTACCATCCCAATTGTCGGTCGGCCAGTCATGCACGCCGTGGAAATCGACGCCGGCAGCAAAAAGATCGGAGTTGCGACCGAGACCGAGAGCGGTGAGATAGCCGCCGTAGCTTCCGCCCCAAAGGCCGATGCGCTTGGGGTCGACGTCGGCGCGAGCTTGTAGGAATTTTCCAGCGGCAACGACGTCCCGGTATTCCGTTGTGCCGCGACCAGCGCGGCCGGGCGCTTCGCGGAACGCGCGGCCGTAGCCAATGCCGCTTCGGTAATTCAGCGCGAGAACAACGTAGCCGCGGCTCGCGAGGTACTGATTCATGGCGTAGGAATTTGCGTAGTAGTACATGTAGTGCCAACCGAGAAGCATCTGGCGAATTGGGCCACCATGAAGAAAAATCAGCGCGGGACGCGCGTCACCCGGCTTTGCACCAGCGGGAACAAAAAGCTGCCCATGTATTTCGAGGCCGTCAGTGGATTTGAAGATGGCTTGCTGGGGAGTGACGAGGCTGTCAGAAGGAAAATCCTTGGGCCAAGTTTCGGAAGCTAGTTTGCCCGTCATGCGGTCAGCCGCAAGGACGGTCTCGAAAACTCTCGCTGGGCTAGTAGCCTGCGAACCGATATACACCAACGTCCGGCCATCGCTCAACACCACCGGATTCCATTCGATTCCCATGCCCCGTGTCCAGGGACCGGGATGAGAACCGGAGGAGACCTCAACGCTCCACAAATGGCGCCGGTCGACGTCACCGCAATTCGAATTGAAGAGAACCGTTTTTTTGTCAGGAGTGAAAGACCATTGTTCCACTTCGCAATTGCCGGGCGTGAGGAGTTTGGGCGCTCCGCCATCGGCGGAGAGAGCGTACAAGTGCTGCCAGCCGTCTTCTTCCGAGGCCATCACGATTTGATTGTCGGCGGCCCAGTTCAAAACGCCACCGCCCGTGTCTTCGGCCATGTATGGAAATGAGCCCTGGGGTGTCGCGCTGCTGTGCCAAATTTCTTTTGCGGAATGCGTGGATGCGTCGGCGACCCAAATCGCCCAGGGATGGGGCTTATCTGCAGCGATGAAGTAACCCTGTGGGGCATCGCGCTTCCCGGCCGGCTGGCGGACCAAGGCGATGCGCTGGCCGTCGAGCGACCATGTAAGGCTCCCGTCGGAATCGACGGTTGGTGCAATAAAAGAAATGGATTTGGCGGCAGCGTCGTAGATGCTGATGAAACTGTGATCGCCCCGCGCGGAAACAAAAGCGAGCTTGCTGCCGTCGGGTGACCAATGCGGCTCGAAATTCTGGCCGCGCACGACAAGCTGCCGAGGCTTCTCGGAACCATCCAGAGGGGCGAGCCAGACCTGGCCGTCCTTGGCGTAAGCGATGGTACCGCGCGAAGAAATGTCCGGCGAATGGCCCGCGTCAACGCGCTGAGGATCGCCGCCCGCCCAGGCAACGGTCCAGATCGCTTGCTCTGCGCCGGCGGGATTGCTGGTTGGATTTGGCACTTGCCCCGCGGAGTTCTTGCCGCCACCGCGGACATAGACAAGAGCATTGGCGTCCGAGGAGAAGCGCAGCTCGGAGAGTTCCTGGCCGTCGTCTTCGTTGTATTTTGTGAGCTGCCGCGCGACTAAGCCAGGACCGTCCGCAACCCAGATGTTTCGCTTGCCTTGTTGATTGAGAACCCAGGCCAGGCGATTGCTGCTCTTGGCCGCGGTCAAATCAGACGGAAAGGGCGCACTCAAAATCTGTTCCAGCGTGAACTGTTTCTGTGCGCCGGCGCTCCAGCAAAAAACAAAAGCACAGAGGACCACACTCAAAACAAAGCGCTTCATCCGCTCCTCCCTTGAAACTTGTGAATATTGAGACCACTAACGAATGTGACCCGAAACTCAATTCGCAACTTGGGGCGGCTCCGGAGTCTTTTCCACCGTCAGGCGCAGCCCGTCCAGCGGCCCAGAGAGCTTTAGCACGTGTCCCTTGGCGGAAGCTTTCTTGGGTTTCACTTTGGCGGTCTCCCGTGATTGCGTGGAAACGCTTAGCTCCGCGTCTGACCCAAAACTCAGCGTGCCTTCGACGGAGGTCTGTTCCCGCGAATCATTCAATTGCAACCATTGTAGGACGACACTACGATTGCGAATGAGAAAGGCACACTCGCCGACGGACCATCGGGAAACTCCGGCTCGCGTGGCGCCGTCAGCGACGCTGGCCGGCAAATCCCAGCCACGGAGCTCCACTCTTTTCAGATTCACACTTCCGCTTCCGTCAAGATTTTTGAGCAATTCCTCTCGGCCAACCCCTATAGTTTTCAACTGCAAACTCCCGGAAGCCAAGCCGTTTAACCGGTCCGCGAGCCGCCCGGTTCCCGGCAATTTCGCGAGGCTGACGCGGTCGAGATCTGCGTTGACTTCATAAACCGGTTGCGGCAGAAAACTGGCGTTGATTTTTGCCCGCACGCGGCCGCCGGCCCATTCGGCGCTGGAGTCCTCCACATTCAGCTTTAGGTCGCGCAGAGAACCCTGCGCTTCGACGTTGTCGAGTTTGAGTTTTTCAATCGTCAAACGGCCTATGTGAAGATGCCCTTCGGCATCAACACGCCGCACGAGTTCGCTAGCGGGCTTCGCAGGAGCAGCGTCTCCGGAAAATGAGTGGAGCAGCCGCTGGAGCCAGCTTGGGCGCGCGCGCGGCCCCACCCAGCGATCCAACTCCGCGGCATTCAGGTGATCCACAGACAGATCGAATCTCCAACTCCGCGGAGTGTCCTCCTCCGTGTTGCGACTCTCTTCGATGCTTCCTTGCCAATTACCGCCGAACCCTTCCACTCGAAGCAAGCGGGCTTCGTGCTGCCCATCATTCCAACCTAGCCGTGCCTCTGGAAGGCTTAATGGCTGGTTCAGGCCTGCCGCGGTCAGCATCCCCCGATTGATCGCGACCGTGCCATTCCAGCGTCCTTTGAAGGGTTCCTTCCAGGCCCACTGGGTGTCCGCAGTTGCCTGGCCGGTGAGTTCCCAACCATGATTTACCTGACGACCGAGAGAAGCAGCGAGCTTCAGAAAATCTTCGACCTTGGAAATGCTTCCCTCAATGCCGACGTTTCCAGCTTGGGTCTTCAAATCCTGCATAAATGTCAAATCGGCGGCGTTCTCCATTGGGAGCGCGACTCGCCGACGCTTCGGAGCGATGATCTCCTCGCCAGCATCTCCGCCCCAAGCGACACGCACGGGGCCAATCACGAGGTTGGACCGTTCGAGGCCGCCATTCACAGAACCGATTCGGACCGGTTGGGCGAATCCAGGCACCTTGACCGTGCCGCCATTGCTGGAAAGTGCGGCAGATTCAATGGAAAGCGGCCAGCCGCGCAAAATCATCCCACCCGTAAAATAGGGATCGGCGGTGACGCCCTCGGCTACATCCGGATGGAACGCGCGATACCAGGCAAGCAGGTCCGAGGCTTGAACCCCCATGGAGTCCAAGCGCAATTCCGTTGCGGCAGAATTTCCTGTGACATAACGGAGCTTTCCCCGCAGGTTTGAGCGTAATCCTTCCACCGAAAACTGATCGGCGAGCAAGCTGCCCGCTTCGGAGTTCCAATGTCCGTTGACGTTCATGTTCAAGGCAGGGTTGTCTGGGCGTTCGGTTAAATCCCAGCGGTGAATCTGTCGCGCGTGCCCCACGATAGAATAGGTCCAGTCGCCCGGGGCATCCTGTGCTACTCCGTCACTTTTTGCGGTGACCTCCAAGGTGAAAAAACCGCGAGCGCCATAGTCCTGCCCATGCACAAGGCGAAAGATATCAGCAAGAGAACCTTCGCTCCAATGTAGCGTGACTTGCGCGGGTTGCAAGCGAGCTGAAGTGCCCGCCAAATCTCCTCGCACACGAATGGTCCCTGTGGATTGCAGAAGCACGCCACTGCGCCAGGGCTGAGCTTCCAGTTGCAGTTGCCAGCGGCCCGATGATACCTGCTCGAAACTGCCGGAGACCCCGGTGAAGGCGAAGGGGAGCTTGTCGTCCCGGATCTTGAAATTGATGCGGCCGTCATCGAACACGATTCGTTGGAGGTGATTGATTGGAAGAGCCGGAGAGGGTGGCCCGTACGTGGTGTTCTGCGAAGAAACCGTTTTCGTGGGCGGAAGCCAGCGCTCGAGGTTCCACTGGCCCTGAGCGTTGCGAACCAGAATGAGGCTCGGTCTGCTGAAGGACAAGGTCCCAAATTCAAAATGACCGCGAAACAGCCCGGTCCATCGCAAGCCCGCGCTCAAGGTTTCCGCGCGAAGAAAATATTCGTAGCCAAAAGCAGGATCCTCGCCCACCGTTACGCCGTCGGCGGAGAACTGAGGGTTGGGAAAGATGCGCGCTCCAAAACTCTCCACCTGAACGGGACGGCCAAAAGCACGCTCGAGATGCGCGACAAGGTAGGCGTGCATTCGATGAGTGCGCACCAGGAAGGAAACAGCAAGCTGCAAGGCAATGACCGCCGTAGCGACGGCGGCGCCGGTCTTCCACCATTTGCGCAAATTGCTCATGCCGTTCGCAAGTCTAAGAGAGTCCCCCTCAAAAAGGTAGCCAAGGGAATCCGGCGAAACTCGATCTGGGTCTAGTGAACGGTATGAAGCATGCGGCTCCAGCGCGTGCGAGTGGGCAAGTGCGCGAGCGTATCGAATACGCCCACCAGCCTCGACCAGAACGTGCTCTCCCCGCTGTAGTCGCCGCTCTTGGCGTCGACCGACCAATAAATCAAAAAGGGCCGCCCCATAATGGCATCGTGATCCACGAATCCCCAGAAGCGGCTGTCCCAACTCTGGTCGCGATTGTCGCCCATCGCAAAGTACTTCCCCGGCGGCACCACAATTTCATTGCCCTTCACGAATTTCTTCATATCATGCGCCCATTCTGGCTGCAGACCTGACGCAATCATCTGGCTCGGCGACGGCGGAAAGTCGTAATTCAACGGATCATAATGAGCCGTCGGATCGTGCACGACATACGGCTCGTTCAATAGCCTGCCGTTCACATAAACGTTCTGGTCCACGACTTTTACGCGGTCACCGGGTAAACCGATCACTCGTTTCACGAAGTGCTGATGTTCCTGGTAAGGGAATTTAAAGACGATAATGTCGCCGCGTTCAAGCGGACGATAGGGCAAGAATTTCTCGTACCACGCGCCGGTGCCGCCAAAAATGAACTTGTTCACCAGCAAATGATCGCCAATCAGCAGCGTGCCTTCCATCGACGCAGAAGGAATTTTGAACGCCTGAACGATAAAAGTCGTGCCAAACAGGGCCAGAATCACCGTAACGAGGAGCGACTCGAGGTATTCGGAAAAGGTAGTCTCTTCCCTGGGCTCCTCGGGCTTGGCAACCGGAATTGCCGGTGGTGCTTCCTGGACCGGGGTCAGTGTTTCTTCAGACATTCCTTCTCAGCCTTTCACTCCGTTCGTTCGAGTTGCTCCAGGGCGCTTCGCGCGGCCCGCTGTTCTGCTTCTTTTTTGGTGCTGCCAGCCCCTCTCGCCAGGCACTCTCCGTTGATCCAGACCTCGATTTGAAAGGTCTTCTGATGGTCGGGCCCGCTTTCTCCTGCGAGACGATACTCCGCTGGGGGCTGCCCGCGCCCTTGCAGAAACTCTTGCAGCGCGGATTTGCGGTCTGACTCCGCGATGCGCTCGCCCCGCTCCTCAAGCGCTTGCTCGAAGAGAACCCGCTGCAACAACTGCCTCGCCGCGCCGAGCCCCGCATCCAGGTAGACTGCTGCCACCACGGCCTCGAAAGCATCCGCAAGCAGCGTTTGCTTTTCGCGGCCGCCAGTTTTTTCTTCCCCGCGCCCGAGGCGGAGATGCTCTCCAAGGCGCAGGCGACGAGCGGCAGACTCCAGAGCGCCAGCGTTCACGATGCGCGCGCGGCTTTTAGAAAGCTGCCCCTCAGACCAACCTGGAAATGCTGCAAGGAGGTATTCGCTCGCAAGCAGCTCCAGGACCGCGTCCCCCAGGAATTCCAATTGTTCATTGTCCGATCGACGAAAGCTCTCCGTGGCGTCTGCGGATCCACGCAACTCGGGTATCGCTGAGCTGTGGGTCAAGGCTCTATCGAGCAGTTCCCTGTTCGAGAACTTGTGACCCAGACGCTCCTCCAGCGCCGTATCAGCAATCCGCATTTCCTGTATCATTCAGGCACGCGGGCGCCCGGACTTACTTCGGTGCGCTCAACTCCGTGGAATTCTTCTTCTTGGTCTCGTCGGCTTGCGTTTTGCACGCGGCCTGCATTGGACCCGTCATGGCCGCGCATTTGTTGAACGCAGTGATGGCATCATCGAAATGCGAAGTACTCTTGTCAGCCATTCCGAGCAGATAGTAGTTCACGGGGTCCGGATTCGGATCCACTTTCACGGCTTCATCCAGCTCTGTGGCGGCTTCCGCGTTTTTACCCCGGCGGATGTAAACGAGCCCCAGCCCGCTATGGGCCATGGCCAAATTCTGATTCTTGGCCGCCGCAAACGCTTCATCGGTCAGGTTCTCCGGCTTCTTAATGGTAGGAGTAATTTCGATCGCTTGCTTGGAGTACCTCTCCGCCTTTTCCAGCAACTGCGCCGCTTCCGCTTGCGAAGTACCGGAGTGGATGCTCCGCGCCAGTGTCTGGCCCAAAAGAGCAAGCGTGGACACGTCAGTCGGGACTAATGCGACTTCCTTTTCTCCGTATTCCTGCATTTTCTGCACCTGCCCATCCTGCAAACAGGCAAAGGCCAGGGGCGCGTACACCGCAGATTTGTACCGCGTCTCCGGATACTTTTGCAGGAACGCCTCTCCAGTCTGAATCTTTTGCTTTGTATCGTTCATTGGCACGGCCTGGAAAGCTTTAAAGGCCGCGTCTTCCTCGGCGTTCACGGGCGGGGGCGCACTGTCTAGCGTAAGTGGCGCGACATCCGGCGTCTTGGACTTGTCATTGGATTGCGCGGGCGGCTGACTCTGGCCTCCCTGGCCGCTCTGAGAACTTTGACCGCCCTGAGCCATGAGAGCCCCACAAACTCCAAGCAACAGCCCGGCGGTCGTCAGAGTCTTCAAACACAGATTCCATGTGCTTCGCATATGCTTTCTCCTGTCAAACACTCTTGTACTCTTCACAAAGCTACCCTTTGATTGCGTTAGCTGAGACCTCTTCTTTTTTTCAAGAATCTTTTCACAACTGAATCTCCATTCAGGGCCGCGCCACTTGCTTGTCGTTGGCATCAGCGGCGAGCTCCTTTTGAGCCGCCTGCCGTGCCTCCTCCGGCCCGCCTTGCACTGCCAGCGCAGACTCGTACTCGGTTTTCGCCACGGAAGAATTCCCTTCATAATCATAAATCCGGGCGAGGTAAACATGCGACCAGGCCAGCACTCGAGGATCCCCTGTGGCCGCATGCTCTCCCGTGGTCAGGCGGCCAAAAACCTCTTTGGCCCGGGCCGCGTCATGATCCAGGTAAGCAACCACGCCTAGTCCAAACCATGCGCGTGGCTGATCCGGGTACTTGACCAGGACCTTTTTGAAGGAGGCCTCCGCCGCACGGGAATTCTTCGCGGCAATCTGTCGCTCGCCCTCGGTAAGCGCTGCGATGACCTCTGCGTCGTTGGGGACAGTCGTCGGTAAAGCTTTTTTGCGCCGTGCTATAGCTTCCGCCGCCGCATCGTCTGCCTGCGCCGCATCAGCCGGGGCAAACTGAAGTGCGGCCAAGCGTTTGGCCTCTGCTTTTTCGTCGATGCTCCTTACCAAATCAGGGAAATATCTCTCCATGGATGGTTCCGATTTCTCGAAACCTTCCAAGGCAGTGACCAGCGGCCGCACTAAAACGTATCCATCCGCGTCATTGCGGCCCAAGGCCACTTCCCTTTCGCCAGGAGACATCTTCTTCATTTTCAATTCCACCGCGCGAGCCATGCATTCCGCAAAATACGACGGAAGGTCGTCTTTCAGGTCGCTCTCCAGGCGGGGAGCCTTCGCCGCCGTTTCATAGAGCGCGCGTTTCACCGCAATCACATGCGGATACATCAACGGCAGCGGGTCGAGCATGAAATGCAAAAACGCGTGACGCACTACGTCCTGAGGAAAGTCTTCGGCTCCGCTCAGCACCAACGCGTAGTGGTCGCCAAAATTGCGCACGTTGGTGATCCGCCCCACCAGTGGTTCGATCACAATGGTGAACTTGCGTGTGCCATAGGGCTCGAGAATCTCGCGAAGATACGCGGTGGTAGTGAAAACGATTTGCGTCAAAGGTTCCTGCAGACGCTGGATTTCGCGGTTATAAATCGGCTGAACCTGCCGCCAGAGGTCTCCTATTTTTTGTTCCCTGTAGTAGCTGGAGAGAAGCTCGCTGAAACCCAACAAGGCAATCACTTCGGGAGGCAATTCGTCGCGGCGCAAGATGGGTTGAAACGCAGGCGCCGGCCCGGAAACCAGCCCGAACCAAAGATACCTGGAGAGCGTGGCGCCGGGATCGCGCAACTCGTGCTGGCGATAGAACTGTCGTATGGCATCTACGGCCGGCCCCTGTTGCTGGCGCAACCGCTCGCGCATCTGCGCGCGGAACGCATTCCAATTGTCGGAGTTGACGTTCGACTCAAAGCCTGCCGCAAGCAGCGCGCACATGGTTGTGAACATGGCCTCGCTGCCGTCCACAGTGACGGTGTTTTCCGGAGCGGATGGCGGGCGCAAGGCGGCGGGCGCTTCGGCTTTGCGTGGTGCTTGAGTTCGTGGTTGGGCGGGGGCCTGGGTAGTGCCCTGCGCAGGGGTTTGCAATGCCACCGCTGCACACAGTCCCAAAAGCGAAATGAGTCGGATCGTTTTAATCATCTTTTAATCATTGTGGCTGCCGCAATCGCTGTCCGCGCAAGTCTCTTCTTCTCTTCCGCCTGTGGCGTCTCTCAGCTTGGGAAGGAACATCTAGGACCGGTCATGTCCTCTCACAGTGCTGCGGCATCCCTTCAATCTACCGTCGCCCTAACTTCCCGTCAAGGAATCGCCTCATGATTCTGAGACTTCCGGGCGACACCCTCGGTAGCTGTGGCGTGCAACGCTTGCCTCGACGACGTGCATCTGCTAAGAGTAGAAATCCGCACGCGTCTTGAACAGGATGGCATCGTACGAATGGCTCGCCTTGTTAGACAGACCGTTTTCCTCGCCTTAGGTCTTCTGTTGGTCGCCGCATTGCAGAGCCCTGCGCATGGCCAGCTCGTCCGCGAAGCTGCGCCAGCGCAACAAACCGCGACGGACCAGAACAATTCCAAAACCCCCACCGCCAAGATGCGCCTTTCGCAAGAGGTGCAGATCACGGGCGACCAGGCCTGGGTTGACACAGGCATTGACCTGCAGCCGGGCGAGCACGTAGTCGTCACCGCCACCGGTACGCTGCGGTATGGCGACGCGAAGCAAGACAATGGCCCGGATGGCCTCACCCGGGGCTTCCGAGATCTCATTCGCGTCCTGCCCTTCAACGAAGCGGGCCGTGGCGCGCTAATTGGGCGCATCGGCGATAAAGATGCCGCGCAGCCTTTTTTGGTTGGCGCACACCGCGATGTGGTTGCCCCGGTTGCCGGGCGGTTCGCAGTGGGAATCAACCAGGCTAGCGACGACGCAGGAACCGGTTCGTACGTCGTGCGGGTGGAAATCTACGCACCCGAAATCGGAAAAGCGCGCGCCGTTGCCAAGCAAGTCGGTTCCATTTCTGGTATTGACAACGACCTTTTCTCCAAGATTCCTCGCCGTGTCGGCGACAAGCAAGGCAACCCGGGCGATATGGTGAACTTTCTGATTCTTGGCTCGCAAACCGCCCTGGAAAACGCGTTCACTACTGCCGGCTGGGTGAAAGTGGATGCCGACGTTGGGGCCACCGTCTTACACGGTCTTCTGGAAAGCCTTTCCAAAGAGTCCTATCTCACCATGCCCATGAGCCAGCTCTATCTCTTTGGCCGTCCGCAGGATTACGGCTGGGCTCACGCCGAACCCATCACCGTCGTGAAAACGCGCAACCATCTGCGCGTTTGGAAAGCCCCGTTTGAAGTGCATGAACAAACCCTTTGGGTGGGCGCCGCAACCCATGACATCGGATTCGAGCGCGACCAGCGCAACAATGGGGTCACCCACAAAATCGATCCCGATATTGACCTCGAACGCGATTATGTTGAAAAGACGCTTACTTCGACCGGACTTGTCACGGAAATCTCTCACTTTCTTCCGGATACCCCTTTGAAGGAGGCCAAGACCGCCACTGGCGGCACTTTCCATTCGAATGGGCAAGTGCTGGTAATGAAAGTCGCCGAACCCGCGCCGGGCCAATAAACCCAGAACGTGCGACGTGAGGCCTTTCTCAAGTTCCCTGCTGAACCAAGACTGGGCGGCTACTTTGCAGGTCCGAGCTCCAGCGCGACCACGCGATCGACTTCATCTGCTTGTGCTTGAGGCAGTTTCAGCAGCAATCCTCCCTGGACCACGCTGTACTCGACGCTGCTTCCATCGCGCAACAGCTTCGCCGAACGAACCGCACCCGGCATTCCCGCCAGCGCCAACACGGGCTGATTCCAGTCCATCACGTGCACATAAACGGTTGAACCCCGCTGCGTCGTTACGCCCCAGGGCCCCGCCGCCACCGGCCCGCCACGCGTTCCGTAGATGGACTCGCCGTATTGCTTGGTCCACTTCCCCAATTCCGTCAAACGCTGGACGAATTCCGGCTGAATTTCGCCGTTCGGCATCGGCCCTACATTCAAAAGGAAATTCGCGTTCAAGCCAGCCGCGCGCACCAGATAGCGAATCAATTGCGTCGTGCTCTTGTAGTGATCGTCGGTGATGTTAAATCCCCAGGCGTTGTTCATCGTTTCGCAGGTCTCAAGCGGCAGCGCGCTCACGTTCTGCTCTCCGTTGAAGTCCTGCGTGCGCCCGCCCGGCAAATCCTTCTCGAACATCTGGAAATCCTCGCCGGGAAAAGGAGTTCTGTGGTGATTGCTGCCGATGAGTGCGGCTGGCTGGAGTTGATGAATCATGCTGTAGGTTCTCGAAAGATGCCAATCCGCATCCGGCTTGTCCCACATGCCATCAAACCACACGCCGCCGATTTCTCCGTAATTCGTCAGCAATTCGCGCAACTGCCCGTCCATGAAATTCAAATATGCATCCCAATTCCCCGATTCCGGCCTCACCGTGCGATGGCCGGTCCGGCCGCGTGGAAAATAATCCTCTGAATGCCAATCAAGTTGTGAGTGGTATACAAACAGCTTGATTCCCTGCTTATGACATTCCGCCGCAAGCATGCCAATGATGTCTTTTCCGTACGGCGTGCGCGCCACGACGTTCCAATCTGTCAGCTTGGAATTGAACATCGCGAATCCATCATGGTGCTTCGACGTAATGGTGATGTACTTCATCCCTGCCGCTTTGGCGAGCGCCACCCACGCTGCCGGATCAAATTTGGTGGGATTGAAGAAATTCGGCAGCTTGGAGTAGTCCGTGCGGTTGATGGGCCGCGTTTCCATGATCCATTCCCCGTCACCCAGAACGCTGTACACGCCCCAATGAATAAATAAGCCGAACTTCGCGTCTTGAAACCAGGCGCGCGCCTTCAGATTCTCCGGCGTGGGCGTGTAAGCCTCCTGTGCGCTTGTAGCAGAAACTCCTAAAAACAATGCGCAAAGGACTGCGGCCGCGAAACAAGTCGAAATAGATCGTGAGCGCAAATACAGCTTCATCGGAGCCTCCACCAAAGGGCGAAAATTGTCCAGCGAACGAATTCTATCCAATGCCGCCCCGAAAGGGAGAGAAATTCCTAACGGCCTGCCACGCTCGGACGCTTTTCAAGGCAGGAAGGAGTAAGTGAACTTGATTGCGAAGCGCGTTTCGCGAATCTGCTGAGGATTTGCGGCGGCGAGGCTCACAAATTGCGTCCCCAGGTTATAAATCACAAAGAGGTCGCTGTCCGGCCGGTAGTTATAACGCAGCCGGATGTTTGCGCTCACGGCCTGCGTGTTGGCCGTATCCATTTGCAAGGTGCTGCTCAGGCTCAAGAAGCGTGAAAACGAATAGCTCCCTTGCAAGCTGGCAAGATCCACAGAGAAGTTCCCTTGCGGCAAGCGGAAACGATTCCAGGTTTGCACCAGGGAAGCAGAGAATCTTGCCGTTGGCCGATAGGTTGCCCTGACCCGAAATTCATTCAATGTCCCGCCATAATAGCTACCAAAGCGTTCAAAGAAATTGTAGGTAAACCGCCGGTCCAGCCTCGACCCGTAGGTGAGCTGATGCCGCGCAAAATGGTACAGGCCATTGGGGATGAAAATGCTCTTGTAAATGTTGAGTGGCGTGGTAATGCGCTGCGTGAACACATCCGCGATGTCGTCATCGGTGTATGCGCCGTTGTGGAATTCCGCGCGAAAAGTTCCCTGCCATTCCTGAGTCTGCACTACACCTCGAGTGTCGGGTGAATGAAAAATGAATCCCTCGAATTGCAATTCGCGGATGCCTTCAGTCTTTGGCCGCACCTTGAATGTCGCGTCAGCATATTCCTGATTCGAATCCGTCCGCTCAATGAACCCCAGCTCGGGGGTGAAATTCGGCCCAATCTTCCTCTTCGCGGCGATTGCTTCCAGCCAGTTTGATTTGTAATGAAGCGACGCTCCAGCATCGCTGGCCCCGCTGGGGTTTCCGGGTGATTGCGTTCCCGCCAGGTGGCCGTCGAAGACAAAGTCCCTGGCAAATACCAGGCGCGTATCAACGCCTCCTGTCTGGTTAAAGGTGCCGGCCACGTTGCCGGACCTTTTGTCGATGCCCATAACGCCGACATACGACCCTCCCCACAAAGATTCCTTCAGCCGCACGACTGCGTAATTCGCATAAGGATTCGGCCCGCTGGAGCGCGTATCCACTTCCATCACTCCCAGGGCCAATCGCCCAATCGTTCCCGTCAACTTCGCTCCGCCATTGATCGGCACTTGCTGGCCCGTCACCGGGTCGATGCCGACCTGCCTGCTAAAAAACAATTGGTCCTGATCGCCGAGACTAAAATTGAAAACGCCCGCGTTTTCCAAAAAGAATTGCCGCTTTTCCGGAATGAAAATCTTGAAGGGCGTTAGGTTGAACTGGACCTGGTCCACGTCCGTGTCCGCGAAATCTGTATTGCCGGTGAGGTTCAAAACAAGATTGGACCTCAGCCCATATTTCACATCCAGTCCGCCGGTCACAGGAAACTTGGCGTTCTGGTTGTCCTGCTTGTCGTATTGCAGGAGACCATACGGCTTGACCACGAACAATCTCCCCGTCCGGATGTCCGTAATCCCCGTCAATTCCCCAGCCTGAGAAACTTTCGTGATTCCGTAGGTTCTACGATACGCGCTCCACAAATCCTCTTCGTTCTTCCGGCGAATAAACCGCTTGAAGTTCAGCCCCCACATCACGTTCTGAGACTGTGTGAAATTCAGTGTCGTAAACGGAATCTCTACCGTCGCCGTCCATCCGTCCTTAGCAATCCGGGCCTCGGAAATCCACACGCCATCCCATCCCGAATCAAAGTCTGTGCCTTCCCCGATTCCCTGCTCTTCCACGATCAAGCCGTCAAGCTGCGTCCCCAACGGATTGATTTGGAAAACATATCCGCCGCGCTTATCGTGGTTCGAATCGATAAGGATTTCGAAGTGGTCGTCGAGGTCTTGGCTCACGTCGCGCCGCAGCTCGGTTGCCACAATCTTGCTCGGCTCGGAATCGTAACAGTGAATTCCGAAGTAGACTGCGTGCCTCGTGAACAGAATTCGTACTTCTGTCCTCTCTGTCGCAATCTCGCCTTCGTTCGGCTCTTGCTGGCGGAATTCGCCGACGGGCTTCGCGGATTGCCAAACCAGATCGTCAAGAGTGCCGTCGAGCTTTGGCGGACGCTCGACGCGCATTGCCTCGGCGATGGCACTCGATTGGAACAGAGCGCGCTTGTTCCCGTTCCTTTGTGCTTGTGCGGATGCTGCGTCTGGCAAAGAAAGACTCGCCGCAGCAAGAAACGCCGCAGACCACCGCCGGGGATTTGAAAGGAAAGCGTTTTTCACGGAATTCGGAACCTATTTTGCCCTATGCCGTGCCTTGTTCATCTACCGTTAAGGCAAAGAGTAATGTCCCCAGGAGCCCGATGATCCCGGCAGTAATGAACGGGGTCTCTGGCCGCACTCTCCAGAGCAGCCCTCCAATGAGCGACGCCGGAGTAATCGACAAACTTCGCACCAGGTAATACAGTCCGACCGTGCGGGCGCGCAAGTGCTCCCGTGCGAAGCCCACAATCATGGCTTTGCGCGAAGGTTCACCGATTTCCCGCAATCCGCCAAGAATGAACGCAAAAACGAGCCCTGTGAAGTTGTGCGCAAGAATCACTGCGACGGGATAAGACGCAAAGCACAAGAAGGTTGCAACGACGAGAGGCTTCCGCCCTACCCGTCCCGCCATTTTTCCAGAAGGCGCATAAATCAAAATGGAAGTCATCAATTGAATGGCGATTAGAACTCCATATTCCGGCAGCCCGACTCGGCTGATGTTGGTCACGTACAAAACGACGAAAATATCCGCCATTCCCTCGCATAGGCGAATCACAATGTCCGAAGCGAGTAATCGCTTTAGTGTTGGATGAAAAGAATTCCAGACTCCGCCGATTTTTACGCCATCGCGGATTACACTTGGCAACCGCAGGGAGAGGAGCAGCGCCGCCGCGCAACCATCAAACACAAGCGTAACGATGAGGCCGATTCGAACGCCACGAGCAAGTCCTACAGCCCCGATTAGCGCTCCGCCAATCAGTGGCGAGATCACCACCGGGATCCGCTTCAAAACTGAATAAAGCGTGAAGCCCATCGTATGCCGGTCTTTCGGCAGCGCGTCGGCGATGGTCGCAAAGATGGTTGGCGACGCCATCGTCTGCCAGACCATCACGAACGCCAGCCCGATAAATAGGTAGGGCCACGCAGGACTGAAAAGATAAACGAGGTAGCCACCGGCTGTGACGGCGAGAAATGTCAGAAAGGCTTTGCGCCGCCCCCAATAATCCGCCAGCCATCCCCCAGGGTATTGGTAGAGCGCGTCGAAAAAGTCTTCCGCAGTGCCAAACAGGCCAACTGCCATCACGCTCGCGCCGAGCGATTCCAAATATTTGGGAAGAAACTTCTTCCAAAGCTCCTCGCCCAATCCCACCAGAAACATCGCGCCGGACGCCGCTGCAACGTTGCGCTCCATTCCCAAAGACTCTTTAATTGCTTTTATGGATTCTCTCCCCCAACGCAACACCGGCGCCCGCTGTTGGCCTAACTGCTCTGAACGGCTCTTTTCAGCACTTCGCGCGAAATATTTGCTCCGCTCACAATCAGCACCGGACACTCGCCGCAGCCGTCGCTTGATTTCAGCAGCGCCGCAGTGCTCGCCGCCCCGGCTGGTTCCGCCACCACATGTTCGTCCCCAATCAAAGTCTCAATGGCCCGTAGCATCTGCTCTTCGCTCACCAGCACCACTTCATCAACCAAACTGCTAACATCGCGCACATTCGCGGCTTCCGGCGTTCGCGTCGCAAGTCCGTCCGCAATGGTGTCGCAAGTCTCCGTGCCCACCACCTTCCCTGCTTTCCACGACAAGTAATACGCCGGCGCCTGTTCTGCCTGCACACCGATAACCCTTACTTGAGGCGCAATCTGCTTTGCCGCCGCAGCCATCCCGCGAATTAGCGCCGTATCTCCCATCGGCACGACCATCGCCGTCGTCTTCGGCAGTTGTTCCAGAATTTCGCACGCAATCGTCGCCGGACCCGCTGGCAAATCCACGTCCGTTGCGTCATTCAAAAAATAAACACCTGGCTGCTTCGCATATTCCGCGGCCAACTCGAAAGCCGATGACAAATCGCTTTCGCCACTCTCTACAATCGCCGCCCCCCGCTCGGCGATTCTTCCGCGCTTCACGCGATTGCAATTCGCCGGCAAAAAAATCCTCGCCGCAATGCCAAACTCTTTCGCCGCGTACGCCACCGCCGCCCCATGATTCCCCGTGCTCGACGCCACGACTTCCCGCACCCTGGACTTTTTCATTCTCTCCGCCAGAGCGTAAAACGCGCCGCGCACTTTGAACGATCCCGTCGGCAGTTCTGTCTCCAGTTTCAAGTAGACATTTTTCCCCGTGCGTTGACTCAAAAAAGGCGCGACGATCAGCCGCGTCGGCGCAAAATACTTTGCCAGAAATTTCTGGGCCTCGCGAATCGTCGAAATGCTCGGTTCAATCTGCATTTTCGCCACAGCATCCATTTCGTTCTCTCTTCTCAACTAGGTTTTCCGCTTGCGAAATAAGCGGCAAGGCCGTGCCCCTTCTGGAGGGCCAGCATCATAGCAGGTAACTCTTAGACGCTGCCTCAGCCGGACCAGCCAACCTTTCCGCTTGCCTCTAAGTTATTCTCATTGCAGGGCTTACCTTGCGCGCTTGCGACTTTTGTCTGGCCTCCGGGTTACATCCATTGGGTGGCTGTCAACTGGCAAATCGCCGCCCTTAATCAAGAGTCGCAAACGCCCAGCAAACGCCAGAAAGGTGAGGATCATGCGTATCGCACGTTTTGTTCTTTTTCTCGTTATTGCAGCGGGAATCCTGGCGATGCCGGCCCCATCCCACGCTCAAGTTGCCGTGGGCGTTTCTATCCGCATCGGCCCTCCAGCTCTGCCCGTTTACGCGCAACCTATCTGCCCCGGACCAGGCTATCTCTGGGCGCCCGGTTATTGGTCCTACGATTACGACGACGAGGACTATTTCTGGGTTCCCGGTACGTGGGTGGTAGCCCCGGAGCCCGGTTACCTTTGGACGCCCGGTTATTGGGGTTGGAGCGAAGGTTTCTACATTTGGCACGCCGGCTATTGGGGACCGCACGTCGGTTTCTACGGTGGCATTAACTACGGCTTCGGCTATCCTGGCACTGGCTTCTATGGAGGCTATTGGCGCGGCAACAATTACTACTACAACCGCTCCGTCACCAACATCAATGTCGTCAACATTCACAACGTCTACGAAAAGCGCGTCGTCGTAAATGAGCGCAACGTCACGCGCGTCAGCTTCAACGGCGGCCCAGGCGGAGTCCGTTATGAGCCTAACCGCGACGAGCGGCGCGCGGAACACGACCGCCATTTCGAGAGGACTTC
>Ga0126373_10000986_pt1 | contig 19624 bp, 18 predicted proteins | sample PanSoiMetPlot_11_FD_92545 | JGI IMG/M metagenome (GOLD analysis project Ga0126373, IMG submission 92545) | Tropical forest soil microbial communities from Panama - MetaG Plot_11 | ecosystem: Environmental > Terrestrial > Soil > Tropical forest > Bulk soil | place: Panama | collected 2016-02-17 | reverse complement strand
CGCGCTCTTCGCGCCGCTCCTCAGCAGGATCACGGCCAACAACCCCTTCACCTACCACCTCAGCGCTCTCACCAGTTCGGGGCTCCCGAAGGGACCTTTCGGCGGGGTCAGCACTTCTCACTGGCTCGGGGTGGAGCCGCAGACCGGTCGCGACCTGTTTGCGATCGTGGCCTATGGAGCGCGTATCTCGCTGCTGGTCGGGGTGGGGGCCACGCTGCTGGCGACAGTGATCGGCACGGCGCTCGGAGTAATCGCGGGCTACCGCGGCGGACTGGTCGACACGCTGCTGTCCCGGTTCACCGACCTGACAATCGCCTTCCCGCAGCTGATTTTCATGATCGCGCTTGGGGCGCTCGTCCCGGCGAGCTTCCCCAAACAGGTTTTCATGATCGCGGTGATAGGCGCCTTCGGCTGGCCATCGGTGGCACGCGTCGTGCGCGGGCAGACGATGGCGCTGCGTAACCGGTCCTTCGTGATCGCCGCACAATCCGTTGGTGCACGCCCTCTGCACATTCTCCGCACCGAGATCCTGCCTAACCTGGCTTCTACGATCACGGTCATCGCGACCATGTCGATTCCCGGTGCGATCGGCACCGAGGCCGCGCTGTCCTTCCTTGGCATCGGCGTGCCGCCTCCGACGCCATCCTGGGGTCGCGAGATCTCATCAGCGATCGCCTGGGTGTCAGTCGACCCTTGGTATCTCGCTGCGCCAGGCATCGCGCTTTTCCTGGTAACGCTCGCGCTGAACGCTTTCGGCGACGGCCTGCGTGACGCCTTCGATCCGCGGATGTCAGGCAGGCTGCGATGAGGATCACACGATTTCTGCTCATCAGGCTCGCTGGCATGATTGCCGTGCTGCTGCTGGTCAGCCTGGCGACGTTCCTGATCTTCTACATCCTTCCTGCCGACCCGGCTCGCGCCGAGTGCGGGCGGCTCTGCACGCCGAGTCAGCTGCGTGACGTAAGCGCGTTCATGGGCCTGAACGAACCGGTGTGGCGCCAGTACCTGGACTTCCTCGCCGCGATCTTCGCCGGCCGTACCTACGGCAGCGGCCAGGGTGCGATCGTCTGTTCAGCGCCGTGCCTCGGTTACTCGTTCCAGCAGAGCCGGACCGTCCTGTCGCTGATCGGACAGACTCTGCCGGTAACCGCGTCGATCGCCCTCGGTGCCGCGGTGCTGTGGCTCCTGACAGGAACGGCAGCGGGCGTTGTCAGCGCGCTGCGCCGCGGCACGGCCACCGACCGCGCGGTCATGACGACAGCCATCGTCGGGGTCTCGGCTCCGTCCTACCTAGTCGGCCTCCTGGCGATCCTGCTGTTCGGCTTCAAGCTCAACATCCTGCCGGTCAGCGGCTACGTCTCACTGCTACAGAGCCCTGGGCAGTGGGCGTTCCACTTGATCTTGCCCTGGTGCACGCTGGCGTTCATCTCCGCGGCCATCTACGGCAGGCTCACCCGCAGCCAGATGCTCGAGGCGCTGGGCGAGGACTATGTGCGCACTGCTCGCGCCAAGGGTTTGCGCGAGCGTCGCGTGATCGTCAGGCATGCGCTGCGGAACGTGATGATCCCGATCATCACCATGTTCGGCCTGGACCTGGGCGCGTTGCTCGGCGGCGCCGTGATCACCGAGAAGGTCTACTCGATGTACGGCCTGGGCGCCCTTTTGATCGGTGCTGTCCAGACAACCGATCTGTCCACAATCTCAGGCGTGACCATCCTCGCGGCCGTGTTCGTGCTTGTCGCGAACTTCGTCGTGGACCTCACCTACAAGCTGCTCGACCCCCGCGTGTGACCGCACGCGCAGATGAAGCGGGAAACCGCAGTGGAAATTGCCACAGGCAATACGGAGAGAGAGTTCTGAATTCATGAGAAAGCACATAGTCCTATCCGGCTCGGCGGCTATCGCCTTGACGGCGGTCCTCGCAGCGTGCGGGGGTGCAAATAACGCCTCCGGGCCGGGAACGCCCACGGTCGCACCGGCCGCCAAAGGCGGCACGCTGACGATCCTCGACTCGGAGACGACCCTGACACTGGACCCGGCACAAAGCTGGTCGCTGGCCATCACGAGTTCCGGCTTGCTCTGGCGCCGCCTGACGACCTGGAAGATAGCCCCGACTGGCGCACCCGAGGTCGTTCCCGACCTCGCCACTTCGGACGGGACGCCCTCGGACGGAGGCCGGGTCTGGACCTACCACCTCAAGAGCGGGATCTACTTCAGCAACGGCCAGCCGATCACGTCCTATGACGTCAAGTACGGCATCGAGCGCACGTACGCGCCCGCGCTATCGGGTGGCCTCAACTACCAGAAGCCGCTCATCGCCGGCACTGCTGGCTACCCGGGGCCGTTCAGCGGCAAGCAGCTGAGCTCCATCGTGACCCCGAACAGCAAGACGATTGTCTTTCATCTGAACAAGCCCTACGGGAACTGGCCGTGGGTCGTCTCGACGACCTCGATGGCACCTGTTCCCGAGGGCAAGGCGCCTGCTGCCACGTTCGGCAAAGATCCCGTCACCAGCGGTCCGTATGCCGTGCAGTCGTACACCCCGGGGACCTCGGCCGTCCTGGTGCGCAATAAGTACTGGAACTCGGCCACCGATCCGAATCGGTCCGGCGGGCCGAGCAAGATCATCTTTCAGCTGAACCAGGACCCGACAGTCGAGGCGCAGACGCTGATCGCCGACGGTCCGAATGCCCAGGACGCTTTCGGGGCGGACTTCGTTCCGCCGGCGCAGCTCGCTCAGGTGGAAAGTAACCCGTCTGCCAAGGCACGCCTGGTCACCTCGCCGGCGAGTCCGCTGGAGTACCTGGCCGTCAATGTCCAGAGCCCGAAGCTCAAGAACCTGAAGGTGCGCGGGGCGCTCGAATATGCGATCAACCGGCAGGCGGTCGTCGTCGCCTCCGGCGGTCCCGTCGCGGCGGACCCTGCGACGACGCTGATCACACCAGGCATCGTGGGGCGTCAGCCATATGACCTGTACCCGGCAGGCTCGAGCGGAGATCCGGCGAAGGCTAAGAGCCTGCTGGCGCAGGCTGGCGTGCATAAGCTGACGCTCACGCTCGCGACTCAGAACGACCCGATCTCGACGTCCATCTCGCAGGCGGTCCAGCAGGCGTACAGCGCGGCCGGGATTAACGTGCAGATCAAGGCGCTCAGCTCCAACGCCTTTTCGGCGCTGGTGACCGGCAACAGCGCCAGCGGCTACGACCTGGCCCTCAGTTCCTGGCAGCCGGACTTCCCGTCGGCGATGGACAACATCGAGCCGCTGTTCGCGTCCGCCATGGTCGGGAACGGGAACTACAACATCTCGCGTCTGGCCGACCCGAAGGTGGACGCGCTGATCAACCGGGCCGAGGGCACTATCAGCGGGGCCGCGGCAGGGAAGATCTGGGCGCAGGCCGACAAGGCGATCATGGCGGATGCCGCGGTGGTCCCGCTGGTCTACAACAAGAACTCGTTCCTGCGCGGGTCGAATGTAGAGAACTTCTACATTGGCGAGTTCCCCGCGTATCCGGTCTACACAGCCGCGAGCCTGAAGCACTAATGGCATTCCCATCCGGGTCTGGAGAAGCCCCGCTCCTGGCAGTGCGCGAACTCGGCATCGACTTCGTTACCGATGCCGGGAAGCACACGGCCGTCAGTGAGATCTCGCTGACGGTGTCACGTGGCCAGGTGCTGGCGATCGTCGGAGAGTCCGGATCCGGTAAGTCGGTGACGGCGCTGTCGCTGCTCGGCCTGCTGCCTCCAACGGCGCAGGTCCGCGGCAGCGCCGTCCTGGCCTGCGGCGGACCGGGCGGCACGGAGCTGGTGGGGGCTACTCCTGCCACGCTCCGCTCGGTGCGCGGCACCCGGATCGGGGCGGTTTTCCAGGATCCGTTCACGACGTTCAACCCAGTGATGCGGATCGGGTCGCAGATCGCCGAGGCGATCATGGCGCATGCTCGGATCGGAGCCAGGGAAGCCACCGCGCAAGTGCTGGCCCTGCTGGAACGAGTGGGGCTTCCGGACGTGCGGCGGATCGCCAGGTCGTTCCCGCATGAGCTGTCTGGTGGCCAGCTGCAGCGCGCCATGATCGCGATGGCTATCTCCGGTGAGCCGGACCTGCTCATTGCCGACGAGCCGACAACCGCGCTGGATGTCACTGTGCAGGCCGGCATCCTGGACCTGCTGCATGAGTTGCGTCTGGCCGCCGGCACGGCCATCCTCTTGATCACCCACGACATGGGGGTGGCGGCGGACCTCGCAGACGATGTCGTCGTCATGCGGCACGGGCAGATCATGGAGACCGGCACGGCCGAGGAGGTCTTCTTCTCGGCTCAGTCCGCCTATACGCGGGAACTGCTGACGGCGGTCCCGCGGGTCGACGTCGCGCCTTCAGCAGAAATGCCCGGCAGGCTCTCGCCCGCGGAAGCGGTCGCCGAGTTGCGGGACGTCAGGGTCACCTACAGCTCGGGCCACCGCCATGTGGTCGCGGTCGACGGCGTTAGCCTGAGCGTTCCCGCTGGCGAGACGGTGGGCCTGGTCGGAGAGTCAGGCTCAGGAAAGACGACACTTGGCAAGGCGATCGCTCGGCTCGTCCCTGCCGCATCCGGGAGCATCACTGTGGCTGGCCGCGACCTCGGTGCGCTACGCAGTCGCGATCTGCGCGCCGCACGGGCAGAGATCGGCTTCGTCTTCCAGAACCCGACCGACTCGCTTAACCCGCGCGCTCGCGTCGGCGCCATCGTGGCCGAGCCGCTGAAGCTGCACACGAATCTGCGGAGCGCAGAACGCCAGCAGCGGGTGGCAGAGCTGCTCGATCGCGTCGATCTGCCGCCCGACACCGCGGACCGGTTCCCGCATCAGCTCTCCGGCGGACAGCGGCAGCGGGTAGCTATAGCCCGCGCGCTAGTTCTAGGCCCCCGCCTGGTCATTGCCGACGAGCCGACGAGCGCCCTCGACGTGGCCGTCCAGGCCGGTGTACTCAAGCTGATTGCCCAGCTACAGCGCGAGTTCGGTTTCGGCTGCCTGTTCATCAGCCACGATCTGGCCGTGGTCAGGCAGGTCTCGCAGCAGGTGACCGTAATGTGCGAGGGACGCGTGGTGGAATCCGGTCCGACGGAGCAAGTGCTATCGGAGCCGCAGCATCAGTACACAAGGACGCTGCTCGCCTCGGTGCCGCTTCCGGACCCCCGGGTCCAGCGGGCCAGGCGCGCCGACCCGGCACCGGCATAGTCCTTAGCCTCATCAGCAGGCGGACACTTTCCTGGCCGGCCCGGCGTCACTCATCACCTGGTCACTGGCCGACGTGCCGACGTGCCGCTCCAAGGCCCGCCCGGCGACGGGGACGCCGAGTTGCAGCACCAGCCAGATTCTGCTGGTGTCGGTGAGAAGTCCGGGATCTTCGAGCGGGTCCCCATCGGCTATCAGCAGGTCGGCGAGCTTGCCCTCGTCCACGGTGCCGATGTACTCGTCGAGCCCAAGCGCCTCCGCGGCGGTGCCGGTCGCGGCGGTCAACGCCTCGGCTGGCGTGAGGCCGTGGCGGATCATCAGCTGGATTTCCAGGCCGGTGCCGAGCGAGACGTCGCTGCCGACCGCGATCTTGACGCCGGCGTCCCTGGCAGCCTGCAGGCTAGCGGCGCCATCGTCGATGTTGCTACGCGCCAGGCCTGTCAGCATCGGCGTCATCCCGGCAGCCGGTTCAGCATGCGCGGCGGTGCCCGCGCCGGAGACTCCATCACTGATCCCGGCCATCCAGTAATAGCCCGCCAGCGTCGGGACAAGTACCTGGCCCCGAGCGGTCATCGCCTCAAGGAGGTCCGGCCGACGGTGCAAATACATGCCGTGCTCAATGGTGTCCGCCCCGGCGGTGATTGCTGCCTCGCACCCAGCCAGCCCCTCGGCGTGAGCGGCAACCTTGAATCCCATCCGGTGCGCTTCGCCTGTCACGGCCGACAGCTCAGCCTCGGTGAGCTGCAGCGGATCGGGATCTTCTAGCTCGTTGGACCGGGCCCCGGTGGTCATGACCTTGATGAAGTCCGCCCCGGCCCGGATCTGCTCGCGTACCGCCCGCCGGACGTCGTCGGGCCCGTCAGCCTCGCGATACATGTCCCCGTAAAACCGCCCGCCGGGCGCAGTAGCCGAAATGATCTTCCCGCAGGTCAGAAGGCGCGGGCCGCGAAAGGCCCCGTATCGCATCGCCTGCCGGGCTTCTTGTGGCGCTAACCCCTGCGACCCGGTGACCCGGATCGTTGTCACTCCGCGGCGCAGGTACTCTCGCAGTTCAGCCTGCAGGAAATGCGCCGCCGTTCCCGGCAGCGCCTCCTCCGCGCCGCGCAGCACTCGCGGCACCTGGCCCGACGCATGAGTGTGGGCATCGATCAGGCCGGGCAGGAGCATCCGCCCCCCGGCGTCGATCACCCGCGCATCTTCCGGGCACTGCTCCGCTGCGCTGGTCACCCGCCGGATCACGCCATCCTCAACCAGCACCGCAACGCTGTCGCGCACCGGACCGCCGGTGCCGTCAAACAGGCGCACCCCGGTCAGCCACAACCGCTCCGCCGCAGGCTCGGGCGCAGCGATCAGTGCCGGATATCGATGCGGCATACCCTTACCCCCAAAGACGTGCACCTGGACTCGTCCGACTGCGATTGCGCTGTCTTCACGGCCGAATCCTGCCACCCACGGCCGCTCCATTGCCATCCGAGGAGAGGCCACGAACCTGGATCCGTGAGCCAGCCCCCCGAGGCCGAGACCCACCAACTGGAGGATAGTGAGAGAGCGTCTTTGCCACAGCGAGAGAGAGGGTAACGACCGCATGATCGATCTCGGCCGGTACCAGGACCCGGCGGCGATCCAGCGCGTGCTCCACACGGCCAGGACGATCGCGATCGTGGGCCTGTCGAGCAACGAGCTGCGGCCCAGCAACATGGTCGGCTACTACCTCAAGCGGCACGGCTACGACGTGATCCCCGTGAACCCGCGCGAGGCGGAGGTCCTCGGAGAGACTTGCTACCCGAGCCTGCACGACGTGCCAGTGCCAGTGGACGTCGTGGACGTCTTCCGGACGCCGGACGCCCTGCCGGGGATCGCGCGGGAGGCTGTGGCGATTCAGGCCGGCGCTATCTGGTGCCAGTTCGGTGTGATCAACGAAGAGGGCGCGCGTATCGCCGAGGATGGCGGCCTGACGGTGATCATGGACCGCTGTATCAAAGTTGAGCACGCACGCTACGTGGGCCGGGTAGGCGCAGAATAAGCTGGCCTGCGCTCGTTGGATGGGCTGGGCGAATGCGTCCTACGTGGTCACCGGAGGCGGCAGAGGCTGCGGCTATGCCACTTCGCAGGAGGCAACCAGCTCAGGCTCGCGGGTCGGCTCGGCTTGCTGCGCTGGTGCGACATCCACCCGGTCCTGCTCAGCGGTCAGCCGGCGGCCGAGGTTGAAACCGATGCCGACCGTCGCCAGGCAGCCCGCGCAGAGCAGCCCGATCCATAGGCCGGCCAGCCCGCTGGCGATCATGCTGGTCGAGATTGTCGGACAGACCACGAAGGCAACCGAGTATGCCCCTGTCGACAGAGCGTTCGCGCGGCCCCTGGTGTGGTCGTCGGCGAGGCTGTTCACCAGCGGGGATATGGTCGGCGCCATGAATGTCTCGCCTAGCCCGAACAGCGCGGCGAACCCCAGAATGCAGGCGATCCGGGCGGCATATGGCAGACCAAGCCCAGCGAACCCGAAGATCGCCCAGGACACTGCCCAGATCAGCCCGATCATCGCCAGTGCACGGCTTCGTCGCAGCACCCGCACCAGGCGCAGCACGAAGAGCTGGGCCACGACTATCAGCGCGGTGTTAGCGGTCAGTGCCAGCGCGACAACGCGGACTGGCACATGCGCCTCAACCGTGGCGAAGGCCGGCAGTCCGGCATCCAGCGCCGCGTATCCGGTGAATGCAAGGACGAGTGTCGCGATCACCACTGCGCGCAACGGCCGGTTAGCCAGCACATCGCGGTAGCCCACCTTCGCAGCGTGTGGCGAACGCGCCGGTCGGACGTCGGGCAAGCTGGTCAGTACCAATGTGAACAGCAGGCAGCACACGGCGTTGCCGAGGAACATCGCCTGGAATGACGCCGGGTGGTGCACCGACGCCACAGCGGCACCGATCCCGCCGCCGATCCCAATCCCCGCGTTGAGGACGGTGAAGTTCACTGCGAATGCGCGCTGCTGCTCATCGGGTCGCGGAGTCAGTCCGGCGAGCAGAGTCATGAACGCGGGGAATCTCGGTGCCATCGACGCGCCGAAGATGACCATCACCGGAATCGCCGTCGCCACGCTGTGCGTCCAGGCGAGGCCGGCCGATCCAACCGCCTGGCCGACAAAGGTGCCTGCCAGCACCTTGCGCGCGCCGATCCGGTCCATGAGGGCACCCGAGAACGGGACTGCAACTAGCCCGATCGCAGCCTGCATTGCCAGCAATACGCCGACGACCGGTAGCCGAATGCCGCGCACCTGGTGCAGATAGATCAGGGTCAGCGGCAAAATCAGGCCCGTGCCGAGCGCCGCTACCGCGTCGCCCCCGATCACGATCCGTGCAGGCTGCGGTATCCGGGTCATCGTCACGTCCTCAGCCTCGCTGCTCACTCCGTCCGAAGTCGAACGGTTTATCTGCCGACGACAGGCTAGCTGCGGGGTCTGACAGTCTGGCCGTCGGCGGGCGCGGGGTAGGTCGCGATGACCTCAATGGTGCCGATGATGTTGGCGTTGAGCTGGGCGAGGTCCCCGGCTGGGATCCAGTACTCCAGGATGGTCTGGCCGCCGACCTGGTGAATCTCGTAGTTGTCGAGGAATGCCTTACGGACCGTGAAACGCGTCACATAGCCGGAGCCTGACTGCGGGACGTTCCAGTCGCGGGCGATCTTGGTCGCGTACTCCTCGTTGAGGACCGGGTAGAAGATGGGCTGCCCAGGCAGTCTTGGCGGCCATCTCCGCCAGCCAGATGCCCGGACGAGCGCGAGTTCGTCCGGACCAACGGGGCGGAACAAGGTGACCGCGGGCTCGGGCGGATTGATGGGTTCCATGTGGGCTCTTATTGTCAGCGCCCACGGTCAGCGAGCTACTGCCGGTCAATGGATTCGCGCAGCCGGAGGATATTAATGGCCGTCAGGCTGAGCACGGTGCGGTCATCCTGATTCAAGAGTTCGGCGCGGGTATGCACCAGGCCCCGGTCGGGCTTGGACCGCGACTGGCGCGTTTCGATGATCTTGGTCCTTAGCCGCAACGTATCGCCCGGCCGGACCGGCGTGGCCCAGCGCAGCTCATCGACCCCTGGAGAGCCCAGGCTGGCGCCCCGCGAGAGGTAGTGGTCGGCAAACATGCGCATGAAGATTCCAGCCGTGTGCCAGCCACTGGCGATGAGCCCGCCGAATGGTCCGTCGCTGGCGAGTTGCGGGTCTGCGTGAAATGGCTGCGGGTCGAAGCGCTGGGCGAAAGCGAGGATCTCCTCCTCGGCCACGGTCGCATAGCCGTATTCGTAGATCGCTCCTGCCTGGTAATCCTGGAAGTACCGGTCCTCGATCGGCACAGAGAAATCCGCCTCGCTTAGCGTCCGTGTCGGGTCAGGGTGCCGCGCTGCCGATGGTGTCATGCCTACCAGTGTCGGCGGTCGGCTGGCGGTGCCCAGGTCCAGGTCAGGACGTGACGTGTCCGGCTCGCGAGGTAGCAGCCACGCGGCGGGGCAGAGGCCCTCCAGCTTGGCGGCTCGAGGCTGTAAAGCGCGGCGACCAGGATGAGCAGCCAGCGGTACCCGAAGACCAGCGACGTGTATTCGAGGACCCCGCCCTGGGTCACTTATGCCAGGGATCTATGACCTCGATGCCCGTGCCGTCGAAGTCGGAGACGTTGCGGGTCGCCAGCGCCGCACCCTGGGAGCGGCAGACGGCCGCGATTAGCGCGTCGAAGCCGGCGATCGGTTTCCCGGCCCGCTCACGGCTGCTGGCGATGACCGCGTAGTGTTCCGCGGCTGCGTTATCGACCGGCAGGACCTGTTCTGCGAAGGCCGCGAAGATCTCGTCGGCTGCGGCCAGAAGGACCTGCTTCCTGCGTCCGTCTGGCAGCCGGGCGATGCCGTACCGGACCACTGCGACCGTGATGACAGTCGTGCGCAGTTCGCGCCTGTCCCGGTCGCGGACCCAGCTACCGACGCCAGGCGCGGGGTCCGGGCGCATCAGCTCGGAAACCACGTTCGTATCGAGGATGATCATGCGGGGAAATCCGCGGCGCGCGCTGGTTCCTCGCGGCCTGGCAGGTCTAGCTCGATTCCGCCCAACGCGCCGAACCGGTCGAGGAGTGTCGTGAACAGCCCGGCGGAATCCGCTGGCTCGCTGACGGCTTCCGCCAGTATCGCGCGCGCCTCAGCTTCCATCGACCTGCCGTGACGAGCCGCGCGAACCTGAAGGCGCTGCTTCACCGTTTCGTCAAGGTTCCGGATGTTCAGTGCCGCCATTGCCACCACCGAGTGCTACCGCTGCTACCAAGGATGATAGCAATTTAGTACCAGGGCCTATCGCGTGGCGAGTGCGGATTAGATCCACACCGCCGGCAGCGTTACCCCCAGGTGGGAGCCGTACGCTCGTTGCCGTGTCTGATCAGCATCGTGACTGGGCGGCGTGCCATGTGGGCTGTCGGAGATGACATGACCAAGGCTGACCTTAAGCTGCTCGGCCTCGACATCGGCGGTACCCGGAGCCGTGCCCGCCTGTGGGCCGACGGGGGGATCGCTGCCGAATGCGAGGGCCCGAGTGCAAGTGTGCCGGCCGCGGGCGCTGTCGCCGCGAAGGCTGCGCTCGAGGCGGTTCTCGCCGGGCTGGACCTTGACCCGGCGCAGCCGGTCGATGCGATCTGCGCGGGCTCTGCCGGGCTGAGCGTCCCAGGCGCACGGGAGTTCTTGCATGAGCAACTCGCGCCGCTCGCGCAGCCCGGGTCGGTGGTAATCGTCAGCGATGCCATGCTCGTCCTTCCGGCAGCGGACCTGGACGCGGGCATCGCGCTGATCTGCGGCACAGGAAGCGTGGCCGTCGCTACATTCCGGGAACGCACACTACAGACAGGCGGGTGGGGGTACCTGCTCGGCGACGAGGGCGGCGGGTACTGGATTGCTCGCGAGGCAGTGCGTACGCTGCTGCGGCGGCGCGAGCAGGGCGTTCCCGCTGGAGAACTTGGGCGCGAGATGCTCTCTGCGACAGGCTCGGCCGATGTCGCCACGCTCCAGCGCTGCTACTACGCACAGCCGCACTTCCCTCGCGACTGGGCCCGGCTCGCGAGACTCGTGCTGGAGAGCGCCGACCCCGCCGGCGCTCAGATCACTGGCCGGGCGGCCGACGCCGCGGCGGCCTTGGCCGCTGAGGCCGCGCGGCTGCTGGACCTGCCCGGCAGTTTCCCGGTCGTGTTGGCGGGCGGCCTGATGGCCAATGCGTCTTTCCGGTACGCCGTCGCAGGCCGCGTGGCGAGCACGGCGCCGCTGGCTGATGTCCGCGTGCTCGAGGACGCTCCGGTTGCCGGGGCGATCAGGCTTGCCGGAAGGGCCGTCGGCCAGATCTCAGCGGCTGAGGCAAACCCCTAGACGGCTGCCTCTGCACTGCTCCGAGCGCGGACTGCTTCAGCCTGGCGGGGCCCCGCCGCTCCCTTGGCTACGGGCGACCACCCGGCCTGGCCGACCGGACTGGCGCTCGTGCATCCGATTCGTGCCTTTTGTTACGAGCCTCGGTTCACATGTCACGAACGCAAACCATAGTGAACCGGACGGAACGGCCGTCCGGCGGCGACTGTCAGCCTGGGCCAGTGGGGTTAGACGGCGGGTCCGCGTCCAGCTCGGCCTCGGCGAGGAGGCGGGTACTGGCCGCGGGATCGCGCAGCAGGGCAGCGAGCAGGTGGCGAGCCGGCCACCGGCCTGAGGCCCAGGCCAGCCCGTACGCGAGCCCGCCGATTCCAGCTGCGTGCACGGCGCCCGCCGTGTAGCGCCACGGTACTTCGATGCCGTCAACGACGAGGCGGTCATGGGCGTAGTATTCCGCGGGCGCATCGGGCAGCACCGCCCGCACGATTGCGGGCACCGAAGCACGCTGTGGTACCGACTCGACCTGACCGGTGATTTCCTCAGAGGCCAACGGAAGGTCGAGCAGGTCGGCGAGCTGGGGAGCCAGGTAGTACGGTGCCAGCACCAAAGGGTCACCGGCCACTAGCGGCCACAGGTCGGGCGCGTCCAGGATCAGGGCTTCGGCAGCATCAGCGACGACAACCTCGTTCCGGCGCACGGCGCGCACCTGGTCCGGAGGCTCGACGTCGGCGACTGCAGACAGCGCGATCCACAGCGCCCGCAGCTGCGCCCGCGTGACTGACCGCGCAGGGTCGGCCAGCCGCGTGAGCAGCTCGTTTGCGCCTCCAGGCTCAGCGAGCAGTTCTGCGAGCGAGGTGCGAAGCCCGAGCGCGCGGGCGAACTCCGCGTCCACGGGTAGTTCTGCCTCGTCATAAAGGCCCGCGAGCAGCGGATCGGCCCCCGCGGCACGCATCTCACTAGGCCTTCGCCCGCCGAGGACCGGATGACCGCGCAGCCACCAGCTGGTGTATGACGGCACATCCGCGTAGCGGCCGTCGGCGAGCAGCACCCTGGTTGGCTCGACGAGCGCCGCGCGCAAGGACGGTGCTGCCAGCAGCTTCAGTGCCAGCGGCCAGCGTTCAGGGTCGACGAGCTCAAGGTCGCGGACGGCCAGCACCTCTGGCGCTACTAGCGGCACGCTGCCTGGCGCCAGCCGGGCGCGCACTTCGGCGGCCCACTCTGCGGCGCTGTCAAGATCGAGGTCGGGTGCATCAATAGCGACGTCCTCGGCAACCAGCAGGCTGAACGATGACAGCACGCCGACTGCCTCAAGCGTGTCGGCACCGTAGCGCTCCAGCATCGCCGGGCTGACAGTTCCGAATGGGGTGTCTGAACCGACCACCTCCGCCAGCGGGCTGCCAGGCAGCAGAAGCTCACCGGCCGGGTACCACTCTCCATCGGCGCCTGGGAGCGCCAGGTCAGCGAGCCAGGGGTAGTCATCATGCCGCAGGCGGGCTCCTGCCACGAGACTGAGTACAGCATCCGCGATCGGCGCCGGATCCTCCTCGTCGTAGGACGCCTCGACTGCCGCGCGCACCGCTGGGTCGGCGAGGACACTCTGTGGCGTGGCCTCGAGCGCGCCCAGCCGCGCCAGCAGCGGGTGCACTGCATCGGACTGGACGACACGGAAGCCAAGTGCCGTTAGCGACTCGGCGTGGTCCAGCCCCGGGCCGGGCAGCAGGAGCCCACGAGGGCCCCGTACCAGCCGGCCATCTGCCAACGGCACGGGCAGCGCCCCGAGCTCGCCGAGTTCGGCCGGTTCTGCGGCGGCCAAAACGTCATACAGGTCCCGCCACCAGGCAGGCTCGCGATCGAGGGAGGCCAGCATGTCAGCGAGGTCGGCCAGCCGCAGCCGGCGGACTCCGAGTACCGCGATGGCCGGATGCCTGGCCGGAGCGCGGATCAGGTCTGGCAGTACCGGCGCGATGACGTCGGTCAGGCGCGGCATGCTCGCGTCCAGGACCACCGCATCGCCAGGCCGGACCCGCCGGCCAGTGGACTCGGCTGCCGGGAGGAACGGGGTGTCGGGTAGCAGCCGCAGGATCCTGTCGCGCAATTGTGCGTCCAGCTCGCCCTGCCCGACCCGAGACGGGACCAGGTCGAGCAGGCTGGCTCCGGGTGCAAGGCTGGGCAGCAGCCCGGCGTAAACCTCGGCGGCCTGGTCGAGCAGGAAATCGGTGAGCGGGCCTGGTGCAACATGACGGCGGTCGGGACTGAGCGGGAACGAGGCGAGTAGCAGTGCTGGGAGGCCGAGCCGTTCGTCGGTAGGCGTCGGCGCGTGGACGACGGCGCTGACCCCGGCAGGCAGGCTGCCAGCGGGTAGATCGCCCTCATCACTGTCGGCCACAACAGGCACGGCCCAACGCACCGACCAGGACGGACGCGCCCTCTCCTCGGCAGGGCGGTCGGCCAGCAGCCGCTGATCGGTTCGGCCCGCAGCACCCGAGGTTCGCCATCTCTCGACCGCGCCGTCGACGGTGATGGTGACGCCTTCACCGTCATGCGTGGCGGTGAGCAGCCGGGTCGTGCCGTCGATCTCGATCTCGATGCTGGCGAGAGCGGGCAGGGCAAGCATCATCGCGGGTCCGGTCTCCGCGAGCAGCCGTTCAACCAGCAGGATGGCCGCCTCGTCCCGCAGCGGCAGCGTCACCGCTGTCGCAAAGCCCTCGGGAGGCACGCCCGTCGCGGCAAACGGTAGACGCAGCATGGGGAGCTGACCTGACCGACGGGCGAGCTCGGCGGCCAGACCGGGTATCTCCCTGACGAGGTCGCCGGCTGCGATGCGCGACCACGCAACGGCGCCAGTCAGCGATGCGATGTGCGGTTCGTCGCTCACCGCAGCGGCGGCAGCGAAGCCTACGCCGAACCTGCCGACAATGGCCTCGCGTGTGTCTCGACTTGGGCCTACGGCAGGCTCTCGCTTACTGGACGCACGCAGGGTGGACAGTGCCGCCACACCTGCCGCATCGAGTGGCGCGCCCGTATTGGCAGCCACTAGCGTCCCGTCGTGCAGCGTCAGCCGGAGTCGGCCGGGCACGCCCATGCGGACTGCGGCATCCGCCGCGTTCTGGGCCAGTTCCACGATGATGCGGTCCCGGTAGCCGCCCAGCGCGTAGTCCTCTTCTGCGTTGGCATCCTCCCGGAACCGGGCGGGCGAGGCTGTCCAGCCCGCCAGTACCGTGCGGCGCAGCTCTGCGGTGCCAAACGGGTCCGCCTGGCTATGCTGCACCGCTCCCATCCGCCTTTCGTTCTCCGACCACGCAGATCCGGGTATGAGCGCGGTAACGCCGGGAGCATAGCCTTGCGCAAGCAGCCATAGCTGATCAGGGAGACGTGAACATGAACATCGAGAAGCCCGAAGTCGACTTCCCAGGAGGCGAGCCGCCTACCGAGCTGCAGATCTCCGATATCTGGCAGGGTGACGGGGCTGTCGCAAAGGCCGGCGATACGGTGCAGGTGCACTACGTTGGCGTGGCTTATTCGACCGGCGAGGAGTTCGACGCGAGCTGGAGCCGCGGCGCCCCGCTGGAGTTCAGGCTCGGCGTTGGGCAGGTCATCGCTGGCTGGGATCAGGGCGTACAGGGGATGCGAGTCGGGGGCCGCCGTCAGCTGATCATTCCGCCTGGGCTGGCCTACGGCGACCGCGGTGCGGGACGGTCCATAGCGCCGGGCGAGACTCTGATCTTCGTGTGCGACCTGGTCTCAGCCTGACCAGCGACCGGGCCATATCCAGGCGGGCTCACCAAGATCATCTGGCTCCTGTCATCGGCCTTGTTAACCGGGTAGGCTCCCTGGTCGTGGGTTATTACTATTTCAAGCGTCCGCGCACCGTCTGAGGCGGTGCGCCGAGCCGGGCAGCGGCAAGCTGTCCGGCTGTGTGGCGTGAGTCCTTAGCACGGGCTCTGGCGCCTGAGCGTGCCGCCGTCGGCTGGTCATCCTTCCGACTCGACGGGACGCTCCTGTGGACCCACGCGATCTTGCCTGCCGGCAACGTGACGGCATACCCTCACCCGCTGAGCGGCGCCGGGCGCTCGCGGCGGCCGCCGCGTACCTGCGCTGCCCTGTCTGCGCCGGCGCGCTGCACCTGGGCGGCAGCCAACTGGCGTGCCGCCGCAATCATGGCTTCGACATCGCACGCCATGGATATGTAAACCTCACCGCCGGCCGGGCGGGACCCGGCACCGCTGACACCTCCGCCATGGTCGCGGCCCGCGAGCGGTTCCTCGGCCGCGGCCACTACCAGCCGCTAGCGGCGGCCGTGCGGTCACTTGCCGCGCGGCACGATCGCGGCCTGCCTGGCCTGGTGGCCGACCTGGCTGGCGGTACCGGCTACTATCTCGCCGGCGTCCTGGACGCCCTGCCGCACCGGCACGGCGCGTGCCTTGACCTCTCGGTCCCGGCGCTGCGGCGCGCCGCCCGGGCGCACCCACGGGCTGCAGCCCTCGGCGCGGACGTCTGGCAGCCCCTGCCGTTCGCGGACCGCTCGGCGGCCCTGGTGCTGAGCATCTTCGGACCGCGCAACGCCGCCGAGACCGGCCGCATCCTCATCCCCGGCGGGACGCTGCTCATAGCCGCGCCGGGCGCCGGGCACCTGGGTGAACTCCAGCGGCCCCTCGGCATGGTCGGCATCGACCGGCGCAAGGCCCAGCGGCTGGCCGGGACCTACCGCGATTACGCCCGATCCGGCGTCACGAGCGTGAACTACCAGCTGAGCCTGGACCACGCCGATCTCACCGCGCTGGTGTCCATGGGGCCTAGCGCTCGCCATTTCATGCCGCAGGTGCTGGCGACTCGTATCAACTCTTTGCCCAGCCCGTTCAGCGTGACAGTTGACCTGCAGATCTGGGTCTTCCAGTGCCCCCGAGACCCCGCCGGGGTGACAGCTACCTCAGGGAGACGAAGATGCATGCCGCCGGGGTCTCCGCGAACAGGGGTCAGCTGACGCCCGCGGTGGCCGACCGGCGGGGTCCCGTGGGCGTTCTTTTGGCAGAGTGTCGATTCGGAGCGAGGCGTTCGTAGCAGAGGCGAGAGGCGGCCGGAGTTGGTCGCCGGGACAAGGGAGTCATGGGATGACGCGGTATTTGATCAACATCGATGCCCACGCGATGGACCACATCCCCGACCAGGACATGCCCGATGTGGCCAAGGCCGCGCACGCGGTGGTCCGGGAGGCCATCAACGCCGGCGTGCTTGTGTGCACCGGTGGACTGGGAAACCAGAAGGCCGACATCGTGGCCACCGACGGGACGGTCACCGACGGCCCGCACCCGGAGGCCATCGGCGGAATCACGATCGTCGAGGTGCCCTCACGGGAGGAGGCGCTGGCGTGGGCGGCCAAGATCGCCGTCGCCTGCCGCTGTGCGCAAGAGGTCTGGGAATTCATGCCCGACCCCGAACTCGACGAGATGCTCCATCAGGCTGACAGCCGACGGTGACGTCCGTGGCCACGGACAACTGCTGTGCCTGTCATGCCGAGGCGCTTGACATATGCCGATGGTGGAATATGTTGGCTCCGTGGCCCGCGCTTCCACGACGTCGGACGTCTTCAACGCAATTGCCGATGAGCACCGTCGCAAAGTCCTAGACGCGCTTATCTCAGGCGAGAAGGCGGTCGGGACGATCGTGAGTGACGTCTCGATGTCCCAGCCTCAGGTTTCGAAACACCTCCGGGTTCTCAGCGAGGTGGGACTCGTCAGTTGCCGTGCGGAAGGGCGTCGCCGGCTCTACTCCCTGGAACCTACGCGCCTCCGGCCATTGAACGAGTGGCTGGCCAAGTACGAGCGGGCGGTGAATGACCGACTGGATCGGTTGGATGACTACCTACAAGAGCTACAACAACAAGGAGAACGGCAGTGAGACCACATCGGCACGGTTCGGCAGTCACCGAATTTCCGAACGAGCTCGATATTGTCACCACTCGAGAGTTCGACGCCCCGATTGAACTCGTCTTCGACGTGTTGACGAAGCCGGAGCATGTGCGCAAATGGTTCGCTCCATTTGAGGACAAGATGACAGTCTGCTCGATCGACCTGCGCGTCGGGGGGAACTACCACCAGGTCTTCGTGACCGAAGACGGAACTGAGTGCTCGTTTCGTGGAACCTACTTGGAGGTCCAGCCGCCGACCCGGACCGTTGAGACGTGGCAGTTCGAAGGGTGGCCGGGTGTGGAGGCCGTCGAGACGGTAGAGCTGCACGAGACTGACGGAGTGACGAAGCTCACGATGACGCTCTCGTTCCGAGACCAGGCTGGTCGTGACCACATGACCAAGTTCGACGGTCAAGAAAGCAGCTTCGACAAGATGGAGGACTACGTGATGTCACTCGTGGATCCAAATGGAGGCGTCTCCATTAGTTGATGGGGCACGAGCACTGAAGCGGGGCCGAAAGGGCGCTGGCGCAGGCGCCCGCAAGTGCCCGCGCCAGCCCGCTCTCAGCCCTTGCCGGGGGTGGCCGTGGCGGTGATCGTGACGCTGCGGGCGAACTCGGTGAGCTGCGCCTGGCTCCAGCGCAATGACACCGGTGCCTGGACCAGCAGCCACTGGCCAGAGGCTCCGTGGACCACCAGGCCGGCGGTACGCGCCATCTGACCGGATTGCCGTCGTTGTAGTAGGCCGCGTGCCAACTGACGGCGACCGCGGGGAGTGTGTGGGCCTCCGCCACCATCACCCCCTCGGGCGGCTCTGCCGTCACCCAGGGATACGTGCGGAAACCCGCAGCTAGCAACCCCGCAGCTAGCAACCCCGCAGCTAGCAACCCCGCAGTTGCTGATCGACAGCGCGAACGCCTACGCCTACACCCAGGGCTTTTACATCGGCGAAGCGCGCGACTGGGATGGAGTCGCCTGCCTCGGCGTGCTCGCCAAACTGGCGCCTGATCAGGCGCAATCTCGGCGCGGCTACACTCCGAAGGATGACGGCTTCGCCGGGGCGAGCCGGCGATGACCGGATCGCGGGGGAGCAGGCGGCGCTGCGGCGGGTGGCGACGCTGGTGGCCCGCGGTGCGCCTCCGGAGGAGGTTTTCGCCGCGGTCACCGAGGAAGCCGGGCGGCTGCTGCAGGCTGATTACGGTTCGATGGCCCGGTGTGACCCGGACGCCACGAGAACGGTGGTTGCCAACTGGAGCCGCACCGGCGATGCTGTCTTCCCCGTCGGCTCCCGGACAAGGCTCGGCGGGCGGAACGTGTCCACGCTGGTATTCCAGACGGGGCGGCCAGCGCGGATCGACGACTACGCCGATACCTCGGGCCCGGTCGCCGAGACCGCCCGCGAGTTCGGCCTGCGCGCTGGCGTCGGAGCGCCGGTCAATGTCGAGGGCAGGCTGTGGGGCGTCATGGTCGCGGGGTCGAAAGCCGGGCCGCTGCCGGCCGGCATCGAGGCGCGGCTGGCCGGGTTCACTGAACTGGCCGGCACCGCGATCGCCAACGCCCAGGCCCGGGTGGAGGTGCGCGGGTTCGCCGAGGAACAGGCCGCGCTGCGGCGGGTGGCGATGCTGGTGGCCGGTGCTGCGGCTCCGGCGGAGGTGTTCTCCGCGGTCGCCGAGGAAGCCGGCCGGCTGCTGGGCGCCGATTGGGCGACGATGGCCCGGTATGACCCGGACGGCGAGACCATAGTCGCCGCGTGGAGCAGCACCGGTGCTGTCTTCCCCGTCGGCACCTGGGCAAAGCTGGGCGGGTGGAACGTGCCGACACTGGTGTCTGAGACCGGCCGGCCGGCGCGGATCGACGACCACTCCGCCGCCTCCGGCCCGATCGTCGACGCCGTCCGCGAGTTTGGCTTCCGCGCGTCGGTCGGCGTGCCGGTCAGCGTCGAGGGACGGCTGTGGGGCGCCATGATGGTGGCATCCCGCACAGGGCCGCTGCCCGCCGGCGCCGAGGCGCGGCTGGCCGGATTCACAGAACTGGCCGCCACCGCGATCGCCAACGCCGAGGCCCAGGCCGCCCTCACCGCTTCCCGTGCGCGGGTCGTGGCTGCCTGCGATGCCACCCGCCGCCGCATCGAACGCAACCT
>Ga0126373_10000985_pt1 | contig 19628 bp, 18 predicted proteins | sample PanSoiMetPlot_11_FD_92545 | JGI IMG/M metagenome (GOLD analysis project Ga0126373, IMG submission 92545) | Tropical forest soil microbial communities from Panama - MetaG Plot_11 | ecosystem: Environmental > Terrestrial > Soil > Tropical forest > Bulk soil | place: Panama | collected 2016-02-17 | reverse complement strand
GCCAGCGACGCCTGTTCCCGTCCGCGAAGGCCTTGCGGAACAGTTCCCTGGTCTCCGCTACGCCGAGGAAGTGCTCCTGGTCTGGCGCCTTCTCGTACGCATACGCAGGCGAGATCTGCATGTCATCGATCCGCAGGTCGTCGTTCAGGTAGCTGAGCACGTCTATGACTGTCTGCGGCGTGTCTGTGTTGAAGAACGTGGTGTTCGTGTTGACCCTGAACCCGCGCCGCTGGCATTCCCGGATCGCTGCGACAGCTTCGTCAAACACGCCTTCCTTGCAGACCGACTCGTCGTGCCGCTCGCGCAGCCCGTCGATGTGGACTACCCACGCAAAGTAAGGCGAAGGCTTGAACTTGTCGAGCTTCTTGGGAATGAGAAGTGCGTTTGTGCACAGAAACACGAATTTCTTCCGCTTGATCAGCTCAGACACAAGAACGTCGATCTGCGGGTGCATCAGCGGCTCCCCGCCGGCGATGGAGACCATCGGCGCGCCGCACTCCTCGATGGCTTCAAGCGCCTGCTCCACCGGCATCCGCTGCTTCAGCAATGACGCAGGCTGCTGGATCTTGCCGCAGCCAGCGCATTTCAGGTTGCAGGCAAACAGCGGCTCGAGCTCTACCAGCAACGGGAATTTCTCCCGTCCGCGCAGCTTCTGCTGCATCAGGTACGTCCCGACGCGCAGGCTCTGGCGAAGTGGCATGCCCATTACAACCTCAGCTCCTTAGGGAGTCCAAATTGGACGTTTTCGGTAGCAACCACAACATCCTCGGTTTGCACGCTGCCAAGTCCGGAAAGCGCGTCCACCATCTGCTCCACGATCGCAGGTGGTGCCGAGGCGCCTGCAGCGATCCCTATGGTCGACGCGCCCGCTAGCCAGCCCAGCTGGATGTCCTCGGCGCTGTCGACCAGGTAAGCAGGCGTGCCTGCGCGTTCCGAGGTCTCCACCAGCCGCTTGGAGTTAGAGGAGTTGGCAGATCCTGCGACCAGTACGAGGTCCGATCTGGCGGCGATTGCTTGCACCGCTCGTTGCCTGTTCGTTGTTGCGTAACAGATGTCGTCAGAGCCCGGACCCCGCGCCGCGGGGAACCGCTCGGTGATCGCATCAACGATTCCGAGCGCTTCATCCGCGGCCAGCGTCGTCTGCATCAAGTAAGCGACGCGGCGCGGATCGCGGGGCTGTAGTTCTGCGACGTCGGCGGCGGTTTCGACGAGCGCCATCGCTCCAGGTGCCTCACCCAGAGTGCCTTCGACCTCCTCGTGCCCCGAGTGGCCGATCAGGGCGACAAGGTATCCGTCGGAGGCAAACCGGCGGGCTTCTGCATGGACCTTTGCGACGAGCGGGCATGTCGCGTCGACGGTTGTCAGACCGCGCCGTTCCGCTTCAGTCCGCACTTCTGGCGAGACACCGTGGGCGGAGAAGACAACCTTCGCCCCGTCTGGCACCTCGCTCAGCTCGTCTACGAAGATCGCGCCCCGCTTTTCCAGATCGGATACCACGGTGACGTTGTGCACGATCTGCTTTCGCACATAGACCGGCCGGCCGTAACGCTCAAGAGCCAGTTCGACGATCTCGATGGCCCGCTCAACTCCCGCGCAGAACGACCGCGGGCTCGCCATGAGGACCTTGCGCGGACCGACAGCGGCAGCCCAGCGGGCCAGCGCTGGAGCAGCCAGCCGCAATGACCGCAGCGCCGCGATACCGCCCGAGACGATGCCTGGGCTCAGGACCGATTGTTCCGGCGTGTCAGAGATTGCCCGGATCACGATCGCAGGGCGGTTGCCGACGCCGGCCAGAAGAGGTGCGGTCTCCATGTCCACAGCTAGGGCGCCGGTCTTCGCCAGCGCCGCGTGGCCGCCTGGCTTGACCAAGCGATCGACCGTGAGAATCTGGCCGACCCGCGCCGTCAAGCCAGTCCTGCGCAGCTCGCCAGCCAACAGTGGCGCAGACGGACAGCTCACTGTCGTACCGCCGTCGGTGACCTCTGAGCCAACCACGATGTCCCCGGTTCGCAACCCGGGCGCAACGGCTCCGCCCACCCCGCCGACAGCGACCATGTCCGGCTCCGCCAGCGCGATCCGCTGGCCCGCTGCTGCCGCACGAACCGGCCCGTAACCGACGCGTGCAACGTCGATGTGAACCGCAGGCTGAGTTACGTCGCCAGCTTGCGCGGCGTGACCATCCAGGCCGCGACGCAGGGCCCGCGCTTCAATTCGCAGCGGCGCGCAGATAGTCAGCTTGCTCATCGCACGCCGTCCAGGTAACGACCCAGCGCGGTAACCGGGAACACCAGCCGGTACAGGTGGTAGTTGATATAGAAGTCGCCTGGGAATCCAGTGCCGGTGAATTGCGGCTCATTCCAGGTACCGTCCGGCCGCTGGGATGCGGCCAGCCAGGACACACCCCGTTCCGCTGCTTGCTTCGCATCGTCACCACCTGCGGCAATCAATGCGAGCAACGCCCACGCGGTCTGCGACGCTGTCGACTCACCACGCCCTGCCCAGCCGCGGTCGGTGTAGGACCGCAGGTCCTCACCCCAGCCACCATCCGCATTCTGATGACTGATGAGCCACTGCACCGCCCGCCTGATACAGGGCTTATCGGGCAGCACTCCAGCGGTGATCAGGGCGGGCACGACAGCACCGGTGCCGTACACGTAGTTCGCACCCCAGCGGCCAAACCACGAGCCGTCGGCCTCTTGCGCGCGCAGCAGCCAGGCCACTCCCCTGCGGACAGCCTTGTGCCCACCCATGCCTGCGGCGCACAACGCCTCGACAGTGTGCGCAGTGACGTCGGCCGACGGCGGGTCGATGACTTCGCCGAAATCGCAGAACGGCAGCTTGGTTACCAGCCGGCGAGTGTTGTCAGCGTCGAACGCACCCCACCCGCCGTCACGCGATTGCATGCCGATGAGCCAGTTCAGCCCGCGTGCGATCGAGGCACGGCTCTCGGCACCCTTGGCCGCGTCCGGCATCGTTACCCGCCGCAAAGCGAGGACAACCTCCGCAGTGTCGTCCACATCCGGGTAGCCGTCGTTGTCGAACTCGAAGGCCCAGCCGGATGGCGCCAGCCGCGGCCGCCGCACCTGCCAGTCGCCCGGTCCGCGGATCTCTTCGTCAAGTACCCACTGGGCCGCCGACTGCAGCACCGGGTGGTCGCTTGGGAGCCCGGCATCAGCGAGAGCGACTATCGCCAGGACGGTGTCCCACACTGGCGACTGGCATGCTTCGAGCCGGCGCACCTTGCCCTCGGGTGCGTCCTCCCAGATAGTGAACCTGTCCAGCCCGGCCAGGCCGCGCTTGACGATCGGATGCTCCAGCTCATAGCCGAGCAGGTGCAGCGCGATGAGCGAATAGACCCATGGCGGCTGGATACCGCCCCAACAGCCATCTTGTTCCTGCCGGGCGATGATCCAGTCTGCGCAGCGCCGGTACGCGGCCGTCCGCAACCTGGTCGCGGCTCGCAGGTGCCCGAATCGGCCTTCGACGACGTGCAGGGCCCGGTCCAGGCTCTGGAAGGCGGCACTCCACGGGTCGGGCGTTGTTTCCGCAGAAGGCTGCAGACCGGCCTGCCCGTCGCTGCCGCCGCCAACTGCAAGCTCCCCCAGCCCGAATGGCAATGGTCGTGTCGGCCGCAGCGAGCACACGACGGTAAGCGGCACGATCGTCTGCCGCGCCCAGCAGGCCCAGTCGTACACGTTCAGTGGCACCCACCGCGGCAGGTAGATCAGCTCTGGCGGGATAACCGGAAGCTGGTCCCACGACCATTCACCGAACAGGGCAAGCCAGATGCGAGTGAACACCCGCGTCGCGGGGATGCCGCCGTGCGCGGTGATCCACCGCGCCGCCTGCGCCATATGCGGAGCATGCGGGGTGTCGCCAGCCAGCCGCAACGCAACATAGGCCTCGACAGTCGTCGACAGGTCAGCGTCGCCGCCGCGGAAATTCGCCCATGTCCCGTCGGACCGCTGCTGTGACCTGATCCAGCGGGCTGCGGCGTCGGTCTCCTCTTCGCTCCGGATGCCGAGGAACTCGCGCAGCAGCAAGTCCTCGGCGTCCATGGTGACGTTTGTCTCCAGTTCGCCTTGCCACCAGCCCGCCGCATCCTGTAGCCGCGTCAGGTGCGCCACCGCGCTGTCCAGCGTGCGGCGCGCGGCATCCTCGACCGACTGGCCGTCGCCGCCAGAGGCAGCGTTGCCGGCCAGTACTTGCGAGGCGGCCCTTGACGTCACCATTGCCGCGCCGTGATGAACTCCGCTATGGCTACGAACTCGGCACGTACGTCGTCCGGCATCTCAGCGTTGTCCAGGCAGCTGATGGCCGAGGCGAGCTCGGTGTCCGCCATAGCTTCGGTCTGTTCCCTGCCGCCTGCCGCCTCAACCAGCTTCGCGGCCCTGTCCACCTCGTCCTGTGTCAGCGCTTCGGTGCGGGCAAGCAGCTCTGCCAGCTCGTGACCAGCGGCAGTCCCGCTGTTCAGGGCAATGACGACGGGCATTGACTTCTTGCGAGCCTGCAAGTCAGACCCGACTGGCTTGCCCGTCACCTCCGTTGCCCCCCAGATGCCCAGCAGGTCATCGGTGAGCTGGAAGGCCAGGCCGGCATGTGCGCCAAAGCCCGCCAGGTTCATCGCCAGGCTCGCCGGAGCGCCGACAAAGATGGCCCCGATACTGCACGCGCAAGCCATCAGGGCGGCTGTCTTGTCCCCGGCCATGTCCTGGCACTCGGCCACCTGCACGTCGTCGCGCCGCTCGAACGCTAGGTCCGCGCCCTGCCCCGCGATCAGCCGCTGCACGGCCGCCGACAGGCACCTGGCCGCCCATACGCCCTGAGGCGGGTTCTCGAGTAGTAGGTCCTGGGCGAGGACGAGGAGCGCGTCGCCAGCCAGGATCGCCGGGCCGACGCCGAAAGCCGTCCATGCCGTCGGCTTGTGCCGCCGCTCGGTGTCGCCGTCCATGATGTCGTCATGCAGCAGCGAGAAGTTGTGCACGAGCTCCACTGCGGCGGCCGCGGGTACGGCGCGCTCCGGCTCGAATCCGGCGGCTCGGGCCGACAGCAGCGCCAAGGCGGGCCGGAGCGCCTTGCCAGTGCCGCCAGAAAGAGGCTTGCCATCAGCATCAGCCAGGCCGAGGTGATAGGCGGCCACGAGCCTGACGTCCTGACTCAGCCGGTCCGCGGCTTTAGCCATCGCCGGGCTCACGAGATCACGAGCCGTCAGCACGCCTGCAGGCACGGTCATCGTCATGGTGCATCCGACCAAGCTGTGTCGAGGTCCTCGGCCCCGAGCTGAACGGCATGCGGGCTGGCAACCGGTACCCGATCCACTGCCCCCGTGAGCCCCATCTGACGAACTATCTCTTGTGCAGCGTTATGTCCGCTTCGCACCGCACCCTCCATTGTGTCCGGCCAGCCGGTGTCAGTCCATGCACCGGCCAGCGCGAGGCCCCGCACCGAAGTCATGGCACCGGGGCGCAGGGCGCCAGTACCTGGCCCCTGCCTGAATGTGGCACGCCGTTCCCTCGTCACGAAGAAGTCGGTGACGTTGGCATTGGCGGCGGCTGGAAAGAGTCGCTCAAGCGCAGGTTCGAACATCTCCCGCAACGCGGCGACTGGCATGTCGACGTATTTGTCCGCAGCCGAGAGCGAAATAGCCAGGTATTGCCCGCTCTCCAGGCCGGCTTGCCGGGTCTTGTCGAAGACCCATTGCACTGGCGAGTCCACGGCTGCAGCGAACTTCAGTGGCGTGACAGTCCGGTCGTAGACGAAATGCACATTGACGATGGGCGAGAATCCCAAGGCGTCCCAGGCCGAGGTATCTGTGACACCTGCTGGTACGGCGAGGCTTCCCGCGTTCATAGCCGGAACGGCCAGGACAACCGCATCGGCCGGCAAGGATCCCGCGTCGGCCTGGCCGGCAGATGACTCGTCGTCCGCGTTCGAGCTGCCTGCCTGCCTCGCGGTAAGTCCGATCCTGAAGCCGCCGCCAGGAATGGTCTCAATGGAGGCCGCGCGCGCTCCCAGGCGAACTTGCACGCCGAGAGCTGCGAGCAACTCCCCCGCCACCGCGCCGTGCAGCTCCCCAAGCGGCACCGAAGCTATTCCGATGTCAGCCGCATCCTTGGCGCCTAGCAGCGCAGTCTTAATGACTGTCGCGGCGAGCTGCACGCTGGCGTCGTCGCCGTCAATATTCAGCGCGGAGACAATAAACAGGTCCCATAGCAGTCGCCGTGCTCGCTCGCCCTGCCCGCGAGCCGCCAGCCAATCTCCGAGCTTCGGACTGTCCAGGTTGGGATCGCTTGGGTTCGCCAGGCGGAAGGCAAGTGCCGCCCGTGCCACGGCGGCGCGCTCCCTCATGGACAGGAGCCGATACCCAGCCAGCGCGCGTGTCATGTGCAGCGGACTTGGCAGCGAAGTTCGCCGCAGCCTTGCCTGGCCAGCGGGCGACAGCACGGTGACGTCGAACTTGTCCTGGATCGCTACCGATCCTGTCGCGCCAAGCCTGGCCAGCAGCTCCTGATAGGCGCTGCAGCAACGCAAGATCACATGCTGACCGTTGTCGATCATCATCGAGCCGCGCGGGAAAGACGACGCGGCGCCACCGAGTCTTGGCCTGGACTCCAGCAACGTGACATCGAGCCCTGCGTCGCGCAGGTCCAGCGCGGCGGTTATGCCGGCCAGCCCGCCGCCGATGACAACCGCGTGCTTGGTCATGGCAAGTCACCGCCTGCCGTGCTTGAGTCAGCGGCCGCGGCCTGGGCAGTGCTGGAATCAGCCGCCGCTGCGGGCGCGGCAGTGCTGGAATCAGCCGCCGCTGCGGGCGCTTTCGTGTCGGAATCATCGGCTGCGGCGGGCAGGTCTGGGCTCAATCCTCCTGAAGGCCGGGCGATCTGCGTCCCGCGGCGGCGCGGCATGCCGATGCCGGTCAGCGCGCTGACCGCGATGGACGCCTTTTCCCGCGCTGGCAGCGACATCCGGCGTTCAAGCGCGGTCTGCGGGCTGGCGGAAATGTGCTCAAGAAGCCGACGGTAGATGCCAGCCATCGCACCTGTGCAAGCGGCGCTGCGCCGGTCAAGCAGCGGCAGCAGCTGCATGCCGTAGGCGTACCACTGCCGGGCACGCGCGGCCTCGAACCTGATGAGGTCGGCCATTGCGCCATCGATCTTCGGACCAGCGCCCTCGCCGTCAGGGTCGGCGGGGGTAAGCGTGCAGTCGAACCGATTGAGATCCTCGGACGGCAGGTAGACCCGGCCGTTCCCGAGGTCTTCGGTTATGTCTCGGAGAATGTTCGTCAGCTGAAGCGCAACGCCAAGTCCGTCCGCTAGCGGCTCAGCGGCCTGTTGATCTGCGCTGCCGAAGATGCCAAGTGACAGCCTTCCGATGGACCCCGCTACGCAGCGGCAGTAATGCTCAAGCTCGCCGAAGGTCGAATAGGTGACCCCGCGAACATCCGCCTCGCACCCCTCGATGAGTTCGAAGAATGCGCCGACGGGCACAGCGAACCGCCCTGCGGCATCCTGCAACGCAACTAGCACCAAGTCGTCTTCTGGTGCAGCGCCGGCCAGCACCGACTCGGTCATCTCGCGGGCCCCGTCCAACGCGGCGATCTTCTCCGCCCGCGGAAGCGTGCCGTCACCGATGTCATCTATTCGACGCGCGAATGCGTAGACCGCCGAAAGCGCACGCCGCTTAGCGCCGGGCAGCAATGCGATGCCGTAAGCGAAGTTCTTCGCCTGCTGCCTCGTGATGACCTCGCATTGCCGGTAGGCGCTCGACACGTGCGAGGCGTCATAAGTGGCCGTCGTCACCGATCACCGCCCCCGCACATAGGTCCTTCCCAGTTCCGCCACGAGCCGGGCCTTCCGCGGCCTCGGCGTGGAGGTAAGCACATCAAAGTCCGCGGCCGCGATGGCAGCCAGCGCGGCCCGGCCCCCAGCCACATATCCAGCGATGGCCACCCGCGGCGCACCCCGAAGAGTGCCAGCTAGTGCAGCGCCCTTGTTGAGCAATGCACGAGCGCGTTCAACTTCGAATGCCATGAGTCGCCGCAGCTGAGGCGGCGTCACGCTGCCGGCCAGGTCTTGCTCGCTGCAGCCGTAGCGGCGCATGTCCACCGCTGGGATGTAGATCCTGCCTGCACGGAAATCTTCGGCAACATCCTGCCAGTGCTCAGCGAGCTGCAATGCGCTGCAGACATCGTCGGACAACCGTTCACGCTGCGGCGTGTAGCAGCCAAAGACCTGCAGGACAATGCGGCCGACCGGATTGGCCGACAGCGTGCAGTACCCGAGTAGGTCGTCGAAGGTCTCGTAGCGGCTAACAATCTGGTCCTGCTGGTTTGCCCGGATGAGATCGAGGAACGGCTGCATGCCGATCCCGCAGTCGGCAACCACGTCCGCCAGGCCGATGACGGCGGGGTGCGTCGGCACGCCGCCATAAAGCCGCTTGACGTCCTCCTCGAGCTCAGTCAGCAGCCGGCCGCGTTGATCTGGCGGAGCAAGGTCGCCGACGTCGTCGACGGTTCTGGCGAACACATATACGGCCATCAGGTGATCGCGGTGGGTCGCAGGCAGGAACCGTAGCGCTACCGGGAAATTCTCCGCAGATGCCTTGTCCGCAACCATGTCAGCTGGCATTGTGTCGCCAGACGCGCTAGCGCCCGCCACCACCCCGTGGCCTGGCGTGAGCACCTGCGACGGGCGGCCTGGAGTCGCCGACTCCAGCGCAGCATCAAGCCCGGCCCGATCGCAAGTCATGATCCCTATTTCCGCACGGCTCGTACATAGGATGCAAATAGTGACGGTGACGTCACCTGATATGCGCGTCAGTTTTGATGCCGGTCATGAGATAATGATTCGGCAATTGACCTGCGCGCTTGCGCCACATGGCAGCCACATCGGATCGGAGGCTAGTCGCGCCACGATGAGCCGGGAATCCAGCCTGGGCCCGACCGAGATAACTCAAGCCGAAGCAACAGGCAACCAGACCGACGGCCAGGGGGCGGCCGTTCGCGGACCTTCGGCGAAGGATAGCCCGGAGCTGAAGCCAGCCGGAAAGCCCAAGCCCGCCACCAGTCAGGCACGGCGAGCCAATGCGGAAAGCCGTCGGCACCGTGCATCCCTGGATGGCGGGGTGCCAGCCAGGCAACGGGAGCTGGGCGCGCATGGGCGCGAAACGGTTCGAAGGCTGCTTGAAGCCGGCCTGGCCGAGTTCGACGAGATAGGGTTCCAGGCCGCCAAGGTTGAGAGCATCGTGAGGCGAGCCAAGACCTCCCATGGGACCTTCTATCTGTACTTCGCCAACAAGGACGACCTGTTTCACACGCTCCTGCAAGATGCGCTGCACGACATGGCGAATATCACTGACGAGTTCCCTGTCGTCACCAGCAACGAGGCCGGACGCGCCGCGCTGCGCCGATGGGTCGAGCTCTTCAGCGATACCTACCAAGCGCACGCGACCGTGATTCGCATTCTCAGCCAGGCTGACATAGTCGGCGAGAACGTCTTCGGCGACGGACTTCAGCAGTTGTTCCGGCTCTCTGAGGCGATGACCCAGGGCATGACCGTCGCGCACGGAGTGCCAGCGAACGACAACCCGCCAGCCGAGCACGCTGAGCTGACCGCAGTTGCCTGCCTGATGATGCTCGAGCGCATCAACTACTTGATGAGCGCCGCGGAGGTGCATCTCCCCAAAGGCGAGATGCTCGATCGGCTTGCGGCGATCATTTACGCCGCGTTCCGCTCGTAAAGCTGATTTAGCCGTCCCCTCGTTACGATCCTCGGGTGGGAAGCAGAGACACGCTGGCCGTCACAGCAGCCAATCGGCTCGGCTGGAACAAGATCGCCGCTCGCCGGAACGCTGAACCTGCAGCTTTCTTTCTCGCTGGCAACACCACCCTCGATGAGGTGGAGATCCAGTTCCTGCCGGATGTACGGTCCAAGTCCCTGCTGCACCTGGCATGTGCGAATGGCAACGACAGCCTGTCATGGGCTGCCCGTGGCGCCAGTGTCACTGGAATCGACATCAGCGACGTCGCGATCCGGATCGCGCAAGCCACCGCCGAGGCGACTGGGATGGATGCCCGCTTCCGCGTGGCCGATGTCTATAACCTTCCAGCCGACCTTGGACGGTTCGACATCGTGTACATGAGCTGGGGCGGCATCTGCTGGATGCCTGACCTGCAGCGATGGGCTGAGACCGGCAGAGACCTTCTGCGGCCCGGAGGTATATTCGCGCTGTTCGAGCATCATCCACTCTGGGAGATCCTCAGCGTCCATGACGGCAAGCTGTCGGTGGTAGGTGACTACTTCAGCCGTCAGCCGCGCGACATCGAGCACACGGACGCTGCCAAGCGGCCGACCGGTTGCGGCGGTGGCGGTGACGCGGACCTGACATCCTTTGTGTGGCCGGTGAGCGACGTGCTGACGGCGCTGTCCGGTGCGGGGCTGAGCATCGACCGGTTCACCGAAGGCTCGCTGGCGACGATGTACGAGGGGCTCGGCAGCCAGGCAGCGTTCTTGCCGGCTTATTACGCCGTGCTCGCTTCCAAGCCGGACGACTAAAGCGCTGGCCCCTTCGCCTAGTGCTTGTTGCCTTCGTCAGTCGGTGCCACCAAAGGGACGCACCTCGACCTGGCCACGGCAAGCCTTTGATGCCTCGGCGGCCAACTTCAGCGCGACATCGAGGTCGGGAGCGTCAATGATCCAGAAGCCGCCGATGTACTCCTTCGATTCCAGGTATGGCCCGTCGGTAAACACCGGCTCTGCACCCTGCCCATCGACGACGGTCGCGGTCGTGGCTGGCTCCAGGCCGCCGGCGAAGACCCAGTAGCCTGCATCCTTCAGGCGCTGATTGAAGACGCCAGTGTCGGCCAGCGCCTCGTTCATCGCCTCCTCACTCGGGTACACGCCATACTCGGTCTGCTCGGCAGGCCCGAAGACCGACATCAGGTAGTGCGTCATCGCTCTCTCCTCAGGCTTCGCGGGCCCCGGCGGCCCGCCTCACCCGTGCTACGAAACGCCTCCGGCCCATCCGACACCCAGTGCGGGGTTTCTGTCAGGAATTTGCATGCCGAGCACGATGACCGCGGACGCATGACCGTGAACATGCTGGTAATGAGCGGGCGACGGGCTGGCCTGATCTGTCAGCCAACCGCTGGCGCGCGGCTGGCACGGCTGCCGTCAGCATGTCGGCGTGGCCGGTCGTCAGCCAGGATCAACAACTGCTCCCCGTTCCTCGCTGAGCGGCAGTCCGCTAGCTCCTGCCGGACATCCGCTACCTGCTGGCGGACACCCGCTGACTCCCTCGTAAGGAAAAGGCTCTGGTGCTGAAGGGCCCGGGCGGTTGCCACGGCGTCGTCGCGGCGTGCGAGCAGGGCGTGCCACGTGCTGGTTGAGGCATCCTTGTCCATCCAACGACCGTAGGCATGCGGTGGCTGCCGCGCCGCTGGCAAAAGTCCAGCGGATGGCCCGACCAAAGTCATCTGGTTTCGGGACCAAGGTCCTGGTCGAGCAGCGAGCCGAGCCGCCCCCTCACTGTTCGGCTCGCTGCTGATGACTAGTAGGACACGCGTCAGAGCACGGGCGGCGGGCGAGTCAGCCTGTAGGCCGGGTTCTGTGACCCGATTGCGCGGGCCGACGGCCATCCATCTAGGACTGCCGTTGCCGGCAGCCTCATGCGGTCTACCCGCGAGCATCGGGCGGGCCGCCCTCAATCGCTCGCGCAGGTCTCGCGCCTTGCGGCACGAGTCCCTCTTGACCTTGCTCCGGGTGGGGTTTACCTAGCCGCTCAGGTCGCCCTGAGCGCTGGTGGTCTCTTACACCACCGTTTCACCCTTACCTCGCAGGCAAAGCCTGGAGGCGGTTTGTTTTCTGTGGCACTATCCCGCGGGTCACCCCGGGTCGGCGTTACCGACCACCTTGCCCTGCGGAGCCCGGACCTTCCTCGGCGCGTCAGGCTTGCCTGAACGCGACGCGGCCGCCCGGCCAACTCGCTCGCCGCTTATGCCAAGGGTATTGCCTCCCGGGCACAGTGGCGAGACCAGCGCCAGCGGCGGTGACGCCAGGAGATCGCACGCCTGAGGCGGGCGCGACAGCCTAAGCTAACTGCGCGCCCGCCTCCGGCGGCATATAAGAGATGATCAGTGAATCAGGCTGCCGAGCAGGCTGCCGTACTCACCACCATTGTTGCTGCGCTGCGGCGATGACATCGTCAGTGACGACGCCGACTGCATGCCGCCCCGACTAGAGGTCCTGCTAGTCGTCCTGCGGGCGGCCGGACGCGACTTTGGCGTTGTCGTCCGCGGTCGTGACGTGGTCGACTTCGGCTTTGCCGTTTTCGCCTTCGGCTTCGACCTGGAAGCTGACCGTGAACTGCTCGACTTTGCCCTCGAGGACGTGGTCCTTCCGGCAGTCGATGAGGTCCTCCGGGTGCTGGACCTGGTGGACCTCGGCTTGGCAGTTGACCTGGACGACGTGGACCTAGACGATGAGGCAGCCTTCGCAGGCTTAGCCGTTGACATCGTCTTGGCCGCGGTGTTAAGCGCCTTGGCCGCGTTGGTCATGGCCTTGGTCGCAGTGTTCATCGCACGCATTGCCGATGACATCGTCTTCGCTGATGCCGTCGCCTTGGTCGCGGCAGCCGTCATCTTCGTTGCTGCTGACGTCACCTTGGTCGCCGCAGTCGAAACGCCCTTGGCTGCGGTCGCCGGTGTAGTCGAGCTGCGGCTTGACGAGCTGCGCGTCGAGCGCGACGTCGTCGATCGTGCTGAAGTCCGGCGTGCCGCCGTCGGCCGCGATGCGCTGGATCGCGATGTGCGCGACCCAGAAGCAGTCGAACGTGAACCCGCCGAGCTCCTGGTTGTCGTCCTCCTTGTCGTGCTCCGGGCGGAACGCGCTGCACTGCTGCGCGTCGACCGTGAGCCGGTGCTAGAAGTTCTTGAGCCTGACTTGGTCTTGGGCCGGCTGGCAGTGCCTCCGGACGCACTGCGGCTTGCCGACCTGCTCCGGGCGGTACTCGCCGAACTACGGCGGCTGGCCGCGCGGGTCGTGGACTGAACAGGCACTGATTTCCCCCCGTCTTGATCAATTACGAGGAGTGCTATTCCACATACGGCCTGTATTTACACACACAGCGAGTTGTTCGCTCAGAACAATGAACGCAAGCGCCCCGAAATGGTGCGCTACCAGCGCTGTATCGCAGTCGCTTCGACCGATGCCGGCGCTTGAAGATGCAGCATCCGACGGTCAGCCAGAACGCAGATGCGTGGTGTCGTTAAGCGACCGTAGCAAAGCCGGGCCGTCGGCGAACCACTCGGCTTGGGTGAGGGACGCAATATCCAGATGCATGCGGAACAATGCACCGGTCGGCGCTAGCAGAGCCCGGCACACGATGGTCTTGATCGGTGTGACGTGACTGACTACAACCAGCGTCTGACCTTCATGAGCTCGCAGTAGGCGGTCCAGGGCGGCACTAACACGCTCACCAACTGCAGCGAAGCTCTCGCCACCGGGCGGTGCTACCTCCGCGTCGGCTAGCCAGGCATTCATCTGCTCCGGCCAATTCGTTCTGATCTCGCCGAACGTCATGCCTTCCCAGCTGCCGAAGTCCGTCTCTACCAGGCCCTCGTCGGTGACAAGTCCCGCACCGGTGCAGTCGGCAACTGCCTGCGCGGTCGCCAGTGCACGGACAAGTGGTGAGGAGACAATCAGGTCGATGCCGCCACGCTCAGCTAGGCGCGCGCCAGCAGCTGCGGCTTGCTGGCGACCGAGATCGGTGAGCGGGTAATCACCCCGGCCAGCGAACCTGCGCTCGGCGGACAAGGCGGTCTGACCGTGCCTGAGCAGCAATGTTGTCGTTGCCTTCGCACCTGCTGCCCGCCATCCGCTCGGTTGCGTGCGGCCTGCCTCAGAGCCCAGACTCATCGGTCCGGACCAGGATCCTGCGGCACTCTTCGCAGCGCACAACTTCGTCCGGGGCAGCTGCGCGAATCGCGTTCAGGTCGACGGTGTTGAGGGATAGGTGACACCCTTCGCACCGTCCCCGGCGCAGTGCAGCCGCACCGACCCCGCCATGCTGTGCCCGCAGCCGCTCGTACAAGTCGATGAGGTCGGCCGGCTCGTCTGCTACGACAGCCGCCCGGCGGTCCGCGGTCTTGCCCGACTGCTCTGCTATCTCTGCCACCGCCACATCGCGGCGCGAAGTTACTTCCTGCAGGCGGGTGGTGATGCCCGCACGCTCGCCTCCGCCCTCCTTGAGCCTGGCCTGCGCTGCCTCAAGTCGCTCCATGACCTCAAGCTCCACGTCCTCAAGGTCAGATTGGCGGCGCAGCAGCGACTCGATTTCGGATTGGAGGTTCTCCAGCTCCTTTGGCGAGTTCACCTGGCCAGAATCAAGCCTGGCGCGATCCCGGGTGATCCGGGTGCGAACTTGGTCTACATCGGCGTCAGCTTTGGCCTGCTCGCGGCGCAGATCTCCCTCCGTGGCCTCCAGCGCGGCTAGCTCATCACGCAGAGCTCGATCGTTTTGCTCGAGTTCGGCTAGCTCGGCATGCTCGGGCAAACTACGACGCCTGTGCTCCAGCCTGCCGAGCTCGGCATCCAGATCCGCCAGCTCAAGGAGCCGCAGCTGCGCTTCGGGGGACGCTTTCACGTTGGCCACGTTAGCCTGCCGCCGACCCTTATGTCGCCCCGGCTGCCTGTCCAGGAACTGCAGGAGGGCGGGCGCGGAGCCGCTCGCAGCGTCAGGCGTCCAGGCTGAGCATCACGATCGGCGCAGAGGTCGGCTGGCCTGATCCTCCAGCCGGCTCGACAGTCACCCCGAGATGGTCACCTGGCTGAAGATTGCGCACGAGCATCGGGCCTGTCATGTCTCCGCGCACTGGCGGCAGCATGCCAACTGAACGCTTCCCTGCCGGGCCGAGCAGCCACAGTTCGTAGCCCTTGGTATCGGGGAGGCTGATCAAGCCCTTGGCGAAGAACACGAGCGCTCCGGCGTGATGCGACATCATGACCGTTGCTTTCCCCCCGGTCTTGATATCGGCTGTCACGGTAGCCTCGTCTGGCGCGCTGAGTATCGCCGTAATCGCGCTGTCGCGCTGCTGCAGCGCGGAGATGCGCGTCTGCATTGACCTCACGTTGACGCCGATGAGCACGGCAGCAGCGATCACAACGGCGGCGCCGGCAGCGGCAAGCCGGACCAGCCAAGAATTCCTGCCCGTCCCCGTGAGCCAACCCGGCATGCCCATGCGCGACAGCCATGACCGTGCAGGCGGCCCCGCTGCCTCGCCACCGACCTCTGGCGGAAGCTGGCGTAGCCGCGCCGTGGCCTGAAGTGTCTGCTGGCGGAGTTCGGGCCTTGGTGCCACGGCGACCGCCGTTGAGAGGCGCGCGCTTGTTTCGCGGAGCCCGCGAACTTCCTCACGGCACGGCTCACACCCATGCAGGTGCTGCTCAAATGCCGCCCGATCAGGCTGTGACATGGCGTCGAGCACATACGCACCGACAAGGGTGTGCAGTCCGGCACGTCGACCAGCCATCACTCCACCCCCAGACAATCCCGCAGCCTGATCAGCCCGTCGCGCATCCGCGTCTTGACCGTCCCGACCGCGACCCCGAGCAACTCGGCAACTTCCCGGTATGTGTAGCCGCCGTAGTAGGCCAGCGTTACTGACTCGCGTTGCAGGTCTGTCAGCCCGGCCAGGCAACGGCGTACCCGCTCGCGCTCCAGGCTCGCCTCAACCGCATCGCTGACCTCGTCGTAAGCAATCGAGGCCGTCGCTGCCCGCAATTCGCGCTCGCTCGCGCGCTGCTGCGACCTAATCCGGTCGATTGCACGCCGGTGTGCCACGGTCATAATCCACGCAACCGCCGTCCCCGCGCGCGGATCGAACCTCGCTGCTGTCCGCCAGACCTCCAGCAGGACTTCCTGCATGACCTCTTCAGACTGTGCTGGATCGCGGATAACCCGCAGCACTGTGCCGAGTACCGCTGGCGCCACCTGGTCGTAGACAGCCCCGAATGCGCCCTGGTTGCCCTTTGCGACCTCGGTCAGCAGGTACTCCAGGGTGTCTGGCTCAGAGCGCTGATGCTGCCAGCTTCCGGAAGGCTGCGGGCCAGGGATATCCACGTTCCTATATTCGTTGCTGATCGTGATTTGGCTTGCCTCGCGCGCCTACTTCAGTCCACGCGATAGCTCGATGCACCAATCCGGGGCAATCGCTGCTACGAATAAGAAGCGTGAGCAACGCGCGGCGACGGCCGCCTTGGGGCCTACCTAGCCGAGCGGCGACCGAGCGCACCATCATCGGGGCGGTCGTCGGCATCGTAACGGCGTTGATCGCGCTGGCGGTGGCGCAGCTTGTCGCAGCCTTGATCAGTTCGCCGATCGGGGCCCCAGTCGACGCAGTCGGAGCACTGTCGATCGACCACGCGCCAGCCGCCGTGAAGGACTTCGCGATCAACGAGTTCGGTTCCAATGACAAGACGGTACTGGTCTGGGGCATTCGCGTAGTCCTGATCCTCTTTGCTATCGCCATCGGTATCGTCGCTGTGCGCAAGCTGTGGCTAGGGATGGCAGGCCTGGCCATCTTTGCCGGCATCGGCCTCGTCGCTGCCCTGACACGACCCACCGCCAAGGCAACCGATGCATTGCCGACGCTGATAGGCGCTGGCGTGGCCGCATTCGCGATGAGCTACCTGGCCGACCTGGCGCGTGGCCGTCCAGCAGCGCGCTGGCGACCGCGATCGCGGCTGGCGAATTCTGGAGGTAGACCGGTTCCTGCGAGTTCAACCGCCGAGCCTGTCCCCGCCTCCTCGGCTGCGGCTGCTGCGTCCGCGGCTGCGGCAGACGAAGACTTGCAGCCAGACAGGCGCCGATTCCTCACGATCGGTGCCGTTGCGGCCGGAATCTCCGTGCTGACCTACGCGGGCGGTTCATGGCTGGGCAATACACGCGACGTCAATGCGGTTCAGCAGGCGCTGAAGCTGCCCCGGCCGTCGCAACCCGTCCCGCCGCTGCCGCCAGGCACCGACTTCAAGATCCCGGGCTTGAGCTCGTTCATCACGCCGAACAGCAACTTCTACCGAGTCGACACCGCGATCATCCTGCCGGAGATCCTGCCGGCTCACTGGAAGCTGCGCATCCACGGGATGGTGAAGCGCGAAGTCGTCCTGACCTTTGATGACCTGATCCATCGGCCGCTCGTCGAGGACTACATCACGTTGTGCTGCGTCTCCAACCCCGTTGGCGGGCCGTATATCGGCAATGCCAAGTGGCTCGGCGTCAGCCTGCGCAGCCTGCTGCAGGAGGCTGGCATTAAGCCGGGCGCCGACCAGTTGTTCTGCACATCGTCCGATGGCTTCACCTCTGGCACCCCAGTGCAGACCGCGATGGACGGCCGTTCCGCGATGCTCGCGGTAGCCATGAATGATTCGGCCCTGCCGGTCGAGCATGGCTTCCCGGTCCGGCTAGTTATCCCGGGCCTTTACGGCTACGTGTCGGCGTGCAAGTGGATTGTGGACATCGAGGTCACCACCTATTCGGCTAACAGCGCCTACTGGGCGCAACGCGGCTGGTTCGCCCAGGCCCCGGTCAAGACGGAGTCGCGCATCGACATACCGGGCCAAAACTCAATCAAGGCGGGTAAGCCCACGCCGATAGCTGGAGTGGCATGGGCACAGCACAAGGGCATCGAAGCCGTCGAGGTACGCCTCGCCAAGGGGCCATGGCATGAGGCCAGGCTGGCTGCGGTTCCCGGTATCGACACCTGGCGGCAGTGGGTCTACGACTGGGACGTCAATGTCAGGCCCGGCAACTACATGATCGAAGCGCGCGCCACCGACAAGACCGGCTACACCCAGACGTCCGTGCAGGTGCCGCCCGCGCCGAACGGAGCGACGGGTTATCCAACGAGCTTCGTGAACGTGGTCAGCTGACCGGTTCAGAGCAGCTGGTCGCGCCACTGGCCGTACATGTAAGCACCGAGCCACCGGCCGAGTTCGGTGAAGAAATCGGCGCCGCTCGCAGCCGGTTCTGCTTGAGCATCGCTGCCCTGAGCATCGCTGCCCCGCGAGGCGCGAACTGATCCGGAGAACGGATCCGGAAGCCGCAGCAGAGTGACACGCCGGCCGAGCTGAACGGCAGCCATGTCAACGCGGTGCTGCTTGCGTAGCCAGCTGGGCCGCTGGCCCTTTCGCAAGTCGCTGTCGGCTCCGGCGACCACAAGCACGGGGCAGGTTATGTCGAGGGCCCAGTCTGGCCTCTTAGGCAGCGCTGGAGCCCACAAAATGAGCGCATCGGCGGCCGACTGGCCCGCAGAGCGAACGGCCGCCCACTGAGCTGCGGCAACGGCGCAGTCGCCCTCCGCTATCACGATGATGTAGTGCATTCCGTCAGCGCTGCGAAGATGCGCGCAGGCCGTATCGAGATCGGCCATTGCCGTCTGGATGTCCAGGAACTTCCGCCGTGAACCCCACATGCTGCGTCTTGTTCGCACGGGCATTTGCACCAGCGCGCGGTAGTAGTTGAATGCACGCGCGCTGAACCACGGTGCGAGGTTCTCGAGCGGGTCTGAATCCAACGTTGGACTGCCAGCCGCAGGCGACTCCCTGCCACCGACTAAATGCAACACCGCCCGCCGGCTTGCGACCACCGTCGGGCGGCGCGACCGGGCGCTCGAATCCAGGATGACCGCTGGAGGGTTAGGACTGGGCCGGTGGCCAGGGCGCCGAAGCGACGCATAACCCTGAGTCAATCCGCCAGCCATCGCCACGCGCATTGCTTCCCCCGTCCCGTCCGCAACGCAGCGGACAGGTCGACCACCAGGCGCCGCCAAGCAGCGCCGATCCCCCGCTATCGGCACGCCCACCTACGTCAGGCACTACAGATAGTTGATGTCCAGTGTCGCATTGTGATGGTGCCGGTCATGTGGTTAACACGCCCGCCGTCCTTCGTTCGCTGAGAATCCTTTCCAGCGGCGAGTATTAATACCTTTTAACGCGATAGGAACGTGGTTAGTCTAGGCCGGTCATGTTTGTATGCCGACGCCTGCGGGAACCCTCGCAGGAAGACCGCCAATAAATAAATGCGCAGTAAATGCGAGGAGGCCCCTCCATGTATGAGATGGAGGGGCCTCACTCTTGGCTGACGGCCCTGGCCTTCCGATTGCTCGGACGCCGTGTGCCGCACGCCACCACCGGTGCCTAGCCCCCGCTGTCCGCGCCAGGCGAACCCGGCCCTTCCAGCGTTCCCAGGGTTTCCCCTGGGGCGGAACCCGTCTTCAGTGGTGAGAGATTTCTACTGCCTCACACGGCCACTGCACAAGGCCTTTCCGAGATATCTTCAAGATAATTTTTTCATCCACAGGACATCTACTGTTTATCCCCTATGCACGGCAGCTTTCCACCGCGGCATGCACAGCCTTATCCACAGGTTGTGTGGATAGGGATTGGCGGAAATGCCGGACGGGCTGCGATTCGAGCTGATTGCGATTCGCCCCGCTGAAGATTCCTCGTGCAAGCGGTTTCCGGGCAGGCAGTGGCTCATGCGCAAGCCGGGCCCTACGATGACCAAAAGGGACGTAACTCGCCACTGGCCTGGAGTGTGAATGACCGATAGCTCAGACGCCGCCGAGCGGATGC
>Ga0126373_10000982_pt1 | contig 19639 bp, 19 predicted proteins | sample PanSoiMetPlot_11_FD_92545 | JGI IMG/M metagenome (GOLD analysis project Ga0126373, IMG submission 92545) | Tropical forest soil microbial communities from Panama - MetaG Plot_11 | ecosystem: Environmental > Terrestrial > Soil > Tropical forest > Bulk soil | place: Panama | collected 2016-02-17 | reverse complement strand
ACCAGATCGAGCGTGACCGGCTCGCTGGGGATTCCCAACAACGAAGCGCGACCGCCCTGGCGCAGCATCTGGAAGCCCTGGCGAATACCCGCGGGATTGCCGCTCATTTCGAGGAGCACGTCGACGCCGTCACCACCGGTGGCTTCTACGACTGTTGCAACCGGATCGCCCTGAAGTGGGCCAAGAACTTGATCTGCGCCCATCTGTTTGGCCAGGTCGCGGCGATGGGCGTTTACCTCGGTGGCGAAAATCGTTGAGCAGCCGCAAGCGCGAGCAACGGCGATTGACATCAAACCGATGGGGCCGCAGCCAGTGACCGCGACTGTTTGTCCAGCAATTTCACCGGCGAGAACGGTGTGCACCGCATTGCCGAGAGGATCGAGGATCGCGGCATAGTGCTCGGGAATCGCCGGGTCGATCTTCCAAATGTTGCGCGCCGGAATGCGCACGAATTCGGCGAAGCAGCCGTCCGCATCGATGCCTACGATTTTCACGTTGCGGCAAAGATGAGGCTGGCCAGCGCGGCATGCGCGGCAGTGGCCGCAATTGACGTGCATCTCTGCGCTTACGAAGTCGCCCGGTTTCAGTGACTCGACTTCGGCTCCGATTTTTTCCACCACGCCGCAGAATTCGTGGCCGAAGGTCATCGGGGGGTGAATTCGCGACGCCGACCATTTATCCCAATGATAGATGTGGAGGTCTGTGCCGCAGATGGAGGCGGCGCGAACGCGAACGAGAACATCAGACGGGCCAAACGTGGGAACGGAAACGGACTCAAGTTGCGCGCCCGGTTCGGGACGCGCCTTGCGCAGCGCTTTCATGATAGGGGTCGCCTCTGATGACAGGAGCGAGAGTGAGTGGTGTAAGAAGTCTGTGCCAAATTAGCGATGTTAGCACAGGCGGCGGGATGCCGAAAAGATCCCGCTAGCCCAAAAGAAATGCGAGATTTTGTGTAAGTTTCGCTACAATCGCGCGCGCGGATTCCAGGTAACTGCAGATCCCCGCGGAGGCACGGGGTGTCGTTCAGCGAGCGGCTGAGAGAAATTCGGGAAGGCTTTGCGCCAGCGTTTTGGGTGGCGAACATCACAGAGATGTTCGAGCGGCTGGCGTACTACGGAGCGTTCGCTTCGCTCGCGAATTACCTGCATTCCAGTCTTGGGTTTCCGACGGAACAAACGGCGAGTCTCTCAGGAATTTTTGGTGGCCTCGTGTGGTTTCTGGCGATTGTCGGGGGGGCGGTTGCCGACAGACTCGGTTTCCGGCGCGCGCTTTCTGTCGCGTATTTGATCCTTACGTGTTCATACTTTTTGCTCGGTTCGATCGGGTCTTCGTGGATGGGGCCGGTTCGCAACGCCGTGCCGCTCTTTTGGATCGTGCTGGTCATCTTGATGCTGCCGGCGCTGGGAATCTCGATGGTCAAGCCGGCCGTCGTAGGCACGACAGCCCGAACCTCGAAAGAAAATGTGCGGTCGATTGGCTATTCGATTTACTACACCCTGGTGAACGTTGGCGGAGCGGCCGGACCCTACGTTGCATCTCTTGCACACCAGCACATCGGGGTGCAGAGCGTTTTTAGGATATCGGCGCTGTGCGTGTTCGTGATGTTCTTCGCGGTGCTGCTGTTTTTCAAAGAGCCGAAAGTGCCGGGGGAAATCCAAACTACCAGCCTCGCTCAGACTGCGCGGAATCTGTGGACCGTGCTGACAAATCCTCGCTTCATGCTGTTCCTGATTATTTTCTCGGGCTACTGGATCGTCTACTGGCAGGTGTACATCGGCTTGCCGCTGTACATCACTGGTTACATCAATCCACACGCGGACGTGGAGCTGATTATCGTGACGGACGCAGCATCGGTGATCTGCCTGCAGGTCATTATTAGTTACCTGACTCGCAAAATGCGTGCTTTCCGAGCCATCACGGTTGGAACGGTGATCAGTGCGTTAGCGTGGCTGGTTGTGGCGTTTCATCCGACGATTTTTGGAGCGGTCGCCGCACTCTTCGTCGTCGCGCTTGGCGAGATGACGCTTTCGCCGAGGTATTACGAATACGTCTCGCGCCTGGCGCCGCAGGGGCAGCAAGGTACGTATATGGGTTTTGCGTTTGTGCCAATCGGTGTGGGTTCGTTGGTGGGCGGGCCGGTGATGGGTTACTTCCTCCATCATTTTGGTGAGGTCATCCACCATCCGGAACGGGCATGGTGGGCAATGACAGGAATTGGTTTGCTGACTGCGCTGTGTTTGTGGATATACGACAAGATCCTCAGGCCGTCTGACGTCAGTTGACCATGCGCCGAATGTGTTCGAGCGCCTGTTGCGCGAGGGCGTAGCTCGGTTCGATGCGCAGCGCAGCTTGAAATTCTTCACGCGCGCGGCCAAGTATGCCCTTTGCGACGTAGATGCGGCCCAAGTTGTAATGCGGAAAATGGCGGGGTTCGTATCGCGGCGCTTCGATGGCGCGTTCGAGCCAAGGCTTGGCTTCGTCCAGCTTGCCAATCGAGATCAGATAGGCGCCGATGTCGTTATAGGGATTGCCAAAGTCGGGATCAACTTCGATGGCGCGCTTGCACTCGTTGATCGCTTCGTCGATCTTGCCCTGGAAGTGGAGGGTCCATCCCAGGAACGTGTGGGCTTCAGCGGTGGGATGAATCTCGAGCGATTTCTGATAGAGTTGCGCGGCGTGCTCGTAATCACCCTCCATTTGCGCTTGATAGGCTTCATCCAAAACTTCCCACGCGCGCTTGACTTTGTCGAGATCCATCGTCGAGTGCTTCGTAACACAGCGGTCAGCGAGAGTCAAACACTGTGCGACTGAAAACTGGGATGAGAACGGCGATTGCCTGCTGCGGAATGCTTTCGCTGATGGCGGCGGGTACTCCGCTCCGGCGAGGCGCAACGGTTCGCGCGCAAGACTTCAAGCCGACCGGAACAAATCTAAAGAGCGGCAAACTGATTTATGACGAAAAATGCGAGCCGTGTCACTTCAGCACGAGCAGCGAAAGAAAAATTGGTCCGGGACTGGCCGGACTGATGAAGCGTGCGAAGTTCAAGGACGGTTTGACCGCAAATGATGAAAACCTGCGGCGCGTGATTCAACGCGGCGGGAAGGACATGCCGGGATTTCGGAATTCGCTGAAAGAAAAGCAGGTGCGCGACCTGATCGCGTACGTAAAAATGCTCTAAGCAGGAGCGGGGAAGCGTTCGAGGATTTTCACCGCATCATCGGCGGTGATGAGTTGCGCGCCGCGGCTGGCGAGTTCGTCCAAAGTTTTCTTTCCTTCGTTTGGATCAAGTGTCTCAATCGCGTCGGTGACAATCGCGACCCGACGACCGCGATCAAGTAGGCCCTTCGCTGCGAGCCTTACGCAGAATTCCGTCACGACACCGAAAACGATGAATTCAGCATCGGATGGAATCTGCGCCAGCAGCTTTTCCGTGAATGGATTGTCAAAGACGTCCAGCGTCTGTTTCTCGATGACGATTTGCGTGCCGCCGGCAATTGTTGCCGGGAGGGTTGCTGGGCTTGTGTTCTTGACGTGGACGGTGTTGGACGCCTTCAGTTCGGGAATGATCTCAGCACCTGACGTACCTTGAACGCAATGCGGAGGAAAACGCTGGAACTCAGGGTCGTTCGGAGAATGCTGGTCTGTGCTCGCAAAGAAAAGCGCTTCTCTGCTGCGCGCAGACTCGACCAGGCGACGCATGTTGGGAATGCGCTTTTCCGCGCTGGGAACGTAAAGTTTGCCGCCGGGGAGCATGAAGTCCGCTTGGGTGTCCACTTCCCAAAGGACTACGGGCGAATTGTGTTGCACGGAAATCATTAAAGAATTTTAGCGCTTTAGTGAGGAACAAGCGAACTTACGCAAGACAGTTGGTGAGGAGTGGCAGTTCGTCAGGATTGTTGGCGGATGCGTCGGCGGACCTTTCCCAGTAGTTTCTTCAGCGGCAAACTGTGGCGCACGGGATATCGTGTCGCGCGGTCAGTGGAAAACACTGGCGCAGGAAGGCGCTTCAATGATTCGGCGCAGCGATTTCGTGCGGCATTCAATGGTTCTGCGGGCGCGAGGCGCTTGCCCGAGCGCATAACCGGCTGGAGCAACGGCTCGGCCCCTTTGTGCGTTTCCGATGCGAGCGCGATCAGGTCGCTCTTCCATTTCCCCTTCGCATCGGCAAAGCGAAAAACCTGCTTCCGTCCCGGAAATGTCGCCTTCTGTTCGCTCAGCTTGATCGCTTCTCGCGTTTTTCCGTTGTGCTCCAGCTCAACCAATTTGTAAATCATGCTGAGGTTTCGCGCGTCAGTCGGCGCGACGAGCGCGCTGCCCACTCCAAATGCGTCGATCTTTGCGCCTCGGCGGATCAAGGTGGAGATCTTTTTCTCATCCAAATCGCCGGAAACAAAAACTTGAACATCATTCCAGCCGACACGGTCGAGTTGCGCGCGCACCCAGCGGCTGTCGGCGGCCATGTCGCCGCTATCGAGGCGAACTCCGGCTGGCTTACGCCCAGCGGCGATAATTTTTCTGAGCGCTGCGCGGACATTATAGGTGTCGAGAAGGAGCGTTGCTCGCTCGGGAAAAACGTCGAGAAAACGTGCGAAGGCTTCGGACTCGTCTTCATACGCCATGATCCAGGAATGGGCCTGCGTGCCATACGGAGGAATGCCGAACATTTTGCATGCAATCACGTTGGAACTTCCTGCGCAGCCTGCGATCCAGGCCGCGCGTGCCGCAAAGACGCCTGCTTCCGCTCCGTGGGCGCGGCGGGCGCCAAATTCAACGACAGGCTTGCCCTCAGCGGCGGTGACTAAGCGAGCCGCTCGGCTTGCAACCATCGTTTGGAAGTTCACAGCGGAGAGAAGCCGCGTTTCGACGAGTTGCACTTCGATAATCGGCGCGGTCACGCGCAGAATCGGCTCGTTTGCGAAAACCACCGTACCCTCCGGAACAGCCCATACTTCGCCGGTGAAGCGAAACTGCGAGAGGTAACCGAAGAATTCAGGACGAACGTGCCGAAAAACATGCTGGCCGCGAAGATAGTCAACCTCTTCAGGTGCGAAGCGAGCCCTTTCGAGGAAATCAAGCGCCTGTGCGAGGCCGGCGGCCACAAGATAATTGCGTTCCTTCGGAAGCTCGCGAACAAACAATTCAAATGTGGCGCGAGCTTCAAAGCCGCTTTGGAAGTAACCAGCCGCCATAGTCAGTTCGTAAAGATCCGTAAGAAGGCCGGAATTCTCGCGCACGGAGAGATGACTCATTGCCGTGGTTCGATGAGGGTGGCTGCACCAATGACACGCAATGGAAAAGACAAGAAGGATGAGAAGGTCATGGAATCAACCGTTGAGGAAAGCGCGACAGGTACCCCAGCGCCCGCGCTTGGCGGCAGAGGGGCCGCCGGGGTCCGTCGCAGAAAAGTCTGAGCCGTTGAGGCCTACTTAAGGGCCGCGTCTTTGAACGCTTTGGCTGCGCGGAGACGAACGACTGTTTTGGCCTTGATCTTGATTGCTTCTCCCGTCGCCGGATTGCGCCCCATGCGCGCCTTGCGGTGCGCCTTCACCGCGCGACCGATTCCCGGAATCACAAACTTGCCTGAAGTCCGACATTCCTTTACAGCGAGGTTAAAGAGTTCGTCGAAAAACGCGGCCGTCTGCTTCTTTGACACCGGCTTGTCCTTCGTGCTGACCTTCTCCGAAAGATGCGCGATGATTTTGGACTTGCTCATCGGGGTTGCCATCGTATTGCTTTCTCCTCTTTTTAAGCGAATTTTGCATTACTCCCTGGTGGGAGGCCGGGTGCACTATAGCTGTACAAAACCGACAACGCAAGCGAAAACGTTGAAAAAACACCGAAAAATCGAGGTTTTTGGAAAAATGCGACTCGTAAAGGGCTAAGCCCGCTAGGCCTTCGTCTCAGATTTGTGCCAAATTGGAATAGAAAATCGCCATCGACTTAATTCCGCCGAAGTAATTTTCCAGAAGGATGTGTTCGTCAGGTGCGTGCGCATTCTCGTCCGGCAGGCCGAATCCGATCAGGACGCATGGCACCTTGAAGGTGTCGTGCATCTGCGTAACAAAGGGAATTGACCCTCCTTCACGGATGAAGACAGCTTTTTTGCCGAATCCCTTTTGCAGCGCCTGAATGGCATTTTGAAAAATGGGATGCGTGAAGGGCGCCACCCAAGGCTTTCCTGTGCTGAGCACTTCAAATTTGCAGTGGACGCTTTTCGGCAAGAGCTTGCGAATGTGCTTTTCCAATTGCTTCGCAATCTTTTGCGGATTTTGATTTGGTACCAACCGAGTTGAGATTTTCGCAAATGCCTTCGAAGGAATGACCGTCTTTGAGCCTTCACCTGTGTAGCCACCCCAGATGCCGTTTAACTCCAATGTGGGTCGGCACCAAATGCGTTCGATTGTGCTGAACCCCTTTTCGCCGGAGAGACCGGGTGCGCCTACTGTCTTGCGAAAATCCGACTCCTTCCAGGGAAGCGTCTTAAGCGCCTTTCGTTCCTTGGCTGTCGGCAAAACAACGCCTTCGTAGAATCCCGGTACGGCCACTCGCAGATTTTTGTCGTGCAGCTTAGCGATGGTTTCAGCCAGGATTGTGACGGGATTGGGAACAGCTCCGCCGAACGTGCCCGAGTGGAGATCCTGCGCCGGCCCGATGATTTCAACCTGATAATAGTTGAGACCCCGGAGACCATAGGTCACTGACGGCACTCCGCGTGCCAGCATAGATGTGTCGGACACGATCAAGGCGTCTGCTTTCAAACGCTCTTTATTTCGCGCGACGAAGTCCCACAAACTGACGCTTCCGACTTCTTCCTCGCCTTCAATAATCACCTTTATGTTCAGCGGCAACTTGCCCTGCGTTTCTTTCAGGGCCTCCAACGCTTTCAGATGAATGTGCACCTGCCCCTTGTCGTCCGCCGTGCCGCGACCGTAGAGCTTTCCGTCACGCACATCGGGTTCGAAGGCAGGGGACGTCCAAAACTCGAGAGGATCAGCGGGCTGGACGTCGTAATGCCCATAAAAAAGAATTGTCGGCCCGCTGGGCGACTCCAGAGAATCGGCGAGCACTAGTGGATGCATCTTGGTCGGGACGATCTCGGCGTTTGCAAATCCGGCGCCGCGAAGCCGGTCGGCTACCCACTTCGCTGCGCGCTCGATATCCGTCTTATGTTCGCTCTTTGTACTGACGCTCGGAATGCGTAGAAATTCTTTAAGTTCGCTCAGATTGTCGTCACGATGACTTTCGATATAGTCGAGGAAATCCATTCGATTTGCCTTTTTCAGTTTATGATTGCTTGCAGGTATATCGTGCGACGTCTTTTTTCGCACGACCGAGACTAGGCATTGTACGAATCCCGGGGAGTTGCATCAAGCGGAAAGCAACATTTGATTCAGTTGACTGGAATCCACGCTTGATGCACGATAACCGCACGATGCCTTTGTCAGATGACGAGAAACGACGCAGTTCGCGCGTCTTTCGGCGTATTAGCGTGCAGGTGCGCGGGCTCGACCCCGACGGCCACAAGTTCCGCGAATCTTGCCAGACCATCGTCGTGAATGCTCAAGGCGGGCTGATCTATCTGAATGAAACGGTTGAACTCGGCGGGCAGTTGCAAGTTGTGAATCCCGTCACGGATGAAGAGCAGGAATGCCGCGTGGTTTATATCGGAGATGTCTCGGATCGCGGCCAGCGCGTCGGTCTAGAGTTCCTCTCGCCTGCTCCTCATTTCTGGGGGATGGAATTCACGGAGCGTGAGACTCCGCGACAACAATCCTCGTCCCGCAAGTCCTCCGCGAACTGAATAATTAGCTGTCCGGTGCGATTCGCGCACAGCCATGGAGAGTCAATAACTTGAATCCAACTACGAGCGATGGAAACTTCCTTTGCGGGACTAAATCGCCTGTCGCTTCGTAGCGATTGACAAGGACAACGGGCTGGAATGTTCACTTTTCTTTTGTGGTGCATTTTACTTGTGCTGTGCTGGCCGCTGGCCCTGCTGGCGCTTGTGTTGTATCCGATTGTGTGGCTGATGTTGCTCCCGTTTCGCATCGTTGGAATTGCAGCAGGCGGAGCGCTCGACCTGATTCGCGCCATTATTTTTCTGCCCGTACGCATCCTGCAGGGGCCACGGCGGTCACCTGCCACACGCTTTTGAGGTTTTCCGTCAGACAGCATTGCACGTTACAATCCTTTGTGTCTTTTTGCGTGGAGGGGTGGGTGAGTGGTTGAAACCGGCGGTCTTGAAACGCTAAATCGCCGTTTTGCTAACTGACGGAAAATCCAACTAAATCCCTTTGCCAGCCGTCAGATACAGCGAACTTGAATGTTTTGGATTTTGCTGATTTTTGCCTGTTTTATGTGGTTTACTGTGACAATTTCGTGACAGTCGAAGGCTTTGAACGCTCCGCCTGCATGAGTGTAACAAGCGCAACTCGTATTTAATTGCAGTTGCGTCGTTTAAGCGAAAAGGCAATGTTTCGCACTGTCACTAATAAGAAAAAACGCAAGAATGCGCTTGCGCGGTCATAAGTGGAACGGGTCTTAACCGCTCCGCCACAAACGACTGAGCGCTGGTAGGGGACTTCGACGCGGGCGGCCCTGGGCACAACGAACATCATAAAAAGGTCGCATTTTGAGAGTGGGCTTTTCTCTGCTATCTTCCATTTTTCAATGATTTTAGATGTATGGCGGACTGTTACCCGCTATTGAAGGGTTCACCTTGGCGACCGAAGAGTCCAAGCTAATATTTTCCTTCCGCCCACGTGCTCGATTGCTTCAATTGCTCGGAGATGAGCTTATCGGTAATCCTCGATTGGCAGTGTTCGAGCTGGTGAAGAATGCATACGATGCCGATGCGAACACTGTTGAAGTTACGTTGGACCTAAGGTCTCCTCAGAATCCATCGATTAAAGTGGTCGACGACGGGGACGGAATGGCACCCGAAACGCTGCGCGATATCTGGCTGGTGCCTGGCGATGACCATCGCAGTAAACAACGGAGGAATCTCCAACGATCAATCAAATATCACCGGTTACCACTTGGAGAAAAGGGTCTGGGACGGTTCGCCGTTCACAAGCTTGGCAATCACATCAGACTGGTTACTCGTGCGGCCAATTCACCGGAGTGCGTCGTAGACATCGATTGGAACGAGATAATTTCTGAACGCTTCCTTGCTGATGCCTCTGTTGAAGTTGAAAAGCGGACACCTGAACGTTTTACTGGTGCGAAGACCGGCACCAGGATAAAGATCACAGACCTTAGGCAAGCGTGGAAGCGGGGCGAAGTACGGGGACTTCAGAGGCAAATCACGTCGATCTGTTCGCCGTTTGACGAACCAACTGATTTCAAGGCTTCTTTGAAAGTACTTGGGAAAGAGGAGTGGATAGAAGACACTCCCGATGTTGCGACCATACTAGGTCGCGCACTCTGGAAATTCACATTCAAATTGGACGGTGACAAGTTTGATTGGTCATACGAATTCAGAAAGATTCGGCGTCTGAAATTGGAAGGCCGGAAATTGAAGGGAGTAGGTGACAAACTGCAACTGCCTTCGCGGTCGGGAGACGATTCGCGCGAAAAAAAAGTTATTGCGGACAAATCGACTACGGAAGGAATTGGCCCTGTTTCTGGCGAGTTCTATATCTACGATCGTGCCACCGAAATCCTGCGGATTTTGGGAGACTCGAAATTCATCACGGACTTTCTGGATGAAAATGGAGGCCTCCGGGTTTATCGGGACGGCATCCGAGTTTATAACTACGGAGAGCAGGGCGACGATTGGCTTGGACTTGATCTTCGACGTGTAAATATCCCCACTCGGCGCATCAGCCGAAACATCATCATTGGGGCTGTGAATCTTTCACTGAAGGATTCAACCAGCCTTGTAGAGAAAACGAACCGTGAGGGATTTGTCGACAATGACGCCTGTGAGCGGCTTAAGCGCATTGTAATCGGTGCTCTTGGCAAGCTGGAGTCTGAGCGCCATGAGGACAAAGAGTTGCTCCGATCTCTGACAGACGAAGGAACTGATCCCGAACTACAGAAGATCGAGAAGCCAATGCGAGAGCTGCGAAGCGCGTTGTCGAAGCGCGGCATTCTAGCTGATCTTGAGAGCTATCTAGCAAAGATTGAAAAAGATTACAGAGACATGCAAGAGATTCTTTTGCATGCTGGCATGTCTGGTCTGAACCTAGCCGTCATCTTTCACGAAGTCGAGAGAGGCGTTCGAGTACTCCATGAGTCTATCAGCCGTGGGGCTGATACGAAAGCGACCGAACGACAGGCGAGCGATTTGATGAGGCTGTTGGACGGGTTTACGGTCGTTTTGCGTCGCGATACTCGGTCAAAACATACAGCCCGCAAACTCATCAGCGCAGCGAGAGAATTCAACACCCTCCGGTTTCGCTTTCATCGCATAGAACTCACGTGTCCTTTGCTGGAAAAGGACACCGAGGGCTTTGAGTCGAGATTTGCATTCGGCTTGGTTCTTGGCGCGTTGAATAACATAATCGACAATTCACTTTACTGGATGCGTGTGCGATGGCCCGAACTAGGCGAAGGCTCTAAAAACAACCCTGTGCGGAAGCTGTATATCGACGTTAACCGCGATCTGGACGACGATGGCCCAGCGATTGTAATCGCAGATAATGGCCCGGGGTTTCAGGATAGTCCCGAGCGACTGGTCCGACCATTTTTTACGCGCAAGCCGGATGGCATGGGACTGGGACTCTACTATTCGAACATCGCAATGGAACTAAGCGAAGGAAAGCTCATTTTCCCGGAACCGGGCGAAGTTCGTTTGCCAAAAGGGTTCGATGGCGCCCTGGTCGCCCTTGTTTTTAAGGAAGCTCGTTAATGCTCCCTGGCCCAAGAATCATAGTGATTGATGATAACCTCACTCATTTGCAACAGCTTGCTGAAGGTCTAGGTGTCGACGGTATCGGCTGTCTGCAAGTTTATTTTACGGGCGACCCCGACGTGGTGCGGAACTGTCCGCAAGTGCGCGTGATTTTCGCGGACTTACATTTAAACGACTCTGCAGCGAATACCGACAATGCGGCGCACTTCGCCCTAATAGGTAGCCTACTCGAAAATAGGATTGTGCCAGCCGGTCCTTATGTGCTGATTCTTTGGACGCGCTATGCGAAGCAAGCCGAGGCGTTAAAAGCGTATCTCGAAAGGTTGGAGACTGTTCCTAAGCCTTTTGCGGTGAAGGCTCTCGACAAAAACATCCATCTTAAAGACGACAAAGTTGTGGACGCCGCCAAGCTGATTGCAGAAATTAAAAGTGTCTTAGATGGGCAGCCACAAATTGCAGCGCTTTTTAATTGGGAAGAGAGAGTCTACGAGGCAGCGGCGAACACGGTGTCTGAACTCGCGACATTGGCACTACGCGGTAAGAGCCCGGATCAAAGAGAGGCTTCCCTGGCGCGGCTGCTGGCTCTCCTAGCCGTAGCATCAGTTGGAAAAAACAACGTCGAACAAGATCGATTTAGAGCAGTAAACGGAGCTCTCCTCCCGATTTTGGCGGATCGTATTTCCGTACTTAAGCTTCGCCCAAAAGATGGGACCGTCTGGCAAAACGCATTTCCGTTAGCTGCTGAAGACGAAAGAGTATCCACGGATGACGCAGCGAGTCTAAATTCTCTTCTTCATCTGTCCACCCAAAATGATATTGGACAATCCTCGGAACCAGGTGCTGTTATCGCGTTTCGAGAGGATTTAATCGGGCAAAGCTTTCTCTCTCAGTTTGGCTTCGCGGAGGCTGCGCTTGCGTCTGAGCAGTTTTACTGCAACGAATACGTAGAAGATCCAGCGCGGTTTAGATGGATGCTTGTGCAAATTCAAGCGGCATGTGACTACGCTCAGCGCAAGCCGGGAACCATTCCTTTTGCGTTAGCCCTTGAACTACCCACGGCGCAGGTTAAAAGAGGCACCAAGGCTCAAGCACTGTGGTCCAGCCCCCCGTTTCGAATCGACAATCGCACTGCGCAACTCCACGTACACTCTTGTTTTCAGGTGCATCTTCCAGCCTCGCGCCTAGCGGAGATTCAATCTCTATACCGAATTCGAGAGCAGCTACTTCGTGATCTTACTTTCAAGGTGCAATCGCACTGCATGCGGCCAGGGATAACTTCCTTCCATCCATAGAACATTCTGTTTGTCCAAGATATCGTTGGCCTACTGTGTCAGCGCAGTGACTACGGCTTTCATGACAGGCGGGCATACTGCATTGCCGAGCAAGCGAATGCGCTCGCGTCGGGTTCCAGTCGACAATAGAAAGCTCTTTCGAAATCCCATTGCCCGCTTAAGCTCTTCGACCTGAAGCATGCGCATAACATGACCGTTACGTGTCGGAGTGACAAGCGCGAATCGATCCAACGTCGTTACAGTTCTAAGAGGACGGTCCAGGCGTTGCCACCCTCCTCCCCCGTCGGTTCCGTAATAAACGATCAAAAATGAGCGACTGTCGCCCAATGCGCACATGGCGCGCCGCGCGCGATCGAGTGTGCCTTGCGCACGTCCCTCGCGATATAGATAGGTTGTTTTCCAAACACCAAGCTTGTCCAGAATGGACTCAGCCGCTTTCAATGGTTTTAGCCAATCTATCTCGACCAATTGAGGGTCACAGTTCAGGTCTCCCACAACAAAAAGCCTTCTCCTGGATTGAGGCACGCTGAACTTAGAAGAATCTAGAACCTGTTCCCGGACGAAGTAGCCAAGGCCACGCAGCTTGTCCTTAAGTTCTTGATATCTCAGCCAAGGGCGCATATGAACCACATTTTCTATTACTATCCACCGAGGTTTGAACGCTCTCGCGAAACGAATCGCTTGCATCGCAGTCGCACGGCTGGCCTCGTTCCGCGGAGCGGCTCCTTTGGCACAAGTGTGGTTTGTGCATTCCGGTGATGCCAAGAGAAGATCAATGCGTCCGATGCGCTCTTTGAGAACACTCAGTCCAATATTTTCGAGTTTGGAAGTGATGACGACAGCCTCGGGAAAGTTTGCAAGGTAGGACCGCGCAGCTAATGGATCGGCATCAATGCCGCACGCAATCGTCGCGCCGGCGTCGCGCGCTCCAGCGCTGCTTCCACCAACTCCACAAAAAATATCGAGTGTTCTTATCATCTGGCTAAGTTACCAGGTTTTTCAAAAAGCACCAGGTCTTCGTGATATTTTGTCGCGATGAAGAAACTAGCCCTGATTTCGGAAAGCGGGCGCAAGTCCGCATCCCAAGTCGTTCCGACTCACGCGCTAAGCAGATCGGATCTTTTTGTTGATGCGGAATTTCAGGGAGGGCGTAAGGGTAATGCCGGAGACGATCCGCTTCCACGGCTTCTGTCCGTCAGCAATCAAGGTGGATTCAGATACCGAGGAAATCTTGATCTCCTGGAGATGGTAGTGCTGACGTCTTCTTTTAACGATCCTGAGTGGCCCGATACCCTCGACCGTCAGACCGGCATTCTCACATACTTCGGAGACAATAAACGGCCAGGTAGCGCGCTACATGAAACTCCCCGGAACGGTAACCGCATCCTACGCAAGCTGTTTGACATGGCGCATTCTGAAACGAATGGGCGTTTGCAGATGCCGCCTGTTCTGACGTTTGCGAATTCTGGAAGCTCGCGTGATTTGGTATTCCTGGGTTTGGCGGTGCCAGGAAATCCTGATCTCGCCCCGTTTGAAGATTTGGTTGCGATCTGGAAGACGTCTGGCGGACGTAGGTTTCAGAATTATCCGAAGAATCAACTGAGATCATCAACACAATCCACAGTCACTTTGCGAGCCATCCTCACGAATTCGAGAAATGCGCGGCTGCCCTCACAAAGCTGATGATCCACGGTATTGCGAGCCTGGATTTGACTAGACCTTCTCGCGACGGTGGGCGGGATGCAATCGGAAAACTGAGGATTGGGACGGGGCGGTCGGCGATTCTTTCTGATTTCGCTCTAGAAGCTAAGTGTTACGCAATTTCTCAGCCGGTTGCAGTCCGCGAGCTATCCCGGCTGATCTCGCGGCTCCGTCACCGACAGTTCGGAGTATTCGTTACGACGAGCTACATCCATCTCCAAGCTTACAAAGAGATTAAAGAGGACGAACACCCAATTGTTGTAATTTCAGCGCGTGACATTGCGGAACTGCTCAAAGCTATCGGTGTCACGGATGCTACTGCGACGCGCGCATGGCTAAATCGGGAATTCCCAATTAGCAGCGATAAAATCATCTAACGCAGGAACCGCTGCAATTTGGACGCCAACGAGATCGGCTTGGACACTTGGCATTCCCATATCACCAGATAACGCCAACCGAGTCTCGAAAGTTCACGCATGCTTTTCGAGTCACGAGATACATTGGCACGAAACTTGTCGCGCCAAAATGTCGCCCGGGTTTTAGGCTGGTATGCGCGACCGCAACTATGGCGGTGCCAAAAACAGCCGTGAACAAAAATCACAATTCGCTTCCTGGCAAAGACGATATCGGGGCAGCCAGGTAAATCACGGACGTGAAGCCTGTACCTGTAACCGAGCTTATGCAAAAGTCTTCGCACTGCTAGCTCCGGTTTGGTGTTCTTGCCCTTGATTCGCGCCATAAGCAATGAGCGCGTTTCTGGCGACATAATGTCACGACGACGGTTCTTCATGACCTTACTAGTCTAGCTTGTCTGGTGCAGCCCCAGAAATTCTCCTGGCTGCTTCTTTGTGTTGTGAATGCTCGCAGGGACTAAAGATCATCGAGAAATTCCCAACCCCTTGCAGTTTAGTCCACGTCCCCTGGCCTGCGGTCTCTTCTAGCGGATTTAATTAAATGTTCTAATTTCGAGCGGCTGATAGACATACTGGAACGAGATCTGTTCGCTGTCCACTGAGGATATCTTTATTTTCGCATAGTGGCGTCCATCGTGTGTCCTTACACAATAGACTTCGCCGACTTCGGGCTGAAAATAGTGGATGCTATAACCCAACGACGGGCACTCATGCACGTCGCCGAGTTCAGAAGTTTTGGTGTCGATAATGCCGGAGCGAGCGAGCACTCTGTCCGAGCCATTGGCGCTCGTATATGGCGGGGCATCGTAGTAAATAAAAAAGCTTGCCACGTCCTGACCTGTGGGCTTCGCAACGCCGATATCAGAGTCCTTTGCACCCCAGTCGCTTATTGCGCCGGTTTGAAAAGTATAGGTACTTTTCGCAAAGAACCGGAATCCGTCGTAAATGGTTACGCTCTTCACCGTTGCATCTTCCACAGCTGGAATCTCGGTCGTTCCAACGTTGCCCCAAGAGACCCTCGTGTTTTGGTTCTCGAAACGTACACCCGTTTTCCCAAATAGACTCCCAAAGCCGAAATTTTTTACCTCGACCGTCTGCGTAGATTGGGGCGGCCCGGGTGGAACATAATCCAAAATAGGTCTAGCCCGGAATATCGGGATCATATAGTTCAGGTTCTGCGCATTCTTCATTCCTGCAACGGCTATGGCTATGAGTCTACCCGCGCCATCGAAAACAGGAGCTCCGCTATCCCCTGGATTGATTGGCATATCAGTTAGCCACCAACCGTAGTCTCCTATTTTGCTGCTCAGGACTCCATTTACGACCAGTAGGTCTTGGTCCATCGGAAAGCCCATCGAGCATACAGATGATCCCTCCACTGGACTGACCGTAAAGTCAATTGGAATGGATTTGTACTTCTGATCGGAGTTTGCGATTTGCAGCAGAGCCAGATCTTGGCTGGGATCTTGCGCGATGATTAACATCCGCGTCTTCTGATTGGCGTTGCTTCCCGTAGAACCGGTCAAATCGACCGAATCCACGTCGGGAGGCATCTCAACCACATGCTTGTTAGTTAGGACATAACCTTCGGGTGAAACGAGAATACCCGTCCCATTGAAGTCCTTGACGGCTCCTGTGAGCTTGGTAGTGCGCTCAACTGCAATATAAACTGTCGCATCTCTGTAAGCTGCGAAAACGTGAGAACAGTCTTGCGCAAATGCCCGTCCGTTCGGACACATCGCTGTAAATGCCACCAGAAGACCCAGGAAACAATTCCTCATTGCCGACCTGTATTGCCCTGAGAAGCGGTAGTTGGTGAGCCATACAATTCTCTCACCGCTGCTATGTCTAATGAGCTTAGATTTCCATCGCTCCATTGCTCATAACAATAGTTCATGACTGACTTCGGATCATATGGAGTCAGCATTTCGTCACCATTTGGACCTTGCTTCAGTATCTGGCACTCGCCTGGCGCTTTTGGCGAATTTTGCTCATGAGCGAAACCTATCGCGTGCCCAAATTCGTGCACCGCTACCCCTCGTACGCAGTAGTCCGGTTTCGATCGGCAATACGTGCTCCAGTTGGCGAAAGTGAAATTCAAATGCATGCCGTTCTTGATTCCATCCAGTTGACGACCGAGCGCCGCAGTTAGGGGACCCGAATCGTCAATGAGAATACGGATGCCATGATTCTTTGACGCACATTTTTGCCACCCTGTAAATTGCAGTTTCGAGTTAGCTTGCCAAGTATCGGCGACGGCGCTTTGAACCGCTGTCATTTGCTGCTTGAAGCGGTTGTCTGGATTCTCCCAGCAAACATAAATGCTCGACTGCTTCCAAATCGAATCTTTGAGAACGTAAGCGTATTTGTTGATGTGCGGGTTCGCAGACCTTTCCAAATTGTCGATGGTCGGTTGTATCTGAGGATTCGCGACAGGAGCTAACACGCTAAGACACAAGACGACGACCAAACTCTTCATGAGCTATTCCACCTAGATGGGTGGTAACGTATCGACTTTTGCTGCTCAAGTCAACTGAACAAATAGTTGTTGACTGACTTCGACTAACACTGTAAAACCCTTAACCATTTAGCATATCCAGTCTGCTGCTTCCTCGGAGGTGATTGAATGCCATCACCAAAGTACACAAGACTTACAGCGCTATTTCTATGCTGCGCTTGTCTAAGTTGGAGTTCCGCTGCACAGACACGGCAGACCAAAGGGGCAACCAATGGAAAGCTCCAACCGCAAGCGACTCCCGCCAAAGGCAATACCTCGAACCAACCGATTGCCGTGGATCAGCCTTATTGCGATGCTTACTTACCATACAGCTTTTCGGGAAAGGACATCCAGCCGGTTATCACGGGGAAAATGCTCGGCACAATTTCGGATGCCGTCCTGTCGGGTTTCTTGAGCCTAAACGAGTCGATGATCGACCCGATAGGCGTCGATGGAAGCTTCAGAGACCCTGGATACCCAATTTTTGGAGATCCCAATAGAAAGCTCGCGTCAGATGGCAGTGACCTAGTTCGCGTGCTAAAACGGTTGACTGGGGTGGATAGCACTACAGGTCAGAAACAGACAGAATCATTCTGTTCCACCAATGCTCCCGCACCATCCGCGACCGCGCAGAGGCCCGATGACTCCGATTATGTGCTTGTTCACATCGTTCACTGGCAGCGCGCGAACGGCGCGTACCAGACCACCAGCAGCGATTGGTACTTATTTAACAAAGGGGACGCTAAAGCGGCCCATAGAGAAGCACCATTCAGTTTTCATCCAATCGTAAACGGGGCGGGTAATCTGCGCATTTTCGGAAGCAACAAAGTATTCTTCCTGGCCATCCACTTAGCGCCAACTATACCTCCACCTGACGGATCCCCGCCGGGTACAGCGCCAACGAGCGACTATGACAATTTTTCCAAGAATGTCAAAATAAGTTATAAATTGAGTGTCAGCGACATAGTGGCCGCTAACATTCAAGATTTGAAGGCATTGATCGGTGTGGTTGTCGGCCCTGCCCCCACAACTAGCAAACAAGGTGCCGCCGCCGCCGGAATAGTCTCTCCCCAGGAAATAGCAGACTACAGGGACTTTCTATCTACATTTGGAAATCGAGCCTATGATGGGTTGTACGTCGCGGCGAAGCTCAAGAACTTGAACTCACTGCCTGTTCAAATAACCGCCACGATGAACGCGGAATTGCCAAAGGTCGGAGTGATACCGGGCGACGCGAGAGCACATTACGAAAGCTCCAAATTTTGGGGAGATATAAATCCACAAAACACAAAAGTGCAAGATCCCGCAGGAAGCGACGAAAACAGCGGATGCTCGACGGTCGGAGATACGGGAACGTGTCCAGAGACCCTATCAGTCCAGGATGAAGGGCTATATTGGTGGGACGTCAGCGTCGGAATACCATTCACAAGCTACAAGCAACTAAACTACGACTTCTCAAATACTGGACAAGTCACAACTCAAACTACTTCTAAATACAGTGCCTATGCCTTCTTCGTTTTTGCACCCTGGAAGGAAGACATCGTAAGCCCTCCGAGTTTAGGCATACCTCACATCCTGGTAGGAATACCGTTCACTGGATCAGTTCTGGACCACCCATTCGTCGGGGCCGGGGAGACATTCAACATTTCGAAACTTCCCAAGGTAGGCACAAAGCTGTCAAAGATCGTTCCGTTGGGTATCAGATTTTATGCTGGACTTGTCGAAAACAAGGAATACGGCCCGAACCCCCCGACCTCTACTTCGCAGCCATCGTCAAAATGGATCGGCAAACTGCAATACGGACTTGAGTTCTCCGTAAGGGAAATCGCGAGTAAGTTGTCATCCAGTAAGAAGCCGACTTCGACTTCAAAATAGGACAGATCACAGGCCCTTGCGAAAATGAGTCGATTCTCGCATAGCGAATGATTGGAGTGATTGAATCTGCGGCGTAACGTTACGTACGTTACGTTACGAGAGCGAATCCAGATCGCCCACCATAAGCGAAATTTCCGCTTTGCATTTCCTGCAAGCATTATCTAGAGCAGGCCCCTTGTAGCCACAAGTGCATTCTATATAGAACTCTTTGCGGATAATTCTGTGAGGTGATTTCAGGCGCTGTTTCGCCCGTTCACGTCCACAAATGTCGCGGGAGCTACGGGGACTGACTTGTCCCCATGCCGCAATGGAATCGGCAAGGTAATCGAGTTGAGCCGGTATTGTCTTTGGGAAAGTTTTCTCTCTTAGGACAGAAAGAATCAGGGGAACGGACCCGCCCAACTGGCCTTGGACATAAGGAGGTCCCGCCTCAATCGCATTGCGTAATTCGTCCTCACTTGTCGCTGCAACAATCTGTTCGGCCCAACCGTGGGGACGATCCCTAACCAGTTTGTCCTTCTTCTTGTCGAGCCGCTGTTCCCAGAAAAAACCACGGTAATTTTCAGCGCGTGCGTGAATCTCGGAGGCTGGCATAGCTGGATGCCTGCCTCTACGCGATTTTTTGGAATATGTGTCAACTGCTTTCTTACGGTTTTTCATAACTTTTTTGCGTTTTGGCATTTTTACGGAAAGCTCCAGTGAACCGCGACTGAATTTTACGGAAGCCCTTCCCAAAAATCTTGGGAATTCTGCGGAAGGTGTCGCATCGATTTGGGAGTCTCAGAGGCCCAAATTCCAAGCTTTTCCAAATGTGGCTGTATTCTGTACACGCCCGGAATGTTCTCTGAAGCCAATGGAGCACTCCGTGGGAGGCACGACGAATATGGCGACATCTACCGAGTTCAGCTTTCCTTGCCCGGTTTGTATGGACCCTCGGGCAGTAAGGCTCACAAAGAAGAACAAACCGTACATAACGTGCGATCCGTGCGGGATTCAGGTTTT
>Ga0126373_10000981_pt1 | contig 19662 bp, 17 predicted proteins | sample PanSoiMetPlot_11_FD_92545 | JGI IMG/M metagenome (GOLD analysis project Ga0126373, IMG submission 92545) | Tropical forest soil microbial communities from Panama - MetaG Plot_11 | ecosystem: Environmental > Terrestrial > Soil > Tropical forest > Bulk soil | place: Panama | collected 2016-02-17 | reverse complement strand
GTGCTGCTGATCGTCAACCTCGACTCGGCGTCGGCCGCCAAGATCGAGAGTGACGCGAAGTCCAAGGGCGTCGCCTCGATCGATTACGACCGGTTCACGCTCGGCGGCAGCGCCAGCCTGTACGTATCCTTCGACGGCGTGGCAGTCGGCAGGGCGCAGGGCCAGACGCTCGTCAAGTGCCCGCAGGTCGAGGGCAAGAGCGCAGTCCAATACGTCGACATCAACGGCTCGAAGACCGACAACAACGCGACCCTGTTCAAGCAGGGTTACGACAGCGTGCTGAACAAGCAGGCCGGCTGGAAGAAGCTCGCTGACCAGTGGATCGATAAGTGGGACAACCAGGTCGCGGGCACCACGTTCCAGTCGATGCTGAACGCGCACAAGGACCTCAACGCGGTCATGGTCGCCAACGACGGCATGGCCAACTCGGTGATCACCACGCTGAGGCAGCAGCACCTGAACGGCAAGGTCGCGGTGTCCGGGCAGGACGCGACGGTTCAGGGCCTGCAGCACATCATGGACGGCGACCAGTGCTTCACGATCTACAAGCCGTCCAAGCTCGAGGCCGTCCCGGCGATCGACGCGGCGGCGCAGCTGGCCAACGGCCAGGTGCCGCAGACCACCACGACCGTCACCGACACGCAGACCGGTCGACTGGTCCCGGCGATCCTGGCCCAGCCCATCCCGGTCACCAAGGCCAACGTGGCCCTGCCGATCAACGATGGGTACACGCCAAAGGCCCAGACGTGCACCGGCGCCTATGCTGCGAAGTGCACCGCCGCGGGAGTCAAGTAGCAACATCGGGTAGTTGGCCGGGCGCGGGTGAGCGCCCGGCCGACGCCTGAAACGGTAAGGAGCTTGGGCATGGCAGACGCGCCGATCTTGCGCATGCACGGCATCAACAAGAGCTTCGGCCCGGTGCACGTGCTGAAGGATGTCGACTTCGAGGCCCGGACCGGCGAGGTAACGGCGCTCGTCGGTGACAACGGCGCCGGCAAGTCCACGCTCGTCAAGTGCATCGGTGGGTCGTACCCGATCGACTCGGGCACCTACGAGTTCGACGGGCACCGGGTAGTGGTACACAGCCCGCGTGACGCTGCTGCACTGGGCATCGAGATCGTGTATCAGGACCTCGCGCTGTGCGACAACCTCGATGTCGTACAGAACATGTTCCTCGGCCGCGAACGCGTCACGGGCATCATGCTCGACGAGGGAGACATGGAGGTGTCCGCCAAGCAGGTGCTCGAGAGCCTCAGGGTCCGCACCCTTGCTTCGGTGCGGCAGCGGGTGTCGAGCCTTTCCGGTGGGCAGCGTCAAACGGTAGCCATTGCCAAGGCGGTGCTGTGGAATCGCAAGTGCGCCATCCTCGATGAGCCGACCGCCGCTCTCGGCGTGGCCCAGACCGCCCAGGTGCTCGACCTGGTGCGGCGCCTGGCCGACCAGGGCCTCGCCGTCGTGCTGATCTCGCACAACATGAACGACGTCATGCAGGTCGCCGACAAGATCGCGGTGCTGTACCTCGGCCAGGTCGCGGCCACGGTAAACCGCGCGGACGTCAACCAGACGCAGGTCGTCGAGCTGATCACCAGTGGCCGCAGCGGCGATATCGGTCTGAAGAACGGGGCGGGGGCGGCAGCATGAGCGACACCGGAACCACGCCGGTCATCACCGAAGACCAACAGCTGGCTGAGCTCGCCGCAGCCGCGAGCACTGCGCCGATCGAAGGCGGCCTCCGCGAATATTGGCACGCCTACCTGCAAAGGGTCCGGGCCGGCGATCTGGGCTCGCTGCCAGCGGTGGGCGGGCTCGTCCTGCTTGTCATCATCTTCTCGATCGCGCAGAGCTCGTTCTGGTCACTCGGCAACTTCGGAAACCTGATCACCCAGGCCGCGCCGATCATGTTGCTGGCCATGGGTCTGGTGTTCGTGCTGCTGCTCGGCGAGATCGACCTGGCCGCGGGCACTACGTCGGGCGTGGGTGCCGCCACCACCGCGGCCTTGGTCTACAACGGCATGAACTGGGTGCCCGCAGTGATCGTTGCGCTGCTGGTCGGTTTCGTGATCGGCTACTTCGTCGGTTTCATGCGCGCGATCATCCGGGTGCCGTCGTTCGTCGTCACCCTGGCGCTGTTCCTCGCGTTGCAGGGCGTCGTGATCTGGATCGTCAACAGTGTCCACGCTTCGGGCAACATCCCGCTGAAGAGCAGCGTCCTTAACGCGCTGGAGCAATCCAACATGCCGCTGTGGCTGGGCTGGTTCATGGGCATCGTGCTGCTGGCGGGCTACATCGCGATGAAGCTCTACGACCGGCATGCCCGGCGCAGCCGCAACCTGCCTGCCGAGCCGCTGCTGATCACTGGGCTCAAGGCGGCCGCCATGGCCGTGTTTATCTTGGTGCCGATCGGGCTTCTCAACCAAGACCGTGCGCTGAACAAAGGCGCCACCGTCGAGAACGTGAACGGCAAGCTCGTCCAGGTCCCCCACAAGCCGCTGGAAGGCGTGCCGTGGGTGGTGCCGCTGGTGGTCGTGCTGGTAGTCGTTCTGGGCTTTGTGCTGTCGCGCACCCGTTACGGCCGGCACATCTACGCAGTAGGCGGCAACGACGAGGCGGCGCGGCGGGCCGGCATCCGGGTCGAGGCCGTCCGCATCTCCGTGTTCGTTGTCGGTTCGCTGATGGCGATCATCTCCGGCATCGTGCTGGCCTCCCGGCTCAGCGTGAACTCGGCCGAGGGCGGCGGAAACACGCTGCTGCTCGCCGTCGGCGCCGCGGTCATCGGCGGCACCAGCCTGTTCGGCGGCAAGGGCAAGATCACCGATGCGGTCATCGGTGCGATGTTGCTCGCCGTCATAGCGAACGGCATGTCCGACCTGATCCAGGGCGACAACAGCGCGGCCATCCAGTTCATCGTCACCGGCGGTGTGCTGTTGCTGGCTGCGACGGTCGACGCGCTGTCGCGCAGGCGAGCCGGAGCCACAGGCGTCTAGGGAGGTTCTGAACAATGCGCTGCTCCGCTGCGCGTCGCCCAGGCATGCGCGCCCACCCGGTCACGGCTCGCCACCGGCGCCATCGTTCAGAGACGTCCTAGCGCAGACCCGGGCAGGCGACGGTGGCACGCACGGGCGCGGCTCGCCCGGAGGAGATCCGACGTCACAACCTGGGCTTGCTGCTCGAGCAAGTACACCGCGACGGTGAGCTGACGCGTGCCGAGCTCACCCAGCGGCTGGGGCTGAACCGTTCGACGATTGGGGCGCTGGTTGCCGAGCTCACCGATCTCGGCCTGATCGACGAGCGCGTCCCGACCAGCAACGAACGGGCGGGCCGGCCGTCACACGTCGTGGCGCCGCGTGCCGACGGGCCGTTCGCGATCGCCGTCGAGGTGGACGTGGACAGCGTCGTGACCGCGGCCGTCAGCCTGGGCGGCGACGTGCTCGCTCGCTACGACCACACCTTGCCGGTGAACGGCACCACGCCCTACGACATCGCCGCGCGCATCGCCGCGGACGTCGCGGAGCTGTTGGCGTCGCAGCCGCTCGGCGCCCGCTCGGTAGGCATCGGGGTGAGCACGCCGGGCACGGTGACGCCGACCGGCGGTCGGGTCGAGCACGCGCCGAACCTGGAGTGGCGCAACGAGCCGTTCGGCACGATCTTGACCGAGCGGCTGCCGCCGGGCATCGCGGTGTCCTTCGGCAACGACGCGAACCTGGGCGCGCTGGCCGAGCACCTGCGTGGCGCTGCGCGCGGCTTCCACGACGCGGTATACCTGACGGGCAAGATCGGCGTCGGCGGCGGCGTGATCGTCGACGGGAAGCTGCTCAGTGGAGCCGGCGGGTTCGCCGGTGAGGTCGGGCACATGTTGCTCGATCCGTGCGGCCCGCCATGTCACTGCGGCAGCCGCGGCTGCGTCGAAACCTACGTCGGGGAAGAGGCGCTGCTCCGCCTGGCCGGGCGGACAGGGCCGCCGAGCCGGGAGTCGGTGGCCGAGGTGGTGCGCGCCGCCCGGGCCGGCGAGCCGGACGCGCTGCGCGGAGTGCGCGCTGTCGGCGTCGGGCTGGGACGCACCATCGCCAACCTGGTGAACCTGCTCAATCCCCAGGTGGTGATCACGGGAGGTTCGCTGGCCACGGTGCTGGAGCTCGCCCGGGCCGAGGTGGAACACGAGCTCGACGTACGCGCCATGTCGGAGGCGCGCCGCACCGTGCAATTGCGAACAGCGGGGCTCGGCGACAACTCGTCGTTGATCGGCGGCGCCGAACTCGCGTTCGGCCCGCTGCTCGCCGACCCGGTCGGGACTGCCGTGCCGCCGGAGCGGGCGGATCGTCGCCTCGAGCGCGCCACCCGCGCCGCCATGTGATCCGCCCGCGGGCTCGCCGTCAGCCGGCAAGCTGTTCGACGCCGGCCGCCTGCTTCTCGAACTGGGTGCGGTAGAGCTCCGCGTACAGCCCGCCCGCGGTGAGCAGCTCGGCATGGGTGCCGCTCTGGACGATGCGGCCCTGGTCGACAACGAGAATCTTGTCGGCGCCGAGCACGGTCGAGAGGCGGTGCGCGATCACCAGTGAGGTGCGCCCGGTGAGCGCCTCGGCGAGCGCGGCCTGCACGGCGACCTCGCTCTCGCTGTCCAGGTGCGCAGTGGCCTCGTCCAGGATCACGATCTCCGGTGCCTTCAGCAGTAGCCGAGCGATCGCCAGCCGCTGCTTCTCCCCGCCGGACAGGCGATAGCCGCGATCGCCCACCACGGTGTCCAGCCCGTCGGGCAGCGCCACGATCAGATCGGCGATCTGCGCCGCCTCGACGGCCGCCCACAGCTCGCTTTCCTTCGCGTCCGGCTTGGCGTAGGTCAGGTTGCCGCGAATCGTGTCGTGGAACATATGGGCGTCCTGGCTGACCACGCCGATGCGCTCGCGCAGCGACTGCTGCGTCACGTCACGCACGTCGTACCCACCGACGAGCACTCTTCCCGAGCGCACGTCGTAGATCCGCGGCACCAGTTGGCTGATCGTCGTCTTGCCCGCGCCGGACGGTCCTACCAGCGCGACCAGCTCCCCCGGCTCGGCGCGGAAGCTCACCCCGCTCAGCACCTCGGTCGCAGGGGCCGTATCCAGCACGGCAACGTCCTCCAGGGAGGCCAGCGACACCTCGGCGGCAGTCGGGTAGGAGAAGCGCACGTCGTCGAACTCGATGCTGCGCGCGTCGGCCGGTAGCTCCACGGCGTCCGGCGCGTCAGCGATCATCGGGGGCAGGTCGAGTATCTCGAAGACCCGGTCGAAGCTGACCAAGGCGCTCATCACGTCCACCCGCGCATTGGAAAGCGCGGTCAGCGGCCCGTAGAGGCGCGTCAGCAGTAGCGCAAGCGTTACGACGGTGCCGGTGTCGAGCTGACCGGTGAGTGCGTAGTAACCGCCGAGCCCGTACACCAGCGCCTGCGCCAGCGCCGCGACCAGCGTCAGCGCCACGAAGAAGGCCCGGGCGTACATCGCGGACGTTATGCCGATGTCGCGCACCCGCGCGGCGCGGTTGCGGAACGAGATGTCCTCGTCTGCCGGGTGCCCGAACAGCTTCACGAGCAGCGCGCCGGCCACGTTGAAGCGCTCGGTCATCGTGGCGTTCATGGACGCGTTCAGGTTGTACGACTCGCGCGTTATCGCCTGCAGCCGGCGCCCGATGCGCCGCGCCGGGAGGACGAACAGCGGCAGCATCACCAGCGCCAGCAAGGTGATCTGCCACGAGAGCGAGAACATCACGGCAGCGGTCAGCACCAGGCTCACCACGTTGGACACCAGGCCCGAGAGCGTCGAGGTGAACGCCTGTTGAGCACCGAGCACGTCGTTGTTGAGCCGACTGACCAGGGCACCGGTCTGGGTGCGAGTGAAGAACGCCAGCGGCATGCGCTGCACGTGATCGAACACGTCGGTGCGCATGTCGAAGATCAGGCCCTCGCCGATTCGCGCCGAATACCAGCGTTGCGCGAACGAGAGCACGGCATCGATCACGGCCAGGGCCGCGATCACGATCGCGATCTTGACGACGACCCGTATCTCGCCGTGCCGGGTGATCTCGTTGACCACCTTGCCGGCGAGCACCGGAGTTGCGACTCCGATCAGCGCGTCGATCACGATCACGACCAGGAAGACCAGCAGGTCGAGACGGTACGGACGGGCGAAACGCATGATCCGCTTCCACGTGCCGGGCGGGATCTGCTTGTCGACGACTGACGAGTCGCGACGGCCCATCGCCCACACCGAGCGCATCACGTGCATGCTGTCCATCGACATGCGACCACCTCCGCGCCCACAACGCTAGCGAGCGGCACCGACTTCCGATGTTCGCTACCGGCAGATCAGAGCGCGATGAGCGCTCGCGCGAAGAGCCCGCCGGCCGCGACGCGGCCCGCGCCGTAGGCGCGGAGTGGCGCGAGGCATCCGCCCCTCGGGGGCGGTGCCGGAGCGACACATCCGGCGGATGTATCAGCGCTCGTCGAACAGCTGCGCTAGCTCCCGAAGGCGCCGATACTGGGCTTCGCGCTCGGCGAGTTCCTGCTCGGCTTGGCTGCGCCCCGATGCCGCGAGTAGCAGTGCCTTGGTCTCGATCGCCGCATCGCGGGGCACGGCGAGCAGCGCCGCGACGGTCGCGTCCACGACCCGGGCGAGGTCACCCGCCGGCGCGATTGTCGAGGCCAGTCCGATGCGCAGCGCCTCGTCGGCCGGCACCCGGCGGCCCGTCAGGCAGATTTCGGCGGCACGGGAGTACCCGACCAGCTCGACCAGTCGCTTCGTGCCGCCGAGGTCGGGCACCAGGCCCAGGCTCGGCTCCGCCATAGCGAACTGGGCGTCGTCGGCGACGATACGAATGTCGCACGCGAGCGCGAGCTGGAATCCCGCGCCGATCGCGTGCCCATGGACGGCAGCCACGCTTACGACGTCCGGGCGGGCGAGCCACCCGAAGGCGGCCTGGTAGCCGGCGATCGTGTCGCCGGCCTCGTCCGCCGCAGCGGCGGCGAGCGCGAAGAGGCCGACGCCGGCGTCAGGAGCGAACATCGCCCGGTCGAGCCCGGCTGAGAACGCCCGTCCCTCGCCGCGTACGACCACCACGCGAACGTTGCCCGGAAGCTCCGCGCCGGTACGGCTCAGCCAGGTCCAGGTCTGCGGCGTCTGGGCGTTGAGCCGTTCGGGCCTGCTCAACGTGATCGTCGCGACCGTCTCCGCAACGTCGAGCCGGAAGCCCGCCTCAGGCGGGATGTCGATCAGCGCTACTTGCCCTTCTTCTTGGCGCGAGTCGCGCCGCCACGGCCGCGCAGCGTCGCGCCCGACTCGGTCAGCACCCGGTGTACGAAGCCGTATGAGCGCCCGTGGCTCTCGGCGAGTTCTCGGATGCTGCGCCCCTTGTCGTACTGCTTGCGCAGGTCGTTCGCGAGCTTGTTGCGCTCGGCCCCGGTGATGCGGGCGCCCTTCTTCAGCACGGCCATGCCTCGACCCTCCGGACTCGTCCCCGCGAGCGACCATGCCTGACGGCTGATCTCTCTCCCCGACCTGTAAACGTTTGACGGCGGACGCCACGCACCGCTGCGTAGTGTCCAACGGCCTATTCACACTTACACGCGTGACCCGTCGCGCACTTGATAGCAGCGGCGAGTACGCCCGCGCAAGATCGTCAGGCCCTTGTGTTGCACAACTGCGCGGACGGCCGGGACAAAACGCCGAATAACTCAGGCCAAGGCGACAAGATCAGCGAGGTCCTCACTCCACGAGTCCTCGACCCCGTCCGGTAGCAGGATCACCTTTTCGGGGTTCAGCGCAGACACCGCGCCCTCGTCGTGGGTAACCAGGACGATAGCGCCGGTGTAGGTGCGCAGCGCCCCCAGCACCTGCTCGCGGCTGACCGGGTCGAGGTTGTTGGTCGGCTCATCGAGCAGCAGAACGTTCGCGGCGCTGGTCACCAGCATCGCCAGGGCCAGACGGGTTTTCTCACCACCTGATAGCACCGAAGCCGGTTTGTCCACGTCGTCGCCGGAGAAGAGGAATGCACCGAGGATCTTGCGAAGATCTGTGTCGCTCATCTCGTACGGCGCAGTCGAGCGCATGTTCTCGAGAACGTTGCGGTCGACGTCAAGCGTCTCGTGCTCCTGCGCGTAGTAGCCGAGTCGCAGCCCATGCCCGTCCCGCACCTCACCGGTGTCCGGGGGCTCCAGGCCGGCGAGCAACCGCAGCAACGTGGTCTTGCCGGCGCCGTTCAGCCCGAGAACGACAACCCGGGCGCCCCGGTCGACGGCGAGATCGACATCGGTGAACACCTCGAGGGAGCCGTAGGACTTCGACAGCCCCGAGGCGACGAGCGGGGTGCGCCCGCACGGGGCGGGCTGGGGAAAGCGCAGCCGGGCTGTCTTGTCAGCCACCCGCACCTCGGCGAGATTCGCCTCCAGCACAGCGGCGCGCCGGTCCATTTGATGGGCGGCGCGGGCCTTGGTGGCCTTCGCCCGCATCTTGTCCGCCTGGGAGCGCAGCGCCTCGATCTTGCGCTCGGCGTTCGCACGCTCGCGGTGCCGGCGCCGCTCGTCGGCCTCCCGCTGCTGGAGGTAGGTCGTCCATCCGACGTTGTAGATATCGAGCTTCGCGCGATTCGCATCGAGGTACCAGACCTTGTTGACCACGGCGTCTAGCAGCGCGACGTCGTGGCTGATCACGATCAGCCCGCCGTCGTGCTGCCGCAGGAAGCCGCGCAGCCAGGTGATCGAATCCGCGTCGAGATGGTTGGTCGGCTCGTCGAGCAACAGCGTCACCCGGTCGTCGCCCTCGGCACCGAACAGGATGCGGGCGAGCTCGACGCGCCGGCGCTGCCCACCGGACAGGGTGCCGAGCCGTTGCGCGAGCACCCGGTCGGGCAGGCCGAGGTTGGCACAGATTCGCGCCGCCTCGCTTTCCGCGGCGTATCCGCCGAGCCCGGCGAAGCGTTCCTCGAGGTGGCCGTAACGCCGCACCAGCGCATGGTCGTCAGGCTGCTCCGCGAGCTGCACCTGAACCTTCGCGATGTCGGTGACGAGCCGGTCGAGTCCACGCGCGGACAGGACCCGGTCCCGGGCGGTCACGCTGAGATCGCCGGTGCGTGGGTCCTGCGGTAGGTAGCCGACTCCGCCGCGCCGGTTGACTGTGCCCGCGTGCGGCGGGCGTTCACCGGAGAGAACACGCAGCGTGGTCGTCTTGCCGGCGCCGTTGCGGCCGACGAGGCCGATGCGATCTCCGGGCTGGACCCGGAGGCTGGTGGGTTCGAGCAGAACGCGCGCGCCGGCGCGCAGTTCGAGATCAGTTGTCGAGATCATGAGATACAGGACTCCCTGGACTGGACGCGAGATGGGCGACGGGACAACGTCGCCTGCTCAACTCGGGAGTCGATGCACGAGCCCAGTGTAACGGGCCGCCGCTACGTAAATGCGTCGCCGCACGTCAGGGCCTGATGATTGTCTGGAGCGGTGCAAGACACCGAGGCGGCGACAGCTGCTCCACCTCGATCGCCCTCTCGTGCCCGCGCCGCGTTTCGCAGCCGCGTCGACGGCCTGCCCGCCCCGTACTGGTGGCTGTGGCTCGGCACGCTGATCAACCGCGCGGGCACGTTCATCGAACCGTTCGCGATCTTGTACCTCACCGGTCCGCGGCACCTGTCGATCGCCACCGCCGGCACCGTCGTCACGGTGTGGGGCGCTGGGTCGCTCGTCTCCCAGCCCATCGGCGGTTACCTCACCGACCGCATCGGACGGCGCACCACACTGAGCCTCGGCATGTTTGCGGTCGCGTTCGCGCTGGGCCTGCTGGCGCTGGCGCGCGGCCTGCCCGCGATCATGCTGGCGGCGTTGTTCCTCGGCGTCGTCGGTGACATCTACCGGCCGGCGAGCTCGGCGGCCGTCGCCGATCTGCTCGACGGTGAGCAGCGCACCCGAGCGTTCGCGCTGCAGTTCTGGGCGATCAACCTCGGCTTCTCGGTGGCCGCGCTATCGGCGGGTCTCCTGGTGCAGCTGGGCTTCGGGGTGCTGTTCGCCGTCGACGCGGTGACAAGCCTGCTTTTCGGGCTCGTCGTGCTGCGCAAGGTGCCCGAGACCCGGCCGGCCAGCGCTGTGCGCCATGAGCACGAGGAGCCTGCCTGGCGGCTGATGCTGCGCGACCGGATGCTGCTCGCCCTCGTGGCCCTGTTCCTCTGCTACGCGACGCTGTACGGCCAGGTGTACGTGACGTTGCCGCTGGCGGTGCGCGACGCCGGACTGGGCACCGGCTCCTACGGGCTGATCATGGCAGTGAACGGCATCGTGATCGTGATCGTGCAGCCCCTCGTCTTGAACCTCATCGCGCGTGCGCCGGGCACCGTGCTGCTGCCGGTCACGATCCTGCTCGTCGGCGGCGGCATCGCGCTGAGCGGCGTGTGCAACAGCACCTGGGCCTTCGCGCTCACCGTCGTCGTGTGGACGCTGGGCGAGATCGGCCAGACCACAGCGTTAATGGCGCTGGTCGCGTCCATCGCCCCCGAGGCACTGCGCGGCCGGTACCTGGGAGCCGTGGGCCTGGCGTGGGGGGCGTCCGCGATGCTCGCGCCGTTCCTCGGCTCCCGCGTGTACGCGGCGAACCCGGCGGCCCTGTGGCTCGGCTGCCTGGCGCTGGCCGGGGTGGCGGCGGCCGGGCTGTATGCGCTCGCGACCCGGCTCCGGAGGGTGCCCGCGACGGCATAGCCGGGTGCAGCGATCCCTGCGAGGATGTGCCCCGGTGAAGTACAACGAGAACGCCCGGCTCGACACGTCTGAAGTGCTGGACGCGCGCCGCGGCGGCATGCTTCCCGGAAGCCGTGGGGGGCGCGTCGCGCTGGGTGGTGGTGGCCTCGGTGTGGTGGGGCTGCTCGTCGTGTTGCTGCTGAACGTCGTCGGAGGGGGCGGCGGCAACGGTCTCGGCAACGTGCTCGGTCAGTTGGGGCAAAACGGCACGCCGACCGCTGATAACTCCGAAGTCCAGCAGGAGTGCCAGACCGGAGCGGACGCCAACGCCAAGCTGGACTGCGCAGCAGTAGCCGACATCGACTCCATCCAGGCGTACTGGACCCGCGAACTACCCAAGCTCGGCAAGCAGTACGCGCCGGTGCCGACGGTTTGGTTCAGCGGGCAGGTGCAGACGGGCTGCGGCGGCGCGACCAGCGACTCCGGGCCGTTCTACTGCCCGGCTGACCAGCGCGTCTACATCGACTTGACGTTCTACGAGGACCTGCACAAACAGTTCGGCACCGAGGGCGGGCTGTTCCCCGACGCGTACGTGCTGGCCCACGAGTACGGCCACCATGTGCAGGACCTGCTCGGAATCGAGTCGCGGGTTCGCACCCAGCAGGGACCCACGTCGGATTCGGTGCGCCTCGAACTGCAGGCGGACTGCTTCGCCGGCGTGTGGGCGAAGCACGCGACCGAGCCGGGCCCGAACGGCGAGCCGCCGCTGATCACCGAGATAACCCAGGACGACTTCAACCGCGCGCTCGACACGGCCGGGCGGATCGGCGACGACTGGATCCAGAAGAATCTCGGCGGCGGCACCGTGAACCAGAACACGTTCACCCACGGCACGTCGGCGCAGCGCGAGAAGTGGCTGACCACCGGCTACCGGACCGGCAACCCGAAGGCCTGCAACACGTTCAGCGCGACGAGCCTCGGGTAGGCAGCACGAACCTCGACGCGGAAGACGCGGTCATGGGCCACGATAGGGACCGTGCCAGACGCAATTGTCATCGGCGCGGGGCCGAACGGCCTGACCGCCGCGGTGACGCTGGCCCAGGCCGGCCTCGACGTCGTCGTCTATGAGGCAAGCGCCACACCGGGCGGCGGCGCGCGCACCGCTGCGCTCACGCTGCCCGGATTCCGGCACGACACGTGCTCGGCGGTACATCCGCTTGCCGCTGGCTCGCCGGTGCTGCGCGCCCTGCCGCTCGGCGAGCACGGCCTGACCTGGGTGCACCCGGACCTGCCCCTTGCCCATCCGTTCCCGGACGGAACCGCCGCTGTGTTGGCTCCCTCCCCGCACGACACGGCTGCCTCGCTAGGCCCCGACCGGCGCGCGTACCTGCACCTGGTGCGGCCCTTCGCCGGGCGCTGGGACGAACTGGCCCCCGACATCCTGCGCGCCCCGCTCGCCGGCTGGCCGCCGCACCCGCTGCTCCTGGCCCGCTTCGGCCTGCCCGCCGGACTCCCCGCCGCCGTGCTCGCCCGCCGCTTCCGCGGCGACGGGGCCCGCAGTCTGGTCGCAGGGCTCGCCGCGCACGCCATCGCGCCACTGACCTCACCGGTCACCGGCGGCGTCGCCATGGCTTTCGCACTGGCTGGGCACGCCACCGGGTGGCCGTTTCCCCGGGGTGGCTCGCAGGCACTGTCCGACGCGCTGGTGTCGTTGCTGCGCTCGCTCGGCGGGCGCGTCAAGGTCGACTATCCCGTGGAGTCGCTTGCCGAGCTGCCCGCGGCCGATGCATACCTGTTCGACACCGACCCGGCGCAGCTCGCCGCGATCGCCGGCAAACGGCTGCCGGAGCGCTACACCGCGCAACTACGCCGGCGTTCCCGCGGCCCGGCCGTCTTCAAGATCGACTACGCACTGTCCGCGCCGGTGCCGTGGATCGCACGCGATTGTCAGCGTGCCGGAACAGTCCACCTAGGAGCGTCGCTCGACGAGATCGGCGCCGCGCTGCGCGCCGTGCATCGTGGCCACGCGCCTACGCGGCCGTTCCTTATCGTCGCCCAGCCCAGCCTGTTCGACGACACGCGCGCGCCTGCCGGCTCCCACGTCCTGTGGGTATACGCGCACGTGCCGAACGGCTGGACCGGTGATCTGACCGACGCCATCGAGGCCCAGTTGGAGCGGTTCGCGCCCGGATTCCGCGACGTCGTCCTGGCGCGCGGCGTTACCACGCCCGCGCTGCTGGAGGCGCGCAACCGCAACAATGTCGGCGGCGAAATCGGAGGCGGGCGCGCCGACGGGTTGCGCTTGCTGTTCCGGCCCACATTCGCGCGGGTGCCTTATGCGACCCCGGGCCGTGGCATTTACCTGTGCTCGTCCTCGACGCCACCGGGGCCGGGCGTACACGGCATGTGCGGCTATCACGCTGCGCGCGTGGCTCTGCGGCAGGCCTTTGGGAGCTGAGCGCGAATGCGGTGGTTCGACGCGCCGGACTATTGGCTGTCTCGCCTGGTCTTCCAGCGCGGACTGGCCGCGCTGTATCTGATCGCCTTTGTCGTCGCTGCGAACCAGTTCCGGGCACTGCTCGGCTCGCACGGCTTGCAGCCCATCCCCCGCTTCCTGCGGCGGGCGACGATGCGGCAAGCACCCAGCCTGTTCCACCTGCACTACACCGACCGGTTCTTCGGGATCAGCGCCTGGAGCGGCGCCGCGCTGGCGGCGGCCACTGTCGCCGGGCTCGCCGACGTCGTGCCGCTCTGGACGTCGATGCTGATCTGGGCGGCGTTGTGGGGGCTTTACCTGTCGATCGTCAACGTCGGACAGACGTGGTACGGGTTCGGTTGGGAATCCCTGCTGCTCGAGACCGGATTCCTTGCGATCTTCCTCGGCAATTCCCGGGTGGCGCCGCCGGTGCTGGTGCTGTGGGCGCTGCGCTGGCTGCTGTTCCGCGTCGAGTTCGGGGCCGGGCTGATCAAGATGCGCGGCGACCCGTGCTGGCGCGATCTCACCTGCCTGCGGTACCACCACGAGACGCAGCCGATGCCCGGGCCGTTCAGCTGGTACTTCCACCGGCTCCCCGACCGGCTGCACCGTATCGAGGTGGCGGCGAATCATTTCGCGCAGCTCGTCGCGCCCGTGCTCTTGTTCACCCCGCAGCCGGTGGCCAGCATCGCCGCCGGGGTCATGATCGTGACGCAACTGTGGTTGATCGCGTCAGGCAACTTCGCCTGGCTGAACTGGCTTACCATCGTGATCGCGGTGTCTGCACTAGACGGTTCGCTCGTGACGCATCGGCACCACTTCCACGCCACACCGACCTGGTACCAGGCCGTCGTGTTCGCCGCAGCGGCGCTGATCGTTGTGCGCAGCTACCGGCCCGCGCGCAACCTGCTCTCCAGCCGGCAGATCATGAACTACAGCTTCGATCCGTTCCACCTCGTCAACACTTACGGCGCATTCGGCACCATCAGCCGCCACCGCGACGAGGTGATCATCGAGGGAACGGCGGACGCCACGCTCACGCCGGACACAACGTGGCTGCCGTACGAGTTCAAGGGCAAGCCCGGGGATCCGCGCCGCCGGCCGCGCCAGTTCGCGCCCTACCACCTTCGCCTGGACTGGCTGATGTGGTTCATCCCGCTCTCGCCCCGCTACGCCGGGTCCTGGTTCACCGCACTGCTTACCAAGCTGCTCGAGGGCGACCGCGACGTGCTGAAACTGCTGCGCGGCAATCCGTTCCCTGACACGCCGCCACGATTCGTCAGGGCCGTGCTGTACCGGTACCGGTTCACGACCTGGCCGGAACGCCGTGCCACCGGCGCCTGGTGGCAGCGCACCCTGGTGGGTGAGTTCGCACCGGCAGTATGCCTTCGCTCGGCGGGACGGGTCAGCTGAACTTGGCGTGCGGGCGCTCCTGGAGCACACCGTCGACGAAGATGTCGACCTTCTCGTTGTAGAACCCGACCAGGCCGGCGATGCGCTCACTCTCCGGCAGCGGCGTCGGGTAGGACCATGCGAGGTCCCTGTGCCCGGCCACGCTCCAGTACTCGGCCTCGCCCTTGTACGGGCAGTGCGACACGGTGTCGGTTGGCGTCAGCAGATCCATCCGCACGTGCGTCTTCGGCACGTAGTAGCGGACGGGGAGCCCCGTCTCGAACAACATTCGCGAGCTCGTCGACTCCGCGACAGTCACGCCGTCGACCTCCACGCGGACGTGCCGGGAACTCGGCAGGATGTCGACTCGGGTGTACGGGTCGCGCGCGTGCGTGAAGACTTCCTCGTCCTCCTCGAACCAGGCGTCCAGCGCGTTCCATTCGAAGCGAACGAGGTCACGCAACTCCTCGATGGGCGAATCGGGGTAGCGCAGCGCCGCCGCCTCGACGATCCGGTCGTCTACAGCCAGGCTGAAGACCTGGGCATCGCCACGGCTCGGCGAATGCCGGGTGCCGGACTCGGCCCGCAGCAGATCCGTGCGCACGTCGGCGACGGGCAGGTAGTACGTCGGGTAGTACGGCTTCTCCCAGACGAGCACGGGGCGGGTGGTATCGGCAACGACCACCCCGGCGAAGTAGGCGCGGACCCGCTTGGCGGACCGCTCGATGCGAACACGCCCCCGGGCGGGCGCTTCAATGGTCATACCCTCAGCAACGCACTCAAGCGTCACGGCAATCCCGCCTCGGCTGACCGATTGAGCAAGAATTCCTGGTCTGAGACGAGGGAACCTTGCTCGATCGGGTCGGGGAACCCGGATCAGACGTTGAACCCGAGGGCGCGCAGCTGCTCGCGTCCCTCGTCGGTGATCCGGTCCGGCCCCCACGGCGGCATCCACACCCAGTTGATCTTGACGTCGCCAGCGACCGGCTGGGGGCCGCCGCACAGCGCCGCGGCCGCCTGGTCCTCGATAACGTCGGTAAGTGGGCACGCCGCCGAGGTGAGCGTCATGTCCAGAGTCACGACCGGCGGGTTACCCTCTTCGGTGGCCTCGATGCGCACGTCGTACACCAGGCCGAGATCGACGACGTTGATGCCGAGCTCGGGGTCGACCACGTCCCGCATGGCCTCCTCGACGTCGTCCCGCGACGGAAGCGTTGCCGTCATCGTCAGTTTCCTTCCTGCGTGGCGGCGACCGCGCCCTTCATCGCCATCCATCCGAGCAATGCACACTTGACGCGCGCCGGATACTTCGACACGCCCTCGAAGGCGACGGCGTCGCCGAGTTCGTCGGCTTCCTCGTCGGACAGTTCGGCCTGTCCCTGAGACTGCATGAGCCGCAGGAACTTCTCCTGCATCGCCAGGGCCTCGTCGACCCGCCGGCCGACGACCAGCTCGCTCATCACGGACGTCGACGCCTGGCTGATCGAGCAACCCTCGCCGACCCACCCCACGTCCTTGACGGTGCCGTCCGCGACACGCAGCCGAAGGGTGACCTCGTCCCCGCAAGTCGGGTTGACGTGGTGAATCTCGGCGTCGAAATCGTCCAGCAGACCGCGGTGCTGCGGGTGCTTGTAATGGTCGACGATGATCTCGCGGTACATCGAGTCCATCGGGACGCTCACCCGAACACCTCCTTCACCTGCTCTAGGCCGCGCACCAGCACGTCGATCTCGTGCGTCGTGGTGTATACCCCGAATGACGCCCGCGTGGTCGCCGGTATTCCGTAGCGGACGCACACCGGTCGGGCACAGTGGTGCCCGGCTCGGACCGCGATGCCTTGCTCGTCGAGGATCTGCGCCACGTCGTGTGGGTGCACGCCGCGCATCGTGAAGGCGATTGTGGCTCCGCGGTCGATCCCCGTGGCCGGACCGATGATGCGCAGACCGTCCACAGTGGACAGCGCGTCGAGCGCGTATACGGTGAGCTGCTCCTCATGCGCCTGGATGTTGTGCATGCCCAGCGCACTCACGTAATCGATGGCGGCCCCCAGCCCGACGGCCTGGGCGATCGGCGGCGTTCCCGCCTCAAAACGGTGCGGGGGCTTGGCGAAGGTGGTGCCGGTCATGTCCACGGTCTCGATCATTTCGCCGCCGCCCAGAAACACCGGCAGCTCGGCGAGCAGCTCGTAGCGGCCCCACAGCACGCCGATTCCGGTCGGCCCGTACAGCTTGTGCCCGGTGAAGCCGACGAAGTCGGCGCCGAGCGCCTGCACGTCCAGCGGGCGATGCGGGGCCGACTGCGCGGCGTCGACCACGGTCAATGCCCCGACGGCACGCGCTCGGGCGACGATGCGCGGCACGGGGTTGACGGTGCCGAGGGCATTCGACTGGTGGACGAACGCCACGATCTTCGTTCGCTCGGTGATCACCCGCTCGATCGCATCGGCGTCCAAGCGTCCCTCGTCGTCGAGCGGAATCCACTTGAACGCGGCGCCGGTGCGCTGCGCGAGCAGTTGCCACGGCACCAGGTTCGAGTGGTGTTCCATCTCGGTCACGACGATTTCGTCGCCGGGACCGACGCGGAACCGTTCGGCACCCGGTGTCGTCGCCGCATTCGACAGCGCGTACGCGACCATGTTCAGCGACTCGGAGATGTTCTTGGTGAACACAACCTCGTCGCGGCTCGGCGCGTTGATGAACGCGGCCACCGTGTCCCGGGCGCTTTCGAATGCGGCGGTCGATTCGGAGCCCAGGGTGTGGACAGCACGCGCGACGTTCGCGTAGTGCTGCGAGTAGAAGTCTGTCAGCGTGTCGAGGACGACCTGCGGCTTCTGCGCCGAGTTCGCGCTGTCGAGATACACCAAGGGCGCGCCGTGCACCTCGCGGGCAAGGATCGGAAAGTCCTTGCGGACAGTCTCAACGTCAAAGCTCATGCCAGCGCCGTCTCGTTGACGCCGAAGCGGGCGTAGCCCTCTTCCTCGAGCCGCTCCGCGAGCTCAGCGCCGCCGGACTCGACGATCCGCCCGTCGAAGAACACGTGGACGAAATCGGGCTCGACATAGCGCAGGATGCGTGTGTAGTGCGTGATGAGCAGCGTGCCGATTCCGGTCTCGCGCACTTGGTTGACGCCGGCGCTCACGATGCGCAGTGCGTCGACGTCCAGGCCGGAGTCCGTCTCGTCCAGAATCGCGATCTTCGGCTTGAGCAGGGTCAGCTGGAGGATCTCGTGTCGCTTCTTCTCTCCGCCGGAGAAACCCTCGTTGACGTTGCGGTCGGCGAACGACTTGTCCATGCCGAGGGCGGCCATCGCATCGTTCACCTCGCGCACCCAGGCACGCAGCTTGGGCGCCTCGCCCCGCACGGCCGTGGCCGCGGTGCGCAGGAAGTTGGAGACCGACACGCCTGGGACCTCGACCGGGTACTGCATGGCGAGGAAAAGCCCGGCCCGCGCCCGTTCGTCGACTGTCATCGCCAGCACGTCGCCACCGTCGAGGAGGACCTGGCCACGGGTGACCCTGTATTTCGGGTGGCCGGCGATCGCATAGGCGAGCGTCGACTTACCTGACCCGTTCGGCCCCATGAGCGCGTGCGTCTCACCCGAGGACACCGTCAGGTCGACGCCCTTGAGGATCTCGATGTCGTCGACGTTGACGTGCAGGTCGCGAATCTCCAGAACGCTCACGCGGTTTCCAATCTCGCTTCGATGGCGGCCATCAGCCGCTGTTCCAGGTCAGGGAGGCCGATCCGCCCGACGACATCGGCGAAGAATCCCCGCACGACCAGCCGCCGCGCCTCGTCTTCGGGAATGCCCCGCGAGCGCAGGTAGAACAGCTGCAGGTCGTCGAACCGGCCCGTGGCGCTGGCATGCCCGGCACCGACGATCTCGCCCGTCTCGATCTCGAGGTTGGGCACCGAATCGGCGCGGGCACCGTCTGTCAGCACCAGGTTCCGGTTGAGCTCGAACGTCCTGGTGCCGGTGGCGGCGGGTCTGATGCGCACATCGCCGATCCACACGGTGCGTGCGCCCACGCCCTGCAGTGCGTTCTTGTAGAGCACGTCGGACGTGCAGTCGGGCCGGTCGTGCTCGATGTACAGGCGCGTCTCGAGATGCTGGCCCGGACCGGCGAACGAGACGCCCAGCAGATCGGCGCGGGCCCCGGGTCCGGTGAACCGCACTGTCGGGTTGAGCCGGACGATGGCCCCACCGAGGTTGACGACCACGTGCTTGAGCCGGGCGTCGCGGCCCAACCGCGCGGCGTGCGCGCTGAGATGGATCGCATCCGCGTCCCATCCCTGGATGCTCACCAGCTCGAGCGACGCGCCGTCCGCGACGACGATCTCGACGTTCTCGGCGATCGTCGCGGAGCCGGAGTAGTCGACCACGACCGTGGCGGTAGCACTCTCGCCGACCTCGATCACCATGTGCTCGTAGGCCGTGCCGGGTGTGACGGTGCCGGCTATCAGCACCGGCTCGTCAAGCTGGGCCCGAGGCGGCACGCGCAGCACGAACGACTGCGGTGCGCCCTGGAGGGCCAGCGCGCTCACCCGGTCGGCGGGCGCCAGCACCTCTGCGGGCGTGGGTGGCTCAATGGCCCACGTGACGCCGTCGGGCGCCTGAACGTCGCCGGTGATGCGGGTGGTCGGCTCAAGAGGCGCGAACAACTCGCGCAGCCTGCGAACCGGCGTGAACCGCCACTCTTCCTCACGCCCGGTGGGGGTCGGGAACGCGGACGGATCGGTCGAGGTGAACCGCTCGGGAGGGGTGCCGGTACGACCGTTGTGTGAATGCTGAAGCGTGGCCGTCACGTCAGCCCACGGCCCCTTCCATCTGCAGCTCGATCAGGCGATTGAGCTCCAGTGCGTACTCCATGGGCAGCTCGCGGGCGATCGGCTCGACGAAGCCGCGCACCACCATGGCCATCGCCTCGTCCTCCGTCAGCCCTCGGCTCATCAGATAGAAGAGCTGGTCGGCGCTCACTTTGGACACAGTGGCCTCGTGGCCCATCGACACGTCGTCTTCTCGCACGTCGACGTACGGATAGGTGTCGGAACGGCTGACCGTATCGACGAGCAGCGCGTCGCACTTCACGGTGGACGCCGAGTGGTGGGCACCC
>Ga0126373_10000980_pt1 | contig 19662 bp, 19 predicted proteins | sample PanSoiMetPlot_11_FD_92545 | JGI IMG/M metagenome (GOLD analysis project Ga0126373, IMG submission 92545) | Tropical forest soil microbial communities from Panama - MetaG Plot_11 | ecosystem: Environmental > Terrestrial > Soil > Tropical forest > Bulk soil | place: Panama | collected 2016-02-17 | reverse complement strand
GAAGTTTCAGAACCTGTTTTCAGAGCACAACGTTAGCAAAATGAACATCTTGCAGTCTCTTAGAAGCTATCAAAGAAGCCGACGTGGTGCAATGGATTTCGCCCTAATCTTGAGCGAGTTACAGCGGAACGAGGCTTATTTGCGGCGGATGGGGAAATGGGGGCGGTCAACGGATGTCTTGCCTCGGAGATCCTGGATAAAAAATTCCTCGGTTCCCGAGCACGGAATGTAGCGCCGCGACCGGCCCATAAGGGAGCCTCATGGCCGTTACTATGGTTCGTTGCTCCTGGTTTCGAGGGGTGCCTATAATCACTCAACCACTGGCAGCAAAGGACCTTTCAGATGTCCCAAGCCACAGGAGTCGAGACTGCCCGTCAGGCCCAAGAGCTGCATATCTTTCATGATGTGGCCAAGGCCCTGACCTCATCCCTCGACCTCGATTCCATCCTGCAGACGATTATGGAAAAGATGGCGGAGTACTTCCGCCCCGAGACTTGGTCTCTGCTGATGGTTGACGAGCAAAAGATGGAGCTGTACTTCGCGATTGCGGTGGGGACGGCGTCGGAGGCGCTCAAAAGTGTCCGCCTGAAGGTGGGCGAGGGGATCGCCGGGCACGTTGCCAAATACGGCGAGAAGCTGATTGTGCCGGATGTGCGCTCCGACAAGCGTTTTGCCAAGCGCATCGACCATGTCACGCAGTGGGAGACGCAATCGATCATCTGCATTCCGCTGAGGTCGAAGCTGCGCGTGCTGGGAGTGATTCAACTGGTCAACGTCGACATGAAGAATTTCACCGAGCAGGAGTCATTCTTCCTGCAGTCGCTTTGCGACTATGCCGCCATCGCGATTGAGAACGCGCGCGCGGTGGAGAAGATTCAAGAGCTGACCATTACCGACGATTGCACCGGACTTTACAACGCGCGGCATCTTTACAAGACGCTGGAGACGGAAGTTTACCGCTCGGCGCGGTTTGGATATGAGTTCTCGGTCTTATTCATTGACCTCGATCACTTTAAGCAGGTCAACGACACCCACGGACACTTGATCGGCAGTAAGCTGCTGGCCGAGATTGGCTATCTGGTCAAAGCGCAGCTGCGGCTCATTGATTTCGCCTTTCGCTACGGTGGGGATGAATTTGTGGTGTTGCTGCCGCAGACCGGGAAAGACTCTGCCTTAGTGGTGGCGCGACGGTTGCGCGACAGTTTGCGCAGCAGTTGCTTTTGCAAAGAAGAAGGACTGAACCTCAACGTGCGCGCCTCCATCGGTCTGGCGACTTACCCGCACGACGCCAAAACTCCCCATGACGTCATTCGCCGGGCTGACGAGATGATGTACATGGTCAAGAACAGCACCCGGGACAACATCGGGATTGCCCAGCGGGGAGTGGAGAAGTAGCGCCGGGTGGACATGGCTTGTCCGCTTCCGGATCTACGTTCGAATCGGTGTGGCCGGATTTCTGTTCATCCACGCCGTTGGCCTGAAACGAAAGGCAAGACTCTCGCCGACATCAAACCGCGGCGGGATGGACAGATTCGTTCTGGTCCGCTATCACGCGGCGGGCGCCAGCGTACTTTTATAGTCCTCGACAAATTTCCTGATCCCCTTATCGGTGAGCTCGTGCTTCAGGTCAAAACTGTCCCAGGGAGCATTCAGATCCAGGTCTTGGTATGGAATCTGCCGAAGCGGCTTGCCGCTTTTATCGACGCCGGCATACACAAAATTCTCTCCCGGAAGCGGCTTTTTCTGGCCTGCCCACTGTTCCAGGAGTTTGGCGGGCACGGTCGCCAGTTCAGCTTCGAGCTTGAAGGAATAGAGTAGGTGCTCCAGGCTGCGCAAGCTGGCCACCAGCACGTCGACGTGCCCGTCCCCGCGCGCGTACATTCGTTTGATGTTTTCCACCAGCTGCATCCCGTTGTCGCCGCGATCGTCCAGCCGTCCCACAAACGGCGAAACGTATACCGGTTCCTTGCTGGCTTTTGTCGCGGCGTATACGGCGGCGGCTTGCGATTGCGAGAAGCAGAGGGTCATGTTTACGCGGATACCTTGTTCGACCGACATCTTGGCCGCTCGGAGTCCTTCGCGAATGCAGGGGTACTTGATGTAGGCGTTTGGAATCCAGGAGAACATCTCCTTCCCCTGCTCCAGCATTTCCTCGGCACGGGTATCAAAATCGGCAAAGACTTCGATCGAAACCCCCGCCGAATCGGCCAGCGGAGAGATCCTCTCGACAATCTCTCGGTATTCCCTTTTCTGCTCTTCCGGGGACAGCTTGTGGCCGGAAAGGATGCGCCGCTGAACCTCCGGATTCTTGGACACGTAAGTTGGGTTCGTGGTTTGCCCATCGAGAAAGCCAAGAAGGTTTCTTATCCTGAGCGTCTCGTCAGGGTCCCCGCCGTCTAAGAGAATCTTGGTCGAAAGCTTATTGGTTCGCATTGCTGAACTCCTTGTCGAACTTCTTCTTGCCATTCGTCCCCTGTGGGCCCGAGCGCAGTACACGACTCGCGCCGCAGCATTCCGACCCCTTCGCGAGTGTCCGAGCCTTCCCCGCTCAATTAGCGATGCTGTTTTTTGCCCAGAGGATGGGCGGGAATCGAAAACTCTCATTCTGGTTTTTTGGGCCCAACCGCAGAGCGACGTTCGTCCACTTGGCGCAAGCCTGTCAGATCTGCTCACGTTCGGTGGTTGGGTTCCTTGGTTGCGTATTCGTTTTCCCGGGGAGCATGAAAAATGTCTCGAGCCGCTGCTCGAGTTCTGCTCTTCACAATGCGCCCGCCTGCGTCCCCCCACCATTGCGTCGGGATGTCCGGAACGCAGCCCGCATGGGAACGCTTGCCGCGATAGACGTTCCATTAATTTTTTGTTGCATCCTGCAACTTGCAATTTCAGAGAGTGTTTGACCTACCGAAGCCAGCCAGCTTCCGGATTGGGATCCCGATCAAGACCTGGGCCGATGCGACGCGCTCGCGCGCGTTGCCATCGCTCGCCACTTCAATCGCCAGCGCAATTCCGTTCTTGTACGCGAATTGTGTGGGCACATTCGGGCATCGGGCCTTTGCCGCCCTTCCCAAAAAAGGAGACCAATGAGGACTCGCATTCTGCAGACTGTCGTCGTGTGCCTTGCCCTGAGCGTAGCCAGTTTCGCCGCCGACGCCTCGCTCTACATCGTGCACGGCATTCCCGGCCGCAACTTGGCTGACAACCTCAATCCTGGCCTGCCGGTCGACATCCTAATCAACAACGTCGCCTGTGTCGCCCACGGGCTTTCGTTTGGCAACATTGCGGGGCCGTACACTTTGCCCGCAGGCCAATACTCTGTGCAGATCAGCCCCGCAAACACGCTCGCGCCATGTACCAACGCATCGTTGATTGATGCAAGCGTGACCTTGAATTCGGGAGCTGAGGTATCGGGCGTCATGACTTTGGGAGACTCGGGACCGGTGCTGTTGAACTTCGCCGATAATTTTGCGGCGGTCGCACCTGGGACCACCCGATTCGCCTTTGCCAACTCCGCCGATGCGTCAACCTTGAACGCCACTCTAACGCCCGTCGGGGTTAAAAATCCCCGAACCTTCACCGTCACCGCTCAACCCGGAGCAAGAGCGTCGGTAGCTGTTCCAGCGGGACTCTACGATTTGGCAGTGACAGCCCAGGGGAGCACGACCGTACTTGCCTCCCAGCAGGTGGTTCTCGCCGCCCAATCCGTGGAATTAACCTACGCCGTGGGCTCGGCGAGTAACAACTCGGTAAGTCTCGACCTTCGCGCAGTCAAGGACGTGTTCTGATTTTACCTGCCTGGTCCTGACCCATTACTTGCCGTCTTCCGCGTTCCGGGAATCCCCTGGAATCGGAAGACGGCGTTTGCACCAGGTTGTCGAGGTGCTGGCGGAGAGCGGTGTACCCACAGAGGCCGGGTTTTCAGGTCGGGGTTCGCGGGGCGCACATCTCCCGGTCAGACATCGCCAGAATCCAATCTCATACTGTGAAGTTGGGTAGAGGAGCGCAAGAGCTTTCGTTGACTTGCCCATTTCACGGGAAGTAAGATTCGCGCCAGTGATCGGACAAACCATCTCGCACTATCGCATCGTTGAGGAACTCGGCGCCGGTGCGATGGGTGTGGTCTTCAAGGCCGAGGACCTGAAGCTCGGTCGCTTCGTTGCGCTCAAGTTCCTGCCCGACAACCTAGCCAAAGGCCCGCAGGCGGTCAGTCGTTTTCAGCGCGAAGCCAAGGCCGCCTCCGCATTGAATCATCCGAATATCTGCACCATCTACGAAATTGAAGAGGCCGGCGGGCGGACCTTTATCGCCATGGAACTGCTGGAGGGGCAGACGCTGCGGCAGCTGATCGGCGGCAAGCCTCTGGAAGTCGAAACCCTGCTCGATCTCGGCATCGAGATCGCCGATGCTCTGGACGCTTCTCACTCCATGGGGATTGTTCACCGCGACATTAAGCCTGCCAATATTTTTGTCACCCGGCGCGGCCACGCCAAGATTGTGGATTTCGGCATTGCGAAGTTCTTTCTCAAACCGGAGAACCTCACCACCAGCGGTCCGAACATCGAGTCCGAAGAACAACTTACCCACCTGGGGACCACTGTCGGAACCACGGCCTACATGTCTCCCGAGCAGATCCGGGCCAAGGACTTGGACGGGCGCACGGATCTTTTCTCTTTCGGGGTTGTGCTCTACCAGATGGCCACCGGGAAATTGCCGTTCCAGGGAGCCACTTCCGGTGTTATCACGGACGCCATTCTCAACCACCAGCCTGTCGCTCCCATGCAACTGAATCCCGATCTTCCTCTGGCGGTTCAGGAGGTGATCCGGAGAGCCTTGGAGAAAGACAGAAACCTGCGCTATCAGCACGCGGCCGACATGCGGGCCGAGTTGCAACGGCTGAAGCGAGATACCGACTCGGCGAGGCGGGTCGTGGAAGAAACAGGATCGGCAAGTATCGAAACCACCGGTCGTTCGTCCACGGCCGGCAGGAGGGCCCATGATTCCTCCACGCAAGCGGCCGCCGCGCGCCGCCAGCGCGTCTCAAAGATCATCGACTCGCTTGCCGTTTTGCCTTTCAGGAATTCGAGTGGCGATCCTGAGCATGAATACCTCAGCGACGGCATTACCGGGAGCCTCATCAATCATCTGGCCACGCTGCCGAAATTGCGGGTGATGGCGCAGAGTACGGTTTCCCGCTACAAGGCGCAAGAAATTGATCCTCAGGTGGTTGGTCGCGAGCTCAACGTGCGCAGCGTGCTGACCGGAAGAATCATGCAAAGCGGCGGTTCTTTGCGCATTGGAACCGAATTGGTCGATGTGGCCACGGGCTCGCAACTCTGGGGGGCGCAATACGATCGCAGGCCGGGCGACATCTTTGCCGTCCAGGATGAAATTTCCAACGAGATATCCGAGAAGTTGCGACTAAAGTTGACCCGGGCGGAAAAGAAGCAATTGACAAAACGCCACACCGAAAATGCGGAAGCATATCGAATTTACCTGAAGGGGCGTCACCACTGGAACCAATGGACCGAGCAGGGTTTCTACAAGGCCATCGAGTATTTTCAGCAGGCGGTAAACACAGACGCCGGTTACGCCTTGGCCTATGCGGGTTTGGCCGATTGCTACGTATTGCTGGGATGGAACTGCTACCTGCCACCCAAGCAGGCATTCCCAAGGGCTAAAGCGGCGGCGAACGCCGCTCTCGAACTCGATCCCGATCTCGCCGAAGCGCACACGTCTTTGGCGGCCGCCTTGTGGCTTCATGATTGGCAATGGGATAAGGCTCAGACCGAATTTGAGCACAGCGTGGCGCTCGGTCCCAACTACGCCACCGCGAATCACTGGTACGCGGAGTACGCGATGACCATGGGGCGGCACACCGAAGCCATCGGCAGGTTCAGGAAAAGTCAAGACCTCGATCCCCTATCGCTCATTATTAACGTCGCAGTGGGATGGGCCCTTTACCATTCCCGCCGTTACGACGATGCCACCGAACAACTCCTGGGAACGGTTGATTTGGATCCTAATTATCCCGTCACCCACTGGATCCTCGGCGTGGTACTGAGAAAGACGGGTCGCTATGAACAGGCGATCGCGGAAGCCGAGAAGGGAGTAAGGCTTTCGGGCGGCAGTCCTCTGATGCGCGCAGCGCTTGCGCATACCCTCGGCACCGCCGGCCGACGAGAGAAAGCATTCGAAATACTCAATGATCTAACCGAACTGGCAAAGCGAAAGTATGTCGCTCCGTACTTTTTCGCCGGAATTCACGTCGGCCTGGACGAGAACGAGCGCGCCATTCAATATCTCGAAAAATCCTATGAAGAACGTTCTCACTGGCTGATGTACCTTCATCTCGATCCGAGCCTGGATGGCTTGCGGGAACATCCAGGTTTCCAAGACATATTGCGGCGGGTTGGGCTGCCCGCGCGCTGAGAACGTCGCCCATGGCAAAACTCAGCTCGAAATCACTGGTTTCGGAGAACGATCGTAAACCGATCCCGCTATTGCGTACGATCAAGGAACTCTTCGTTCCAGGCGATTCGAATCGCTTCCAGTTTGTTCTTGTCGAAAGTGTTCTCATCGTCCTTGAATTCGGGCAGATTCCTTACCCGCCGGTGCAATTCCTCTAAATCGGTCGTAAGCGGATAGAGTTCAGGATGTTTTCTTGAGAGAAGCACCGCGATCTTCGTGGCGTCGTCCCAAGTCAGTTTGTCGGCCATGAGGGCTCCTTACAATGCTGGAGAATTATCCTACAGTTTTGCCAAGCCACGGAAAATCTGGGCAATTGAGTCCTCCCCGCCCCAGGTTCCCGTGACGGTTGGCGGTATCAGGCGAAGGTGGAAAACGAGGGGCCTCGTGTCGCGACAGAAACTAACCTTTAGAAAATGCCGACGCCTCAAACACCCAGAACGACAGCTCACATCGGCAACTTCCTGTACGTCGAATCGGCAACTGGCGGGTCGCAGATTTTTTTAGGAATTTCCCCGACAGACACATCACAAGCTCTGTCTCAAAAGTATTACGCGGCGAGCCATGCGCACAAATAGCAACACGGGGAAAGCGCAAATGCGCTTGGTTTTGAACTCGTGGAAGGAAATCGCTACCTTTTTTGATCGTGGGGTTCGCACCGCGCAGCGCTGGGAACACGAATTGCATCTTCCCGTGCATCGTATCGGGAAAGGTACACGCGCTCCGGTTTACGCCGTCATCTCGGAATTGAAATTCTGGAGGGCAACTTCGGCCATCGGTTCCCCCCGAACCCAGGCCTCTGTAGACTCTTATAGTCCGGGTAACCGCACGCGTACCACGCAGCTCAGAGCGCGACATCCCTCAAAGCCTTTCCCGCCCCCTGCAAGGCCCCGCTGTGTGACCAGTCGACCAACGTTCTCAGAGGGTATTTTGGCTTCGATCAGCTTAGGACGCTACTCACTCCTCCGAATTGACTGTCCGCCTCGACCCGCCCATAATTAATAATAATAGATCTAGATAATCTAGCTAAGGAGGCGTCTTTGTGACTGAGTGGAGACTGGCAGAAGCAAAGAATCGATTCAGTGAACTGGTCACTCGGGCTCTTCGAGAGGGGCCTCAACGGGTGCGACGCCATGATGCTGCAGTGGTCATTTTGGCGGAACACGACTACGAAAAACTCACCGGGAAAAAGCCCGACTTTAAACGGTTCCTTCTGGCCAAGGGCCCTAGTTTCGAAGGACTCGATTTGACCCGCGATCAGAGTTCTCCACGGCAGGTCAAATTTTGAGAGTCCTACTGGATACTTGCGTACTTTCGGAGTTGCGTCATCCGAAGGGCAATCCTCGCGTACGCAGCGCCGTCGACTTGGTCGATGCCCAAAGTCTTTTTCTCAGTGTTATATCGGTCGGGGAAATCGTGAAAGGTATCAGGCTTCTCAGAGACGGGAAAAAGAAGCAAGATCTCAGACGCTGGCTGCAGGCGCTTGAGAAGCATTATGCTGATCGCATACTGCTCGTTGATTTAGAGATTAGCCACATTTGGGGAGAACTTACTGCCGAAGCACAAGCAAGGGGCAATGTCGTGCCTGCAAGCGACGGCCTCATTGCCGCCACCGCACGTCATCATGGGCTCCGCGTGATGACCAGGAACACCGAACATTTCGAGGCGGCGGGTGCTTTGGTGATCGATCCCTGGACCAGATAAACAATGAGAGGCGGGGGCTGGCAGCCGTACCAGGAATCGAACCGCGGCTTGAAGATGGAGAATCTGCCAAGTTGAGCTAGCGCATTCAATCACTTACGGGCTATGCCCTGCGTTGTGCGGGCAATCGTGTCGCCCATTCTGACCTGAGTACCTATCTCGCTGAGCTTGCGGTTCTCGGGGGTATCCCAAGATCTGTCGCAAGCCCGTTTTCGCTATGCCCGCATTTAAAAAACCGCTTCGCAGGCATTCTATTGCGAGCTGGGTCCTCTTCCGCTACAGTGTTCTGGCCTGCATAGCGACTCGTGGGAGTGCCTATGGCCGCGGGTTCCATCACAGTGCTGGTGCACGAATACGCGAATGGCGACAAAGCGGCATTGGACCGATTGCTCCCCTTGGTGTACTCCGAATTGCGGCGCATTGCCAATCGTTACCTGCGCGATGAACGTCTAGGTCATACGCTACAGCCAACCGCCCTCGTTCACGAATTGTATGCCCGGCTCGCCGATCAAGCCCCGCCGGACCTGCGCGACCGCGTTCATTTCTTAAGCGTCGCGGCTCACGTGATGCGCCAAATCCTGATTGACCATGCTCGGACCAAATATGCGCAGAAGCGCGGCGGACGCCAGGAACCCTTGTCGCTCGATGAGGCGCGGCACGCTTGCGTCGAGAAGCCAGCCGTTATGATCCGAATCGATGACGCGCTGAACCAGTTGGCCCGCCAGGATCCGCAGAAGACAAAACTCATTGAGATGCGTTTCTTCGCGGGATTGACCGCGGAAGAGTCGGCTACCGTGCTGGACTTGCCGGTGAACACGGTGCGCCGGGAATTGCGAGTCGCCCAAGCCTGGCTGCAGCGCGAGTTGGACCAATCTCTCAAGGGGAGCGCAGAGGCAAAGGGCGTAGCCGACGGTTTTTAGTCATTTCTGAGAACTATGGATCCAAAGTTTGAGCGCATTCAAGACCTCTTTCTGCAAGTGCTGGAACTGGGCCCTCAGCACCGGGCTCCGTTTCTGGAGAGTGCCTGTGCGGGTGATGCCGAATTGCGCCGCGAAGTGGAGTCGCTACTCGCCTACGACGGCGCCAGCGAGAAACCAATCGCGGAAGCTCTCGAGGATGTCGCGCAATCGTTGTTCGACTCGGATGAGGTAATCGGGACCCGGCTGGGGGTATGGCGGGTTCAGCACGAAATAGGTCGTGGCGGGATGGGGACCGTATACCTGTCGTGTCGCGATGATGATCAGTTCCACAAGCGTGTAGCTATCAAAGTGGTCAAGCGCGGGATGGATACGACCGAGCTGCTGAATCGCTTCCGGCGCGAACGCCAGATCTTAACCAACCTCGATCATCCTTATATCGCGAGGCTGATTGATGGTGGCAACACACCCCGAGGCCAGCCGTTCTTGGTCATGGAGTATGTCGAAGGTAAGCCCATCGACGCCTATTGCCGCGAAGCAGGACTGGATGTCGAGGCGCGCTGTCGTCTCTTCTTAAAGGTTTGCGAGGCAGTCTCGTGTGCGCATCGGAATCTGGTGATTCACCGCGATTTGAAACCAGGAAACATTCTGGTTGCCAACGACGGATCTCCCAAGCTGCTCGATTTCGGCGTGGCCAAGCTGCTGGATGCAGAACTCGACTTGGAGAATCCAGCGACTGTGGCCGCCGGCAGGCTGCTGACTCCCGAATACGCGAGCCCGGAACAAGTTCGTGGTGAACTCGTGGGCACGGGCTCAGATGTCTATGCGCTGGGCGCCATTCTGTATGAACTGCTGACCGAAGTGAAAGCGCAGCCGGTGGACTCCCATTCGCCGGCGGAACTGGAAAGAGCGATCTGCCAGACCGAAGTTGCCGCCCCAAGCACGCGGGTCGACCCAGCCAATGCGCGGCTACGCCGGCGCCTGTCCGGCGATCTCGACAATGTAGTGCTAATGGCGATGAGCAAGGAACCCGGGCGGCGCTACCACTCGGTCGACCTTTTCGCCGAGGACCTCACGCGCCACCTGGAGGGGCGTACGGTCATGGCTCGCCGATCCTCGGTGGGTTATCGCCTGGCAAGCTTCGCCCGCCGACATCGGTACGGACTTACGGCAGCGGGCCTGGTAGTGATCAGCATGGTGGGCGGAACCTGGGCGGCCCTTGTGGAAGCCCACCGTGCCCGCATCGAGCAGAAGCGCGCCGAGGCGCGGCTGTCGCAAATGGTCGAGTTGGCCAACCGCGCACTGTTTGACGTTCATAGCAGTATCGAGCGGCTCCCTGGCGCCATGGACGCACGCCGGCAATTGGTCAAGACCACGGTGGATTATCTCAAGAAGCTTTCGACGGACGCCGGCAGTGATGAGGGCTTGCGAAAAGCGCTGGGCGTGGCCTACTTCCGGCTCGGGGACTTACAAGGATATCCCTTCACTCCCAATCTCGGCGATACCTCGGGCGCGATTGAGAGCCTCCGGAGTAGCGCCGCACTGCTCGATCCTCTACGCCGGGCTCATCCTGACAACGCAGAAGCGCAACGACTTTGGCTCGAAACCGAAGATCATCTTGCTACCCTGCTCACTCGGACGGGCGCCGCCAGCGGTGCTGCTAAATTGCTTCATGAGGCGTTGCCGGCCGCGCAAGCGTTAGCCAAGGTGCCCGGTGCGAGTCTCGATGCCGAACGTATTCAGGCTGAATTCTACGATCATCTCGCAGAAACGATCGAGGATCCCTCCCAGGCACTGCCCTACGCCCGCCAGTCGCTCGCCATCTTTAGCGACTTGGCCGCACGCTCTCCCGATCGTCCCGACCTCTTGAGTGACCAGTCCGACGTATATGGCCTGGTGGGGCGCATTCTCCACCAACAGGGCGACTTACACGGCACCCGGGAACAGTATCTGCGATGTGTTGCCATTCGGGAGCAACTGGTGAAGGCTCATCCCGATGACGTGGTCTACAAACGCAACCTCATGATCGGTTACGGGCACATTGGCGACACACTCGGCAGTCCGATTACCAGCAACCTCGGAGACAGCACCGGCGCGCTCGCTTATTACCGCAGGGCGGTTGCCATCGGGACGGAGATTTACAACTCGGATCCGCACGACAGCACCGCCAAATTTGATCTTGCGGTGGGGCGGGGGCGTGTAGGCATGGTAGAGGTGCCCATGGCGAGTCTTGCCGAGTCGCTGGCGTCGCTGCGAACGTCCGCGAGCATGCTGCAGGGTCTGCTGCTCGAGGACCCCAAAGCTTTGCCGCCCAAAAGAATGCTTGCGCTCACTCTGGAATATGAAGGACGTCGTCTCGAGGCCCTCGGCCGCTACCGAGAAGCGATTACAAAGTACCGGCAGTCTGTGGGGATGTCGGATACCATGCTCGCAGCCGACCGCTCCGATCGAGTAGCGCTGTCGCAAGCGGTGGCCTCGAACCGGGGCATGGCCACGGCCATGGCTATGACGGGAGATCGGGCTGGCGCTCTGCGGCAGGCCCGGGCCACTATCGCGCGCGCGGAAGCCGGAGTGAACGCTGGGCCAGATCAGCACGCTCGCCAGCGTTACGTCATCGAAAGCACCATCGAGCTTGGCTCCATCTACGAAATTCTGGCAAGGCGCTCGCCCAGTTTAGGCAGCCGGAAGGATTGGGAAGCTGCGCGCTCTACCCTCCAGCACAGCCTCGCGATGATGGACTCCTTCACGCGAGGCAAGCCCGCAGCCATCGACGTGAGTGATCAGCAAAATGCCAAAAAAATGCTGGCCGAGGCCGAGACGCATTTGTCGCCCTCGCAACCCAGCGCTCCGTGATCAGCCCGCCTTCGAATCTTCCCGCGAACGCCCGGGTCGGTTACCTTCGGCTATGGTAGAGAACCTCGAAGGTTTCGGGACTCCCGAACCCCCAAAAGCAGGACGCGGCCAGATCTAGCTCGGCCACCATCCCGCCTTCCGTTTTTCAGCTGGGGTAATCGAAATCGCGCTGTCATTTGGCCGCGGTCTGGCTCCTCGAGCGCTTGGAAACTACCGTCGCCATCGGAATCACAACTGGGCCGGGATTCGCTTTGGCAGCGGATGACTTATTCATGCTCCTCATCATCTTGGCCGGATCAGGATCGTTGCTACGGTCCTCCAGGCGGATGTTCTCGAAGTTCTTGCGCAGAGCCACGATACGGTAGTCGAAACGCACATTGGAGAGGCCGCCGCCTAATTCGTGCACTTCGAATGACGACCCTGTCTTCTGGCTGACGTAAAGCCCCTTGCAATCACCGTTCGGAGTCACGAAAACGTGATACTCCAGCCCGGTGTTCACCGTTTGGGCGAAATCTGCTTCTAATGTGACCACAGCGACGCCACCAGACAACTGAGCCGACCCGAAGTCCTCGAACCAGTTTTTGGGAGACTCGATAGCAGCGAGAGCAACCTTGCGCCGCCCGCCATCGATGGGAACGACGGCATGCTTGGCGCCGGAACAGTTAAGGTCTCCGGCCGCGTCGATGTAGCAGTACCCGCCGGTTGCGACGTTGTAGCTGGCAAACATCTCGCCCGAAGCATTGCTGTTAACGGCGTAAGTGGTAGGGTAAGTACCGTTATTCAAGAAGAAACCGGCGTAACCCTCATCAGTAGTTCCGAGGACGGCCGAATAGCCGGTCGCACCAGAGTCACCCCAAACGCCCGCGCAGCAGGCATTCGTGCCGGTGAGGCTCTGAGAAACATCGTAACCGTAAACTCCGATGCCGCTATTGCTTTGCGAAATTCCAACCACGCCCATTGCATTTCCGGTAGGCGCGATAGCGCGCCCAAAGACCCCGTTCCCGTTCTGGCTAGCCGCTTCTCCGGCGACCCCAGAGGTGAAACCGCCTGCCGTGGAGGTGCTATTGCCAAAAACCCCGACCCCAACCGAAGCCTCGCTTTGGCCAATGATGCCAGCGCCGCCGCCGCTGGTCGAGGTATTGTCGGCGTATACCAACATGCTGGACGATGAGGTCTGAGAGCTCAGGGAATTGGTGGCGACGCTGCCGGCGTTCACCGCCGACGCGGCAAAGCTTCCAGTGCTGTCGCGTTTAACAATGGCGTTAGCCGTATTAGCACTGGTTGGCACAACGTTCCAAGCCAAGCCAAGCGTGCCCGAACTGGTCACCGGCGAGCCGCTCACCAGGAAATCTGAGGAGGGCGCGGACAATCCCACGCTGGTTACGGTACCCGGCCCCGCGGGGCCTTGGGGCCCGTTGAAGCTGTAGATCAGTTGCGGTTCATGACTGGTGTTCGTCGCTTCCTTGCTGTCGAAGGTTACCGAAATCGAAGAGGAAGAACTTGGAACCAGCGCAATGCCGTAATTCTGGGATGGTGTTGTCAGCCAGTTCACGAGAGCGGAGGTCACGTCGATCTCGAGAAAGCCGTTCTTTGCGCTGGCGGGGACCGAAACCGCGGAATTAACCAGCGTGCCGAGCGGCGGGGCGCTCGAATACGTCACCGTATTCTCGTTCCACGTACCGTTGATGAGATAAACATCCAAATTGCCAGCGGTGGTCAAACCAGAGACGAAAAGGCGCAGCGTGGCCTTGTTCAGTTGACTGGCCGCGACATTGGTTGGAATGGACGCCAAATTGAACTGGATGAAAGCGTTACCTCCGCCCGAGGCTTGCACCACCAGGGACGCATTTCCGCCATAGTTGGTGGTGGATTTATTGGCGGAGACGAAGGTGTCCCCGCTCGGCGGCGCCTGCGCATACAGCAAGCCAGACAAGGTAAGAGCAAGGTAAACAAGCAGCGGTTTCGCCAGTGACGCTTTCACAATTGTTCCTCCCCGCCCAAGTTCGTTTTTGAACTGGGCGAACCTTTCACGTTGAGTTTTCCGGATTGGGTTTGACATCCCTTCTATTCCGGTAGGCGAAAAGCGGCGGAGGATTTTGCGGAAATGCAACAAGAATTATGCGCGGAGACGCCAATCGCGGGTTGCGCAGTCTGCGAATACATTCATTGCCCGGATCCAGACGTTCCTGACAAGGGCTGGAGTTTCACTGGCTGGGAAGAGATCAAACGCAGTCGTGCTGTGCGGGGGGAGTCGCTAAGTGCAGTTGAGGGTACAGAATTCGTCGCGTTAAAAATGAGGTTAAATGACGATTTGCGCAAGGTAGCGCGGTTTGCGGCCTGCCTGGACGGAAGCGCACCTTCGCAGCAGATCTATCGGGAATCGTTGCTGGCTCTGGCCCTATCGGATATGTCGGGCAAGTGATTCTGGACGGTAAAGGTAACGTGTCCGGCACCATGACGGTGAATTTGAACGGGTCGGTCGGGACCGCTGCAATCACCGGAAGCTACACGGAAGATGCCAATTGCCTCGGAACCGCAACCATTGTCTCCTCGGCCTTCGGCACGCTCAATGTCAATTTTGTCGTGGTGAACTCCGGCAATCAACTGCTGCTGATCGAAACCGACGCCAACACCTATGTTTCTGGAACCATGCCGCTGGGGCTGCAGCCGTAAACGTAACCCTTAAGCCGTGTCCTTGCTGGGGTAATAATTAGGTTGGGTTCTACATTGCTTACAGGAAGCCTTCGCGGAATTGGTGACGAGTAATTCGCACCTGTAGACATGCTGGTCGTCGCTCTTGGGCGATGAACAAATTATCTCGTTCAATTACTAAATACGTTCACGTTTCGTGAACCCACTGAAATACTGAACAACAATTCCGGGGTTCCCAAGGGGTAACGTGCAGAAAGAAGATGAGAGAAGGGAACTGGTAGCGCTACCGGGAATCGAACCCGGGTTTGAAGATTGAGAATCTTCCGTCCTAACCCCTAGACGATAGCGCCATCCTCTTCAGTATACGTGATTTCAGTTGACCGCTTGCTATGCCCCGCACCATGCAATCTTTCTTGGCGTAATCTCAACCCCATACCCAGCTGCTGACCCACGCCGCGTCCCTGCAACCGGTAAAGCTGGGACTGTGACGGATACCGTTTTTAACTTGGGAAGAAATAGGACAAGGCACGATCGCTAAGCGGTTGCCCAACTTACGATCGCAGTTTCCACTGCTCGCATAGCTCCGCTCAGCGTTGAGTCCTGCCCCGACATGAGCACGTCGGGGGAATCGTCTTTCTGGACTACGTAATGAAAGAGCGTCGCGGGTTCCGTGACGTCGAAAATTACATCGCCAAAGAATCGGCTTTTGCGTATGCGAACGGCCCGGTTGTTGTTGCCGTGTTTGATGATCGCAAGCCGGTGCGACTTCATTATGGCGTTGACCTGCGCGGCAGGGAAGAGCCTCAAGTCGTACATGCAAATGCCAAGCGATGGTTTGCCGGGAAAGTATCGGTCGAGAGCGGCTTCGTATTCCGGCATCTGGGAACATGAGTCCATATCGTTGGCACACCAACTGAGATCGCCGGTTCCCCGGAACCCGGTAAAGCCCATTCGAACCGCCTCTTTCATCGCCTGATCCAGAAAATTGATCATCTCTTCTCGATGAAATCTCCCTCCCGTAGATAGGCCTGTTCGGGGGGCGCGACCAGCAAAGCCCCGCGGGAAACCTCACGGTCGGGGTTCATCCCGATGGAGCGTAAGGAATCAAAGAGAATCTCGGTCTCGGCGGGAGTGAGCACGCACAAGCAGCGCTCTCCTTTTAGCCGGCCGACCTGAACAAAAGGGGCGGCCACGCCCATCTGCTCTTGATGATCACGATAGAAAAGGCAGATGTGATCGCCGTGACGGAACGAGATAACCGGTATTGCAGTCGCCATTCGAGCTCCGCTCCGTTCGGGCGCAGGGTGTGGCGGAGTCCTAAACAGGATTCGTCACAATCTTGAGTTTCAGCAGCTTTGCTGATGCATCGAGCCGATAGGGTGGCACCGGTGGATCATCGGTTCTGAAAATAACCGCGTCCGGCTCCTCCCTGCCTGCGTAGTACAACTGAATATTGAACGACCCTCTTTTGTTGTTGATGAGCTTTGTAATGGGCAAGGAGCCGTCGGATGCAATGGTGACTTTGATAAATCCGCAGGTGCTGACCACGTTATCGCCAACATTGGGATTTTGGATTTCGCCCGCGGGCTTTGGATCGACCATGTCTTTAATCTTTAGATTCGGCAGATCAGCTCGATCAACAGAAGACGCGCCACAAACTCGGGATTTGAGGACCGGTTCAGTTTGGTGGTCTTGTTTCGCTCCTCAAAGAACACACGTACTAGGCTGCCGTCGATCTCGTATTCTCCGGCGTAGTCCTTGCCTCTGAAAGTTACCTTGAGTGGCGACCTGATGCTCATTCCTGGGGCTCAGGGACCTGGCTCGAATCATCGCCAACGCTGCCTCGTCCTGAATCGGATTTCCCGTCAGAATGGTTTAATCGGAGACGGTCCATGCTGCATCGATACTCCGAATCCAGCAACTCCGAAAGCGTCATGAAACGCCATGGCACGGTTATGCCACTGCTTGGTCAGTGGCAAGGAGGACGGGGCTGAATGCATTTGTGAATGGCTAGGGGAAGACCCCCCCGGCTCCGGGATGAAGCCGCCGAACTGAGGTTCCATGGGCAGAACTGCCCGGCCAAAATCTTGCCACCCGGATGCAAGTCCTACAGTAGCCGACCTTGGGCGCGGGCAAATGCACCTTCCAAGTAGACCGGCTCAAGACCGTCGGCCCAATATTCGAGCGCCGTGCGATTTGGCTGTGACGTTTCTCGTTCTGTGATCAGGATCGGATGGCTGGAATCGGTCGGGTGGAACTCAAGCCATCCGATCCATGTCCCGTCAAGCCGGTCTTCACCGCAGATGTGGAGGTCGTAAATTGCATTCCCGCTCGAAATTCGGTTCGGATGTTTGCGGATGAGCATACCTTGCCGGCGATCTTAGATGCGAGAGGAAGAATGTGGGGAGAATTTTCAGGAAACAGGGAAAACGTCAAAGGGCAGAAAACTAGAGAAGTACTTTCTCGCCGCTTTTCACCACTGGTGCCAAAGCGCTGAATTTCCCTAACCTGCACTAGCGTAAATCATTGAAAAAGCTGGGGCCGGAGTTCCGGTCGATGGCGAACCTGTCGGGGGACGCGCTAGACGATAGCGCCACCGTGGGGATCGATAGGGATTTCTGCAATTCCGTAGCGCAGGTCGTACGCTCTGGCGCTCTTGGGATAGCGGTGTTCAGCGGTTTTGTTGCGAGCATGATATTTTGGAAAACGGATGAGGATCGCGTCTGCTTGCATCGCGAAGGTGGTCATCGGCACTGCGGCAGCCTGTCTTGCGGTACCGGCTTCGGCGGAACCGCTTCAATCATTGCCAGCACCGGTTACCAACAATGCTGTCGCCGTGGTAAGAATCCGCGGAGAGGAACTCGTCTACTCGCTCCTCGGATTGGGACCGCAGAAGGACTGGCAGGCGGTTACCAACGCCGCCTATGCGCTCAATGTGAGATACAACAAGTGGACCACCGTCCGCTCCGTTCCGGGCTCAGGGCGATTGGGTGCGGTGGCGGTTGGCGTACGCGAGCAGATCCTGCTTATGGGCGGGTTTGTGCCGGATAACCACGGCATGCAGGCCATCGTTCCCGACCTTTCCATTTACGATCCGGGAGCGCTCAAGTGGTATCGCGGGCCGGACATTCCGACCCCGGTACGCGACGCCATTGCGGGAGTGTATCGGGATCGCTATGTGTACCTGGTAGGCGGTTTCTCGCAGAAGGGTCCCACCAACGAGGTCCAGATCTACGACGCGCAAGGACAACGATGGCTGCGAGCCACTTCGTTCCCCGGGCCGGCGGTTTTTGGGCATGCCGGAACCGTGGTGAACGATGCCATTATTTATGTCGACGGCGCGGAAGCCAGTGCCGGCGGGCGGACCCCCCGCTATCAGCCGTCGACGGAATGCTGGATTGGCCGGATTGATCGACGTCATCCCGAGAAAATTCAGTGGAAAAAGCTGCCGCCGCACCCAGGTTCCGCGCGGTACCGCATTGCAGCCGGCGGATCGGATCGTGATCAGAAGGCCTACTTCGCGGGCGGAACCGACGCAATCTATGACTACAGCGGTATCGGGCTGGACGGTAAACCGGGAGAGCCCTCGCCGGTCGTGTTCGCCTATAACCTTCGAACCAACGCCTGGGAGGTGATCCAGGAGAACAATTCCCACCCCACCATGGATCACCGCGGGCTGGCGGTGACGTCGGACGGATTGATCGTGGTGGGCGGGATGGGCGCGGGGCAGAAAGTGCTGGCCACCGCCGAAATGCTGCCCAAGCATAAATAGCCCGTCCGCTAGCGTCCCTGCTGGAATTCCCGATAGGCTTCGCTCTTGGAAATGCCACGTTCTTTCGCGACTTTCTTCAACGCCGCTTTCTGATCCAGTTTCTGGTCGCGCGTGAGTTCCTGGACGCGATCTGCGACGGACGTCGCAGTAAGCTGATTCTCCCCTCCGCACGGGCCGATGAGGAGGGTAATTTCTCCCCTGGCAATCTCGCGGTTATGGATCATCTGAAGAACGCTTCCCGCCTCTCCGCGCAAGAATTCTTCGTGGATCTTGGTCATCTCGCGGGCGATTACGATGGGGCGCTTGCTGCCCAGCACTTGGACGATCTCTTCGAGCGTTTCTTTCAGCCGATGTGGCGCCTCATAGAAGATTTCCGTGGATGTCGAGGTGCGGATGGCTTCGAGTTCCCGTCTTCGAGCGCCGCGCTTTGCCGGCAAAAAGCCGCGGAAGTAAAACGAATCGGAGGGCAGGCCACTGACTCCGAGAGCGGCCACGACAGCCGCAGGCCCGGGCACGGGAATAACCGGAATGCCACGTTCGATGGCTTCTTTTACGACTCGGAAACCGGGATCGGAAATGCTCGGAGTGCCGGCATCGGTGACGAGCGCAATGCGCGCGCCTTTGGTTAGCTGCTCGACTAATTCGGCGGCGCGCTCGGCTTCGTTGTGTTCGTGGTAACTGATGGTCGAGGTCTTGATTCCGTAGTGATTCAGCAGCTTTTGCGTATGGCGGGTGTCTTCGCAGGCGATAAGGCCGGCTTGCTTCAGAACGCGAAGCGCCCGCAGCGTGATGTCTTCGAGATTGCCGATCGGCGTGGCGACCAGGTAAAGCCCCGGCGCAAGTTCCCGTTCCTCCGTCACAACCGGGAGTGTAGCATCGAAAAACGTGAACCAGTTTCCCATTCTGATCGCCTGCCGCGCGACCGTGAGCATTGGGTCGTGGACAGTGCTATTGCGAGTGTCGAAGAAATTGTGGCCGGTATCGAACGCTTATTGAAGCTGCCCGAACAACCGGGATAGGCCCTGTGGCGCGGACATTCTTGTCCGACCGGTTCGCTCGCGCTTCCGCAGCGGAAAATATATGGCTGGACAGGAATATTCGGGCCGCACCGGCTTTGCTAGAATCGAAGCAGATGCTTTCGCGGGCGTGAGTGCCCGTGCCACACATTACATGCCCATTTAAGAATATCAGTGCAAAAAGTGCGGTCATCGGTTTGAGCGCATTCAGCGGTTCTCCGATCCTTTGGTAAAGACCTGTCCCGAGTGCCGCGGCAAGGTCGAGCAACTGCTTTCCGCGCCGGCCGTG
>Ga0126373_10000979_pt1 | contig 19671 bp, 16 predicted proteins | sample PanSoiMetPlot_11_FD_92545 | JGI IMG/M metagenome (GOLD analysis project Ga0126373, IMG submission 92545) | Tropical forest soil microbial communities from Panama - MetaG Plot_11 | ecosystem: Environmental > Terrestrial > Soil > Tropical forest > Bulk soil | place: Panama | collected 2016-02-17 | reverse complement strand
TCGCGATCTGCGCATCATTACCGCGCGTCCCACGCCGGACGATGAAAAGCGGATGCCGCACCGGCTCTACGGCCATGTCGACGCCGCGGAAAATTATTCGGTCGGCCGCTGGTTCGGCGAGGCCGCCGCAGCATTGGCGGATACGTTCGGCCAAGGCCGGCCGGCAATCGTGACCGGAGGCACCGGGCTTTATTTCTCGACGCTCACGCGCGGCATCGCCGCGGTGCCGCCGATCCCGGTGGAGATTCGCCGCGCAGTGCGCAACCGGCTGACCGCCGAGGGCGTCGCGGCGCTGCATGAGGAACTGCGCAAGTGCGATCCGGCGACCGCGGCGCGGCTTAAACCCGGCGACCGCGCCCGCATTACGCGCGCGCTGGAAGTCGTGCTGGCCACTGGACGTTCGTTGACGCAGTGGCAGGAGGACAACATGCCGGCGCGCCTCGATCTCGCCGCCGCGGCTAAGGTCTTTCTGATGCCGAATCGCGACGAGCTCGGGCTGCGGATCGATGCGCGGTTCGACGCCATGATGGCGGCCGGCGCCTTGGAGGAAGTGCGCGCGCTCGCCGCGCGCAATCTCGATACTAACCTGCCGGCCATGAAGGCGCATGGCGTGCCGTGGCTGATCCGCCATCTCAAAGGCGAGATCGCGATGGCCGAAGCGGTGACACAGGCGAAGCGCGACACCCGCCGCTATACCAAGCGGCAGGCCACTTGGTTCCGCAATCAGCTGCCGCAATTCGAGTGGGCCGAGCCGCAGCATGCCGCCACGGCGGTCGAGGCGCAGCTGCGGCGGTTGAGGCAGAGCCTAACTGATTAATTCGTCATTGCGAGTGGAGCGAAGCATTCCAGTCTGAAGCTCCGATCTGGATTGCTTCGCCGCTTTTCGCTCCGCCGCTTCGCGGCCACCTCAGGGTGACGGACCAGATCAATGCGTCATGTATTGCAGGCCGGCGGTATAGGCGGCGCCGCCGATCACGCAAGGTATCCCCAATTCAATCTGCCCGGTGGCTGCGGCGACAACGCAACCCATCGACAGCGCGCCCTGGCCGATCTGGCCCCAGCCCGACAATTCGCGTTTGGAGTTCGGCCCCTTGGTCTTGAGCTCCTCGATCGCGGCGAGCGACTCCTGGCGCATGTGCACGGTGTCGACCGTCTCTGCAGTTTCGATGACGTCGTCGAGCACCACTTTGACTTCCTTGGGCTGACTCTTGTCGGCCCATTTCAACATCGCCAGCAAATCGGAATCGCGCACCGCATTGCTGGCCAGCGTGAACTTGGCGGCGCTGCCGGTGGTGAGGCTGTCGACATTGTCCTTTTCATTGGCGAGCGGCAGAAGCTTGATCACGCGCTGGATCGGCACGTAGCTGCCGGTGGCGAGATAATAGCCCCATAGCACGTCGATCAGCTCAGGCGTCGGCTCGAGCACCACGGGTTTCTTCTGCTCTTTGCCGATGTGCAGCGTCGACTTGATCTTGTCGAGCATGCCAGGTTTGTCGGTGCGGTAGTCGATCTGCTCGAGCCGCGGCAGCTTACCGTCGAGATATTTGTCGATCATGGCGCGGCGCGTCGCCATCCGGTCGACGAAAGTCGCGAGCAATTCGCGCCAGTTCGGCAGGCCGGAATAGGCGATGGCGCGCACCAGCACCCAGTGATCGGCCGGATCGATCGGCAGCATTTTGGCGACCAGATCGTCCGCGCGCGACGCATTGGTGCCGAGTACGCCGGCGATGAACCCGACATAGGGACCGGAGCTTTCCGCCGCCTTGAACGCTTGCATGGCGGACAGCGCGCGCACCACGCTCGGCAAGCGGTCCGGATCGGGCCGGTGGCGATAGCCGTTGATCCATTTGAGAATGGCGTCGTTAGACGCAAAGGCCGAGCCCGGCGGCGGCACCGCTTTGGCCGGCGAGAGGGGCGCAACCGATAAACCGACGCCTAAGACAACAACGGCCGCACGGCGCAGAAGCGCGCCAATCCGATATGCTACGAACATGTCCCCCATCCGTGTCTCCTCTATTGAGAAAACCGGCGGCGCGTGACCGGGAAAACTCAAGCACGCTCACGCCCCCGACTGCGGTAATGCAGCAACAGCGCAGGGAAAATTAAAGGCCGCGATCGCGCGAAATCGGGGCCACGCTGTGACAGTTAAGATTGGTTAACGATTTCATTTTGCCGCGCCATTACGATTTCAAACGACAGTTTGAACGCGGCGGCGAGCGTGCAAGCCAGATTGTTGCCGCAATTTGCTTGACCCACCATGACACAATGCTTATAACCGCTCGCATTCGGACAAGAGCAAAAAGAGGCAGACGCGTGCGTCCGTTCGTTTCGCTGATCCTCGTATCGAAGCGCACCGCCGGGGGTGGCTAAGCCCACCCGCGAGACGTGGCGGTGCGCGACCAAGGGCCTTCAAGGCCCTTTTTTATTACCCGAATTGGTACCCGCTCAACCGCTGGGAATTTGCGGCGGGTCAATGGAGAGTGCGATGAGTGAAATGACCGGCGCGGAAATGGTGATCGCGGCGCTCGCCGATCAGGGCGTCGAGTACATTTTCGGTTATCCCGGCGGCGCGGTGCTGCCGATCTACGACGCGCTGTTTCAGCAAAACAAGGTGCAGCACGTTTTGGTACGCCACGAACAGGGCGCGGTGCACGCTGCCGAAGGCTATGCTCGCTCGACCGGCAAAGTCGGCGCGGTGCTGGTGACATCCGGGCCGGGGGCGACCAATGCGGTGACCGGGCTGACCGACGCCTTGTGCGACTCGGTTCCGATCGTCGCCATCACCGGACAGGTGCCGACCCACCTGATCGGCAACGACGCCTTTCAGGAATGCGACACCGTCGGCATCACGCGGCCCTGCACCAAATACAATTATCTCGTCAAATCGGTCGCCGATCTGCCGCACGTGCTGCACGAGGCGTTTCATATCGCCGCCAGCGGCCGTCCCGGTCCGGTCGTCGTCGACATTCCGAAAGACATCCAGTTCGCCAAAGAGGCTTATTTCAAGCCGACCGAATTTCATCACCGCGGCTATCGGCCGAAGCTCAAGGGCGACGCGGATAAGATTAAGCGCGCGGTCGAAATGATGGCGGCTGCCAAGCGGCCGGTGTTCTACACCGGCGGCGGCGTGATCAATTCCGGCCGCCGCGCCTGCGATCTGCTGCGCGAACTGGTCAAACTCACCGGCTTCCCGATCACCTCGACGCTGATGGGGCTCGGGGCTTTTCCCGCCGCCGATCCGCAATGGCTGGGAATGCTCGGCATGCACGGCACCTGGGAGGCGAATTGGTCGATGCACGATTGCGATCTGATGATCGCAGTCGGTTCCCGCTTCGACGACCGCATTACTGGCCGACTCGATGCCTTCTCGCCGGGATCGAAAAAGATCCATATCGACATCGATCCGTCGTCGATCAACAAGAACGTCAAGGTCGACCTGCCGATCGTCGGCGATTGCGCGCATGTGCTCGAGGACCTGTTGCGGTTGTGGCGCCACAGCGGCGCCAAGCCGGACAAGAAAACGCTCGAGGCCTGGTGGGCGCAGATCGGCAAATGGCGGGCCAAGAATTCGCTGGCCTACCACAACTCCAATGAAATCATAAAGCCGCAATATGCGATCCAGCGGCTCTACGAGCTGACCAAGGACCGCGACGCCTACATCACCACCGAAGTCGGCCAGCACCAGATGTGGGCGGCGCAGTTCTATCACTTCCAGGAGCCGACGCGGTGGATGACCTCGGGCGGGCTCGGCACCATGGGCTACGGCCTGCCGGCCTCGGTCGGCGTGCAACTTGCGCACCCGGACTCGCTCGTCATCGACATTGCCGGCGAAGCGTCGGTGCTGATGACCATGCAGGAAATGTCGACGGCGGTGCAGTACGATCTGCCGATCAAAATTTTCGTTATCAACAACCAGTATATGGGCATGGTGCGGCAGTGGCAGGAACTCCTGCACGGCGGCCGCTATTCGCACTCCTATACCGAAGCGCTGCCGGATTTCGTCAAACTTGCCGAGGCGTATCATGCCCACGGCATCCGCTGTGAGCATCCGGGCGAGCTCGACGACAAGATCCGGGAAATGATCGAGGTCAACAAGCCGGTCATCTTCGACTGCGTCGTCGATCCGGCCGAGAACTGCTTCCCGATGATTCCGTCGGGCCGCGCGCATAACGAAATGCTGCTCGGCGATGCCACGACCCGCGTCGAGGACGCCGTGACCGAAAAGGGCAAGATGCTGGTCTGATAGGACAGGACGGTAGGCACTCATCGCCACGCGCGACGGAGACATTCGTGAGCACGACGACGACCACCACCCACTACCCGGCGATGACCACGGCCGAACCGATCGAGACGCGGACCTTATGCGTGCTGGTCGACAACGAGCCCGGCGTGCTGGCGCGGGTGATCGGGCTATTCTCCGGCCGCGGTTATAACATCGACTCGCTGACAGTCTCAGAAACCGAGCATGAGAAGCATCTGTCGCGGATCACCATCGTCACCCGCGGCACGGCGATGGTGCTCGAACAGATCAAAAATCAACTCGACCGGCTGGTGCCGGTGCATCGCGTCGTCGATCTGAGCAGCGGCCGGCCGGCGATTGCCCGCGAACTGGCGATGGTCAAAGTGCGCGGCACCGGCGATCACCGCATGGAGGCGCTGCGGCTTGCCGATGCGTTTCGCGCCCGCGTCATCGATGCCACCACCGAACATTTCGTGTTTGAGATCACCGGCGCCTCTGAGAAGATCGAAAGTTTCATCAATCTGATGCTGCCGGTCGGCCTGGTCGAAGTGTCGCGCACCGGCGTGGTCGCGATCGCGCGCGGGCCGGAAGGGATGTGAGCGATGTCTGCCCCTCCCCCAGGCCGCGCTCGCGCGCGCCTGGGTCCATTCTTGTTGCGAAGGAATTAGGGCTGAGGATTACAAGGAAGTTTTTATGCCGTTTCGGACGTCATGTGGGCGGCGAGTCGAGGTAAACATAAAGAGCCGCGATCTTGCTCCCTGAATGCACGACCATGATGCGGACGTCGGGGCGGATCGCCTATGCCGCCGATGCCTGCGCTGCCGGCGCCAAGCGGGACACCAGATGCGCGAAGCGTTTGACGAAATCCGCCAGGAACTTTCCGGTGCTCTCGTCGGCAATATTTCCGTGCTGGTCAATCAGATCCGGTTTGAACGTCACGTAAGCTTCGCCGCCGAGCAGGATCATGCCGAGGCCGGTCATCACTGAGCGCAGATGCTGCTGCGCCAAAGCGCTGCCAATCGCGCCGGGCGAAGTGCCGGTGATGAAAGCGGGCTTGCCGGTCCACGAGTTCTTGCCCCAGGGCCGCGCGCCCCAGTCGATGGCGTTCTTGAGGGCCGCGGGAATGGAGCGGTCATGTTCCGGGGTGACAATCAGCACGCCGTCGGCGCGCGCCAGTTCGTTTTTGAAGCGCACCACTTCGGGCGGCAGGTTACCTTCATTGTCCTGGTTGTACATCGGCAAGTCGTCGATGCGGGCGAAGCTCGCGGCGAACCTGCCGGCGCCAAGCCGGACCAGCGCCTGGGCCAGTTTGCGATTGATGGAATCGCGGCGATTGCTGCCGACGATCACGGCGATGCGAGGCAAATGCGTGGAATCGAGCATGGTTGAATCCCCTAGTGACAAGTCGTAACTAGGGGCAAATAGGTGACTTAAGGCGCCCGCCAAGAAGGCACATCCATGAAACCTAGACACAAGCATTTGCCCGCCGATTGCCGCGCCGTGAGCGACGTACTGGCGCGCGTCGGCGACAAGTGGTCCGTTCTTGTGGTGACGCGGCTCGGCGGCGGGCCTTTGCGCTTTAACGAATTGCGCCGTTCGATTGGCGGCATTTCGCAGCGCATGCTGACGCTGACGCTGCGCGGGCTCGAACGCGACGGTTTGATCACCCGCTCCGTCTTCCCCACCGTTCCGCCTCGGGTCGAATATGGCCTGACCGCGCTCGGACGCGATCTGTTGCAGCCGGTCTCGGCGCTTGGCGATTGGGCGCTGCGCAACCAGGCCAAGATCGCCCGCGCCCGCGACCAGTTCGACAGCACCGCCAAAACCGCCGCCGCGCCGCAGCGGCGCAACGCCCGCCAAGGCGGGCTTGTCGCGGCGGCGAGCAGAAACTAGAAGCTGCGGCGGACAGTACCGGCCCATTTATCTCGGCCGCAGCAGGGTGAGGAAAAAATGCGTGTTTACTACGATCGCGACGCCGACCTGAACCTGATCAAAGGCAAGAAGATCGCCATCATCGGCTACGGCAGCCAGGGCCATGCCCATGCGCTCAATCTGCGCGATTCCGGCGTCAAGGATGTCGCCGTGGCGCTGCGCAAGACCTCGCAAGGGGTGAAGAAGGCGCAGGGCGAGAAGCTTCCGGTCATGGAAGTCGCGGAAGCCGCGAAATGGGCCGACGTCATGATGATGCTCACGCCCGACGAATTGCAGGCCGACATTTATACCAATCACCTGCACGGCAATATGAAACAGGGCGCGGCGCTGATGTTCGCGCACGGGCTTAATATCCATTTCAACCTGATCGAGCCGCGCAGCGACCTCGACGTGATGATGATCGCGCCCAAGGGCCCGGGCCACACCGTGCGCTCAGAATATCAGCGCGGCGCCGGCGTGCCGTGCCTGCTCGCCATTCACCGCGACGTCTCCGGCAACGCCCACGATCTCTGCCTGTCCTATGGCGCGGCGATCGGCGGCGGCCGCGCCGGCATCATCGAAACGAGCTTCCGCGAAGAATGCGAGACCGATTTGTTCGGTGAGCAATCGGTGCTGTGCGGCGGGTTGGTCGAACTGATGAAGGCCGGCTACGAGACGCTGGTGGAAGCTGGCTATGCGCCGGAAATGGCCTATTTCGAATGCGTGCACGAGGTGAAGCTGATCGTCGACCTCATCTATGAGGGCGGCATCGCCACCATGAATTACTCGGTGTCGAATACCGCCGAGTATGGCGAATACGTCTCGGGTCCTCGCGTGGTCGACGACAAGACCCGCGCCGAGATGAAGCGCATTCTCGGCGACATCCAATCGGGAAAATTCGTCAAGGAATGGATGCTGGAAAACAAGGTCAACCAGACCTCGTTCAAGGCGATGCGCGCCAAATGCGCCGCCCACCCGATCGAGCAAGTTGGCGCCAAGCTACGCGAGATGATGCCGTGGATCAAGGACCGCGCGCTGGTGGACAAGACCAAGAACTGATCCACGGCAGCGTGGTGAAGACGGGCTCGCGGGTGCGAGCCCTGCTGGGATCAAGGACCGCGCGCTGGTGGACAAGACCAAGAACTGATCCACGGCAGCGTGGTGAAGACGGGCTCGCGGGTGCGAGCCCTGCTGGGATCAAGGACCGCGCGCTGGTGGACAAGTCCAAGAACTGATCCACGGCAGCATGGTGAAGACGGGCTCGCGGGTGCGAGCCCTGCTGGGATCAAGGTCCGCGGTTAATCGCCGCTGGGGCGGACGAAACTCAACCTAAATGCATCAAAATCCTTGAAATGACGGAATGATTACAGTTTTATGACAGCGCGCCGTGCGCTGGGAATTATTGCTGGGTAGGTCAAATCCGGGCACAGGCGCGCCGCCATGCGTGCCCCTTTTTCGCACTTGCGTCACGAGATTACTGGTTTGCCGACCCGCCACCGAACGCGCGGGGTGGCTTTGATCGCTCTGCCGCACATCCTCGCTTTGGCGGTCATGGTCGCGACCGAGTCCAGCATGACCGCAATGGCGGCATTTTTGCTGACTTGGGGGATCTTCAATTTCGTCGCCATCGCACTGACGCTGCGGCCGCTGTTCGCGGGCCTCATCTCGCTCGTGCTGATGACGCTACTCGTCTTGCTGTCGCAGCTTAAATACGATGTTCTGATGATGACGGCGAATTTCGTCGATCTGATGATCGTCGATACCGACACCGTCAGCTTCCTTTTCACGATTTTCCCCGGCCTCAAAACGGCCGTGACGCTCACCGCCGCGGCGCTGGTACCGCTCCTGATATGCGCCTGGCGGTTCGAAGCGTTTCGCGCACGCCGGAGTGTCGCCGTTTTTTCGGCAATCGGTTGTCTCGGTGGCCTTATCGCGCTTGAAACGCATTCTCCGATGCAGCCGTTCGAAGCCTTTTACGGCGGCAATCTCGTCTCCTCGTTTGCCCGCTCCGGCGTCGACGCCATTGCCGAACTGATGACGCATGGGCTGATGCGGTCCGATGCCGTGGCCCTGAAACGCTTGCAGCCCTTTGCCGACAAATGCCGGCCCGCGGCGCAACCGCCGCACATCATCCTCATCCACGACGAATCGAGCTTCGACATCCGCATGGCGCCCGGCATCAAGGTGCCGCGCGGCTATGGCGCGCATTTCAAGTCGTTCGACGGCGAAGAGCGAAATTTTTTGGTCGAAGGCAATGGCGGGCCGAGCTGGTACACCGAGTACAACGTGCTCGCCGGGCTGTCGGCGCGCTCGTTCGGCCGGTTCGCCTATTTCGTGACGCGCATTGCCGCCGGCCGCGTCAATCGCGGCCTGCCAGCGGCGCTGCAGCGCTGCGGCTATCGCACGTTCTCGCTTTATCCGGCACTCGGCGCTTTCATGAGCGCGCGCAATTTCCAGGCCACGACGGGCGTGCAGCGCTTCTACGATCAGCATGATCTCGGCGCCCGGGATTTGGAGCCGGATAGCTTCTTCTTTAACGCCGCCGCCCGCATGATCGGCGAACAGCGCGCTCACGGACCGATGTTTCTATTCGTCTATCTCGCGGCAAATCATTTTCCATGGGACCATCGCTATCGGCCCGATTTGATGACGGGCTGGCAGGACCTCGGCAACGCGCCGCGGGTCGATGAATATCTGCGCCGCCAGGCGATGAGTGCGAAGGACTACACCGAGTTTCAAGCGCGACTGAAACGAGACTTCCCCAACGATGCTTTTCTTATCGTCCGGTTCGGCGATCATCAGCCGGACTTTGCCGCGTCCCTGATCGATCCCACCCTCGACGAAAACGGCATCGCGCGGCGGCTCATGGCGTACGATCCGCGTTACTTCACGACCTATTACGCTATCGACGCGATCAATTTCACGCCGGTCGACATGTCGTCCGCGCTCGGCACGCTGGAAGGGCCCTATCTGCCGCTGGTCGTGCAGGAAGCTGCAGGATTGCCGCTCGATCCGTCGTTTGCCGAACAGAAGAAAATACTTTTCCGCTGCAAAGGACTATTTTTCGGCTGCGCCAACGGCGCGGAAGCCAGTCATTTTAATCGGATGCTGATCGACGCTGGCTTGATTAAAAATCTTTAGAATAAACCGGCGCACGCCATGGACTTATTGCGGCGCAACGGGGTTGTTCTCCAACGTCTCAGTTGACTATAGCCGCGCCATGGGCGCGACAAAGCGGGAGGACAAAGTCATGATTGCCAGTCGTATCGGCGCGATCGCCGCAAGCACGATCGCACTCGGTTTCGCGGCCGCGCCGGCCACAGCGGCGGAACTTTTTTCGATTAAATCGTCGACTTTTGCCGACGGCAAGATGATGCCGAAGAAAGTCGCCAACAGCAAAGCCAATGCACCCACCAATGCAAACTGCGTCGGCGATAACGTTTCGCCGGAATTCTCCTGGAGCAATGTGCCCGACGGCACTAAAAGTTTCACTTTTCTGATGATCGATCCCGAGGGCCGAGCCCCTGGCGGCGTCAATCATTGGGTCGCCTACGGAATTCCTGCATCCGTCACCGGCTTTGCCGAGGGCGAGGTGGGCAAACCAAGCGATAAATATGTCGGCGGCAAGAGCACCCAAGGCGTCGGATTCTATTCAGGACCCTGCACGCCGCCTAATGCGACGGCGCACCATTACACTTTCGTTCTCATTGCTACCGACTTCGACCCGAAGGAACTGCCGCCCGGCCTGACGCGTGACGAGCTGACCGCGAAGTTCGGGCCAGCCCCGGCGCATCTGAAGGGCACGACGGGAATGATTGGATTGTACGTCAATCCCTGGCACGAGTGAGCCCGCGCATTGGCGGTCAAGCTCGCCAAGATCGTCAAGCACTGCCGGATCGACAAGCCGGGAAAATTAAAGCTTGCCGACTTCGATCCGGCGGAAACCTTTGGTCTTCCGACCGACATCGAAGAGGTGCGCGCGGTTCTGGCCGACGGGGTCGCGCGCCTCGAAGAGATGCAGGAGCGTCTTTTCGCTCATGCCCGCTGGTCGGTGCTGATCGTGCTCCAGGGCATGGACGCCGCCGGCAAGGACGGCGTCATCAAGCACGTCATGGCCGGCATCAATCCGCAGGGCTGTCTGGTTCACTCCTTCAAGCCGCCCAGCGCCGAAGAGCTTGCTCACAATTTCTTGTGGCGCATTGACAAATATTTACCGGAGCGCGGCCGCATCGGCATCTTCAACCGCTCGCATTACGAAGAAGTGCTGGCGGTGCGAGTGCATCCCGACCTCCTCGAACGGCAAAAACTGCCGCCGAGCGTTAGCAAAAAGAACATCTGGAAGCATCGTTTCCAGGAGATTCGCGGCTTCGAGCGCCATCTCACCCGCAACGGCACGCTGGTGCTGAAATTCCATTTGCGGATTTCAAAAAAGGAACAGCGCAAGCGTTTCCTGGCGCGGCTCGACGAGCCGGAAAGGCGCTGGAAATTTTCCGCAAGCGACATCGCCGAGCGCGCCTACTGGGATGACTACATGACGGCCTATGAGGAGATGATCCGCGAAACCTCGACCGACTACGCACCCTGGTACGTCATTCCGGCCGACCATAAGCACGTTGCCTGGGTGATCGTCTCCGCCGCGATCGTCGCGGCGATCGAAGCGCTCAAGTCCACTTTTCCGAAGATCAGCGGTGAGGCGCTAAAGGATTTGAAAAAAGCCGAGCGCGCATTGCGCGCCGAAGGCGAGCGATGAACTAGAAGTCAGCTCCCTGCTCGTCCGGGCGAGTCGGTTTTCGCTTGGTGGCGCTCTGTTTCAGCGGCCGATCGCCGCCCTCACCTGCGGTGAATGCGAGACCGATGCAGGCCGCGCCGAACAGGCAAAGAACGACCGTGACCTCGGTGACCCATTGACCGGTTACTGCCAACATCATGTTATGAAAATTTCCCGCGGCAGGTTTTGTTTCCGCAGATCGCCGCTGGCGCTGCATTTGACGCTTGCGCCATAACACCGCAGCCGTGACATTGTGCGCGGCACGCGGGAACGGCCCGAAATGACGATGATGAAAAGCACCGAGGATCGCGTTCGCTATGAGGCTTCCGGCGGCATTGCCTGCGTTAGGCTGGCGCGCCCGCCGGTGAATGCGCTCGATTTGGCGATGGTGCACGGCGTGATCGCGGCGCTTGGTCGAGCCGCCGCGGACGACGGGGTGCAAGCGGTGGTGATCGCGAGCGCGGTGGCAAAGCGTTTCTGTGCCGGCTTGGATATCACCGCGCTTGCCGGACGGTCGCCGGACGAGATCCGAACGCTGGTGCATGAGCTCTATGTCGGATTGTTCGACGCGCAATATCAGCTCGGCAAGCCCTCGATTGCCGCGGTGAATGGCGCTACGCGCGGCGGCGGCATGACGCTTGCCGTCTCGTGCGACGTCATCCTGGCTGGCAAGAGCGCCACCTTCGGTTATCCGGAGATCGATCTCGGCGTGCTGCCGGCAATCCACTTCGTGCACGTGCCACGCATTATCGGCCGCCACCGCGCCTTCGAACTGCTCTTCACCGGCCGTCCGATCGACGCCGAACAGGCGGCGACGCTGGGCGTCGTCAATAGCGTGGTGCCGGATGCCGAACTGGAAACCGAGGCGCTCAAGCTCGCCGGCGCATTCGCGGCGAAACCCGAAGCCACAATGCGCGCAGGGCGCACAGCCTTCATGCGCCAGATCGATCGCGATTATCGTCGCCGCATAGCCGAAGCCGTCGAAGACTTTTGCCAAATCGTTGCGACCGAGTCCGCGCAAGCGAGGTTGCGCGCCTTTGCCGCTAAAGATCGGCCAAAGTAGCTCGCTTTGAGTTTGTTGCTAAGGCAATACCACCCTCAGGTTCCACACTAAGCCTTGCGCCGCCGCCATATGTTCCGCTACAAAGTGGCCTGCTGAAGTGATTAACGCGGAATTCATCTCGATCCGCGACCCTTGGGGACGATTTGAACGCGCACCATCTATCGGTGCGATAAGGGCAATGGCGATGACGATCTGCTGCGATTTTCGCGCGATCAACGGCGAGGCTAAAGCCTGCGCCGGCGCCGCCCTCATTCTCGGCGGGCTGCTGCTCCTTATCGCCCCCTGAGGGCCGGCTGGGCCATCGCGCCTGGGCACTCAGGGGATCGCCGCCACGGAACCCGAAAGATACAAGCGCGCTCTTCCCGAGCCCCGATGACGGATCCGGGACGGGCGCCAGAGACAAGGACCTCATCATGAATCCCGGCAGCACTAGCCCAGCCAAGGCGCCGGCCAATACTGCGTCCAAACCGACTGCGCCGAAAGCGACTGCGCCCAGAAGAGAAGCGGACCGCGTCCTCATCTTCGACACCACGTTACGCGACGGCGAGCAATGTCCCGGCGCCACCATGACGCATGAGGAGAAGCTCGAAGTCGCCGAACTGCTCGACACCATGGGCGTCGACGTGATCGAGGCCGGATTCCCGATCGCCTCGGACGGCGATTTCGCCGCGGTCAATGAAATCGCCAAGCGCACCAAAAAAGCGGTGGTGTGCGGACTCGCTCGCGCTGGCTTTAAGGACATCGATTGCTGCGCGGAAGCGATCAAGCCAGCCGAGCGACGGCGCATTCACACCTTCCTGTCCACCTCGCCGGTGCACATGAAATACAAACTCCAGAAGGAGCCGCACGAAGTCTACGAGATGGTGATCGCGCAGGTCACCCGCGCGCGCAATTACACCGACGACGTCGAATGGTCGAGCGAGGACGGCACCCGCACCGAATTCGATTTCTTGTGCCGTTGCGTCGAAGCCGCGATCAAAGCCGGCGCCACCACCATCAATATTCCGGACACCGTCGGCTACACGGTCCCCGAGGAATATTTCGCCTTGCTGAAACGCTTACGCGAACGGGTGCCGAATTCCGACGCCGCGCGATTTTCAGTGCATTGCCACAACGATCTCGGCATGGCGGTGGCCAATTCGCTCGCCGGCTTGCACGCCGGCGCTCGGCAGATCGAGTGCACGGTCAACGGCATCGGCGAGCGTGCTGGCAACGCCTCGCTCGAGGAAGTCGTGATGGCGATGCGGGTGCGCAACGACGTGCTGCCCTACTGGACCGGCATCGACGCCACCATGCTGACGCGGGCGTCGAAACTCGTTGCCGCGGTCACCTCGTTCCCGGTGCAGTACAACAAGGCGATCGTCGGCAGGAATGCGTTCGCGCACGAGAGCGGCATCCATCAGGACGGCATGCTCAAGCACACCCAGACCTACGAAATCATGATGCCCGAGGATGTCGGCGTGAAGCAGACCTCACTCGTCATGGGCAAGCATTCCGGCCGCCACGCCTTCGTCCATAAGCTGGAAGAGCTCGGCTATCGGCTGGCCGGCAACCAGCTCGAGGACGCCTTCGTGCGGTTCAAGGCGCTGGCCGACCGCAAGAAGCACGTCTATGACGAGGACATCGAGGCCCTGGTCGACGAAGAGATCGCGACCGCGCAAGATCACATCAAGTTGATATCGCTGACGGTGATCGCCGGCACCCGCGGCCCGCAGCGCGCCACCATGCGGCTCGACATCGCCGGCAATTCGGTGATCGACGAACGCGAGGGTAATGGTCCGGTCGACGCGACATTCAATTGCATCAAGGCCATGGTGCCGCACGATGCGGTGCTGGAGCTTTATCAGGTGCATGCGGTCACCGAAGGCACCGACGCGCAGGCCGAAGTCTCGGTCCGGCTCTCCGAGCACGGCCGCTCGGTCACCGCCAAGGGCGCCGATCCCGACACGCTGGTCGCTTCGGCGAAGGCCTATCTCGCGGCGCTCAACAAGCTGATAGTGCGGCGCCAGCGCGGCAAGCTCGAGCCGATCGCGGTCGGCGAGCGCCGCATCCACTCCCAGGATGTGGGGTGAGTTACCTTCCGCCATTGCAAGCCAAGGGGTCCGGCGCGAAGTGGCCGGCCCGATGACAAGTCTCCGCGAAGCAATCCAGCGGTTACTGGATTGCTTCGTCGCCATCGCTCGTCGCAATGACGATTCGTGTCCTAATTAATCTTTTCCGTTGTCGTACAACGCATTGCCGAGCCCTGTGCCGATCGTGAACGCGGCCCGGATCTCGACGTCATGCATGAGTGGGGCCTCACTCAAGCCCTGCACGACGGCGTCGTTGTGCATGAGGATCGTGGTCTCGCTGCCGCCGATCTCGGGGATCGCCTCGTGCAGCAGGGCAGGCAAATTGAATGCGCTGCTCTCCCAATTGCCCGGCAAATTCTGACCGCCGGCTTCGATTGAACCGTCGGCGTCGATGCGTCCCGGACAGCCGATGCCGATGAATGGCGCGAGTGCGACCTTGTCTTTGCTGGCGGTCTTGACCAGCCGCTTGAGCATTCCAGTCAAGTTGCCGACGGCCTCGTTGCGGCTAGGCTTTTCGTCGCCATGCCGCCACAGCTCCAACTGCGCGATCTCGGCCCTCGACATGTCATCGGCGTCCTCCAGGTGCAAACAAACGAGCCCGGCGCGAATATTGGTGCCGCCGATATCGACCGCGAGAATGGCGTCATGAGCCTTGAACATCCAGGTCGGCGCGAGATGCGCCGCGCCGATCAGCCCGGCCTCGTCCGGATCGTTGCGGATGACCGCAATCTCGGTCTTGATCCTTTCCTCTTTCAACAGCACCGAGGCGCGGCCAATGGCGAGCTCGCCGACGCGGCTGCCGGAAAATCCGCCGCCGAACATGATGCGCTCGGCCGCTTTCCATTCCTCCAACCCGAGAAAGCGGCGGAGTACGCCCGCAAGCTCTCGCGCGAAGGATTCGATCGCACCTTGCACGACGCCGGCCGATTCGACGTTACCGTTGGCGAGCATGTCGTCGAGCCTTATTTTGGCGATCTTGCTCGACTGTTCGTTGCCGAATGGATCCTGGCCGATGCGGCGCAGCGGTTTGCGCCATTCGTCAATGAATTGCCGAAACGCGCGCTTGCTGGCGCGGTCGCCGACAAAGCCATTCTCGTCCTTGAGCTCGACGTTGTAGCTTAAGACTTCGACGCGCGGCAGCCGCCGCGCGCCGTGCGACAAGGCCATGACTGCGGGGGCTGGTTCCTTCGACACTGCAGACTAAACGGTGTAGGCGGCAAAAGGTTCGGTGGAGACTAACCCCGAGTTTTGCTTTGAATCGACGTTCCGGATTGATTTGTTTCTCGATCTAATACGGTCGCAGCGGCGTTGCAGCGGCGATGTCTTTTGACGCCGAGCGTTCGGTCCACGCGAACGCGGCGCCGACCGCCTTGTTGATCAAGGCGCCGATGCTCCAGCCAGCCACAACGTCGCTCGGATAGTGCGCCAGCAGCACGACACGCGTTGCGGCAAGCGCGGCGAGCCCGCCCCACATCGGCGCGCGCCACTGCTTTGGCACGAGCCGCTGCGCCGAAGCCGTGATCGCGCTCAAATGCATGGCATGACCGGACGGAAACGAATCCCACGCATTGCCAAGTCGTGGCACGCGCCTGTCGTGGCGGCGCAGCAGCGCGCGATTGGGCCGCTCGCGGCGGACCAAATATTTGAACAGATCGGGGATCGCGCCGGCGATCAACACGCTGCACAGCATCTGATCGGCCTCGCGGCGCAGCGGCCGCGACGGGCTCAAACGCGTAGTCGCCCAAAATACGCCGACCACCCCAAGCATGATCTTCTCGTCGGCAAGCCAGGTGACCACGCGTAGCGGACGCTCGACCGGCGGCGTGGCGACGCGCAGACAGGCGCGCGAAATCACCACATCGGCGGCGAGCGGTCGCAGTTTGATCGGAGCCGACCACGCCATGATGCTGATCCTGGATGCCTGGCGCCAAACAGCGTGTCAGCGAATAAATGCCCTTGCCCAACCAAGATGAACGGTGACGGGTTCCCACGGCGACGCGTGAAATGACCGTCGCGCGATTGAACGGCCGCAACGCCGATGACTGAAATTTGATGCCATGTTGGGGAGTTGTGAGGTGCGGTTGGCGCACCGCGCGGTAAAACCCGCGGTCATGATCGGCATCATTCGCAATTCCACAATCACCTGCCCGCATTGCGGCTTCGCGCAACGCGAAGAAATGCCCGTCGATGCCTGTCTATTCTTTTATGACTGCAAGAAATGCGGCGCGCGACTGCGGCCCAAGGACGGTGACTGCTGCGTGTTCTGCTCCTTCGGCTCGGCGCCCTGCCCGCCGAAGCAGGCGGGTTGGTCACCGCACGCGTGAGCCCGGGTAAGGCGAGCAACGCCTAGCCCGGCGTAATTTTGAGATTGTCCGACCACTTTTCGCGATCTCGCCTAGTCGCTGTGAGTCCGCGCCCAGCAATTATGGACTTTTAGAGCCTCGTTTTGCCGCTTTCGCGCCATCCTTCTGCCAACGGCCGCGCTTCAATGTACGTGCGGGAGAGTCGTGGCGGGGGACCCTGAATGCGAGTTTCGCATTTGGCTGAAAGTGTCGTTGCGGTCGCAGCTTTTGTCGCAACGTATTTGCTTTTCGACAATCAGCAGCACTTCGCGAGCCTGTCGGCAAACCAGATCGGAAACCTTCAAGCCGCCCTTGAAGGGAAATCCGACCGGCTTGCGGTCAAGCAAGACGAGGAAGTGGAAGAACAGGTATTCAGCCCCAAAATTGTGCGACTGGAAATGTATTATCGGCCCCCTGACGGTGATGTGAGCTCCCCAAAGTGGGACCAGCTTTCGTATCTCGCCGATTACGTCTATTCCGAAGTCCCACCGGATCGGAAACCGGCGGATATTGTTCTCGATGCGTTAAAAGATATTCCAATCGGGACGCCTATCGAGGAAATCGAGCGAGTGTCACAGGTCTTCGGCTTAGACGGCAAGTTTATGAAGGCCGTCGCTAAAATTGAATCTGGTTTTGATCCAAAGCAGCGCACCGGCTCCTACATCGGTCTATTCCAACTGAGTAAATACGAGTTTGCGGTGTATGGGTCCGGCGACATTCTCAATGCGCGCGATAACGCTGTCGCTGCCGCCGACAAGTTTGCTACATCGGCCATACTGTTTGAACTAAGTACGCATAAAAAGGCAACTTACAGCGACTTATACCTCATCCATCAACAGGGAACGCGCGGAGCAGAAGAACACGTCAATCATCCGGATCGAATCGCTTGGAAATCAATGTGTGCAACAGATGAGGGCAAACAAAAGGGTGAGCAGTGGTGCAAGCGAGCAATTTGGGAAAATACACTTCCCGAAGTCAAGCATATTTGGAAGTCCGTTGAAAATCTTACTTCCGGTGTATTCGTGAAGATGTGGCAAGAGCGTGTTGATCGTTTTTATTCACGCTATTCTGAAGCGAAGGTGAATTAGGGAACGGCCGGATATCCGCTCAAAGCCCGGACTTGCTGTTTATTCGATCATTGCGTCGGGGCGCGATAATGTTGCAACAGTGGCCTGCCGGCCAGCCGTGGTTGACGCAAACCGGCTCGTCTTGCGGTTACAGACGGAACCGGATGATGTCGCGGTGCCAGAGCCAAGCGATGGTGAGGCCGACGGCGAGAAGAGGCAGCACCACGCCGAGAATGAGGAAGGCTTCGCCGCTGGCGATTGATTCGGTGAGCCAGTTGAAGTTCATCCCGAAAAAGCCGGTGAGCGCGGTGACGGGCAGGAAGATCAGGGACACGAGCGTCAGGCGATTGATCTGCTCGCCCTGCTTGCGGGCGATGTCGGCGGAGAAGTCGTGGATGATGTTCGACATCCACTGCCGGCGCTCGAAAAGCTGCTGCTCGATGTCCTCAACTTGGTCGGCGTAATCGTTGAACTCCGCGGCCCCGCGGATTCCCGCGCCCTGCACCGTCTCGATCCCGGTCGTCGCCGCGCGAACCGAACCGAGATAGCGATTGAAGCTCGCCGCTGTAGATTGCAGCCCCTCGAGCCGTTGCGTCAACGCGACGGAATCGGGCGCGCCGGTTTTGCCGAGGGCAAGCCTGAGTCGGTCAAGGTTCAAGTCGATGACTTCGAAGGCGGAGCCGAGCGTTCCGAGCAGAAGCTGCAGAAGAATGCCGGCAGCCTCGTAGAGATTATTCTCGAAGCCCCCCAGGCGCTCGGCGAACTGCCCGCGGATATCGTCGAGGGCGGCAGGGTCGCCGCGCCATAGGGTGATAATGCATTTGTCCCGGCCGATGAGATGAAATTCGACGATATTGCCCGCGCGGTCGGCAATCCAGCTCACGGTGCGCAGCCCTCCCCCTCCGATGTGCATCCGGCCCGCTTGGCCGAATCTGAGCGCCCAAGCCGCGTCAGCGGCGTTCAATCCGGCCGCGGTGAGAAAGGTGTGGTACACGGACGGGTCTTCGCCGGAAATGTCGAGCCAAAAGAATCGGCCGGCGGCGACCCGCCTTCCGACTTCGAGGGCATCCGACGCGGGCTGGACCCCGGACGCGTCAATGATCATTGCTGTCATGAACCGGTCCCGAAATCGTGGCGAACGGCGAATGGTAGTGCATGGACACGTGCAGGACCAGCAACGGAGCCGCAAAACTGCGCCCTCAAGCCCATTCCGCCCACCGCAAATCCCTGCTGTAATTCGTTCGTTGCAAGCCAAAGACCGCGCAATTCTCAAACCTCGGAGGAGAGAATGTGGCGGCGCTCAAGCCCGCGCGATAGACCAAGCAAAACAACAACGCTCTCCAAGGACCGAGCATCGTTGTCCACCCGTGTTTCGTCCATCATCGTTGGCGTTGTGGCGGTAGCCATTCCCGCCCTGTCGATCTGGTATCTGATACAGCCAGCGCCACTGTTGATCCAGGGCGAGGTGGATGCGACGCAGCTTGATATTGCGGCGCGGGTCGACGGACGAGTCGCAGAGATTCTTGTGAATGAGGGCCAAGATGTCGCCGCCGGCGCGGTGCTGGTCCGTATCGACAACCCGGAGACCATCGCGAAAAACGAGCAGGCGCTGGCTGCCAAGATCGTTGCCGAAGCGCAGCTTGCCAACATCAACGCAGGCACGCGAGCGGAGGTCATTGCCGCCCGCAAAGCAGCGCTGGAGCAAGCGAAGGCAGGTATGATCGAGGCGAAAAAGACCTATGACCGCAAGAGTCAATTGGTCGAGCACGGCAACGCTCCGCAGGCGCAGCTCGATCAGGCGACCGACTCCCTGCACCAAGCCGAGCGCACCGTGGACCAGGCCAAATCGGCCTACGAGCAAGCGGTCAATGGTTACACGCGCGAGGAGCATGAGATCGCGGCGGCGAACGTTGGAAAGGCAGTCGTGGACGTCAGCGCCGTGCAATCAATTGTGGATCAGATGGTGATCTACGCGCCGGTGGCTTCCCGGGTCTACGAACGTAACGTCGAGCCGGGCGAATACGTTTCGCCTGGCGTGCCACTGGTGACGTTGGTCGATCTGAACGACGTGTGGATCCACTTCGATCTGCGCGAGGATCTGGCCAAAACGCTCAAGGTCGGCGATCGCTTCGGCGTTCGCGTTCCGGCGCTCAGCGATCGGCGCGTCCTCGTGGAGGTCAAGCTGATCGCGACGAAGGGCGAATATGC
>Ga0126373_10000977_pt1 | contig 19684 bp, 14 predicted proteins | sample PanSoiMetPlot_11_FD_92545 | JGI IMG/M metagenome (GOLD analysis project Ga0126373, IMG submission 92545) | Tropical forest soil microbial communities from Panama - MetaG Plot_11 | ecosystem: Environmental > Terrestrial > Soil > Tropical forest > Bulk soil | place: Panama | collected 2016-02-17 | reverse complement strand
TGCACCCCATCCGCCATTCAGGCGATTTCTCGCGCGGATACCACGATTGTATCCGCGGCGCCTCAATCCGATCCGGTTGCATACTGCGACGTGCTGGGCTACGTGACTACCCTGCATCCCGGGCCTAATCAGGTGAACTTCGAATTGAGGCTGCCTGCCCAAGGGATCGGTCGTTTCTTGTTCATTGGAAATGGCGGCTTCGGCGGCGGCTTCGGCATCCCTGAAGTTTATCCTGACTTCGAGAATGTTCCCGCCTTGACCCAGGCTGGCTTCGCTATAGCGTTCACTGACACGGGCCACCAGGGCAACTTTATTGACGGCAGCTGGGCGTTCAATGACGAGGCAAAGCAAGATGATTTTCTGTTTCGAGGAGTGCGCGTCACCGCGGTTGCCGCAAAGACGATTACCAACACGTTCTATGGTCGGCGGACTCGATCCTATTTCGCTGGCTGCTCGGATGGGGGTCGTGAGGGGCTTGTAGAAGCGCAGCGATATCCTGGCGATTTCGACGGCATTGTTGCAGGCAACCCTGGTATCGGACCAATTCTTCCGGGTTTCAACTGGAACCAAGAGCATCTGGCCGCCAGCGCTGACAGTTACATTCCGCCCGACAAACTCGCTCTCGTTGATGCGGCAGTGATGAATAGTTGCGATTCGGCAGACGGCGTGTCTGATGGTCTGATCCAAGACCCGCGAAAGTGTAGTTTCGATCCCGCAAGCATGCTCTGCTCTGCGCAGAACAATTCAAATTGCCTCACGGAGGCACAGGTTGCCGGCCTTAAAGCCGTGTATGCGGGTGCCACTACAAAAGATGGTCGGATCGTCTACCCGGGTTTGATGAAAAGTGACCCTGGAGTGGAAGACAGTTGGGCCACATGGATAACTGGGTTCCTACAGCCAGACCAACCGGGAAGCGCCGAACCATGGAGCGATCCAACAGTCGCTCCTTGGCAGTTTCTCTTCCAGGACCAGGCTCTGAAATATTTTATCTTCGCGGACCCAGACTACAACTCGCTCAGCTTCGACCTAAACAACGGCGACCTGGCAAAGGCACAACGGGCACTAAATCGCGGCGGAGCAGAGGGCTTGAATCCTGATTTGTCGTCCTTCCAGAATCGCGGGGGAAAACTGCTCATTTATCACGGCTGGAGCGATCCAGCGTTTTCTCCGCAAGAAACGATTGGCTACTACAGCTCGGTAATCCAACAGCAGGGGGGCTTAACCAGGCCGAACATTTTGTTCGGCTGTTCATGGTACCAGGCATGCAACACTGCATTGGCACTGGCCCCGGTCCCAATGCTTTCGATCCCCTTACATCGCTAGTTGACTGGGTCGAAAGGGATGTTGAGCCGGGCAAGATCATTGCTGCACATTTCCAGAATAACGACTTCGGTACTGGGTTGATCACTCGTACCATGCCGCTCTGCCCATATCCAGAAACCGCACACTTTCAAGGTGGCAACGTGAACCAGGCTTCGAGCTGGTCCTGTCATCGCGAAAGGTAGTAAGGCCCGGTCAATCACACTAAGCCGTCGCAAGAAAATTGTGATGGGGACTTTGCGGCCTGGTTCTACGGTCTAGAGTAGCCCGGAGATAGCGCAAGTGCTGGTAGGTGATCCGCGGCGTCTGCAAGCCACATTGTTAGCGTTGGTCGCCCTGGTCGGGAACGCTTGTGGGGGAAGGGCTAATGTTGTCAGCCCCATGCCTCTGGATCCCAATCTTATGTGCGCAGGTTGAACTTACGGTTGTTCGGGAAAGTTCATGCGGCGCATCAAGTCTTTGGAAGCGCGGGTCCGAATGGAAATCGTCAAAACAGGGATCAACTTTCAGTAACACCATCCAGTTGGCCCGCTGCTGGTATGCGGTTTCCAGCCACTTGAAAGTCTCATCCGTCTCACCAAGGGCTGCGTAAATCTGGGCCCTGCCGTACGGTGTTACGTATCGTTGCTTTGAGAGCTCTTCCAATTGCCGCAGGACCTTGTGAGCTTCGTCTCGATACCCAGCAGCAGCATACGCTAGCCCAAGCCAGGCAATCGGGCTCGACCCCGGCCAAAGGTCGCAAGCCTTTCTCAGGGAGGCAATGGCGTCCTCGTGCCGTAACTTGAAGGATTGCGCACAACCGAGGAAGCCCCAAGCACTACCCGAATTCGGGTCAAGTTCGAGCGTTTTCTGACTTTGCTCGACGGCTTGATCCGAGCGGTCGGACAAAAAAGGTTGAGGTCAAGTGCTACGAAAACATTCTCGGTGCTTACCGGGAACATCACGAAGCCAAATTCCTCGGGGCGGACGGTCAACCGTGCAACAAACTCACTCGTGGTCTCCGACGAAGTCACGTTGTTGCAGATCGTCACCGACACATCGGAAAGGAGGTATCGCGTCGTTGGGAACAAGGTGACGACATCAGCTTGGTGGATTTCCGTCGCGCGGAATACAACAGCGGCAAGACTGTTGCCGATCTGGAGCTCAGAAAGCAGATTGCGAAAATTGGAATACGAAAGACGGCCGGGGCAACAAAAACTGACACCAAAACGGTGATGCTCATCAGCCGGGGAAAGCGCGTGAAAGGACGGGCATTACTAAAGGTTATTGAGTTCGTTCGGAAGTCGACAGTCTCCTAGCGGTCGCGCAATCCATGGGAATCGGAGAACGGACTGATGCCATATAAAGACCCCGAGCGCAAACGACAGTGGGAACGCGAGCATCGCGAAGAACGGAATGCACAGCGGAGGAAGTCTGTGGCTAGCAAGGCGCCTGATCATTACGCCGTAACGACCGACATGAATAATCACCGAGATTCGGACAGCGCAAAAATGATCGCTTTAGCACATGTCTTATTTTCGTTCTATTCTTCGTGTTCGGATGGCTCTTTCTTGGCAGACAGAAAGCCGCTAAGGTTGTTCAAAAGCTTTCAAGCGTAACGGAAGACAATTGAAATGTTACGGAGATTCTTCACAGATCGGGCGTGCGATAGCCGATGTAGGCTTCGGGTCGTGGCACACAACCTGATTTGACCACCCCACGACCTGCAGTCGCGAATTCAAAGACATGCCCTCATCATAGTGTTCCTGCGAGAAGGCGCCTCGCGATGTTTCGCCGCAGTGCTATTGCATTCAATGGGTCGGAGGTGGCAAGAATGCGTAGAGCTGCTAGGTTCGTATGCAGGGTGTTCGCGGCTGAGCACGACCCAATCACCGTTTCCGATGAGATCTCGATGCGATGCATGGCTTCCCGAAGAAATACGGCGCAGATTTCAGCAACGTTTTTGTTACCAGATGCGGCGCACTTGTGGCTCCGAAGCAAGCTCGATTCCACGGCGAAGACTTCCATGATGATGTCGGAGATGTTCATGAGGATCTCTTGTTGCGCTTCCAGTTCCGCCGCGTATCGTTCATAGGCAATCGCGATCGTGAGCAGCGCAATCTTCTTCGCAGCTTGAACAAGCGTTGTTTCTTCGTCAGCGGCGTAGGAACTGGCGGTCTCTCCCGTAATTCCGGCGAGCGCCGCTTGAGCAGCGGCGATGAGAGCGGATTGTCCCCGGGTGGCGCGTTTCAGGAGCATGCCTGTAATCAGCAGGCGGTTGATTTCATTTGTCCCTTCAAAGATGCGATTGATTCGTGAGTCACGGTAAGCCCGTTCGACCGCGTAGTCCTGATGGTAGCCATAGCCACCATGGATCTGCACACCCTCATCGACAACATAGTCCAGCATCTCAGAGGCATAGACTTTGATCATCGAGCATTCCGCAGCGTACTCTTCGACGGCCTTGAGTTCAATCAGGGCATCACCTTGCGTCTGAGCGGACTTCGCCAATTGGCTTTGGATGAGTCCGACGACACGCCAGACCATCGATTCGACGACATAGATTCGAATCGCCATCTCGGCCAGTTTGTGCTGAATGGCGCCGAACTCTGCGATAGGCGATCCGAATGCTTTGCGTTCCCTGGCGTATTTCAGGCAAATGGACAACACGTTTTTTGCCGCACCTAATGCACCGGGTCCTAGTTTGAGGCGTCCGATATTGAGGATGTTGAATGCGATGATGTGCCCGCGACCCACTTCGCCCAACACATTTTCGACCGGAACCGTGACGTTGTCGAAGTACACGGCGGTTGTGGAACTGCCCTTGATCCCCATCTTGTGTTCTTCGGCGCCGCTGGTCACACCAGGAAAATTGCGTTCCACCAGAAATGCTGTGAACCTCTCTCCGCCGACTTTCGCGAAGACAGTAAAGAGGTCGGCGGCGCCCCCGTTGGTGATCCACATCTTTTGACCGTTCAGGGCGTAGTATCTCCCGTCCGGGGTAAGGTCCGCCCTAGTACGGATTGCGAGGGCATCTGAGCCAGCCAGCGGTTCTGTCAGGGCATAAGCGGCAAGCATTTCTACATTTGCCAACCGAGGGAGATACTTTCTCTTTTGTTCTTCGTTGCCAAAGAGCAGAATCGGAAGGGTACCGATTCCAGTGTGGGCTGAATACCAGGAAGCGTATGAAGTGTCTTTGGCGAGATGCTCACCTGCAATCATCACTGACGCCAGATCCATTGCCATCCCGCCGAACTCTTCGGGAATCGGTATAGCCGTCAAGCCGAGCTCGGCGGATTTGCGCAGGATGCTGAGAGCGATTCCGGGCTTTTGCTTCCGAATCTCCTCGAGATGAGGTTCGACGTCGTTCACCCAGAATTCGTCCACGGTACGTGCGATCGCCAGATGTTCCTCGGTGAGATCTTCGCGCGTAAAGATTTCATCCGGTGACCGATCTTCAATGAGAAAGGCTCCGCCTTTTGCCTGGGGAGGAGTTGCGGTCGCACTGAGCATGGTCTGGATCGCTCCTGAGGGGATGACTGGACAAATTATGTTAGCCTATATCAGATATTAGTGGCTAACGTCAAGAAGATGTGCTCAGCAAAATGAGCGGCTGGAAGCTTGGTCGGGAATTTTTTCATCGATCTGAACGTTCATCGCACCTAATATGTTTTGCAACTTATACACCGGAGAGAACAGAATATGCCTCGCGTTGTGGCCGCCCCGAAAAGACGTGGAAATCATAGGAACGTGAGAGCGCGAAATGCGCCAGCGCTTGAGGAAGTGCCAGGCCTTCGTGAGCGCAAGAAGGCACGCTTGCGTCAGCAGATTATCGATACGGCGATCCGTTTATTCCGCAAGCACGGTTACGAGAAGACACGCGTCGACGACATCGTTCGGATTCTCGAGATCAGCCAGCCAACTTTCTTTCGCTATTTTCCGAGCAAGGACGCAGTTCTGCGCGATGTCGGGCAGCGCGGTTTCGAATGCATTGCCGAACGACTCAAATCGGAGCTCTCCACCAAGGCCAGCACCGCTGACCGCTTGCGCCGCCTCTATCACAGCATGGCCTGCGAGGCAGAGGCTGACCGTCCGCTCTGGCAGGCGGTCGTGCTATCCGGTGCCATGGATGCTGTGCGCGCTCCCGAGCTTCGTGGAGCACAGTGCATCATGGCGGGCCTGCTGCGGGAGATTCTTTCGCAGGGGCAGAAACGTGGCGAAATCACGGGCGCGTTTCCCGTCGTGCATCTGGCGGAATTCATGGAAGCGCTCTACCACACAGTTGTTCGGCAGTGGACTGTGGACCTGACAGGTCCGCATAAACTGGCGGAGCGGGTCGACAGTGCGGTGGAGTTCTTTCTGCGCGGAGTTAAGCCATAACTCGAAGTCTGTTACAAGCAGTTCTGTTGTGCGGTCGTCTGGAGCAAGAATAATGAAGGCTGCTCTCCTGCGCGAATTCAAAGCCCCGCTTTCGATGGAAGAAGTTGAGTGCCCGCGTGTTGAGTCACAGGAAATTCTAATTAAGGTGGAGGCGTGTGGTGCTTGCCATTCTGACGTACATGTCGCAGATGGAGATTGGACGCAGCTAGCGGGAATCATAAAGCGGCCCCTGATTCTCGGTCACGAAATCGCTGGCCGAATCGTAGAGAAGAGTTCGGCAGTAAGCGATCTCGAAATTGGTGACCGGGTGGGTGTTCCCTGGATTTACTGGAGCTGTGGTGACTGCGAGTTTTGTCGCGAGGGGAACGAAAACCTCTGTTCCCGGCAGAAAATCACGGGCGTCACTGTCGATGGCGGCTACGCTGAATTCGTGAAAGCGCCCTCGAGCCACGCGGTGAGAATTCCGCATGGCATCTCTGCAATTGAGGCAGCACCGCTGTTTTGCGCAGCGCTCACCGTGTATCGGGCGCTAAAACGCGCGGGCCCGCTCAGGAATCGCCGCCTCGCAATATTCGGCGTTGGCGGCCTGGGACATCTCGGAGTGCAACTTGGGCTAGCTTCTGGCGCGGAGGTGACGGCGATCGATGTTTCCGACGAGAAGCTTGAATTGGCCAGATCTCTGGGTGCGGCGCATACGTTGAATGCCTCTGCAACTGACATGGTTAAGCAACTACGTCGGGGAGGCGGCGTCCATGTGGCGATGGTTACGTCTGCAGCGAAGGCGGCCTATGATGCGGCGTTCTACAGCGTACGGCCCAGCGGCACTCTTTTGGTTGTGGGCTTGCCTGCCGAGAACATTTGTTTCCCGCCAATTGTGATGGCAGCCAAGGAAATTCAGATCCGCGCCTCTGCAGTCGGAACGCGACAAGATTTGCGCGAAGTGCTGTCGCTGGCCGCGGACGGCAAGCTCCACTGTCAAGTGACGGTGCGGCCGCTTGTCGAAGCCAATGATGTCCTCGATCAATTGCGAAAAGGAAAAGTGTGCGGCCGAATCGTCTTAGCTCCAGGCTGATGGAAATGAGGGATGTACTCAGAAACGCTTTCGAGCACCTACCCCACCAGAACTATTTCTAAAGCTGTCTTCCTCCAGGCTGCGCGAAGCGCAGCAAAAAAGAGCTACCTAAAGTAGCGCCATTCCGCTACGCTTCGGACGTTCTTCTTGACGTTAGTGACTATTATGTGATACTCACTCTCGCAATCTGGGGTTCTACGCAGCACTCGAGGGAGTTGCTTGGGATAAGGACGCAGACCAATTCCGCGATGTCCTCACCATGTCCGTGAAGGAGAATCGTATGAAGTCACTGGCGTGCATTTGTGCGTATGTGCTGTTGTCAGCGACCGTGGTCTATGCGCAGGGTGTCGGATCATCAGGAGAGGTCAGCGGAACTGTATACGATCAGTTTGGAGCTGTTTTGCCAAAGGTGACCGTCAGTTTGGTCGACACCCAGACTGGCCTGACGCGCAAGGCCGTGACGGATGGTGCCGGGCAATATCGCGTGGTGGGATTGCCTTTGTCCACGTATGACGTCAGGGCCGAAGTGTCAGGGTTTGCGACCGAAGTCCGAAAGGGAGTTTCCGTCGCGATCGGGCAGACGGTGGTGTCGGATTTCCGGATGAAACCCGCGCAGGTGGCGACCGTGATCGAGGTGATGAGCGAACCACCGACGGTCGAAACTGAGAGAGGCAGTCAGGCAGACCGGATCACACAGCAGTACATCACTGATCTTCCCATTGATCGTCGCGATTACCTCAGCTTCACGCTGCTTGCGCCGGGAGTATCGGATGCCACGCGGTTGGCGGGTGATCAGGATTTTCGCGTTAAACAAACGCCACAGAGCGGACTCTCCTTCTACGGCAGTAACGGCCGCGGGAACAGTATCACCGTGGACGGAGGGGAAACTTCAGGTGATAGCGGCGGCGTCCGCCTTACGGTGAGCCAGGATGCAGTTCAGGAATTTCAGATCAACCGCAGCAACTACGGCGCCGACCTGGGCTCAGCGACGGGAGCATCGATCAACATCGTGACCAAGTCCGGAAGTAACAGCGTGCACGGCACCGTCTACGGATTTTTCCGCAACGATGCGATGGACGCACGCGACCCCTTTGCCTTCAGTTCGGCACTGCCGCCGGACTCGACCTTCTCCAATTTCAACACCACTTCCACCGGCGCTCCAATCAAAAACTCACTTTCGCGGCAGCAGTATGGCGGCGCCATCGGTTTACCCATTGTGAAAGACAAAACGTTTCTCTTTGCTTCCTTCGAAGGTCTGCGGCAGGACTCTCAAAATTCGGTCCCCTTGCTGACCAATAGTTCCGTCTTCGCCGGTCCATCTGCGGCGGCAAGCACAAATCCCTTCCCTCAGGGTGATCCAAGATTTGAGCAACAAGCGATTATCAGCGCTTTGGCGCAGTCAACGAGCACCGCCAGCGTACCTTGCTTGCCGGGGGTGGATGTGCCCCCGGCGTTCTGCGCTGGTCTCTTGCAGACTGCTCTTTCGGTTGTTCCGGGGCAAGGGTTGACCCCGTTTCAGCAAGGAGCGAATGGGTTCTTGGTAAATCAGTTTGAAACGCAAGGCGGGATCTTTCCTTACAACACACGACAATATCTCGCTTCCGGTCGTCTCGATCATCACTTCAACCTCAGGAATCAGCTTTCTCTTACTTACCGGTACGGACATGATCTGGAAGAGTCTCCCGATGTACAGTCGTTGACTGCCATCTCCGCGGGCAGTTCAATTCATTCGTATGACAGTACGCTGCAGGCTGCGTGGTATCACCAGTTCAATCCAAACAAACAAAATGAATTTCGAGTGCAATGGAATTACTACAGCTTTAATGTCATCCCCAACGAACCTGGCCAAGTCGGACTGCAAATTCCCGGGTTCATCAATAATCTGGGAACGAGTATTTTTCTTCCCAGCATCACCATCCTGCGCCGTTATGAATTCGCGGACAACTTCACGATCATCCGTGGACGGCACACTCTTATGTTCGGGGGATCGCTGTTGCTTCGCGGCAATCACACCGAATCTCATACCTTTTTTCCGGGACGTTTTGTGTTCGGCTCGCTTCCTGGAGGGCTTGTGCTCAGCCCATGCTTGGATCCGTCGTCTAGTGCAGGACCGAATCCCTGCGGGGTAACTACGCCAGGAGCAACGCTTAGCTCCTTGCAATCAAGCTCGCTGGGAGTCCCGCAGGTCTATCAGCAAGGCTTTGGGAACCCGACGTATCCCTACTACACGCGGCCGCTGACTGGTCTCTACGCTCAGGACTCGTGGAAGATCACCCCAAGCTTCACCTTGAACTACGGGCTGCGCTACGAATTGGATTCTCAATTCGCCCCTCTGACTACTTACACGAAAGACTTCGCTCCTCGCGTATCGTTCGCGTGGGATCCTTTCAAGGACCACAAGACAGTCATTCGGGGTGGCTATGGAATTTTCTACGGTCCAGTAGATGTGCAGATTCCTGATGTCGATCTGAGCCTGGGAGTTGTGAACAGCGATAAGTCCGCGGTTGAGAACAGACCTGGGGCTAGCCAGGTCGCAAACCTGAGCTCGATTTGCGGTGTGTCGCAGTTCGGGGTGCCGATTATCCCCGGTACCGGCTCGAGCCCCTGCAATCGACAGATCTCAATCTACGTGGACCCAATAGCGGGCGTTCCGGCTTTAGGTCTGGCGGGCGCTCCTGTCGTGTTTCAAACCCTGTTTGGACAGGGACTGATTCAATGCACACATCCAACACCAGGTAATGCCGCTTGCATCACGCCCAATTCCGTGGCCCCATTCGGAATCAACGTCACCAATAGCGGCCCGATCGGGCCGCTGCAGGTTGTGTTCGTGAACCAGCCCGGCTATCGTCCCCCGATTGCGCAGCAGGCTTCGCTTGGCATAGAACGGGAAATTGCGAACGGCTTCTCCATTTCCGTCAGTGGCATCTATACGCATACACAGAGGCTGCCGGTTGCGATCGACACGAATCTGCTTCCGGCGCCGTTTACTACCGTGACGTTGGCGAATGGCCAAACGGTTTCGTACCGCAACTGGAACACAACGGCCGGCGGCGCGGATCCGTTGGGAGGGACGGAGCCAGGAGGCTTGCCCTGCGATAGCATCCAGTGTTTCGTAAATCCGCTGGTCGTGCAAAACAACCAGTACAGTTCGCAAGCTTATGCTCTGTATGAAGGCGGCATTCTGGAAGTCAAGAAGCGCTTTAGCAACCATTTCACTCTGTTCGGGAATTACACCTACAGCAAAGGCATCGATACCTCGACCGACTACAACTCAGACTACGGCCCGCAGGATCCGACGAATATTCATCTTGACCGTGCAGTGTCGGAATTTGACGAGCGTCACAAAGTAGTGATCGCAGGAGTGATTGATAGTCCCTGGAAGCAGAGAATTCTGTCGGGTTTCCAGCTCTCCCCGATTTTTTCCTATCATAGCGGGCATCCTTTCAACCTGTTGGCCGGAGGCGAGGTGAACGGAGACAATCACACAACCAATGAACGCCCTATCGGAGCACCTCGCGATACCGGCCTGGGACCGAGCTATTTCGATTTCGACGCACGCCTGATGTGGCAGCACAAGTTGGGGGAAAAGATAAATCTGCAACTGACCGCTGAAGGATTTAACATTGCCAATCGAACGAACTATGCCAGCGTCAACAATGAGGTAGGACCGGTCTTTGGATTCACTCCCGGCTTTTCGACGTTTAATGTGAAAGGCCTTCGACCCGGAGCGCCGCTCCCGGGTGGGGGGACAGTGAGTCCCAGTGTTCCGCTTTCTTTTACCTCAGCCCTCCCGATGCGTGAGATCCAACTAGGCCTGCGGGTCACGTTCTAGGCGAGAGCGTAAATGGCATACGTCGAAAACCAGGGAGCCAGGATCTACTGGGACGAACAAGGCATGGGCGATCCCAGCCTTCTCATCATGGGGCTCGCTTATCCCTCCTGCATGTGGTTTCGCACGCGGGCTGTTTTATCGAAGCAATTCCGAACTATCGCGTTCGACAATCGCGGCATCGGAAATAGCGATGTGCCCCCAGGTCCGTATCCCATCGCATTGATGGCGTCCGACGCGGCGGCAGTCCTGGATGCGGCTGGTCTCGACAGTGCACATGTGTTTGGCGTTTCGATGGGCGGCATGATCGCGCAGGAGTTTGCCCTGCAATATCCAAAGCGTGTGCGCTCACTGATATTGGGCTGCACAGCGGCAGGAGGACCGACCTCGGTTCGCGCGGAGCAAGACGCCATTCAAATGCTGATGACTCGTGACAGAATGACCCCTGAACAGACGTTGCAAGCTCCCGTGCCTTTTATCTACGATTCGGCGACGCCGCGGAAACTGATCGACGAGGATCTGGCGGTTCGCAGACCTTGGTTGCCACGGTCCGAAGGATATATAGCGCAACTCCAGGGCATTCTTGCGTGGGAGGGATACAGCCGTCTCTCCGCGATCACTGCGCCCACACTCGTAATCCACGGTCAGTCGGATCGGCTGGTGCCTCCGGGAAACGGGAAACTCATCGCCGAGCGCATTCCAGGTGCGAAGCTCGTGATGATTCCATCTGCCAGCCATTTATTTCTGACCGACCAGACCGACACCGCGCACGGCATCATTCTGCAATTCCTTGAGGAGCAGGCTCCCAGAGAGCCATGCCAGAAGCGGGACAAAGGTGAGGGAGCAGTCGTTGGAACTAATTTGCCATAGCAGTGTTGGAAAAATGAAAAGCATGGTGCTGAAGAGAACCTTGGCTGCATCGAGGATTTCGTCTTGAATGTGAAGGAGCTATTCGACCTCACCGGGCGAGTAGCGATCATCACTGGAGGTTCCATCGGGCTCGGCCGCCAGATGGCTGAGGGCTTGGCCGAGATGGGCGCTGACATCGTATTGTGCGCGCGAAAAATAGAGCGGTGCCAGCAAGCCGCCGAGGAACTGCAGCGCCTGGGCGTCAATGCGATCGCTCTTGCCTGTGATGTTAAGAGCCAGAGCAGCGTTCAGGAAATGGTGCAGGCGACACTCACTCATTTCGAACGCATCGACATCTTGGTGAACAACGCCGGGATATCGTGGGGCGCTCCGGTTGAGACCATGCAGCTCGAGGATTGGACGAAGGTCATCGAGACGAACTTGACTGGAACCTTCTTGTGCAGTCAGGCGGTGAGCGAGGTTATGATTCGGCGGGGCCGGGGAAAGATCATTAATATCGCTTCGGTCGCCGGACTGGGCGGAGCGCCCACGGAGCTGCCAGCAATCGGCTATCACGCCAGCAAGGGCGGAGTCATCGCATTCACCAAAGATCTTGCTTGCAAGTGGGCTCCTCACAACATTCAAGTGAATGCTATTGCTCCCGGATGGTTCCCCACGCATATGTCCAACCGGGTGCTGGAGCGTCACAGCGAACTGTTTCTCTCTCACATTCCGATGCGACGATTTGGCAACGAACATGACTTGAAAGGAGCCGCAGTGTTTCTGGCCTCAGGCGCTTCCGATTACATTACAGGTCACGTGCTAGTCGTCGATGGAGGGCAGACCGCCTGGTAGTCAGGAGCTAATCATAACGAGCAGAACGCATGAATGTTCCATTAACTCCGGTACGATTCCTACGTTACGCCGAGCAGCAGTTCGCTGGTAAAACCGCAGTGGTTTGCGGCGACCTTCGATTCACTTACGCGCAATTTGCCGATCGCGCTAGCCGTCTTGCGGGTGTACTGCGGGATGCGAAGGTGAAATCTGGCGAGCGTGTTGCATTTCTCAGCTTAAACTGCCATCGCCTTCTCGAAGCGTACTACGGCGTATTGGAAGCTGGGGCAGTGCTGTTGCCACTCAACATCCGGCTTTCGGCCGAGGAATTGACTTACATCCTGAACGATGCCGGGGCAAAGGTGCTCTTCCTCGAAAAAGAATTTCTTGAACTCGTAGATTCTTTTCGCGAGCGGGTCCCGTCACTTGACACTTTCTTTTTACTTGATTCGCAGCCCAACACTCGGTGGCTCTCACTCGTGAACTACGAAGGTGCCTTGGCGTCGGCAACGCCGTATCGAGCCGACATCATCGATTTCGACGAGAACTCCCTTGCGGAACTGTTCTACACCAGTGGTACCAGCGCCCATCCCAAGGGAGTAATGCTGTCGCATAGAAACATCTATCTCCACGCGCTCTCGGTTTGCCTGACGTTCCTCACCAAAGGTGAAACTGTAGACCTACATACGATACCGTTGTTCCATGCCAACGGCTGGGGAACGGCACATACCGTCACTTTGGTAGGCGGCACACATATCATGCTGCCGCGCTTTACCTGCGCGGAGGTTTTTCGGCTGATCGAGCGTGAGCGCGTCGACTCTCTTAGCCTTGTGCCCGTCATGGCAACGGCACTGGCAAATTCGCCCGAGCGACAAAAGTATGACCTGAGCAGTTTGCAATGGATTTCCATCGGAGGGGCTGCATCTTCTCCCACGTTAGTTCGTGAGGTGGAAGAAAAGCTGGGCTGCATATGTTACGCCGGCTATGGCTTGACCGAGACTGCGCCTGTGCTCTCGACTGCCAAACCGAGAGTGGGAGAGCAATTCGAGGGCGAACGGCGTTCCGCGGCTCTGGCGATGACCGGGTACTCGATTCCAGGCACTGAGCTTCGCGTCGTGGATATCAACGACGAAGACGTAGCGCGCGACGGGAAGGCGATTGGGGAAATCATTGCGCGTTCTGACGGCGTCATGATGGGCTACATGAATCAGCCCGCCGCTACCGCGGATGTGATGCGAGGCGGTTGGTTTCACACCGGGGATATGGCCACGATCAGCTCGGATGGCCGAATTCTCATTGTCGATCGAAAGAAGGACATCATCATTAGCGGTGGTGAGAACATCTCATCACTGGAAGTTGAAAAAGCGCTACTGGCGCACCCCGGGGTTTATGAAGCGGCTGTGATTCCACTCCCGGATGATAAATGGGGCGAAGTGCCTTTTGGGCTAATCGTAAAAAAGCCTGAATCAAATGTGACGGCGTCTGAAATGCTCGAATTCTGTCGCTCTCGTATTGCCCATTACAAGTGCCCTCACTCAATCGAATTTCGAGACAGCTTACCAAAGACAGCTACCGGAAAAGTTCTAAAGAGAGAGCTGCGCAAGAAGTATTGGAGCGAGCATGCGGGCCCCGAGCATCGCAAATAACCACCAACGAATAATCATTCGATCAGTCAGGCGGACGGGGAATTAAATGCCATGGATGATCTAGTTCAACTCGCTATAGATAATGATGTCGCAATCATCACTATCAGTAACCCACCGGTAAATGCGTTGAGTCCTGATGTTGCCCGAGGGATAGCGAAGTCAGTGGAACAAGCCGGCAAGGACATCTCTGTCAAAGCGGTCGTGCTGATGGGGGCCGGTCGCACATTCGTAGCCGGAGCAGACATCAAGGAATTCGGCAAGATCACTTCCGGCAAGAGCGAACGAGGTGCCGGCTTACTTTCGCTCCTGTCGCAAATCGAAGATCTTTCCAAACCCGTGGTGGTCGCAATTCATTGCAACGCCTTTGGGGGCGGGCTGGAGTTGGCCATGGCCTGCCACTATCGCGTAGCTGCTCCGAATGCGCAGATGGGTCAGCCTGAAGTGAAGCTTGGCATCATTCCGGGGGCAGGGGGCACGCAAAGATTGCCGCGTCTCGTGGGTGTCGTGAAGGCGGTTGAGATGTGCGCGGAAGGGAACCCGATTTCGGCGCAGGACGCTTTGCAGTCTGGCCTCGTGGATCGTTTGATCGATGGCGATCTGCTGCGAGGCGCTGTGGCATCCGCACGCGAGATCATGTCGCAGCCGATCCGCAAGACTCGGGAGCGCATGGAAAAACTCAACATTCCTGCTCAAAACACAGGAGTCTTCGAGTCCGCACGGGAGAAAGCGCGCACCAGGCAGCGCGGCATCAAATCACCGCTCGCTGCGATTGATGCCGTCGAAGCCGCTACCACAATGTCGTTTGAAGCGGGATGCCAGGTGGAGCAACGGCTTTTTCGCGAGTGCCTATTCTCCGATCAGTCCAAAGCCCTTATACACACTTTCTTCGGCGAGCGCGAGGTGGCCAAGATTCCAGATGTTCCCAAGGAAACTTCCATCGTGCCAGTGAACTCAGTTGCGGTTGTGGGAGCTGGAACGATGGGCGGCGGCATTGCGATCGTGTTCGCTAATGCTGGGATCCCCGTACTGCTTAAAGACGCAGATCAGCAGGCACTCGACCGGGGACTGGCGACGATCCAGAAGAATTACCAAAATTCGGTGAAACGCGGCCGCTTCACGCAGGCGTTCGTCGATGAGTGCATGCAACGAATCAAGCCGACGCTCACCTATGGCGATTTCGGTGAAGTGGATATGGTGGTCGAAGCTGTATTTGAGGGCATGGCGCTCAAGAAAGAAGTTTTCGCTCAGCTGGATCGCTCGTGTAAGAAAGGAGCGATTCTGGCGAGCAATACATCCAGCCTCAATATCGATGAAATCGCTGCAGCTACGTCCCGGCCCGAATCAGTGATGGGGACTCATTTCTTCAGCCCGGCAAACGTGATGCGATTGCTCGAAATCGTTCGCGGTAAGGCGAGTATTAAAGAGGTCATTGCCACTTGCATGCAACTTGCCAAGAAGCTTGGCAAAGTTGGAGTGCTTGTAGGGAACTGCCGGGGCTTTGTTGGTAACCGCATGTTTAGACCTTACCGCCGTGAGGCGCAGTTCCTGGTTGAGGAAGGCGCCAGCATCACCGTGGTGGATCAAGCGCTATACGATTTCGGCATGGCCATGGGACCACTAGCGACGGGCGACCTGGCAGGTCTCGATGTGGGTTGGCGAATCCGCAAGGAATATCGTCATCTTGAGAAACCCGGTCAGCGTCAGCCGTTCGCAGAGGATCGCCTCTGTGAACGGGGCCGCTACGGCCAGAAGACTGGCGCGGGATGGTACAAGTATGACGATAACAGGCGCGCTGTTTCCGATCCTGAAATCCAGAACTTGATAAGTCAATGGGCGCGCGAAGCCGGTATTCCACAGCGTAACATTTCGTCTGACGAGATCGTTGAGCGTTGTGTTTACGCTCTCGTGAATGAAGGTGCGCGCATTCTTGAAGAGGGCATCGCGCTGCGGGCGGTCGACATCGACATCATTTACTTGAACGGCTATGGGTTCCCCTCGTATCGCGGCGGACCCATGTGGTATGCCGACACAGTCGGCCTGAAAACCGTCTACCAGCGTATCTGCGACTTCCGACGCCAGTACGGTGAGCTTTGGGAACCCGCTCCACTGCTAAAGCGCTTGGTAGAAGAGAACAAGACCTTTGCTGAATTCACCGGGGATCAGTCCGTGGTAGTTTAGTGCGCTCGTTGAGCATTCCATCCCATTCCGATTCCGCTCCGGTTCGTCCCGGCGAAGAACTGAATCTCACGGCTCTGTCGCGATGGCTTGGCGAAAAAATTGATGGCGTTGAGCGGGGCTTTACAGTCGAACAGTTTCCCAGCGGGCATTCGAACCTCACCTACAGGTTGCGAATTGACGATCGCGAATATGTGCTCAGGCGCGGTCCTCTCGGTCCAGTCGCTGCCAAAGCTCACGACATGGCGCGCGAGTTCCGTGTACTCCAGATGGTCCATCCGCACTTTCATGAGGCGCCGAAGGTCTTCCACTTGTGCGAGGATGCGTCCGTGCTGGGTGGAGTGTTTTTTCTGATGGAGCGTCGTCACGGGTTGATCCTTCGCGATGACATTCCACCGCAACTGACCTGCATCGCGAACTATGCCAAGCTTGTAAGCGAGAGCTTTATTGACACCCTCGTAAAGCTACATACGATCAATATCTCGAAGACGGGGTTGAGTTCTCCTGGCAGACCGGAGGGTTTTCTTGAGCGGCAGGTGGTGGGTTGGGCCGAGCGCTGGAATCGAGCTAAGACGGAGGAATTGCCCCAGATGGACCGAGTCATTCGATGGCTTGTCGATCACAGGCCAGATTCTCCGGAGACGACTCTCGTCCACAATGATTACAAGCTCGATAACGTGATGATTCGGTTTGAATCCGTGGATGAAATAGAGGCTGTGCTCGACTGGGAGATGGCAACCGTGGGGGATCCGCTAGCGGATCTTGGTTTGACTCTTTGTTATTGGGCCTGGGCCGATGCACCTCAGTTGCGATCTCGCGCTCTACCAGCGCTAACCTCTCAGCCCGGTTGGTACACTCGCGAGCAGTTCCTTCAGCGATATGAGGAGCACTCCGGGCGTGATGTCTCCAAGATCGGTTACTACGAAGTGCTAGGCGTCTTCAAATTGGCGGTAATTTTGCAGCAGATTTACTACCGATTCAGACGTGGCCAGACGAGGGACACTCGCTTCCAGGATTTTGATACGCGCGTCAGGGGACTGGTTGAATTGGCGGATTCTCTTATGGGTACTGTCCGTTGAGTAATGTTTATCTTGTGCGCCACGGGCAGGCCGGTACGCGCGATGCCTACGACTCCCTTTCGGCTCTTGGAAAGCAGCAAGCGCGTTTGCTAGGGGAATACTTCGTGCGCCGCAAAATCAGGTTTACTGCGGCTTACGCCGGCGGACTGTTGCGACAACAGCAAACTGCCGAGCAAGTCCGCGAAGCTTTCGTCGACTCAGGCATTTCGTTTCCGCAGTTAATCCTCGATCATGGCTGGAATGAATTTGATCTTGGCCGTGTCTATCAGGAAATAGCTCCTCAGTTGGCTCAGGAGGATCCGGGATTCCGACGTGAATATGAAGAAATGCTCGCGCAAGTCGATGCCAACCTGGACGCTCATAGTGCGCCTATCCATCGTCGATGGCTCCCTTGCGACACCGAGATCGTGAAGGCCTGGGTTCGCGGTCGCTATCCGTATAGCGGCGAAACCTGGAATGAGTTTTGTGAGCGGGTTGCGGCTTGCCGCTTGAAGATGATCCAGGTTCAGCGGCAAGAGAACGTACTCGTTTTCACTTCTGCTACGCCGGTGGCGATTTGGACCGCCATGTCACTCGACATCTCCGACGAACGGATCATGCGGCTTGCGGGAGCCCTGTACAACTGCTCTTATTCAATCTTGCGGCTGCGCGGAGACGACGTGCGCTTACTTTCATTCAATGCGGTGCCGCATCTCGACACTTCCGAACTTTGCACCTATCGCTGAGAAGAAACAAACTCAGCGCGTGTGGCCACGCGACGTTGGTCATGAATAGTAACGAACCACCCATTCCGCGACGCAGCAGGGCTTGTCGTTCCCCTCGCTCTCCACGTTTGCGATGAACACTGCTTCCAACGCATCCGGTAGTTCCTTCAATGACTGAAGTGTGAAGCGAGCTCGAACTTTGGAGTCGGCGCGCACTGGAACCGGAAAGCGAACCCGGTTCAATCCATAATTGATGCTCATCCGGACACCGTTGCGAATGTGGATTGCTTCTTTTATGAAGCGGCTCAGCAGCGATAAAGTCAAAAATCCGTGCGCGATGGTGGTTCGAAACGGAGATTCGCGATACGCACGGTCGCGATCCAAGTGAATCCACTGGTGGTCTTGCGTAACATCCGCAAATGATTGAATACATTCCTGCGAGATGGACAACCATTCCGTGGCTGCAATCTCGCGGCCGACCCATTTTCTTAATGAATGGGGTGTTTCAATCTCTACTGCCATGAGTATCCGCCGCACTCCACTTGCGAAGCTCCATCTTGGCGATGGATTCCGTGTGCACCTCATCGGGGCCGTCCGCCAGTCGCAACGTGCGAGTGTTCGCCCAGGCCGCAGCTAAAAAGGTATCTTGCGAGACGCCGGCCCCACCGTGGGCCTGGATAGCACGATCCAGGACGCGGAGGGCGACATTCGGCGCCACGACTTTGATCATGGCAATTTCGGCGCGCGCGTCCTTGTTTCCAACCGTATCCATCATGTAAGCCGCCTTCAATATCAGGAGGCGTGCCTGCTCGATCTCCGTCCGTGATTGAGCGATGTCCGACCGAATCGTACCTTGTTGGGCAAGCGGTTTCCCAAAGGCCACACGTTTCTGCACTCGCCTGCACATCGTCTCGAGCGCTCGTTCAGCCACACCCATACAGCGCATGCAGTGATGAATGCGGCCCGGTCCCAGCCGTCCCTGGGCGATCTCAAACCCTCGGCCCTCGCCGAGGAGAATGTTCGACGTAGGTACGCGAACATTCTCAAAGGAAATCTCTGCGTGCCCGTGGGGTGCGTGATCATAGCCAAACACAGTCAGCAGACGTTCGATCTTGACTCCAGCCGTGGCCATGGGAACGAGCACCATGGATTGCTGTTGATGGAGCGGAGCCGAGCGATCGGTCTTACCCATGAAGATCGCGATCTTGCAACGCGGATCACCGGCGCCCGACGTCCACCACTTACGCCCATTGATTACATACTCGTTTCCGTCCCGAACGATGCTCGCCGCAATGTTGGTTGCATCCGACGATGCGACCGCCGGCTCAGTCATCGCAAAGCACGACCGTATTTCGCCTGCCAGCAGCGACTTCAGCCAGCGGTCCTTCTGCTCCGCCGTGCCGTAGCGGGCAAGTACTTCCATATTTCCGGTGTCCGGAGCCGAGCAGTTGAAGACCTCGGGAGCCATCATGCTGCGCCCCATGATCTCGCACAGAGGCGCATATTCTAGATTCGTCAATCCGCCGCCACTATCCGAGTCCGGCAAGAAAAGATTCCACAGTCCTGCCGCACGAGCCTTCGCTTTCAGTTCTTCAACTACGCGGGCTGGTGTCCAGCGATTGCGTTCAATCTCGTCGTGGAATCGCTGCTCGTTTGGATAAATGTACTCATCCATGAAAGCCTGCAAACGTTGTTGCAGGTCCCGCACTTTGCTGTTGAATGCGAAATCCATCCCCATCGGTTATGTCCTCGTCAATACCAAACTGTCTCGAGGAAAGGAGTCTGTGGGGCGCGATTATATACGTTAGTTAGCTTTT
>Ga0126373_10000976_pt1 | contig 19687 bp, 17 predicted proteins | sample PanSoiMetPlot_11_FD_92545 | JGI IMG/M metagenome (GOLD analysis project Ga0126373, IMG submission 92545) | Tropical forest soil microbial communities from Panama - MetaG Plot_11 | ecosystem: Environmental > Terrestrial > Soil > Tropical forest > Bulk soil | place: Panama | collected 2016-02-17 | reverse complement strand
TGGCAGGTCGCGTTTCATTGGGAAGCCCCACTCCGTTGGCTACAACTACGCCGCCGCTTTGGCCGTCCGAGGCTTCATCCCGGCCGGCCGGCACGGAACGCGCCGCCGCTGGTGCGTGGTGGACGCGCGCTCTTGTTCCATCGTTCGCCGACTGTGTTGTGGTGGCGCTGCTGGCGTGGTTGTTTTTGTGCGGGCCGAACGGATGGAAATCGCTGCTTGCCGACGGCGACACTGGCTGGCACATTCGCACCGGCGAATACATCCTCACGCACCACGCCGTGCCCGAGCAGGATCTGTTCTCCTTCTCGAAATCCGGTGCTTCTTGGTTTGCCTGGGAATGGCTGAGCGACGTAGTGCTGGCGGGGCTGTTTCACTTGGGTGGGCTCAAGGCGATTGCGTTGTCCGCGGCGGTGATCATCGCGCTGTTCGCGGCGGTGTTGCTGCGCTACGCACTGTGGCTGGGCGCCGACGGATTGATCGCCATGCTTCTTACCTTTGTCGCAGTCCGCGCCGCATCTATACACTTTCTCGCGCGGCCGCATTTGTTTACGCTGCTGTTTCTTCCCGCGTGCATGTGGCTCGTGCACTCGGATTCGCGAAAGCGTACGAGTTGGCTGTGGGCTTTGATCCCCTTCACTGCGCTCTGGACCAATCTGCACGGCGGAGTCTTTATATTCCTTGCGTGCCTTGTCGTTATGACATTGGGAAGAGCGGTGGAGGCGTATCTCGGTTGCACGAGCTGGGCGGCGGTGGTTCGATCTGCCGTTTTGCTTGCCGGATGTTGCTTTGCGACGCTGGCGAATCCGTATGGCTCGCGGCTCCACCTGCACGTGGTCGAGTATTTGCGGTCGGACTGGATTCGCAACACCATTCAGGAGTTTCAAGCGCCGACCTTCCGCTCTGAAGAACAGCTTCAGTTCGAGGTGTTGCTGATCGCAGGGCTGATCCTGAGCGCGGTTTTGCTGCGGAAGCGGCGAGTCAGCGATGCCTTGTGCATCTTGTTTCTGGCACATTCGTCGTTGCTGAGCGTTCGTCATGCGCCACTTTATGCGGCTGTCACAATGCCGCTGATTGCGGCTGGAGTGAGCACGGCCTGGAAGGCTTGGGCCGAGCGTTTGCCGAAGAAATCGGTGATTCGGATTCTCGCGCAGATGGGTACGGACGTGACGCCGGTCTTTTGCAGGAGTACGGTTTGGCCCGCGCTGCTGGTTCTTGCGTTGGCATTTCTTGAAGCCCCGCTCCAATGGCCGCGCGATTTTCCGAGCGAGCTGTTTCCGACCGGGCTGATTCTGAAGAACGCGAGCCTGCTCGAATCGGGACGGCTGCTTACGACCGATCAGTGGGGGGATTACATCATTTACCGCTTCTACCCGCGGCAGAAAGTGTTCGTGGACGGACGCAGCGACTTCTATGGTCAGCAAATCGGCACCGACTATCTCCACTTAGTACGGGGTAACTATGACTGGCGGGAAATACTCGACCGCTATGGGTTCCAAGTCGCCTTGCTGCCAGTGGACTTACCAATCACCACCCTACTCAAGCAGGATCAGGGCTGGCGCGTGGTGAAGGACGATCAGCGGGCAGTGATTTTAGAACGAATAGGTCGCCAAAGGTCTGCGAACTAAGTAGATCGCCATGCGAGTAAGGCAGTGGACCGTACTAGAGAAAACGTCAGGTCGAGCTAATGAAAACCTCCCAGTTAGCCGAACTTATAAGGCAGGAGAGGAACTGGGATGAGAAGCAACCAGAACCTGGCAGGTTCGAACAGCCGGCGTGTCGGAAGCACGTTCAGCGTGTCCGGAATGCCGGGGATGCCGCTCGAATGGCTGGACGCGCGTAGCTGGCAGTTGCCGTCGGGAAAAGCGCTGGCAGAGTTCGCCTTGCAGACCGGCTTTCTGGCTCCATTACTTTTTCGAACGGATGCGCCTCGAAGTAGTGGCACGGCACTGGATGGGGCGGCGCTGCGGGCCAAGACTCTACGTAAAGGAGAGCCACGTTGACGGCGCAGTTTTCGATTGCAGCCGTAGTGGGGATCGCTGCGGTAGTGGACGATTTGAAGCGCCGGCATATCGCCAATTGGATTCCGGCACTGGCGTTTACTGCCGGTTTGATATTGAAGTGCGCCCAGGGTGGGTGGCGCGGCGCGGGTTCGTCGTTGCTCGGCACGCTTGCGGGCGCAGGGGTGTTTTTGATTTTTTATCTGCTCGGCGGCATGGGCGGGGGAGACGTGAAGTTGATGGCCGGGTTCGGTGCCCTGCTGGGGCCAAAGCTTTTGCTTGAGGCTGCTTTGTGGACGGGCGGGTGCGGCGGTTTGATGGCCGCACTGGTGCTCGGATGGAATTCGGTGCGTAACGCGTTGCGCCCGGCAAAGACAGCCGCTGGAATGGCCGAAGAAGACGGGTCGAAAGAAGAGGAGCAGTCGAAGACGAAGCGGGTGGAGGCCATTCCCTACGCTCCGGCGATCACGGCCGGAGTATGGCTGGCGCTGGTTCCCAAGGGATAAAGCCGCAGAACGAATATGCGCGGCCGGATGTCGCGGCTGAGCGGGAGAGAGAGCTATGGATCGTAGATTTATCACCGTGCTGGGAGTGAGCCTGTTATTCGCGCTCGTGATCTCCAGCGTCTTTTATCAGATGACGGCGCGGGCTGGCAACGCCAAGAAGGCCGAGCCGCCGCAGGAGATGCGCGACATCGTCCTAGCTGCCAAGCCGCTTTCGGTTGGCATGAACGTGAAGCCCACCGATGTCAGGGTCGGGAAGATCCCTGTGTCGGTGTTTCCCAAGGGCGGATTTTCAAAGCCGGAGGAAGTCATCGATCGCCCGGTGATCAGCAACATTTTGATGGACGAAGCGGTGCTCGACGGACGCCTGGCGGCGCGCGGCAGCGGACTGGGGCTGGCTCCCATTATTCCAGTAGGCATGCGAGCCGTGACAGTGCGCGTCAACGACGTGAGTGGCATCTCGGGTTTCGTCTTGCCGGGCATGCGCGTGGACGTGCTGGTGACCGGCAATCCGCCTTCGGGTAATGGAACGGTTACGGTGACCCCGCTGCAGAACATGTTGGTTCTCTCGGCGGGAACGGCTATTCAAGCCGATGCGCGAGGACAGGCAATTCAAGCCGCAACGGTAACGTTGCTGGCGACTCCCGAACAGTCCGAGATGCTGACGCTCGCCAATGGTGAAGGCCGAATCCAACTGGTACTGCGCAACGGCAGCGATCAGAGCATCGAAAAGATCCGCGGCAGTCATGTGGCTGAGCTGTATGGTGCCGCAGCGCAGGCTCCCAAACCATCCTCAGGCAACTCGGAAGCTCGTCCCCGAAAGCGTCCGGTGGAAACGGTAGCCGCTCCCGTGGCACCGCCGCCTCCGCCACCGCCTCCGCCCGATCAGATCATCGTGATTCGCGGGACGCAAAAGTCGGTGGAAGTTGTCGGACTGGGGGGGAAGTAAGTCATGAACATCGGCAAACAGATCTGCTTGGGAGCGGTTCTCGCTGCGGGGAGCGCCGCGTTTCTCGGTGCGCAGGCCGGTCCCGAGGAAGTCAGGCTGACGGTAGGAAAGAGCATCGTCATCGATTATCCGGCCGACATCGCGCGCATTTCGACCAGCAATCCCGACGTTGTTGACGCCTCGCCGGTAACGGCGCGCGAAGTGCTACTGCACGGCAAGTCGCTCGGCACGGCGACGTTGGTGGTATGGAGCAAGACCGGCCAGCGCAACTTCTACAACATCGATGTCGAGACGAATCTGGAGCCGTTGCGGCTGCTGCTAAGAGAAACCTTCCCGAACGAAGACATTCATGTTCAGTCTTCCCGCGACTCGGTAACGCTGACGGGCCGCGCTTCGAGTAAAGACGTCGCAGACCGCGCTAGCGCGCTCGCGGGATCTTATGGCAAGACCATCGTCAACAATTTGCAGATCCCGAACGCTCCGGTCGAGAAACAGATTCTCTTGCGTGTCAAGTTCGCTGAGCTGGATCGTTCGACCGCGAGTCAGTTTGCCGTCAACTTCGTGAGCACTGGCGCCGGCAACACGGTGGGACGGATCACAACGGGCGGATTCCCGGCTCCGGGCATTAACACGATCACGGGCGTCGGCGGTACGGCGGCTAACTCGACGTTCACTATTTCCGATGCTTTGAACATTTTCGCGTTCAATCCAAACATAAACATGGGCATCCTGATCAAAGCGCTGCAACAGCAGAACCTGTTGCAGATCTTGACTGAGCCGAACCTGGTTACATCCAACGGCAAGGAGGCCAGTTTTCTCGAGGGCGGCGAGTTTCCCGTACCGATTTTGCAAGGCGGTGCGAATGCGGGTGCAGTAACGGTCCAGTTCCGCGAGTTCGGCATCCGGCTTACGTTTAATCCCCTCATTACGCCCAACAACACGCTCAGGCTTTACGTCAAGCCGGAAGTCTCTTCACTTGATTTTGCCAACGCAGTCTCGTTCAACGGATTTACGATCCCCGCTCTTTCGACGCGGCGGACCGAGACCACCATCGAACTGGGCGACGGCCAGAGCTTTGTCATCTCGGGATTGATCGACAACCGCGTCACTGAGACGGTTGCCAAGATTCCTGGATTATCGGCGCTGCCGGTCTTAGGGAATCTTTTCAAGAGCAGGGACCTGAGTAAGAACAAAACGGAGTTGATTGTGATCGTGACGCCCGAGATCACGATGCCGCTCCAGCCTGGGGAATCGAAACCTGGCCCGGCGATGCCGCGCGACTTCCTGACGCCCATCACGCCCAACACAACCAAGAGGTCCAAGTAAGTCCAATGCGGCAGGTGGTGAGATTGAAGGCGCAAGGAGCGGGCCGATGACGCGGCGATCGCCGATTCTGACGGCTTTGTCGATCGTGCCGGACCGCGAACTGGCCAGCCAGTTCGCGCACGCGATGACGGCTTCGCGCGCCTTTCAGATCCTCTCGGAATTCGATTCTTATCCGTCGCACCAAGCCCTCGAAGTCCGGCTGCGCCAGACTCGCCCGGACGTGGTGCTCCTCGATCTCGCCACCAGCCTTGACACCGCCTGCGAATTGATCCGGCTGATCGGGACACTGAGCCTGCAGACGCAAATTGTAGGCCTGCACGTTCGCAACGATTCCGACGCTATTCTGCGCAGCTTGCGCATGGGGGCTTGCGAGTTCCTGTATGCGCCATTCGAGCTGGAGATTCAAAACGAAGCGATCGCACGGCTGCACCGGATTCTCGAGCCGGCCGCGAACGAAGAAGTTCAACCGGGGACGATCGTAGCTTTTTCGAGCGCTAAACCAGGCTCTGGGGCTTCGACGCTGGCAGCGCAGACGGCGTTTGCGTTACGCCGCTGCACCGCGTCGCGCGTGCTGCTGGCAGACTTCGATCTCATGGGCGGGATGATCGGGTTTTATCTGAAGCTGAGCAACAACAAATCGGTGCTCGACGCGCTCCAGTCGGCCCATCAACTGCAAGACGCGCAGTGGCCATCGTTCGTCGCTGCTTCGGATGGAGTCGACATTCTGGCGGCGCCTGAGACGCCTTATGTTGGTCCCGTGGACGCGGGCCGGCTGCATGCGGTACTCGAGCACGCGCGGCTGAACTACGACTGGGTGGTTCTTGACCTTCCTGTTGTGTTCCAACGGATCAGCCTGATGGCGATCTCCGAGTCCGATCGCGCGTTCCTGGTCTCGACCTCCGAGCTGCCCAGCCTGCACCTGGCTCGCAAGGCTGTGACCTTGCTCGAGCAGCTGGGTTTTCCGCGCGAGCGCTTCCAGATCATGATTAACCGCATCCAGCGGACCGATGAGATCACCGGCTCGGATTTCGAGCGTTTATTCAATTGCAGCGTCAGCGCGCGCTTTCCGAACGATCATTTCTCGCTGCACCGGGCGGTAACGCTCGGCCAGCCTGTGGAAGGACACTCCGATCTTGGGAAAGCGATTCACACCTTGGCCGCGAGCTTGACCGGCAAGGGTGGCGGAGAAAAGAAGAAGCCCGAAGTCAGCGACTGGAGGGCTGTGCCATCCGAGGCGCAGGGCTGAAGGGTTTCGGCGATGAGGGTTAGGTAGAGATTATGTTTCCGAATCTAGAGACCAAGACCGCGCCCCAGGTGAGCTGGGAGCAACGGCTGCTGAAGAACAGCGGCGGCGGCAAAACCAAAAGCGCCCTAAAGCCGGAATATCAGGAACTGAAGTTCACCCTGCACCGCAAGCTGGTGGACAAGATCAACCTGGAGGCGCTGGCGGCTATTGACAACCAGCGCGTGCGCAGCGAAGTGCGCCAAGCCCTGATCTCGCTGATCGATTCTGAACCCACGCTGCTGAGCTCGCTCGAAAAGCAGCAAATTTGCGACGAAGTACTGGACGAAGTATTCGGCTTGGGTCCGCTCGAGCCGCTCCTTCAGGATCCTTCGATCTCCGATATTCTTGTCAACACCCACAAACAGGTTTACATCGAGCGCAAAGGTTTGCTCGAGCTGACCAACGTAAGCTTCCGGGACTCGCAGCACCTGTTGCGGATCATCGACAAAATCGTCTCTCAAGTGGGCCGCCGCGTGGACACGTCGACGCCCATGGTGGACGCCCGTCTGAGCGACGGCTCGCGCGTCAACGCCATCATTCCGCCGCTGGCGGTCGACGGGCCCCTCCTCTCCATCCGCCGGTTCAGCCAGGACAAACTGATGCCGCCGGACCTGGTAGAACGCGTGGCGATGACGCAGGGCATGATGGAACTGCTCGAAGCGTGTGTCCGGGCTCATCTGAACATCATCATCGCCGGCGGTACGGGCGCCGGTAAGACAACACTGCTCAACGCGCTTTCCGCCTTTATTGCACCGAAAGAGCGCATTGTGACCATCGAAGACGCGGCCGAATTGCAATTGAAGCAGCCGCACGTGGCGCGGCTCGAAACACGGCCTCCTAATCTCGAAGGCACTGGCGCGGTGCGGCAGCGCGAGTTGCTAGTGAACTCGTTGCGTATGCGTCCGGACCGCATTGTGGTCGGCGAAGTCCGCGGCGAAGAAGCGCTCGACATGTTGCAGGCCATGAACACGGGCCACGACGGATCGCTTACCACGATTCACGCCAACAGCCCGCGCGACGGTATCTCGCGCCTCGAAGTCATGGTGGCGCTGGCCAACTCGAACATGCAGTTGACCTCGATTCGCCAGCAGATCGCGAGCGCCGTGCACCTTTTGGTGCAGGCGGCGCGCTTGAGCGACGGCTCGCGCCGTGTGATTTCGCTCACCGAAGTCACCGGCATGGAAGGCGAAGTCGTCACGCTCCAGGACATCTTCGTATTCGAAAAGCGCGGCCTGAATCCGGATGGGCGCGTGGTGGGCCGCTTTGCCGCCACCGGAATCCGGCCCAAATTCTACGAGAAGCTGCTTGCGGCCGGCATCCGGCTGCGGCCCGATCTGTTTGACGAAGTGGTGGAGGTCTGACAAGCGCATGTTCATTGTGATCGCCATCGTCGTTTGGCTGTGCGCTCTGCTGGTGTGGTGGGCGTGCTCGAATGCTTTCCGCCATTCGGATATGGACAAGCTGAAGAGCCGTCTGCTCGGAAGCAAAAAGCCGAAGAAAGTGAAAACGAGCGTTATCCGTTCCCTTATTCAGACCGACGAGACCAACACGTTGCTGGGGCTCAAGTTTTTGCGCCGCTTCCAGCTCCAGACCAAGCTGCAGGATCTGCTCGAGCAGGGCGGCATGAAGTGGTCCACGCAGAAACTGGTGAACATCAGTCTGGGAATGATAGTAGGCATGTGGGCGCTGGCCTGGCTAATCCTGCCTGCCGAATTCCGGCGTGCTTCGTATTTCCTCGGCATCGCCGCAGGCGCGCTGCCGGTCGTGTACGTCATCCGGAAACGCAACGCCCGCATGCGGCGTTTCGAAGAACTGTTTCCCGACAGCCTCGAATTCGTGGCCCGCTCGATGCGTGCCGGTCATGCTTTCTCGGTTTCGCTCGAAATGATCCAGCGCGAGTTTCAGGAGCCGCTGGCGGGCGAATTCCGGCGGACGTTTGAAGAGCACAACCTCGGTCTGCCGCTGGATGTGGCGCTTCAAAAACTGGGTGAGCGCGTGCCATCGCTCGACGTACACTTCTTCGTGTCAGCGGTGCTGCTGCAGAAACGTACCGGCGGCAACCTGTCCGAGATCCTCGACAAACTGGCCTACGTGATCCGCGAGCGCTTCAAGCTGCGCGGACGAATTCGCGCCATCAGCGCGCACGGCCGCATGACCGGCGGTGCGCTGACCTGTATTCCAATCGGTGTCGCGATCATCATGTTTTACGTCAATCCGGATTACGTCAAGTTCTTTTTTTTCGACGATGTCGGGCACATCCTGATGGGTTGCGCCGCGGGGATGCAGATCCTGGGCTACGCCATTATCAAGCAGATCGTGAAGATCGAGGTCTAGTCATGCCGATATTCATAGCATTCGCGGTCTTTGTTCTGTGCGCGGTAGGCACCACTTACGGCTTGACGAAGCTGTGGGTTAAACCCAAGGAAGCGATCGAGCGCATTGCCGGAGCCAATTCGCGGCAGGAGCAGGCGCCGGTTCATCCTAGCCTGATCTTTCACGACATCGTGAAACGGCTTGGGAATCTGGTCCCCGCATCTCCCAAAGATGTCACGGTGATGCAGCGCCGGCTGATCCGCGCCGGATTCCGGAACCAGAACGCTCTTAAGATCCTCTACGGTGCGAAGGCGTTGTTCGCAGTTCTGCTGCCTGCTCTCACGGCGCTAGCGCTGTTGAACGCCTCCTGGGAGCCGAGCAACAAGTTCGGCACTGTGCTGGCTTCGGTGGCTCTGGGATTTTTTGGTCCGAACGAATACGTCCGCATGGTCGCCAAGCGGCGGCAGAAGCAGATTCATCGCGGTCTCGCGAACTCACTCGACCTGATGGTGGTCTGCGTGGAATCGGGACTTGGCCTCGATCAGGCGATGATGCAGGTCTCCAAGGATCTGGAGCACGCCCACGCTGAGATCAGCGAAGAATTCGCGCTCGTCAATCTGGAATTAAAGGCCGGCAAGCGCCGCGCCGAGGCTTTGAGAAATCTGGCCGATCGCACCGCGGTCGAGGACTTGAAGAAGCTGGTGGCCGTGCTGATCCAGGCCGACCGCTTCGGTACCGGCGTCGCTCAGAGTTTGCGAGCCCACTCCGACTATATGCGCGTGCAGGCCCGCCAGGTGGCCGAAGAGAAGGCAGCCAAACTCGGCGTGAAGCTGGTTTTTCCGATCTTTTTTTGTATTTTGCCCTCCTTGTTCGTAGTGACGGTGGGGCCGATGGTGGTGAAAATCGTCCGGGAGCTGCTCCCGATGATGAAGAACATATAGCGGAATCATTTTCGCAGGAAAGGAGAAAAAACGATGGATAGCTCGATGATTCGCATCGTTTGCGCAGTGCTGGCGGTCCTGTTCTTGGGGCTGATCGTTCTGCGACGCAAGAAAAGCGCTGAGTAGTTGTTGGCTGCCGCACGGGCTTGAGGGCCGCTGCGGCGACGAAGCTCGTGGCGATCCGGCGAAACGGACGGGGGCCGGCGAGTGGGTGGAGTGGAAGCCGGGAGGAGGCGCGGTTAGGCGCCGCGCCTCGTCCCAAGACTACGGCTTGAGAGAGAGCCGGAAGAATTTTGTTCGTTGGGGGTACACGTTTATGTTGACGAAGTCATTTTGCTGGAAGATCGCTCTGGCCGTCTCGTTCACGGTGGCCGCCTGGGGCGCAACTTTCGGGATCGTGGTCCCGATCGGCGGCCAGGCCTCCGACATCGCGCTCGATGAGCCGCGGGGAGTTCTCTATATCTCCAACTTCACCGCCAATCGCATCGACGTCATGTCGTTGCAGAACAAAACTATCCAGACCTCCATCAACGTGGCGGCGCAGCCAAGCGCCCTGGCTCTGTCGCCCGACGATCACTGGCTGGTGGTGTGTCATTACGGCAACGCCGCGCCTCCAGCCTCGTCCTCGAATGCTCTCACGATCATTGATCTCACGAGCGGCAACCAACAAGTGTTCACGCTAGCCAGCGCGCCGCTCGGCGCAGCGTTTGGCAGCGATGGGCTTGCTCTGGTGGTAACTTCCACCGATTTTCTGCTGCTCGATCCGGTATCCGGCACCACCACGGAACTGTCCACCATCGCAGGTTTGGCGGCGAATACGCTGCCGGCGCCGGCGGCCAGTTTCCCGGCCACGATCGTAGCGGCATCGGTCGCCGCTTCCGGCGATGGCCTTACGATCGCGGGCTTCGGAAGCAGCCTGATCTTCCGTTATGACGTCACGACTCGCGGGCTCACTGCCCGTCTGTACACGGCGAGCCCGCCGCTCGGTCCACGCGCCGTCAGCGTGAGCCAGGACGGATCCTATTTCACAACCGGGTGGGCGCTCAAAGATAAAGTCTTTTACAACATTTCGCAGTTCCCGAATCCTTCGGGTGCGCTGAATATCGGTACGACCGCCATCGACTCGGCGCACGGTGTCATTTACGCCCAGATTCCCGCCGGCACCACCAGCACTGGATCAGGCGGCACTGGATCAGGCGGCACTGGATCGGGCGGCACGACGACGCCGGCCGCGCCTCCGGTCTTGCAGATCGTGGCTTCCGACAATCTCACGGTTCTCAGTCAACTGAACCTGCCCGAGAATTTCGCCGGCAAAAGCACGTTGTTGCAAGACGGCTCAGTACTGTATGGCGTTTCCGATAGCGGCGTCATGGTTCTACCGGTTGGAAGTCTGACCAAGTACCCGCAGGTCACCGCCATGCAAGCGGACCTGGTGTTCCGCGGTAACTTCTGCAACCGCGCCGTGGCGACGCAGGCGTTGACCATCGTCGATCCAGGCGGAAACCACACGCCATTTACGATCTCGAGTAACACCACGGGACTGAACGTAAGCCCTAGCTCCGGCGTAACTCCGGCCACCATTACGGTCAGTGTGAATCCGAGCGTGTTTGCGAACCAGCAGGGCACGGTCGCAGCGGCATTGACGATCCAATCCGGCGCGGCGGTCAACGCAATTCAACCGGTGCGAGTGCTAATCAACTCACAGCAGCCTTCTCAGCGCGGAATCTTTGTGGACGCCCCGGGCACGCTCGTGGACATCCTGCCCGATCCGACTCAGAATCGTTTCTTTGTCCTGCGCCAGGACCAGAACCAGGTTCAGGTTTATGACGGAACCAACTACACACTGCTCGCGACGCTGCGAACCGGCAACACGCCCAAGGGCATGGCAATTACCTTCGATCAGCAGTACTTGCTGATTGGCTGCGACAACTCGCAATATGTGTACGTCTACAGCCTGGCCACGTTGCAGCCCATGCTGCCGGTGCGAATGTTCAACGGCGATTATGTTCAATCGCTCGCGGCCTCGTCCAACGCAATTCTTGCGGTGACACGCAGCGCCTCGGGCGGAGATCCGACCGTGCATCAGATTGACATAGCGACACAATCCAGTTCGCGGTTGCCGTCACTGGGGATTTTCCAAAACAAGGTCGCCTTGAATTCGGTGATGGTATCGTCCTCGAATGGTTCTTCGATCTTCATGGCCGGCTCGGATGGAAGCGTTTTCCTCTACAACGCGACCTCGAACACCTTCACGGCCTCGCGCAAGGACTTCACCTCGTTGTCGGGCGCTTACGCGGCGTCGAACTTCAACATGTACGCGGTTGGCAACCAATTGCTTGATTCCTCGCTCGTACCGATGAGCGCCGTCGGAACGAGCGGCGGCAGTTCGTCCGGATTTGCATTCGTCGATCAGATGGGATATTTCACCACTGCTCCGGCGCCTGCTGGCGGCGGCCAGAGCACTGCTCCGGGGACCATCCTGCAGGTCAACACGGCGAACCTGGTCGGGGGCGCGGGTCTTGCGACCGGCATGGTAGAGGCTCCGCTGCTTGGCTCTACGGGCGCGGCGTTCACGCGGACGGTCGCGCCGCTCTACAGCCGAACAGCAATTATCAACCTGACGGTTTCCGGTTTCACGGTTTTGCCCTGGAACTACTCGGCTGCCGTGGCGCCACCGGTTCTCTCGAGCGTGGTGAGCGCCGCCGATTCGAGCGCCAGAGTTGCGCCGGGAGGTTTGATCTCGGTTTATGGATCTCAACTCAGCCCCGTCAACATGGCGACCGCGGAGATTCCGCTTCCCACGGCGCTGGCGAACAGTTGCCTGACGGTCAACGGGCTTCCGGTTCCGATGCTGTTCGTTTCGCCGAACCAGATCAACGCGCAGATGCCGTTTGAGGCCGTAGGCAATGTGACCATCATGCTGCGCACACCTGGTGGTGTCAGCAATAACCTTAACTTCCAGGTTCTGCCCGCAGCGCCGTCGGTGTTCATGTCCGGCACCGCAGGTCCCGCCACTAATCTGGCCACCATCGTCCGCAGCGACAACGGTCAGTTGGTGACGGATTCGAATCCGATCCACAGGAACGGTAACGAATATATCGTGATCTACCTCACCGGTCTCGGACAAACGACTCCGGCGGTGGCTGACGGCATGCCCGCTCCCTCCAGTCCGCTGGCAGTCGCTCTGACGGCGCCGACGGTGAGCCTGGGCGGCGTACAGATTCCCGTTTCGTATTACGGTTTGACACCCGGCGAAGTTGGCGTGTATCAGATCAACGCGAAAATTCCAAGCAATATTCCAACCGGTCTGTCGATCCCGTTGACAATCACACAAGGCTCCACCGCTACCTCACTCGGCGTGCGCGTCGTGGACTAAGCGTTGGACGGAGAATGAGGACACAATCATGAAACATTTCGGTCACGTGGTGTTTTTTGCGTCGCTGGCTGCTCTGGCACCGGCCGCGCTCGCTCAAAGCTGGGAGGTTGGTTTCGCGGGGGGTGGCAGTTTCCACACCAGCGAAAGCGTCCAGAACCCCGCCGGGAACGGCTCCGCGGGTTTGGCGCCCGGTATCGCCGTAAGCGCCTGGCTCGGTAACAACAGCGCCGGAACCATCGGCGGCGAACTACGCTACGACTATGAGCGTTCCGATCTGCGGCTCTCCTCGGGCGGGACCACGGTCAACTTCGGCGGACAGAGCAACGCCGTCCATTACGACGTTGTTCTGCACATGGCCTCCAGTGAATCGCACGTCCGGCCGTTTATCGCGGCGGGCGCCGGTGTGAAGCTGTTCTCGGGCACCGGCACCGAGCAGGCTTTCCAGCCGCTCTCGAACCTTGCGCTGCTCACCAAGACCAACCAGATCGAGCCGGTAATTTCGGTCGGCGGCGGCGTGAAATTCAATGTGAGCAAGTCGGTCCTCATGCGGCTGGAGGTCCACGACTACCTGTCTCCGTTCCCGACCAACATCATCGCTCCCGCGGCGAACTCGAAGATCGGCGGCTGGATATCCGATATCGTGGTCAGCGCGGGCTTGAGTTTCGCGCTCTAACAAATCGCCGAGTGCTCGGAGGCGCTAAATTCTTCCCAGCACCCGGCTTCGATCCTCGATATAGTAAGCGGAAGTGCCGGTTCTAAAGCGGCTATCTGTGCTTCTGGCAGGCTGCGTCCTTTTGCTGGCCGCACAGGATCAATCTTCTCAGAATCCGCCGGCACAATCTCCGCCAGCTCAGACTTCACCAACTCAAACTCCAGCTCCACCAACGCCAGCTCCACCAACGCCAAGCCCCGCTGATAGCCAAAGCTCGCCCGCCCAAACTCCGGCCACTCAACCGGGCCAGCCCATTCCGGCTTCCGGCTTGGTCCCGGGGGCGGGCTCGCTCCCAGGGCATTCGTTCGCGGCTTCACCCTTCGTGGGCAGTAACGTCTGCCGCGCCTGCCATCCCGACATTTGGGCGTACTTCTACAAAAACCCGCACTTCAAAAGCATCGCCTCCGGCAAGGAACCACCCGATCACACCGGCTGCGAAGGCTGCCACGGCCCCGGACTGGAGCATATCCGGGCAGGCGGCGGCAAGGCCACCATCATCGCGTTCTCCGAGCTTGCGCCCAACAATATTCTCAACGCATGCCTGCGCTGCCACGCTGAGTCCGTGAGCCGCGCCAATATCCGCCGCTCGTCGCATACACTCAGTGATGTCGTCTGCACAAACTGCCACTCGATCCACAAATCGCCCGTGCCGAAATTCCTCCTCGCGGCGCGCCAGATCGACCTGTGCTACGGTTGCCACAACGACGTGCGCGCCCAATTCTCCCTGACTTTCAAGCATCGCGTCAACGAAGGCTTCATGGTCTGCACCGATTGCCACAACCCGCACGGCGCGCCTCCTCCCACCTGGCGAATGGCGGCGCGGCCGCGCATGGTGGACCAGGTCTTCGCCAACGAAGAAGCCTGTCTGAAGTGCCACGCCGAGAAACGTGGACCCTTTCTCTACGAACACGAGCCAGTGCGCGTGGATGGCTGCGAGACCTGCCACTATCCCCACGGCTCGACGAATTCGCGGCTGTTGCGCCGGCCGGTTGTTTTCACGTTATGCCTGGAGTGTCACAACGGCGTCGACAGCTTCGGCCGGCACAACAACGGCATTCTTACCGTCACGCCCACCCACAATCTCGCCTCGCCGATTTATCAGAATTGCACTACCTGTCACGTCCGCGTCCATGGCTCCAATGCCGATGCGCTTTTCATGCGATGAGTTCTCATACGATGATTCGCCAGCCCGGGAGTTTCGTTGCGAACTTCGCATGCGTATTCCTTCTTGCAGGAGCCTCTATGGCGCAGCAGCCCATCGCACCGACCAACGAACCCGTCGGCTCGACGCACGGCGATAACGTGAGCGATTACAACATCGTCAATTCCTTCGAGACCGGCTACCGCTTTGCCACGGTCGGCGGCAGCATCGATCAGTACCGCGCGACGGTCAACTATGACGATGGCGTCCGCCTGCTCTCGAGCTTCCTGACCGTCAACTCCAAAGACGGCCACGGCAAATACTTTGACGAGATCGTGCTCACCACACTCGGACTAGGCAACGACCCTTACCAGAACGCCACGCTCCGAATCCAGAAGAACAGACTTTACCGCCTCGACATGCAATGGCGCCTCAATGATTACTTCAACCCCGGTCTTCGCACCGGAGGTCAGATGGGCCAGCATCTGCTCGACACGTCCTACACGATGCAGGACGATGACTTCACCCTGTTTCCCCAATCCAACGTGAGATTCTTCTTGGGCTATTCGCGCGCCAACCAGAACGGCCCCGCGCTTTCCTCGATTCAGCTCTTCAGTACGCAAGGTAATCAATTTCCTATCTTTCAAAATGTACGGCGCGTCTACAACGAATACCGCCTCGGAAATGAGGTCCGCTATCGCGGGATCCGCTTCAACTGGATGCACGGCTGGTGGGATTTCAAGGAAGACAGTGGTTTTTCTTCGGGCCTGAATGCCGGCAACAATCCGCAAAGCCCGGTCACGCTTACAAACTTTACCCGCATCGAGCCGATCCATGGGACCAGCCCCTACTGGCGCGGAAACCTATTCGCCGAGCGCAAGCATTTCGCTGTGAATGGGCGTATCACCTACAATGCCGGGCAACGCGCCTTCGCGCTCAATGAAAACGCGGTGGGAAACGCGGCCATCGGGTTCATGACGGCGCAGCAGATCCTGACCGAAGGCAACGCTTCGCGCCCGATTACCGCCGGCAATCTATTGCTCAGCCTGTTTCCATCGTCGAAGCTGACCATTACGAACGAAACCACGGTAAACAATATTCGCATCGACGGCAATTCAGTTTACTCGGTCTTCAACAATGCGACCGAGACGCTGAACTATCTCGCGTTCGAGTTTCTGGGCGTGCGCACCATCGCGAACGAAACCACGTTGAACTATCAGTTGAGGCCCTGGCTCAGCATGTTTGGCGGCTATCAATATTCGGACCGCCAGATCCGCTCCAACGAGGCAAGTATTTTCGACGGAAATGTCTTTGTCTCGCCCTCGCAGCAGACCAATATCCTGCATGAGGGCCAGTTCGGCGTTCGCGTGCGGCCTATGAAGCCGCTCTCGATTCTGCTCGATGGTTCAATTGGACGAGCCAACCGGCCGCTCACACCCATCGCGGAACGCAACTACCAGATCCTGGGAGCGCGCGTGCACTACAAGGTCAAGCCTTTTGTGCTGAGCGCTTCGACGCGCGAGGTTTACAACGTCAATTCGGTTACGCTCTCGAGTTACGCCTCGCATGCGCGAACGCATTCGGTCAATGGAACCTGGACTCCTCGAGAGTGGTTCTCCCTGGACGCGGGTTACACCAAGCTGCATCTGAACACGGCCGGCGGCATCGACTTTTTCGCGATGGGTCAGTTTCTGACCGGTCAGCAGTCGCTCTACATCAGCAACCTGCACGTCGGAACCCTGACCGCGCACTTCGACCTTCACAAGCGCGCGGACTTTTTCATCGGCTACAGCCACACCCAGGACACCGGCGACGGAAGAGCCACGGCCGCCGGACCCGGCATTGGATCAACGCTCCCGGCTTTCCAGGCCGCCCAGACCTTTCCCGTCAGATACTTATCGCCGATGGCACGGCTCTCTATACCAATCACGGAAAAAGTCCGATGGAACGTAGGGTACCAATATTACGGGTACAACGAGTTGTTCCTGAACGGAGAGAACTTCCGGGCCAACACCGGCTACACCAGCATGCTCTGGTCGTTCTAATTCAACCCGCTCAGGCGCAGGTGTTGTGGGTATGGGCAGTTTCCAAGCTACGCCTTACACGGTCACCACCGCTCTAATGGTCGGGTTCGCGATCTTCGTACTATACGTGCGATCGAAGAACTGGCTGGACAGCAACGTCCCGATCATCTTCTACGTGGTTATGGTCATCTACATGCGTGCCGTGGACGGCCAGGTTCCGCTATGGCTGATCCTGACGGGCTTCGGCTTCGGTATGATGCTGCGGTTCGAGTTCATGAACCCGTTCCTGACGAAATCAATTAGGTTTTTGGAGTTCTGCACGCTGTGCGGCATGATCTACCTGAGCATGCGCATGGTGCTTCAGATCTAATGCGGCGCTCCGGCTGCCGCTATTTTTCCGTCGGCAATCCGGAATTCAGTATCGCGCGCCATCCGCCGTCCAGCGATGTGGCGTTCGAATAGCCCATCTTTTGCAGAGCGTCGGCGGCCAGCGCCGAGCGAAAACCACCGCCGCAATAGAGCACCAATTTCGCGTTCTTGTCCGGGACTTTCGATTCGATATCGCGCTCGATTACGCCTTTGCCGAGATGCACCGCGCCTTTGGCATGACCGGCAGCCCATTCCGATTCTTCCCGCGTGTCGATGAGTACGTGCGGCTCGCCCGAGGCGGCCAAGCGCTTGTACTCATTGATATCGATCTCGCGGATGCGGGACTTCGCATCGTTGACCAGCGCGAGAAATCCGTCGTTATGTGCCTTTGGCGCTCCCATAAAATCAGCTTATCCTTTCGATCCGCGCGCCCACGCGCACTAATTTTTCTTCGATCTTCTCATAGCCCCGGTCGATGTGATAGACCCGGTCGACGAATGTCTCTCCGCGGGCGATCAGCCCGGCTAGCACGAGCGACGCGCTGGCGCGAAGGTCGGAGGCGAGCACTTGAGCGCCCGTAAGCTCCGGTACGCCCGCGACCACCGCTTGCCGCCCCTCTATACGGATATTCGCGCCCATGCGCGCGAGTTCCTGCGTATGCATGAAGCGGTTTTCGAAAATCGTTTCGGTGACGAATGAGATGCCCGTTGCTACCGTCATGAGAGCCATGTACTGCGCTTGCAGATCGGTCGCGAACCCCGGATACTCTTCGGTCGTCACGTCGATCGCGCACGTCCGCTGCGCGGCCCGTACTCGCAGCGCTCCCGGCCGCACTTCCTCCACTTCGGCCCCAGCCTGCCGCATCTTGTTCGACAATGCGTCGACGTGTTCGGGAACGCAGGCGGACACCAGGACATCGCCGCGCGTGATCGCTCCGGCAATCATGAAGGTTCCCGCCTCGATGCGATCGGGGATAATAGCGTGCTCGGCGCCGTGCAGCTTGCTCACGCCCTCGATTCGGATGGTCGAAGTTCCAGCGCCTTCGATGCGGGCGCCCATCTTATTCAGCAGCGCCGCGAGGTCCTGCACTTCAGGCTCGCGAGCGGCATTGCGAATCACGGTCTCGCCGCGCGCCAGCACCGCGGCCATGAGCACGTCCTCAGTGCCCGTGACGGTGATCCGGTCAAAATGAATCGTTGTGCCTTTGAGTCCGTCGGGCGCGAGCGCTTCCACGTACCCGTGCGCCTGGGAAATGCTGGCTCCCAACTGCTCCAAGGCTGACACGTGCAGGTTGATGGGCCGCGCGCCGATGGCGCAGCCGCCTGGCATGGACACACGGGCACGGCCGCAGCGCGCTACAAGCGGTCCGAGCACGAGGCTCGACGCGCGCATGGTTTTGACCAGCTCATAGGGAGCTTCAGGCCGGTCGAGACGTGGAGCCCGCACGGTGATGCTTTCGGCTCCGCGCTCAAGGGAGGCGCCCGCGTATTCGAGCAGCTCCTCCATGGTGCCGATGTCCCGCACGTCGGGGATGCGCTTCAGGACCACGGGTTCTTCGGTGAGCAGGCACGCTGCCAGCGCAGGGAGCGCGGAATTTTTCGCCCCGCTCACGGCGATCTCACCCTCGAGCGGCCGGCCGCCTTGAATGCGAAACTTATCCATTTCTCTTCAAAACCTCGGAAATTCTGCCGCCCGCCGAAAGAAGCCGCGCCTCGGCAGCGGCGCGATCGAGATTCAGCCGGGCCATGACGATAGCCGTCTTTACATCGCGGCCGGAATCCCGCAGCAGCTCGCTAGCACGTTCGTCGCTGACTTCCGCCGCTTGCGCGATGATCCGTCGCGCGCGATCCTCGAGTTTCGAATTCTTCGGCTGCACATTCACCATCAGGTTGCCGTACACATGGCCTAGTTTGATCATGACCGCGGTGCTGATCATGTTGAGCACCAGCTTGGTGGCCGTGCCCGCTTTCATTCTCGTCGAACCGGCAATCACTTCCGGACCCACCAGCGGCGTTATCGCGATTTCGGCCGCGCCCGCCAACTCGGAGCCGGGCGTGCAACTGATGCCAATAGTGAGCGCCCCCATCGCACGCGCCGCGGCGATCGCGCCCAGGACATAAGGCGTTCGGCCGCTCGCTGCGATCCCCACCAACGCGTCTTGCGACGAAAAACCGCGCGACGCCAGATCGCGGCGTCCGGATTCCGGGTCATCCTCGCTCGCTTCAGTGGCGCGCGAAAGAGCGGCTCCGCCCCCGGCAATAATCCCCTGCACCAGCTCCGAAGGCACGTGAAAAGTCGGGGGACATTCGGCAGCGTCCAAGACGCCCAGCCGCCCGCTGGTTCCGGCGCCGATATAAAACAGCCGGCCGCCGTCTCGCACGGTATTGGCGATCCGGTCCACAGCCTGGGCAATTTGAGGGATTTCGCTCTCAACCGCGTTCGAGACCTTATGATCCTCGCGGTTGATGATTTGGAGCACTTCGATGGTTGATCGGCGGTCGATCTCACCCGAATCCGGGTTTAGTTGCTCAGTGAGGAGGCCGTCGAGCTTCATGAATGCTTCTTAATCTTACAGCCGGACACGAAAAAAGCGTCGGAGCACTCGCTCACGACGCTCTCTCGATCGAACTATGTGTCCAGCTAGACGCTGAACGAACTGCCGCAACCGCAAGTGTTTTTGACGTTGGGGTTATTGAACTTAAACCCGGAGCCTTCCAGGGTTTCGACGTAGTCCACCTCGGCACCGTCGAG
>Ga0126373_10000975_pt1 | contig 19698 bp, 17 predicted proteins | sample PanSoiMetPlot_11_FD_92545 | JGI IMG/M metagenome (GOLD analysis project Ga0126373, IMG submission 92545) | Tropical forest soil microbial communities from Panama - MetaG Plot_11 | ecosystem: Environmental > Terrestrial > Soil > Tropical forest > Bulk soil | place: Panama | collected 2016-02-17 | reverse complement strand
CGGCCGCCGATAACTGACGGCGGCCGGACTGCCGAAGAGCGCGAGGAATACGTCGGGGCACGATGGTGGGAGCCCGCCGAAATCCTGGCTAGCAGCGAGCGCTTTTACCCTGGCCGGTTGCCCGACCTGCTGCCAGCATTCCTGGCTGGAGCCGAGCTCACCGAGCCGTTCGAGCGCTGGAACTAGTGCGAGGCCGAAGCGGCGGTCTGCTTGCCGAGGATGTCGATGACGAACACCAAGCTGTCATCCTTCTTGATGCCGGCGCTGGCCTGGCCACCTTGGGGCCCGTAGCCAAGAGCAGGTGGGATCACAAGCATCACCCGGCTGCCGACGGTCACGTTTGGCAGCCCTGAGTTCCAGCCAGGAATGACCTGGCCGCCCAGCTGGAAACTGAAGGGCAAGCCAGAGGGCTGGGAAGCCGACGGCCACGTGGCACTGAACACCTTGCCGGTGCGCCAGTTCACACCCACGTACTGCGCGACCACTGTGTCGCCCTTTTGCAGCGTCGGGCCAGAGCCCTTGATCAAAGTCGTCACGCTCAGCTTCGCTGGCGGTGACTTCTTCGGCACCGTGACTACCGGCGCCTGGCCGGACTTCGCAGAGACGCTCGGCAGGCTACCGCCGCCGCTGGAGACCGATGTCCCGGTTGCGGACTGGGAGGCCGAGAACTGCTGGAGCAGGTCGATGACCCAGACCAAGGTGTCGCTTCCCGTCACTCCCAGCTGCGGCTGGCCGGAGGTGCCATATCCGTACTTGGGAGGAAGAACTGCCACGATCCGGCTGCCCATCCGTGCGCCCTTCATGGCCGTCGCCAGCCCTGGAAGGCCCATCTGAGCCGGAATCATCTGGGGACCGGTGGTGTAGGTGCTGTCGAGCAGCTTGTGCGTGGTGCCACTCCACTTGTAGAGCGCCACGTTGGCAAGGGCAGCGTTCTTAGGCTGCAGCACGGCTCCCGAGCCCTTTATGGGCGTGCTGATGACGAGCTTCGCAGTCGGATTATGCGCCGGGATGGTCACGTTCGGGGCGTTGTTGAACGGACCTGAGACGCTGACACCGGAGTTTGTGCTGGCCGCAGGACCCGACGAACCGCAGCCTGCTAGGGCTACTACAGAGGCGGTGATCGGGACCAGCAACGCGGCGGCTATGCGACGCATTGGCTTCCTCAATATTGGGGTGCAAGATCACCGCAAGCCTACCGGCCTTAGATCAGTGGCCAGGCACGCACCGCATGTGCTCAGTCACCTGCTGCTGCCCTGGCCCGCAGCTGGCCCAGGGTTAGCCGGCGGCCAAAGCAGAACAGGTACCAGCGCAAGTATCCGGGCAACCAGCGGATGACAGCCCTGCGCGATGCGCTGCCGGGAAGATCACGCCATGTGGTGGGAATCTCAGCCACCGGCAGGCGCAGCCGCCTTGCCTTGGCCGTCAGCTCGATGCCGACCTCGAACCCGCGCCAGGATTCGATACCGACGGACCTGGCAAAATCCGCCGAGTAGGCCTTGAATGAATTGACCGCGTCCCGAGTTCCGGCGTGTGCTAGTAAGCCTAATGAGCTTCCCGCGACATGATGCAGCACTCCCCTGAGCGTCGGCCCGCCTAGCTGACCGCCGCCACTTGAGTAGCGGGATGCGGATGCGATGACCGCACCAGCATTCACAAGCGCAACTAGCTCCTCGATCTGCGCCAGATCATCGCTGCCGTTCGCCGCGGTTACGACGACTACCGGCGCCTTGGCTGCCTCGAATCCGAGCTTGATGGCACCGGCCGGGCCAGGCCGATCGTGGTTGACCAGGCTGACGAGCCGTGGCTCTGTGCTTTCGTACCGGGTGATGACTTCGGCAGTGGCCGCACTTGCGCTATCGAGGACGACGATGACCTCGCAGCGACTGCGAACTAGGTCGAAGAGCCGGTCGAGCACCGTCGCGATCTCTTCGCCTTCGTCGCGAACCGGGATGACGACGCAGACCTGAGGCGCGTCTTCAGGGTCTAGCTCCGTCAAGGATCAAGCCTCCGATAGAGGTGCTATGACGGATGCTAGCAACTCAAAGTGTCCAAGCGAACGCAGTAAGTGAGGATGGACCGGCGTGTCTACATTCCCGCGATGAGCTTTTCCACTCGCTCGTCGACTGAGCGGAACGGGTCCTTGCAGAGCACGGTCCGTTGCGCTTGGTCGTTGAGCTTCAGGTGAACCCAGTCCACCGTGAAGTCCCTGCGCCGTTCTTGCGCACGGCGGATGAACTCGCCCCGCAGCCGCGCCCTCGTCGTTTGCGGCGGTATCGATTTGGCCGTGAAGATGTCTAGGTCCCGGCAAGCACGCTCGACTGCGCCGCGCTTTTGCAGTAGGTAGTACAGGCCGCGACCACGATGCACGTCGTGGTAGGCAAGGTCGAGTTGGGCAACCCGAGGTGAGGCGAGTGGGAGGTCATGCTTGGCTTGGTAGCGCTGGATCAGCTGGTACTTCGTCACCCAGTCGATCTCCCTGGCAACGATGCCGTGGTCGCCAGTATCGACCGCGCGCAGGGTGCGCTCCCACAGCTCGAGCACCCTGGTGGTTACCGCATCGGCGCCCTTCCTGGCCGTGAAGTCCTGAGCCTTGGCAAGGTATTCCTGCTGGATGTCCAGTGCGCTCACCTCGCGGCCGTTTGCCAGCCGGACCCGGCGGCGCCCGGTCATGTCATGGCTCACGTCCCTGATCGCCCGGATAGGGTTCTCCAGCGTCAGGTCTCGCATCACGATCCCGGCTTCGACCATCCGCAGGACCAGGTCGGTCGCGCCGACCTTGAGCAGCATCGTTGTCTCGCTCATGTTTGAGTCTCCGACGATCACATGCAGTCGCCTGAACCGTTCGGCATCGGCATGCGGTTCGTCGCGCGTGTTGATGATCGGCCGCGACCGCGTCGTCGCAGAGGACACGCCCTCCCAGATGTGCTCGGCTCGCTGGCTCACGCAATACACGGCTCCGCGAGGAGTCTGCAGTACTTTGCCGGCGCCGCAGATGATCTGCCGTGTGACCAGAAACGGGATTAGCACGTCGGCCAGCCTGCCGAACTCGCCATGCCGGCCAACGAGGTAGTTCTCGTGGCAGCCGTAGGAGTTACCCGCCGAATCGGTGTTGTTCTTGAACAGGTAGATGTCCCCGGCGATGCCTTCTTCTCGCAGCCGCGTGTCCGCGTCGAGCAGCAGCCCCTCCAGGATGCGCTCGCCTGCCTTGTCGTGGGTTACCAGATCGATCAGGCTGTCGCACTCTGGTGTTGCGTACTCGGGGTGGCTGCCGACATCCAGATAGAGCCGCGCGCCGTTACGCAGGAAGACGTTGCTGCTGCGGCCCCAGGACACGACCCTGCGGAACAGGTACCTGGCCACCTCGTCCGGCGAGAGCCGCCGCTGGCCGCGAAAAGTGCAGGTGACGCCGTACTCGTTTTCCAGCCCGAAAATGCGCCTGTCCATCCGTTGCCAGCTACCAGTCGACGGCGATGTATTTGGTCTCGGTGAACTCGAGCAGCCCGTCGTGCGCGCCCTCGCGACCAAGCCCGGACTGTTTCACTCCGCCGAACGGCGCTGCCGGATCGGAAACAACCCCTCGGTTGATGCCGACCATGCCCGCCTCGAGGGCCTCCGAGACGCGCAGAGCCCGGCGCAGGTCAGTGGAGTACAGATAGGAGACCAGGCCGTACTCGGTACCGTTGGCGAGCTTGATCGCCTCATCAGGATCGGAGAACCTGACGATCGGCGCGACTGGCCCGAAGATCTCCTCGGCCAGGATTCCCGCAGTTGCCGGGACGCTGTCCAGCACGGTCGGCTCGTAGAAGTAGCCCGCTCGATCTGGCGCCCGCCCGCCGGTCAGTACCGCAGCGCCGTCTCCGGTCGCCGAATCCACCAGCGTCGACACTTTTGAACGGGTGTCGGCGTTGACGAGTGGACCAAGATCGACACCGTCATCGAGGCCAGGGCCAACGGTAAGACTGGCCAGTCGCTTGCTCAGCTTGGTCGAGAACTCGGCTGCGACTTTCTCATGCACGTAGAACCTGTTCGCGGCGGTACAGGCTTCTCCGCCGTTACGCATCTTGGCGAGGAAGGCGCCATCGACCGCTGCATCGATGTCAGCATCGTCGAAAACAAGGAACGGTGCGTTTCCGCCCAGCTCCATTGAGCAATTGATGACGTAGTCGGCTGCCTGCTTGAGCAGCAGCCGGCCAACTTCGGTCGAACCGGTGAAGGACAGCTTGCGCACCCTCGGGTCGGCCAGCATCGCCTGTGTCAGTGGCCCCGGCTTGGTCGTCGGCACGACATTGACGACTCCATCTGGCACGCCAGCCTCGGTCAGGAGTTCTGCAACTGCCAGGGCGGTCAGCGGTGTCTCCTTGGCGGGTTTCAGCACGACAGTGCAGCCTGCGGCCAGGGCCGGGCCGATCTTTCGAGTAGCCATTGCGGCCGGGAAGTTCCATGGCGTGATCAGGACCGCGACGCCAACTGGCTGGCGCTGCACCATGATCCTGTTCGTGCCGGCCGGGGCGATCGACAGTGAGCCGTCGATACGCACGGCTTCCTCGGCATACCAGCGGAAGAATTCAGCTGCGTACAAGATCTCGCCACGAGCGTCGCGCAGGGCCTTGCCGTTCTCCACCACCATGAGCCGGGCAAGTTGCTCGGACCGCGCGATCATGAGCTCAAACGCGCGGCGCAAGCACTCGGCACGCTCGCGCGGTGGCCTGGCCGCCCACAGCGGCAGTGCCTCGTGGGCCGCCCCGACTGCTTCCAGCGCGTCTTCTGGACTCGCGTCGGCTACCTCGGTGATCACGTCCTCAGTGGCCGGATCGAAGACCGGCAGCGTGCCTGCCCGCCCCGATGACCACTGGCCGCCGATAAGCAAGCCAGTGGGCGCGTCGATACCGGTTATGGTGGCCAGGTCGGCTGTCACGATGTCCTCCGATTGCCGCAGCTGGGCACGTACCTTCTCGACATTATCCGCCTTGCTCGGCGGGCCCCCCGTTGGCAGCACCGTCAGGCTGCCCGGTGCCATCCGGCGATGCTGAACCGTCAGGCTGTGCTGCACCGTCTGGCTGCGCGGGACTGGCTGGCTTAGCCGCTCCATCTTGCTTAGCCGCGTCCGCGAGAAGGCTTTCCAGCCTTGCACCGCTCAGCCTGCGGAAGGCTCGATGTGTGCGACTGCGCTCGAGTAGTGCGACCTCGAGTTGGTCGGCAGTAACCGGATCGGGGCTCGGCCCATCACCTTGACTGTTAAGCGCCGCGATGGCCAGCGTCATGGCCTCAGTCAACGTCATGCCGGCCGCGTACCGTTCCTTCAGTACGGTTGCCACCCGGTCAGCTTGGCCGCCCATCACAACGAAGCCATGCTCCTCAGCCACCGAGCCATCGAAAATGATCCGGTAGATCTGATCGGTGTCTTCAGTCTTGCCGACCTCGGCTACAACGATCTCAACCTCGTAAGGCTTGTTGCTGTCGGTGAACAGGCTTCCGAGCAATTGCGCATACCAGTCCGCCAGGCCGCGCGCGGTGACGTCCCGGCGGTCGTACTGAAAGCCGGTCATGTCTGCGTACCGGACGCCGGCCTTGCGCAGAGTCTCGAACTCGTTGTACCTGCCGACGGCGGCAAAGGCGATCCGGTCGTACATCTCGCTGAACTTGCGCAGCGCCCGGGAAGGATTGGGCGCTACAAACAAGATGCCGGCATCGCAGGCAATCACAACGCCGCTGCGGATGCGCGTGATGGCTTTACGCGCGTAATCCGCCTTGTCCTTCATCACCTGCTCAGGTGACACATAGAAGGGCATCGACACTGCTGGCGCTTCCTTAGTCGTGAGGGGTCATGAGTGGGGTGGAGGTCATTGTCGCGGCCAAGCTAATCACTGCGGCTTATCGCGCGGTGTGGACGTCACGACGCTTCCGCACGTAGCGGCGCGGCCGGGCCGTCCGGCCGTTGCATCCGTTCGGTAACAACCGCCTCGGCATACTGGCCAGCCTCGTCCTCTGTCAGTCGCCGGTAGCCGTCGTCAGTCACCGTGGCGATAACCGGGTAGATGCGCCTGGACAGATCGGGGCCGCCCGTCGCGGAATCGTCATCGGCGGCGTCATACAGGGCCTGCATGAGGACCAGCACTACGTCCTCAGTGCTCATGTCGTCGCGGTACAGCTTCTTGAGCGCTCCGCGTGCGAAGACCGAGCCGGACCCGAGCGAGGCGAATCGCTGCTCCTCGTACCGGCCACCTGTCACATCGAAACTGAAGATCCGGCCGGTACCCGTCTCCTCGTCATATCCGGCCAGGAGCGGCACTGCGATCAGGCCCTGCATCGCGCCACCCAAGTTCGACCGGACGAGGCCGGCAAGCCTGTTAGCTTTGCCCTCGAGCGACAGCGACCTGCCTTCAAGCTTCTCGTAGTGCTCCAGTTCGACTTGGAAAAGCCGGACTAGGTCGACGCCGATGCCGGCAGCTCCGGCAATGCCGACGCAAGAGTATTCGTCGCTCCTGAAGACCTTCTCGATATCGCGCGACGAAATCATGTTGCCCGATGTGGCGCGCCGGTCTCCGGCCATCACCACGCCGGCTTGGCAGACGGCCGTGACGATCGTCGTACCGTGCGGCAGCGGCGCGGTCACACTTGCACTATGCGCGCCTGCGCTCGCCGCGGTCGCTTGGACCGCGCCTTCTGCTGCCTGCTGTCGCGGCAGCAACTCTGGCGCCGCCATGGCGAGGAAATCTGTGAATGACGAGGATCCTGCGGCAAGGAACGCCGCAGGCTGCCAACGTGCCGGGGGTTCAATGCCGCCCACAGTGCCGATCCTTCCGTCCTGTCACTCACTCGCCGCCCTTCTGGACGTACGAACGAACGAATTCCTCAGCGTTCTCCTCAAGGACCTCGTCGATCTCATCCAGGATTGCGTCGACGTCATCGGTCAGCTTGTCCTGTCGTTCCCTGACCTCATCGGTCTCTTCGACGGCGGCATCCTGCTCTTCCTCAGTCCGCCGAGACGACTGGCGCTGGCCGCCGGTGTCCTTCGTCGCCATTGCATAACCTCCGTGCTCTGCGGTGCGCCCGCAGTCCCAACGCTATCCTCGCCTGTCGCAGCGGAGTCCAACCCTGACCCACTGCATCGGTATCACGATGAGACAACTCGTGGCCAGAATAGACACAGCCGGGCGAGCCTGGCTCTAGCCAATTTGACGAGATCCCCGCTTTGTGCCGTTATACGGTATTTGATTGCGGCTTAGTCCTGGCCGGTCAACGCCCCGACTAGCTCGGCCGCAGTTGCGCACTTGTCCAGGAGCGCGCCTACATGCGCCCTAGTCCCGCGCAATGGCTCCATCGTCGGCACGCGCTGCAGAGATTCACGACCAGGGATATCGAAGATGACCGAGTCCCAGGATGCGGCGGCGACAGCTTCTGGATATTGCCGCAGGCAGCGGCCGCGGAAGTAGGCCCGGGTGTCGGCCGGCGGCTCGTCCATCGCGGCGACCACATCGCGTTCGTCAGTTAGCCGGACGATCCTGCCCCGACTGACCAGCCTGTTGTACAGTCCGCGGTCCGGTCGCACGTCCGCATACTGCAAATCGACGAGCTCGAGCCTGGGGTGCCCCCAGCTCAGTCCGTCGCGAGAACGGTATCCCTCGAGAATCTCCAGTTTCGCTACCCAGTCCAGTTCGCCTGCCAGCAGCATTGGATCCTCAGCCAGGCGGGTCAGGACGCTCTCCCAACGGTCGAGCACGTCCTTGGTGATGTCGTCGACGTCGGCTCCGTACCTGTCCTCGCTGAATTTCCTGGCAAGCTCGAGGTACTCCATCTGCAGCTGTACCGCCGTCATGCGGCGGCCGTCGCGAAGCGTGACCAGGTGCCGCAATGCCGGATCGTGCGATATCGCGCGCAGCTCCGCCACCGGCGATTCGATGCCGAGATCAGCTGCCAGGAACCGGTCCTCGATCATCGCCAGTACGAGAGCGGTGCTGCCGAGTTTGAGGTAGGTCGAAACTTCACTCATGTTGGCATCGCCAATGATGACGTGCAGCCGCCGGTACTTATCAGGGTCGGCGTGCGGCTCGTCCCGGGTGTTAATGATCGGCCGCTTCAGCGTTGTCTCCAGGCCAACCTCAACCTCGAAGAAGTCGGCACGCTGGCTTATCTGGAATCCGTCCTCGCGGCCATCAGCACCACGTCCGACGCGGCCAGCGCCGCACACCACCTGGCGGGATACGAAGAACGGCGTCAGGTGCCGCACGATGTCGGCGAATGGCGTGCCACGGTTCATCAGATAGTTCTCGTGGCAGCCGTACGATGCGCCTTTGTTGTCGGTGTTGTTCTTGTACAGCTGAATGGAGGGCCCTCCGGGCAGGGCAGCCGCACGGGTGGCGGCCTCAGCCATCACGCGCTCTCCAGCCTTATCCCAGATCACCGCGTCCATCGGGTTGGTGCACTCAGGAGCGGAGTACTCCGGATGGGCGTGGTCTACGTACAACCTGGCGCCGTTTGTCAAGATCACATTCGCCAGGCCGAGATCCTCGTCGGTCAACTGGGAGGAGTCGGCGGTCTCGGCAGCCAGGTCGAAGCCGCGGGCATCGCGGAGCGGGTTTTCTTCCTCGAAGTCCCAGCGCGCCCGGCGCGCCCTGGCCGCCGTCGCCGCGTGATAGGCGTTGACCACCTGCGACGAGCTGACCATGGCGTTCACGCCCGGTTGACCGGGCACGGATATCCCGTACTCGGTCTCAATGCCCATCACCCGGCGGACGCTCATGCCTTAGAGCCTAATGCCGGGCCTGTAAGTGGCCGAACGCCGCGCCAGCGGCGCGCGGTTACAGGTACTGGCCAGTGTGGGACACAGTGTCGATGGAACGGCCGGCTTCGGTCCCGCTCTTACCGGAGATCAGGGTCCGGATGTACACGATCCGCTCGCCCTTCTTGCCAGAGATCCTGGCCCAGTCATCCGGGTTGGTCGTGTTCGGCAGGTCCTCGTTCTCCTTGAACTCATCGACGCAGGCTGTCAGCAAGTGCGACACGCGAAGGCCCTTTTGCCCGGTGTCAAGGAACTCCTTGATGGCCATCTTCTTCGCGCGGTCGACGATGTTCTGGATCATCGCGCCGGAATTGAAGTCGCGGAAGTAGAGCACTTCCTTGTCGCCGTTGGCGTAAGTGACCTCGAGGAACCGGTTCTCTTCGGTCTCGGAGTACATCCGCTCGACCACGCGCTGAATCATCTCCGCGACAGTCGCGTCGGAGTTGCCGCCGTGCTCTGCCAGATCGTCAGCATGCAGCGGCAAGCTGTGCAGCACGTACTTGGAGAAGATGTCGCGAGCCGCCTCAGCGTCGGGCCGCTCGATCTTGATCTTCACGTCCAGCCTGCCTGGCCGCAGGATCGCCGGGTCGATCATGTCCTCGCGGTTGGAGGCACCAATGACGATTACGTTCTCAAGACCTTCGACGCCGTCGATCTCGCTCAGCAGCTGCGGCACGATCGTGTTCTCGACGTCGCTGGACACGCCAGAGCCCCTGGTGCGGAAGATCGAGTCCATCTCGTCGAAGAACACGATGACCGGCATGCCCTCGCTAGCCTTCTCGCGGGCACGCTGGAAGACGAGCCGGATGTGCCGCTCGGTCTCGCCGACGTACTTGTTCAGCAGCTCGGGGCCCTTGATGTTCAAGAAGAAGCTGCGGCGTTCCTTGCCCGGTGCCGCGGACTGCCCGTCTGTGTCGGAGTCCTCTGCGGTACGCGCCGCGACTTGCTTGGCCAGCGAGTTCGCCACCGCTTTCGCGATCAGCGTCTTGCCGCAACCGGGAGGTCCATACAGCAACACTCCCTTGGGAGCGCGCAGCTGATGCTCGCGGAACAAGTCGGCGTGCAGATATGGCAGCTCAATCGCGTCGCGGATCTGCTCGATCTGCGGCCCTAGGCCACCAATCTCGCGATAGGTGATGTCTGGAACTTCTTCGAGGATTAGCTCCTCAACCTCAGCCTTAGGGATCCGCTCGTACACATAACCGGAGCGGGGCTCAAGCAAAAGCGAGTCGCCCGGCCGCAAAGTCTGCATACGCAGCGGCTCGGCAAGTCGTGCAACGCGCTCCTCATCGGCGTGCGAAATCACAAGTGCACGATCACCGCCGTCGAGTATCTCCTTGAGCATGACGACCTCGCCGATCGTCTCGAAGCCCTGGGCTATCACGACGTTCAGCGCTTCGTTCAGGACAACTTCCTGCCCCGGACGCAATTCCTCGAGCTCGACGCCCGGGCTGACGCTCACGCGCATCTTGCGTCCGCCAGTGAAGACATCAGCGGTGCCGTCTTCAGTGGCCTGCAGGAATATGCCGAAGCCACTCGGGGGCTGCGCCAGCCTGTCGACTTCCTCCTTGAGCGCGATGATCTGGTCGCGCGCCTCGCGCAGCGTGGTCGCCAGCCGCTCGTTCTGACCGGTAATCGAAGCCAGGTTCGACTCGGCCTCACGCAACCGCTGCTCAAGCAGGTGGGTCTGCCGAGGTGAATCGGCGAGCCGGCTACGCAGTGCGGCGACCTCCTCCTCAAGGAAGGAGACCTGCGTGGTCAGGACCTTGACCTCGTCATCGTGGCGCCCGGAGTAGACGCTGTCGTCACGAGAGGCCATGCCCCTCACCCCCTCCCGAGAGCTGAATTACCTAGACCCTACCTATCGACGGTCGTTTCGTAACCCGTCGGCGGGCCTCGTCTGCGCATTCTGCGTTACGATCCGGAAAACTTGCAGCTGATTTTCCTGCATCAGTTCGCCGTTTCTTCGGCCTGCGCAGCCTGGGCCTGCGCAGCCTCCGCGCCCTTGGACGGGCGTCGCCTGCGCGGCGGGGGAACGACCCCATCCGCCAGCCGCCTTGCAGTTACCAGGAATCCGGTGTGTCCCACCATCCGGTGTTCGGGGCGCACGGCCAGCCCATCCACATGCCAGCCTCGCTGCATGGTTTCCCATGCGGCTGGCTCAGCGAAATTGCCCTGGTCGCGAATTACCGTCACGGTCCTGGCAAGTTGCGTGGTTGTTGCCACATAACAGCACAACAGACCACCGGGAATCAGCATTCCTGCCGCGGTACCGACATGCTCCCAAGGTGCGAGCATGTCGAGCACGACCCGGTCGGTGTCCTTGGCTCCGGCTGGATCCAGGTCACCAACTATCAGCCGCCACGCAGGGTGCTGTCCGCCGAAGTAGCGCTCGACGTTCGCGGCCGCGATCTCGGCAAAGTCAGGCCGGCGCTCGAATGAGTACACCAACCCGTCCTCGCCAACCGCCCTGAGCAGCCAGCAGGTCAGAGCGCCAGATCCCGCTCCCGCCTCGACGACGCGAGCACCAGGGAAGATGTCAGCCATCCCGACGATCTGAGCGGCATCCTTCGGATAGACCACCGCCGCACCGCGCGACATCGCCACCGTGTAATCGGCTAGCAGTGGCCGGAGAGCGATGTAGGCGGTACCGCCGGCCGAGGTAATGACACTGCCCTCTGGCTTGCCTATGAGCTCGTCATGCGCCAGCGAGCCGCGATGGGTGTGGAATAGCTTGCCAGCCGTCAGCACCAGGCGGTGTTGACGGCCTTTCGGATCAGTCAGCTGAACCTGATCACCAACTGCGAACGGGCCACGAATGTTCGCGATCACGACGTCAGGCTAGCGCTCGCCGCGTACGGATTAGCCGCTAGCAAAGGCGTGATCAAGGTCTGCAGTCGCTAGCACGCCATAGACCTGGCCGCTGGGCTCCACCAGCAGGTACTCCGATGCTGGTGCACGCCGGACGGCCTCGATCAGGTCCATGCCGGAAAGATCGGCAGACAGGATCATGTCCGGATCCAGGGTCCGTGCCAGGGTGCCCGCATCGATCCAGGGTCGGCGCTGCTCTGGCGTCGCGATGACCGCGCCCTCGTTGACGATGGCGATCGGCTTGTCTTCGTGATCGACCACCACCAGCGCTCGGGCCTGAGCGGCGTCAGCCCGCCTGATTGCCTCCGCTAGCGGCATGGTCGGCGGGATCGGAATAGCGCGCCTGGCCAGCGCCCGGGCCCGCAACGCCGGCAAGCGCTCCCGTACTTTGGCTGCCCGCAGTGCCTGGCCCGCGCTCATCCACATGAAGATGGCAACGACAATCAACCAGAGGCCAATGCCGTTTTGCAGGCCGAACTGGCCAGATGGCTGGCTGAGCGCCAGGCCCACCAAGGCGATGGCCAGGCCCCGGCCGGCCCACGCGGCCAGGACGGTTGAGTAGCTGGCCTTGCCCGTCACTTTCCATATCGCTGCTCGCAGCACGCGGCCACCGTCCAGTGGCAGGCCAGGCAGCATGTTAAAGACACCGACGACCAAGTTCGCCAGAATGAGCCGGTCGACCAGCACCCTGGGAATTCCGCTCTCATTGAAGAGCAGATTCGCGCCAATGCCGATGCCTGCCAGCAGCAGCGACATGAGGGGGCCAGCTATCGAGACGGCGAACTCTTTTCCTGGCGTCGGCGGTTCCTGCTCGATCTCGGAGAAGCCACCGAGCGGATACAGCAAGATGCGCTTAACAGGCAGTTTGAAGCCGCGCGCCACCAGGCTGTGGCTCAGTTCGTGAACAAGCACTGACAGGTAGAGCAGGACGACAAACGCGACAGCGACCAGATAACGCGGGACTGATCCTTGTACCGTCCCAGGCAGCGAGTTCGAGTTCGAATACAGAATGACGAGCACGGCCGCGACGAGGAACCAGTACGGCGAAATGTAGACAGGGATGCCGAACGGCCGGCCAATCATGATGCCCAGCCGGGGATCGGGCCGCTGGCCACGCTGCGGCGGCGGGTCTGGTTGACCAGCCTGCTGCGGATCGCCCTGGAGAATCGGTCCTGCCACGCTTGCATGTTAGCCGGGAATAGCAGCTAGAGCTCACCTGCGCGCAGGCGGCCGGCGCCTTCGACAGGTTGCCGGCGTGGCAGTCGGGCCAAGTGCTGTCGGCTGTCGGAGCCCTGGCCTAGTCTGCGAGCATGACCGACACATCAGCTTCCGCACCTGCGGCCCAGAGTGACGCACCCGCGGCCCAGGTTAAGGCACCGGTTGCCCTTGCTGATGAGGTGGCGCACGAGGCTGCAGGCCACGAAGAGCAGGCGGTCCCAGACGGTCCGAGCCTGTCGCCCTCGCGCGCCTCGGACTTCATGACCTGCCCGCTGCTGTATCGCTTCCGTGTCATTGACCGGCTGCCCGAGCCGCCCAGCCCGGCCGCCGCGCGCGGCACGCTCGTTCACGCGGTGCTGGAGCGCCTTTTTGACGAGCCTGCCACCGGCCGGACTCCGCAGGTAGCCAGCGCGCTGCTGGCGCCGCAATGGGAGCGCCTGGTGGCCGCTGAGCCGGATCTGGCTGAGATGTTCGGCACCGAGGCTGAGCAGCTCGCCTGGCTTGACGAGGCACAGGTCATGCTTGACCAGTACTTCAGGCTCGAGGATCCGACCCGGATTGAGCCGACGTACCGGGAGATGTCTGTACAAGCCATGCTGGAGTCCGGCCTCCTGCTTCGCGGGTACATTGACCGCCTGGACGTGGCGCCAACCGGCGAAGTGCGCATTGTGGACTACAAGACTGGGTCAGCGCCGCGTGAGGAATACGAGGCCAGGGCCCTGTTCCAGATGAAGTTCTACGCACTTGCGCTCTGGCGGACCGGCGGGACGTTGCCGAGGCTGCTGCAACTGATCTACTTGGGCAGCGGGGAGATCCTGCGATACGCGCCCGATGAAGCCGACTTGCTGGCAACCGAGCGCAAGATCAATGCGCTATGGCAGGCCATCGATCGGGCTAGGACGACTGGTGACTGGCGACCGCGGCAGAGCCGGCTATGTGAGTGGTGCAGCTATCAGGAGCTCTGCCCGGTTTATGGCGGTACTCCCCCGCCCCTTCCTGAGCCAGCTCCGCCCGTTCCTGAGGCATCCCCGTCCCTTCCTGCGGCAACCCCAGCCCTTGCGGAGGCAGCACTACCGGAGGCCGCGCCGCCTGGCGTCGCGCCGCCTAATCCCAGAGTAGATGCGAGACGAGATATAACTTGACATGTTCCGGGACTGGTCTTTAGGGTCGATCGCGCGACGACGTCGCTCCTGGAGGGCAGCAGCATGGCGATTATCGAAGCGCACGGGTTAGCGCGTACGTTCGTGAGCCGCCGCCGCAAGGTGGAGGCAGTACGGGGTGTAGATCTCCGCGTCGACGAGGGCGAGATTGTGGGCTTCCTCGGTCCGAACGGAGCCGGCAAGACTACGACGCTGCGCATGCTGACCACGCTGCTGACGCCAACCGCTGGATCAGCGACAGTGTGCGGCGCTGACCTGCGCCGTGACCCAGTGGGCGTGCGGCGCAAGATCGGATATGTGCCGCAAGCGATCGGGGTCACCGCGGGTGGCTCTGACCCTAATTGCCTGGTCGAGGAGGAGCTGACCATTCAGGCGCAGCTCTATCGCGTGCCGGCTAGCCAGGTTTCCGGTGCAGTACAGGCGATGGTCGAGCAGCTTGAGCTGACGGGGCTCGAGCGCCGCCTGTGCAAGACGCTTTCTGGCGGACAGCGCCGTAGGCTCGACATCGCGCTTGGCCTGATCCACTCTCCGCAATTGGTCTTCCTCGATGAGCCAACGACCGGACTTGACCCGCAGAGCCGCAGCAACCTGTGGGATCACATCCGCAAGCTGCGCTCCGACCTGGGCACGACGGTCTTCCTCACTACGCACTACCTGGAGGAGGCCGACGCCCTGTGCGACCGCGTGATGGTCATCGACAACGGGATGATCATCGCCGCGGGCAGTCCCGATGAGCTGAAGCGCCAGATTTCAGGCGACGTGATCACCCTGCGTGTCAGCGGTGAGCCGTCTCCGGCCGAGAAGGTGCTCGCAGCTCAACCGGGGGTTCGTGATCTGGTCACCGACGATGGGGCGCTCCGGCTGACTGTCGAGCACGGCGAAGAGGAACTGCCAGGCCTTTTGCGGGCGCTGGATGGCGCGGGGCTGAGCCTGACGTCAATCCAGCTCGCTCGGCCCACACTCGACGACGTGTTCCTGACATTGACCGGCAGGTCGCTACGCGAGGATTCGCCCGCCAGCACCTCCCAAACCCAAGCTGGTCTCGCGCCAGCTAGCTGATCACGCCAGAACCCAGCAACGCCAGTCCGAGACAGCAGTCCCCCCGGAGACAACAGTGATGTCCTTCGCCCGCGACACCGGCCTTATCTTCCGGCGCCAGCTTCGGCTCATGCTGCGCCAGCCTGCGTGGCTGATCATCGGGCTCAGCCAGCCGATCCTGTACCTGGTCTTCTTCGGCCCGCTGCTCACCAAGATCGCGTCGGGTGGGCTGCCAGGCTTCCCGGCCGGGAACTCTTACAGTTTCTTCATCCCAGGTTTGCTCATCCAGCTTGGGCTCTTTGGTTCGGCATTTGTGGGGTTCTCGATCATCGCCGACTGGCGGGCAGGGGTGATAGAACGATTCAGAGTGACCCCGGTCAGCAGGCTTGCATTGCTGTCTGGCCGTGTCCTTCGGGACGTAGTGACTTTGCTGGTGCAGGCGATAATTCTCGTCCTGGCGGGCCTGGCATTCGGAATGCGCGCGCCAGTGGGCGGTGTCCTTGTTGGCCTGGCATTCATCGCGATACTTGCCGTTAGCCTGGCCTCTCTCTCCTACACCGTAGGGCTGCTGCTTAAGAGCGAAGATGCCCTGGCCCCCCTGCTCAACATGGTGATTGTGCCCCTGGTGCTGCTGTCTGGCATATTGCTGCCGATGACACTTGGACCAGGCTGGCTGCAGGGAGTCGCGCGGATCACGCCGTTCCGCTACATCGTCAACGCTATGCGCGAGGCCTTCCACGGCGCCTACGGTGGCGCAATCATGGTCGAGGGCGTGGCTGTCGCCGTGAGCATGGCAGTGGTGTGCCTCTGGGCAGCCTCGCGTGCCTTCGTACGCGAGAACGCCTGATCACATGCGCTTAGGCGACCGCGGTCCCGATGTTCTCGGGGAAGTGACATGCGACCTTGTGCCCAGTCTCTAGCTCAGCCAGCGGTGGCTCCTGTGTCCGGCAGATGTCCTGCGCCTTCCAGCACCTGGTGTGGAAACGGCAGGCCGGCGGCGGGTTCAGCGGACTTGGAACATCACCTGTGAGCCGGATGCGCTCACGCCTCTCCCGCGTGCCACCTTCACCTCGTACCGGCTCGGGCACTGGCACAGCCGACATCAAGGCGACCGTGTAAGGGTGCATGGGCCTGGCGTATAGCTCGTCCCGCCCGGCAACCTCGACCAGCTTGCCGAGATACATGACGGCGACTGTGTCGCTGATGTGGCGCACCACCGACAGGTCATGCGCGATCACTACGTAGGTCAGCTTGAGTTCGTTCTGCAGATCTTCGAGCAGGTTGACGACCTGGGCCTGGATCGAGACATCGAGCGCCGAAACTGGTTCGTCGGCGACTATGACCTTGGGCTTGAGCGCAAGCGTACGGGCGATGCCGATGCGCTGGCGCTGGCCGCCGGAGAACTCGTGCGGGTACCTGTTGTAGTGCTCGGGGTTGAGGCCAACCATCTCCAGCAGGTCCTGAACGGTCCGCTTGGTGCCAAGCTCAGTTTTAACGTTCTGCAGCCGGTAGGGGGCGCCAACAATTGCGCCAACGGTGTGCCGCGGATTGAGGGATGAGTAGGGGTCCTGGAAGATCATCTGAATGTCCCGGCGCAGCGGGCGCATCGCGCTCATCGACAGATGCGTGATATCGCGGCCCTCGAAGATGATCCTTCCGCCCGTCGGCTCGAGCAGCCTGGTCAGCAACCGCCCGGTCGTGGTCTTGCCGCAGCCAGACTCGCCGACCAGGCCCAGGGTCTTGCCGGGGGCGACGCTGAAGTCGATGCCGTCGACGGCCTGAACTGCGCCTACCTTGTGCCGGAAGATAACGCCCCTGGTCACCGGGAAGTGCTTTTGCAGGCCCTCGACGCGCAGCAGAGCCTCGTCATCAGTCACGACATGGCCGTCGGCAGCTTGCTTCTCGCTTGCCGATGCGCTCATGCACCCTCCTCGACGACGTCGGACAGCGCAGCCGAGGCTATGCCAGTCCGCTCGGCGCGCAGCCGCTGACGCTGAGATCCCGTCAGGTGGCAGGCGACCAGGTGGCCAGGTTCTATCTCGCGCAGCAGTGGGATCTCCGTGAAGCTCTTGCCATCGGTCAGTTTCGCGTAGTCGCAGCGCGGGTGGAACGGGCACCCGCTCGGGACGTTAATCAGGCTTGGTGGCGTGCCCTTGATCGGGATGAGCCGCTCCGTTCGTGCCTCGTCGATGCGCGGCATCGAGCTCAGCAACCCCCAGGTGTAGGGATGCGCGGGCCGGGCGAAGATGTCCTCGGCAGAGCCATACTCGGCGACCCGCCCGCTGTACATGACCAGGATGTCGTCCGACAGCTCAGCCACCACGCCCAGGTCGTGCGTAATGATGATCACTGCAGAGCCGAACTCGCTTTGCAGGTCTGAAATCAGGTCAAGGATCTGTGCCTGCACTGTGACGTCCAGTGCTGTGGTCGGCTCGTCGGCGATCAGCAGCTCCGGGTCGCAGCTCAGTGCCATCGCGATCATCGCTCGTTGCCGCATGCCGCCTGAGAACTGGTGCGGGTAGTCGTCGACCCGCGCCGACGGCTGCGGGATCCCTACTCGGCCGAGCATGTCGATCGCGTGCGCGCGGGCCGCCTTCTTGCCGACCTTGTTATGGATCAGGAAGGCCTCGGCTATCTGCGCGCCGACCGTGTAGTAGGGATGCAGCGCGGACAGCGGATCCTGAAAGATCATGGCCATCTTGCTGCCGCGCAGTTCGCGGACCCGCTCGGCGCTGGCGGCGATGAGGTCCTCGCCGTCGAGCAGCACCTGGCCGGAGATGTCGGCGCGACTGTGCTGGTGCAAGCCGAGGATGCCAAGACTGGTAACGCTCTTGCCGGAGCCGGACTCGCCGACGATGCCAAGTGTCTTGCCGCGCTCAAGGGCGAAGGACAGGCCGTCCACCGCCTTGACGATGCCGTCGTCGGTCGGGAAGTGGATGCGCAGGTCGCGCACATCGAGCATGGAGTTGGACAGGCGCACGGGACCGCCGGCAACCGATGCGTCGCTGGCCGGCTTAGAGCGACTACCGAGGAAGCCGCGGCGCTTGGCCGCTTGAGCCGCGTCGCCGTCGGAAACCGACATCACAACCTCACCCTCGGATCGATCACCGCGTACAAGATGTCGACTATCAAGTTCGCGATGACGATGAAGAACGAGGCGAGCAGCACAACGCCCATGATCTCTGGCAGGTCGGCGTTCCCAATGGCTTCAATAGTGAACAAGCCCAGGCCATGAAGGCTGAAGGTGACCTCGGTCAGCACGGCACCGCCAAGCAGCAGGCCAAGGTCAAGACCGAAGATGGTAAGGATTGGCGTCAACGCGGCTCGCAGCCCGTGTTTGAAGATCACGGTGCGTTCCGGCAGGCCCTTGGCCCGCGCCGTCCTTATGTAGTCCTCGTTCATGGTTTCTAGCATCCCTGCCCGGGTCAGCCGCGCGTAAAGCGCCGAGTACAGGAATGCCAGCGTGAGCCAGGGCAATATCAGGTTCTTAGCCCATAGCAGCGGATTGCTCGTTATGGGCACGTACTGGACATTGAAGATGTGCCAGTTGGCGCTGAACAAGAGCAAGGCAATCTGCCCGGTGAAGAAGATAGGCAAGGAGACACCCAGCAACGCCGTGCTCATTGCTGCCCGGTCGAAGATCGTGCCACGCTTCAGGGCGGACAGCACCCCCACCGCGACGCCGCTGACCAGCCAGATCACAGCGGCCCCGGCCGCTAGCGACAGCGTCACGGGAATGTTGCTCACCAGCAAAGGCCATACCGGCTGCTGGTTGCGCCAGGAATAACCAAGGCACGGTGGCGGGCAGTAGACCCTGCTTGACCCGTTGGAGTAGGTCTCACCAGCCACGATGCCCTTGAGGAACCGCCCGAACTGCACTTGCAGCGGCTCGTTCAGGCCGAGCTTGGTTTCAATGTCGTGGACGGCGCTCGGAGTCGGATTGCGACCCACGTATTGGGCAGCCAAGTTGTAAGACGTCTGCCCGGCGAGCTTAGGGATCAGGAAGAAGATCGCAAAGGTGATCATGCTGACCAAGATCAGCAGCAACACTGTGGCGAAGAGCCGCCGGACGATGAATGTAATCACGATGTGCGGCGCCGGTACCCGCCCGGCCGGGCGGGTACCGGCGCTTTCACCTGCTCTCTTCCTCGGAACTCTTAACCGGATCGACCCGCTACTTCAGACCCAGCACGGCGTAGTTGTACATGCCGTAGTAGTTGTCGAAGTAGACGTTCGTGACGTTCGGGTTCCGGTACAACAGCACCTTCTGGTAGACCATCGGCAGCAGAGCCGCGAGGCTCATGATCCGCTTGTCGATCTTTGGCCAGATGGCGTTGCGGGAGGCCGCGTTGTTGTCGTTGCCGGCCTGGTTGAACATCGAGTTGATCTGCGAGTCGTTGATCTCGGCGATGTTGGTGTTGCCAGCTGCCGAGATCGTGGCGCCGTCAGACAGGTAGTACAGGAAGCCGTATCCATCCGGCCAGTCAGCACCCCAACCACCGACGGACAGACCGAGGTCGTGGCTGTGCACGTAGCTCGGAACGCCAGCGAAGTTGGTGTAGTACTTGCCTGACAGGTAGCCGCTCAGGTTGGCCTTGATCCCGACGGTCGCCAGCGAGGCCTGCAGCGCCT
>Ga0126373_10000974_pt1 | contig 19708 bp, 20 predicted proteins | sample PanSoiMetPlot_11_FD_92545 | JGI IMG/M metagenome (GOLD analysis project Ga0126373, IMG submission 92545) | Tropical forest soil microbial communities from Panama - MetaG Plot_11 | ecosystem: Environmental > Terrestrial > Soil > Tropical forest > Bulk soil | place: Panama | collected 2016-02-17 | reverse complement strand
GGCGAGAATGTAGAGCCGAGAGTCAGGGGCCAAATCGCGCCCGGATCGAGCGCCCCGCAGCTCCGGCTGGCTGAAGCAACTAAGCGGGCCGGACCATTGCCCGAGTCGGAGGCATCGTTCGGCCCGGTGGAAGTGCTGCGGGCAGACGCGCTGGCGGATGACGCCCGCGCCGTGCTGGCAGCCCGCTCCGGCTCGCCTGGCGACCTCGCCGCCGGGACGTCGACGTTCTGCGCGTCGACTATGGCCGCTATCTCATCATCGGGCGCTGACCTGTGGCCCGGGATTGGCATCAACTGCCGCCCGCCCTCGACCGCCTGGAAAGCTCCACCGGCCACCTCAGTACGTGGCCCTTGAGCATGATGCTTCCACCGCGGGTGGAAGCCCGCCCACATAACTGCCCCCAGCCAGCCAAAGAGCGCGATCGCGATGACAATCGGCATGACAATCACAGCCGTATGGGATCCTGACATGCCCCATCACCCCCCGTGCCCATGCCATACCCGCCCGTCGGCCCGCCATGAGGATTCACAACGGTCGACTTCCGGGACGAGGCCGAAAACGGCTGTCAGTTCCTATTCGGCGTGTCCCTTGTCATAAGACCCACAACCGGGCAGATTGTGCGCTGTGCATCATCTGCTTGCAGCCACGGTCCCGCACCACCCGGCCAGTCATGACACGAGCATGTTGCCGCTCGAGATCGTCTTGGTGGTGATCGGAATCGTCATCGGACGGCTGTGGGGCAGACGCGCCGGTTTGAAACACCTCGGTGAGGTCGAGTTCAGGACTCGCTGGGGCGGCGTCCGCAAGCTCAAACGCTGGTAACGCCCACAGCTGGTACCAATGCGGGACGCCGAGCACAGGCTGAGCTAACGAGCGATTACCTGGAAGGTCGCCAGGCTCGGGTCGGCTGCGTAGGCAATGCGGCCGCCGTCCCCGGCTACCTCGCGCAGCGCCTCGATCGCAGCGGCAGTGATCAGCTCACCAGGCGCAAGGACCGGCACTCCTGGCGGATATGGCGCGATCAGCTCGGCGCTTACCCGGCCAATCGCGTTATCGGCCGACACGGTCTCGTTCTGAGCGAAGAAGGCTTCTCGCGGTGGCAACACCGTCTGCGGTTCGACGGTCCATGCTGCCGCGGATTGCGGGTGTCGTGGCGTGCCGCGGTGCCGCTCGATCGCGGCAATGAGCACCTCGGTGAACTTGGCGAGTTGCGCCTCATCGTCGGCAATCGTCGGGATAGGAATGACCGTGTCCCGGTCTGCCATCTCCACCGGCATGCCGGCCCGGATGATTTCTGCCTCGACGGCGTGCCCGTGCGCGCCTGTGCCGGCCAGCAGGACGACTAGCTTCGTCGGCTCGACGCCCGGGCCGTCCAGCACATCTACGCCAGGCACCTCGCGCAATCGCTTCCTGGCCGCGGCGACACCGCGCAAAAGCCGAGCGCACAGTCGCTCGCCGTCGCGCGCAAGCAGCGCTCTGGCCGCATCGATGCTCGCCATGATCGAGCCAGTCGGGCTCGTCGTGTGCGTTGCTTCGAAGGCCCGGTCCAGGCGCGCAGCGTCGAGCCGTTGCGTCGTTGCCAGCACGAGCGCTCCCTGCGTGTACGCGGGCAGCGCCTTGTGCGCGCTGGTCACCATGGCATCTGCGCCGGCCGCGATCGCATGTGGCGGAAGGTCAGAGTGAAATCCCAGGTGCGCGGCCCAAGCAGCGTCCACGATCAGCGGCACCCCAGCCGCATGAGCCGTGGCGGCATGCCCGGCAAGGTCGCTGATGGTGCCGACATAAGTCGGATCGCCGAGGAAGACCGCGCATGCGTCTTGATGAGCTGCCAAAGCCTCTTGCACGGTTGGCACGCCTACGCCCGCTGGCAGGCCGGTGCCTGGGTCGATGTCTGGCCGAACCCAAACTGGCTGCAGACCGGCTAGGACCAATCCCAACAGCAACGACTTGTGCAGCGTCCGATTGACAATCACCTCTTGACCGAGCTTGCCTACCGCCAGAGCCAGCGCTTGATTGCCGTGGGTCGAACCAGCCACGGAGAACCGGCACCAGTCAGCACCCCACAACGAAGCCGCGCGTGCCTCGCCTTCGACACGCAAGTTGTCCGCATGCTTGATGGTGTCCAGCCCGCCATAAAACGGCGCGTCCCCGGCCACGACAGATCCCACGAGATCCTGCCGCTGCTTATGGCCAGGCACGCTCATCGGCGTGAGTTCGCCCGCCGCGGCCTGCCGCGTGAAGTCGAGCCATGCCGCGAGCATGGGGGCGTCCCCGCGCAGTCCAAGCGGATCTCTGTCGTCGGTGGGAACGGTCATCCGCCTAGTGTGCCGGACGCACGCGTGCCTTCAGCTCGTCGGAGGACCGCCGCGCACCACTGCCTCTACCTCCGCGGCCGCCTGCCCCACGCCGAAGCCCTCCAGCATCCACGTCGCCCCTGACGCGAATATGGCTTGCGCGACATCGACACGTGCGGCCGCGTCGAGTCGGTGCGAGGAAAAACGCACAACCATGTCATAGGAACGTGGCAGTCCAATCTCGACCAGCTCGGTAAGCAACTCATCGACCTCGGCCACAGGTGGCGGCTCTGGTTGACGTCCCGAGGCCTCGACTCGCGGGAAGATCGGGAAACAGCCTTGCAGCCTCGCCGCGCGGACGATTGGTTTGCGGTTCGGCCAACGGACGGCGGCCCACACCGGAACCGGGTTCTGGACAGGGACTGGCAGCATCGGGTCGGCGTCGACGTTGTAGCGAGCGCCACGGTAGCTAACCGCGTTACCGGAAAGAAGCAGGAGCAATACCTCCAGTGAGTCGTCAAGCAACTCGCCGCGCGAGCGTGGCGAGGTCTCCTCACCGAACGCGCCAAACTCATTCCAGCCGTCGTCACCCAAGCCAATCCCGACGACGAGCCGGCCACCGGAAAGCTGGTCAAGCGTGGCGATCTGCCTGGCGAGTGTCCACGGCCTGCGGCGCGCTAGCGGCGTGACCATGGCGCCGAAGCGCACGCGACTGGTGGTCATCGCGATCGCGGCCAAAGTGGTCCATGCCTCGGCGACAGGCATGGCGGGCGGCCCGAACATGTGATCCCAGATGAAGAATCCGTCCCAGCCAGCCTTCTCCGCATCGGCAGCTAGCTCAGCTACGCGCCGTGGATCTGCGAAGTCGCCGAATGGCGGCAGGTAAATCCCGTGCTTCACGCTGTGATTATCCCGCCTCAGGCGCTAGGGCTGGCTGGCCGGTTCCTCACCGCCGGGCAGACGGCGCACCTGGGCACGCGTGTAATACGGGACTGGCTCTGGCGGGAGGGGCGTGCGGCCGAGAATGAGGTCGGCCGACTTCTCCGCGATCATCATCGTTGGCGCATAGATGTTGCCGTTGGTCACGTAGGGCATGACGGATGCGTCCACCACGCGAAGACCGTCCAGGCCATGCACGCGCAGAGTCGCCGGATCGGTTACCGACATAGGGTGAGTGCCCATCGCGCAGGTACACGACGGATGCAACGCGGTCTCTGCATCTCGCCGGATCCAGTCCAGGACCTGCTCCGGTGTCTGCACGTCTGGTCCAGGTGACAGCTCGCCCGCGTCATACGGCTGCATGGCCGGCTGGCTCAAGATCTTGCGCGCGACCGCGATCGCTTCGACCCACTCGCGCGTGTCCTGATCCGTGGACAGGTAGTTGAAGCGCAGCGCAGGCTTGACGCGCGGCGAGGTCGAGGTGATGCGGACGCTACCCCGGGCGTCAGAGTTCATCGGCCCTACATGCACTTGGTAGCCATGACCGCCTGCGGGAGCGGAGCCGTCGTAGCGGACAGCGATGGGCAAGAAGTGGAACATCAAGTTCGGGTAGGAAACGTCGTCGTTGCTGCAGGCGAAGCCGCCGCCCTCAAAGTGATTGGTAGCACCAGGCCCGCTGCGCAGGAAGAGCCAGCGGGCCCCGATTAGGGGCCGGTTACGCCACTTCAGCGCCGGGGCCACCGAGACTGGCTGGCGGCATCCGTGCTGCACGTAGACCTCGAGGTGGTCTTGGAGGTTCTCGCCCACGCCGGGCAAGTGGTGCTTGACCCGAACGCCGGCCGGCTCGAGAACAGTCGGATTGCCGATGCCGGACAACTGAAGCAGCTTTGGGGAGTTGATGGCTCCCCCGGACAAGATGACCTCGCCGGCCAGATCGCGGTTCAGCCTGCCGCCTGCGCGGTATTCGACGCCGACAGCCCTGTTTCCATCGAGCATGATCCGGCGTACCAGCGCGCGGGTGCGGACGGTCAGATTCGGCCTGCTCAGCACTGGATGCAAGTACGCCCCTGAAGCCGACAGGCGCCGTCCCCGATGCACGTTGCGGTCGAAGGCGGCGAATCCCTCCTGACGGTATCCGTTGACGTCATCGGTCAGCTCGTAGCCGGCCTGCTGCGCGGCGGCGAAGAACGCTTGGAAAAGCGGGTTGCTAGCTGGGCCGCGTTCCAGGATCAGCGGCCCGTCGCCACCGCGGAATTCATCTGCGCCCGCGAGACAGGTCTCCATCCGCTTGAAATATGGCAAGCAGTGGGCGTAGTCCCAGGACTCCATGCCCGGATCGGCAGCCCACCGGGCGTAATCCAGCGGATTGCCACGCTGGAAGATCATCCCGTTGATGCTGCTCGAACCGCCGAGTACCTTGCCGCGCGCGTGATAGATACGGCGTCCGTTCATGTGCGGCTCTGGCTCGGACTCGTAACGCCAGTCGTAGAACTTGCTGCCGATTGGGAAGGTCAGCGCAGCCGGCATGTGAATGAAGACGTCCCAGGGGTAGTCCGGTCGGCCGGCTTCGAGTACCAGAACGCGATTGGAGCTGTCGGCTGAGAGGCGGTTGGCCAGGGCGCAGCCGGCCGATCCGCCACCGACGATGATGAAGTCGTATGTTGCCGCCATCGGGCTGGAATCACCGCCTGTCTCGTGACTAGGCGCATGGTAGCCCGGCGAAGGCGGCGCGATCGCGCTGGCGCTTCTTCGGCACATGCGTCGTTGGCCCGATTGCTGTCGCTGTGACAACAGCAATCGGGCCGACGTTGTCCGTTAAGCCCGCGGAGCGCCCCGATATGTACCAAATGACCATCGATTGCCCTCAGGATCGCGCACGGCGAAGTCCCGCGAGCCGTAGTCGGTGTCGTGCAGGCCGTCGAGCACTTCGGCACCTGCCTCAGTAGCGCGCTTGAAGAGCGCATCCGGTTCATCGGTGACCACATACGCGCTGAATCCACCCGGCGCGAGTGGCGGCTTGGCTGGCTCTCGTGCCGAGCCGAGCATGATTCCGCCGCCTAGCGGCCACGAAAGCTCGGCGTGATCGACGCGGTCGCCATCCCCGTAAACGGCCGTTTCCTCGAAGCCGAAGCCGTCGACAAGGAATCGAATAAGTGCGCGGGCGTCGCGCGCCCGCAGCGTTGGCCATACCTGTGGAGCTGGAGTTTTATCGTTCATGCTGCCAGCCTGACGTCGGCTACACCGCCGTGGCTTGGAAGTTTCGGAACTCTTCGGCCAGCCATGTGGTTGGTGCGCAGCCTGCCAGCAGCCCGAACTCGCGGTCCATATGCGCTTGGTCGAAGTATCCGAAGGACGCGGCCAGATCGGCCAGGCACAACGGCTGGCCATCCGATGCCCGGCGCTGGAGCTCTCGTCTCGCCCGGGTGAACCTGATAACGCGTGCGGCCTCCTTCGGAGCAAGTCCGGTCTCCGCCCGGAACCTTGTCCGCAGATGCCGGTCACTCCAGCCGGTTTGCGCCGCGAGCTCGACGACGGAGGCGGAGCCGACCGTGCGAAGGAGGTGCCGCCAGGCATAGCTCACTTCGTCACTGACCGCCCGACGCTGGTCCGCCGCGTTTGCCCGAGCCAGCAAGACATCGTCGAGGATCGCGAACCGCTGCCTCCAGTTCGTGGTCGCCAGCAGCCGCTCCCGGATTTCGTTTGCCAGTGGGCCGAGCACGTCTTCGGCAGACACGTCGATGTGGGCGATCTCACCAGCGGGCATGTTCAGCAGTGCGCGGGCACCGAACGGACTGAGGCCAAGCTGGATTCCCGATTGCCGGCCGTCATGGGTGATAATCGCTGGCCTCGCGTGCAGGCCGCCTAGGAGGGAGTTATACGTGTCGGGAGCCTGGCGCGGATCCGCGTGCGCCTCGATGACGAGCGGGTCGTCAAGGGTGAAGATCAACGTGACCGATGGTGAAGGCAGCCCGCGGTGCCTGGCTGGCTCGACGCCAGCTTGACGGTACCCGGTATACGAGGTCACGTGTGACCGCAACGACGCCGCCGGCAGGCGCCATGCCTGCTCGTTGACGACGCCGGTTGCCTCCGGAACGCTGCCGGTCATGCAGCCATTGTCCACCCTGGCATGCGCCCAGCGTGGACTCGGCTGCGGGCAGTACAGTCACTGAATGCAGTTCGAACCGCGGCTGCGAACAGGTATTCATGACGGCAGCATCACCGTTGCCTTCCGTCGGTGGCGGCGGCCGCAAGTGGTGGCGGGCCACGACTATCGCACCGGCAACGGCATGGTGCGCGCCGAGACCGTGGACATCATTACGCCGGACGACATAACTCCAGCGCTCGCGCGCGAGGCTGGCTTCGAGGATGTAGCAACGGCCATCAGTTACCTGCGCGGCGATCCGGACTGGACTTTGTACTGCATCCGTTTCCGGCCGTTGAACACTCCAGATCCGCGTGCCGAGCTGGCGTCAACGGATGCGTTGAGCGCCGCCGAGGCGGCTGCGATTGCTCAAAAGCTCGCCCGAATGGACGCCGCAAGCAAGCGCGGCCCATGGACCTCGGCAGTCCTGGAGCAGATCGCAAACCGTCCCGCGGTGGTGTCCACTCTGCTAGCTGAGACCCTCAACTGGGATCGGCCCGACTTCAAGCTGCACGTGCGCCGGTTGAAGACCCTTGGCCTCACGATCAGCCTCGACGTCGGCTACCGCATTTCCCCACGTGGCGCCGCGTACATGGCTAGCTCGGCTTACGTCCCCGCGCCAGCCGCTCAGTAGCCAGCTACGGGATCAACCAGACCCTCGAGCTGCTGACCAGCTGCAAACCGCATCACGTTCTCAGTGATCCGCTTGGCGAGCATTCCCCTGGCCATATCCCAGGTGTCAGCGACGTGGGGGGTGATGATGCACCGTTCTTGCTGCCACAACGGGTGGCCATCCGGGAGCGGCTCTGGGTCTGTGACATCGAGTGCCGCGCCGCCGATGGCCTGCTGATCCAGCGCAGCCACCAGAGCGTCGGTGTCGATGTGCTGTCCGCGGGCCACGTTCACCAGCCAGGCGTCGGTTCGCATCGCCTCAAGTTGGGCTGGTCCGATAATTCGCTCAGTCTCTGGCGTCAATGCCAGCGCAAGGACAACGACGGTGGCTGTGGATAGAGCCTCATCCAGCTTGCTCATCGGCAGCGTTCGTGTGGCGCCTGAAACCGGCTCGGGGTTGCGCCGCAGCACGGTGGTGTCCGCGCGGAACGGAGCGAGAAGCCGCAGCAGTGCCTCACTGATGCCGCCGCCGCCGAGGATGGTGACAGGCTGGTCAAACAGGCTTCTGCCAGCGGACTCCCCCCAGGATCGCGCAGTGATCCGGGTTCGCATGCAGCGCAAGCCTGCAAGGGCAAGCATGAGAGCATGCTCTGCCACCGGTTCGGCATACGAGCCCTTGGCAGAAGTCCAGGTCCGGGAGGTGTCGAACAAGCCAGCTGCGGCGGTGCGCTCTACCCCAGCAGAGGAGAGCTGAACCCAACTCGGCGAAGTCGCGGAGAGTGCGGTACGCAGTCCGTCCGTGTCTGAGGGGGCCAGCCACACAAGCGCATCGGCGGGGGTGTCAGCATCAACCGGCTGCCCACCACCGTCCAGAATGGCTTGCTGGACGAACTTGCTTGGACGAGGTCCGACGGCGATACGTGGCTCGGTCACGATCGATGACATTAGCCCAATTGCATCGAGTGAGTCCGCACGCCCTTTACTTGTCTTGCCAGACAAGACATCATGTGAGGCATGACCGGAGACGGCGGTCTTACCGAGTTGCGCCGAGGCGTACTTGGACCGTGCGTGCTCGCGCTCCTGGAGCTGCGGCCACGATTCGGCCTGGAACTTGTCCGTGACTTGGCCGCTGCCGATGGACTGCTGACTAGCGACGGCACTGTCTACCCGCTTCTGAACAGGCTGCGCGATGCAGGACTCGTCACTAGCGAATGGCGCGATGCTGAAGGCGAGCGCGCCCGTCGCTATTACTCGATCACCGAGGCTGGTCAGGAGAGGCTGGCCGAGTTTCGCTCCGATTGGGCACAGTTCGCCGCCACAGTCGGGACCGTGTTGAACCACTCCGCCGAACGCGACGAAGCCGCAGAACAGGAACGGCAAAGATGAGCAGCACGGGCCTTGACCATCCGCTGGTCCGCGAATACTTAGACGAACTGGACACTGCGCTCCATCGGCGGCCGGTCCAGCATTCCAGCGAACTCATGGTGCAGATCATCTCGCATCTGGTCGACGCTCTCTCGCCGGATGCGAGCGCAGAGGACGTTGCAGCCATACTCAGGCAACTCGGCTCCCCAGCAGATCTCGTGGCCGAGGCCAAGGGCTCGATTCCGACAGATACACCAACGACGATCGCTGGCATCGTCCGCGCGCGGCTTGCTCGGGTTCGCCGTCGGACCTGGATCATCGCTGGAGCCGCATGTTTGGTGGTTGCAACGGCGGTCGCGACTTACATCGCCGTCATACCTAGTGGATCGCTCCAACTTGCTGGCCAGGGTGGCTGGTGGTATCTGCAGGACGGCAATCACGAGATCGACACCCAGGCCGACAATGCACGACAGAGCACCATACGTATCCGTTCAGGACAGCGGCAGGGCTTTGCCGTTGGCATCTACAACCCCACGAACTCGACGCAGACAATACTTGGACGTCCGCTTGGACTGAACCCAGCGTGGGACAACCCCAATGGCCCATTCAACGTGCAACTGGGAGTATCAGTTTTCAATCTGGACGTCGACCACGGCGGTTTCATTCGCAACATTCGATTCACCCTGCCAGGGGCCATCCCACCGCACCAGATCCGACTGCTTCGAATCACTTGGATTTCCAGCGCATGTCTGCCTAAGGGCGCCAGTCAATCGATCGACTCGTTGTCCTTGCGTGTCCGCATTGGATGGTTCACCCGGACCGAAGTTATCCCCCTCGATCAAGCGTGGGCGCTAGCCGGGCCTAGCCACGGACGATGCACATGAACCCGGCTAAGTCGGCCAGCAGATCGCGAGATAGCGATCTCGCAGGCGGGCTAGCGCGACGGGCGTGAGCTCGCCGAGCACCCTGAGACGAGCCAGACCGCCATCGGGAAACACCTCGAGCCGAACGTGCGTTACTGCCTCTTCAGAGGTGACCGCGAACCTGTGCTGGGTATCGGGCTGAACCCTGGTTCGGGGGAGGAGTTCACTCCAGGCTCCGCCCTCGACCGCGATCTCAGCCGACTCAAGCGATGCGGACAACAGCCGCACCCAGCCGGGCGCGTTGCCCACGAAATACGACGTGTCGATGTCGACGTACCGTACGACTCCCACTCCCGCGAGCGCGAGCGTAACGTAGTCGAGCCCGCCGTCGCGCCGCCGCGCATTCTCCCAGCCGTCAGCCATGCTTCTGGCCAACCCTGGCATGATCAAGTTCGTCGCTGAGGAGTAGAACGCATCGGAACAGTCGATTACCTGCCCGCCGTTCTCCAGCGCGGCCAGGTCGATCGTGCCGGTTAGGAACGCGGGATCGGGCACCGGTTCGCCGTGCACCCGCAGCCTGGCAACTCCGCCGTCCGGGTATATCGACAGGCGGACGTGCGTCCATCGGCGCGGATCGGCCACCGCATATGCGTTAACGGCATCCCCCTTCGCCGCCGAGCGCTGCACGAGGGGTTCCCAGCTCATCGCGGCCAACTCGGCGCCGGATGGGTAGCCATCTATATTGACTGCTTCGACCGAGATTTGTGGCGGGAAGTTTCCGCGGAAGAAGGCCGTGTCCACCACGACGCCGCGCACAACACCAGGTATCCCGAGGCGGACTATCGCGTAGTCATTGCCTGACTCGCGCCGCCGCCTGGTCTCCCAGCCGTCGTAGACCTTGCCCTTGTTGCCGAAGTCCGCAGCCGAGAATTGCGGTTGCTCGGGCTTGATCAGGTTCTCTTTCTCTGCGAACAACTCGTCATTGGCGAACACAACCCCGCCGCCGAGCCGCCGCGACGCCAAATCCGGCAGCCCTGCGAAGTCTGCCGCGGACGCCTCCGCTCCCGACCCGGTCACGGCGCACCGACCGATGCCGCGTCCCGGGCAAGCAGCCGACCCAGCGCTTCGTCAGCGGGCGCCGACGGGCCGAACACCTCCCGGCCGCGCAGCCAGGTCCGCCTGACCACTCCGGTGAGCCGCTGGCCGGCGTAGGGCGTGAAGTTGTGCCGATGCAGCAATTTCGCGGGGTCGACGGCGAATTCCTCGTCCGGCGCGAATGCCACGAGATCAGCGTCTTGACCCTCCGTGATGGCGCCCTTGCCTTGCAGCCCGGCGATCTTTGCTGGGGCAGCTGCCATCCAGCGGACGACATCGGCCAAGGAGCAACCACGTTCCCTGCCAAAGCTCCACACAACAGGCAACGCAAGCTGAACAGACGAGATGCCGCCCCAGGCCGCACCGAAGTCGCCCGAGTCGAGCTGTTTCATCGTCGGCGGACAGGGTGAGTGGTCGGACACGATGCAGTCGAGCACGCCGGCCTGCAGCCCTTCCCACAGCCGTTCCCGATTGCGAACGCCCCTGATCGGCGGGCAGCACTTGAACTGAGTGGCCCCGTCTGGGACATCCTCGGCTGCGAGCGCGAGGTAATGCGGGCAGGTCTCGGCGGTCACGGGCAGGCCCTCCGCGCGCGCAGCCGCCAGCACCGGCAGCGCGTCCGCACTCGACACATGCAGAATGTGCGCACGCACTCCGGTCCGCCGGACGATCTCGATGACCGTCGCGATCGCTGCTGTCTCGGCGGCATCCGGCCGCGACCGCAGGAATCGACTGTACGCGCGACCACCGGAGTTCTGCGCGTGCTCGATGCAGCTGGCGTCCTCGGCGTGCACGAGCAAGAGGCTGCCGAGGGCGGCCAGTTGGCGCGCGGCCAGCTTCAGGCCCGCTGCATCCAGCGGCGGGAATTCCGGCACGCCAGAGTCGACGGTAAAGCTCTTGAATCCCAGCACGCCGGCTTCGTGCAAGCCGCGGCGGCCAGACTCGTTGCCCGGCACGGCTCCGCCCCAAAAACCGACGTCAACGTGGCACTGCCGGTCAGCGGCCGTCCGCTTCAGCTCCAGCGCGCCGGCGTCAGTGGTTGGCGGCAGGCAGTTCAGCGGCATGTCGACGATGGTCGTGATGCCCCCGGCGGCTGCTGCTGCCGTCGCTGTCGCGAACCCTTCCCACTCTGTCCGACCCGGCTCGTTGACGTGCACATGTGTGTCGACCAGCCCGGGCAGCAGCACCTCGTCGTCGGCAAGCCGGATCAACTGGGCGCCGTCTGGTCTTGACAGGTCAGCGTCGTGGCTCAGGTCGTAGACGCCGCTGATCTTGCCGCCACTTACCGCGACCACCGCGGGAACGAGGTCGTCCGAGATCGCAGCACGTCCGGCATACACCAGAAGGTCGGGCCCAAGCAGGGCGTCTCTTGTCACCCGGTGCCTGTGAGGTGCTCGGGCCGGATCGGGATTCGAGGCAGGTCCAGGCCTGTCGCGGCCCGGATGGCGGCGGCTATGGCCGGGCCGGAGGAAATCGTCGGTGGTTCGCCAACTCCGCGCAGACCATAGGGAGCGTGCGGGTCCGGGTACTCGAGCACGTCGACGCGCATGGGCGGCATGTCCGCGATCGTGGGGATTAGGTAATCGGTGAACGACGGGTTCCGAATCAACCCGTCGCGGACCTGGATCTCCTCCATGATGGCCAGGCCAAGGCCCTGTGCGCTGCCGCCATGAATCTGGCCGAGCACCGCGTCCGGGTTGATGGCTTTGCCGACATCCTGCGCGCAGTCGAGCGCGACGACCTTGACCAGTCCGAGTTCGGTGTCGACATCCACGATTGCTCGATGTGCGGCGAACGCGTACTGGACGTGCGCGAAACCCTGGCCCGTCTCAGGATCGATGGGGTATGTCGACCGGTGCCGCCACTGCACCGTTTCTTCGATCGCTTCACCGTTGGCCAGCAGCTCCGAGAGCGCAGCGATCGGACCCTCGGTGACCGAAATGACGTGGCCATCGACGAGGCGCAGGTCAGCGATCGTGCGGCCGAGCTTGCGCTGGGCAAGCGCGAAGACCCTCTCTCGAACTTTTTGACATGCGGCCTGGACCGCACCGCCCGTCACGTACGTCTGCCTCGAAGCTGATGTCGAACCGCCCGAGCCGACGGAGGTGTCTTTAGGGGCGACGACCACGCTCTGCACGCCCAGCTCAGTTCGGCAGATCTGCTGCTCGACCATGATGAGGCCCTGACCTACCTCGGCCGCCGCGGTGTGCACGGTCACAGTGGGTTCGTCTCCGGCTAGGTCCAGCCTGACTCGTGCCGTCGAGTAGTCGTCGAATCCCTCCGAGAACCCGACGTTCTTGTATGCGACCGCATATCCGATGCCGCGAACGACTGCCTCGCCGTGCGTGGTGTTCGCGACGCTGCCGGGCAGTTCTCGCAAGTCCGGACCGGCGCCGTTATCGCTTAGCGGCGGCGGCAGCGGCATTGCCTGGACGCGGTCGAGAAGCTCGGCAACCGGCGCAGGCGCGTCCACGATCTGACCTGTGGGCGCTTCGCACCCCATGGTCATCGCATTGAGGCCGCGCACCTCGACGGGGTCCAGGCCTAGCGCGGCAGCGAGCTTGTCCATCTGCGCCTCGTACCCGAACGCGGCCTGAACCGAGCCGAAGCCGCGCATCGCCCCGCAAGGCGGGTTGCAGGTATAGACGCCATAGCAGTCGACATACACGTTCGGCACAATGTACGGCCCGACGCCCATGGTGCCGGCGTTGCCGACCACGGCGGGAGTGCTCGACGCGTAGGCACCGCCGTCAAGGTATATCTCCGCCCGGACATAGACGAGCTTGCCGTCGCGGGTCGCGCCGTGCTCGTAGTGCATGCTCGCCGGGTGCCGGTGCACGTGCCCGAAAAACGACTCCTCACGGTTGTAGGACATCTTCACTGGCTTGCCGGTATGCAGCGCGAGCAGGCAGGCATGCACATGCATGGACAGGTCTTCGCGTCCGCCGAACGCGCCACCAACTCCGGCCAGTGTCAGCCGCACCTGCTCAGGCGGCAACCCGAGCGCAGCGCATACTTGCCGCTGGTCGACGTGCAGCCATTGCGTGGCCACGTACAGGTCCACGCCGCCTTCGTCGTCCGGAACAGCCAGCCCGGCTTCTGGCCCGAGGAATGCCTGATCTTGCATTCCGATCTGGTAGGTGCCGCTGACAACGACGTCAGCACTCGGCGCCGGTTCGCCTTTGCGCAGCTTCAGGTGCCGGACCAAGTTGCCGCCGGGATGAAGCTGCGGCGCGTCGGGCGCGAGGGCCTTCTTCGCTTCGGTGACCGGCGTCAGCACCTCGTAATCGACTGTGATCTTGGCCGCCGCCCGCCGGGCGATCTCCGGGTGGTCAGCGGCGACGAGCGCGACCGGCTCGCCTTGATAACGAACGACGTCCGCGGCAAGTACTGGCTGATCGGCGTGGTCGAGTCCGTAGCTGTTGGCCCCGGGAACGTCGTCATGCAGCAGGACCGCATGCACGCCGGTTGTGGCAAGCGCATGGGCGATGTCGATGGACCGGATGCGCGCGTAAGGATGCGGACTACGCAGCGTCGTGCCCCAGAGCATGCCGTCGGCCCACAGGTCGCTGCCGTAGGCGAACTGACCCGTTACCTTCAAGGCGCCGTCTGGTCTGCGCGGACTGTCGCCGATCCCATCGGTTGTCCGGCCAATATCTTCCAGCGCGGTACCTGCTGGCGCTGACCTGGTCGGAGTCGTTGGCGTGCTCACAAGCTGAGCCTACGGCTGGTCGGCCAGGGCCGCGCTTGCGGCGGCGGCGCCTGATGCAAGTTGGTCTTCGTCAGCCGTCACTAGCCGGTCGCGCTCGACGACCACACGGCCATTGACTAGCAACAGCTCCAGCGGTGGCCGGGCGCCCAGCACGAGCGCGGCCACCGGGTCCGCGATGCCCGCGTGCGCCAGAGTGTCGAGGCGCCACAGAGCGATGTCGGCGAGCTTGAACTTTTCGAGCGAGCCAATTTCAGCCGCTCGCCCTAGAACCCAGGCGCCGCCGATCGTCGCCAGCCGCAGAGCATCCCGCACGGACATGGCTTGCGGCCCGCCGGCAGCGCGGGCCACCAGCGCGGCCTGGCGCACCTCGCCCAGCAGCGAAGACTCTTCGTTCGACGCTGAGCCGTCCACCCCAAGGCCAACCAGCACTCCTGCGTCGACCAACGCGCGGGTCCTGCAGATACCGGCGCCTAGCCGGGCATTTGAGGATGGGCAGTGCGCCACAGAAGTGCCGGATTGCGCGAGCGTCCCAATGTCGGCATCGTTCAGATGGACGGCGTGCGCTAGCCAGACGTCGTCGCCGAGCCAGCCGAGGGAGTCGAGGTACTCCACTGGCGTGCAGCCGAACCGCTCAGCGCAGTATTCGTCCTCGTCTTTGGTCTCTGCCAGGTGTGTATGCAGGCGTACGCCAGCCCGCCGCGCCAGCTCAGCCGCTTCGACCAGCAACTCAGCAGTCACCGAGAAGGGCGAACACGGCGCGACCCCCACCCGCAGCATCGAATCTGGCGCGCCATCGTGGTACTCCTCGATCGCCTCCTGTGTTGCGGCGAGGATCTCGTCCCTGGTCTCCACGACGTCATCGGGTGGCAGCCCGCCAGCGCTCGCGCCTAGGTCCATGGAGCCGCGCGTCGGATGAAACCGCAGCCCGATTTCGCATGCGGCGGCGACGGTCGCGCCCAGTACGTCACCGCCAGATCGCGGGAACAGGTAATGGTGATCCATTGTCGCGGTGCAGCCGGTCTTGGCCAGCCAGCCCAGCGCCGCGCTGGCAACCGGGCGGACAAGCGAAGCATCGAGTCGCGCCCAGACCGGGTAAAGCGCCGTCAGCCACTCAAACAGGGTGGCGTCTGCTGCCATGCCGCGAGTGCCCCACTGGTACAAGTGATGATGGGTGTTGACCAGGCCTGGTGTGGCTAGGCAGCCGCGAGCATCCACCCGCCGCACCTCGGCCCCGAGCGTGTCGAAATCCGGCGGGTTGCCAGGCCCCACTGCAACGATGGTGCTTCCGTCCACGATCACGTGCCCGGCTGAGAACTCGGTGCCGCTCTCGTCCATCGTCGCGATCGCGCAGCCTTCGAGAACAATAAGACCCGGCCTCGCATTGCCAGGATTTCCGCTGTAAGCAGCTTCGCCGCTGTCGCTCATCCGGTCTCACCGGTGCCAGCGCTCGAATCAGAGCCAGCCGACGCTCCCAGGGCCATCCGGGACGCCGTCCGGACGGCATCGAGGATCTTCTCGTACCCGGTGCACCGGCATAGGTTGCCCGCCAGCGCCTCGCGGATCTCTAGATCGGATGGCGCTGGCACCCGGGCCAGCAGGTCGTGCGCTGCGACGATGAGGCCAGGTGTGCAAAAGCCGCACTGCACGGCGCCCGCCTGCACGAATGCCTCTTGAACAAAGTGCAGTCGCTCCCCGCTGGCCAGCCCTTCGACAGTGACGATGGACCGACTGTGCGCCTGCCCCGCTGCCACCAGGCACGAGCACACCGGAATGCCATCCAGATAGACCGTGCAGGACCCGCACTCGCCCTGCTCGCAGGCATTCTTCGAACCGGGCAGGCCGAGCCGCTCGCGGAGCACGTACAGCAGGCTCTCGCCTTCCCACACGTCGTCCGCATGCACGACATCGCCGTTTACAGTCGCCGTTACGCGCATCACGCCTCCTGCCGCCGGTAATCCTGCCAGGCCCAGCCGAGAGTCCGACGCGCCATGACCGCTAGAGCGTGACGCCGGTAGGCGGCCGTACCGCGTACATCGTCGATTGGCGCCGCGGCCTGACTCACGAGTCGGCCGAATTCTGTCGCTACTACCTCCGGCATCTCTGCTCGCGACTCCCAGAGCCCCTCCTCAGTGATGGCCTCCGCCAGAAACTGCTCGGCCTGCACGGCCCGGCGCGGTGTTGGCGCGGCCGATCCGATCCCGGTGCCTACCAGCTTCCGGTCAGGGTGCAGCGCGAGGCTGAACGCAGCCACTGCGATCACCATGGCGTTGCGCGTCCCGATCTTGCTGAATTGCTCCGGGCCGGACGGTATCGGAATGTGCACGGCTGCAATGAGCTCGTCCGGATCCAGCGCGTGCCGCTTCGCACCGAGAAAGAAGTCGTCGATTCCGACAATCCGCGTTCCCCTGATTGATGCAACTTCCACGCTCGCGCCTGCGGCAATCAGCGGCGGGTGGCAATCACCAGCCGGTGAGGCCGTGCCGAGGTTGCCGCCTGCCGTACCTCGATTACGGATCTGGGGCGAGCCGACGGTTCGTGCGGCCATCGCCAGACCGGGGAGCATTCTGCCAAGCTGGTCGATGATCTTGGTGTAGGTGACACCCGCGCCCAGCCGGACGTGGCCGTTCGACACGCTCCAGTCGGCTATCTCGCCGATCTTGGTCAGGTCGAGCAGCGCGGAGGGCCTGGCGGCATCGAAGTTGAGCGCGACCATCACGTCTGTGCCGCCAGCGATCGGCACCGCATCCGGCATTTCCGCCTTCACGGCCAGGGCGTCAGCCCAGTCAACGGGCTGCAGAAAGTCCAAGACATCCCCCCTTCAAGGTCCATAGTGCATCGCCGACGGCCGCGGCAGTGTCAGCGCAGGGTGATCAAGTTGCCGGTAATCAGGCCTGCCGCATCGGAGGCGAGGTAGGCGATGACTTCCGCCACTTCCGACGGAGCCGCGATATGAAAGTGAGCTGGGCTCGATGCAACGAACTCACGTACCGAATCGGTCACCCAGCCGGTGTCAGTGACCGGCGGGTGGACCATATTCGCGGTAATGCCGTACTGGGCCAGCTCGGCCGCGGCGGACATCGTGTAGTTCACCTGTGCTGCCTTCGCCGCACCATAGGACACCTCCTCCGGAAAACCCAGATCGCCGCCAGAAGTGAGTCCGATGATCCGGCCCCAATTTGCTCCGCGGGCGACATGCCGGCGCGCGAACTCGGCGATCAGGAGTGCCGCTGCCATCGCATCGACGGCGAACTGCTGCCTCCAGCTCGCGGCGCTGACCGGCTGAAGGTCGCGTCCCATCCGGTCTGCCAATGCCGGCTTGAACGTGTCGGCGAGCCACCCCGTGGCATTGTTCACCAGGATCTCGACTGGTCCGAGCGATTCTTCGGCAGCATCGAACAGCTGAGCCGGGACTGCCGGATCGGACAAATCGGCCTCGATCGCGATCGCGGTGCCGCCCGCCGTGCGCACGTGCGCGACCACGTCGTCTGCGGTCGCGGCACGGTGCTGCCGGTAGGTGTCGGGGACTCCGGGGTCGACTGGGTCCTCCACCCGCAGATAGGTACATGCGACCTGGCAACCCCGCTCGGCAAGGGCGAGCGCTGTTGCTGCCCCGATTCCGTGGTTCGCGCCAGTTATCAGGGCCGTCCGGCCGCCATCCACGATGCTCCCTCCGATTAGGCGAACGCTGCCGAAGACTGCCAGGCTTCGTCCGCCTGTTCCGCGTCCTCGCGCCGCACAGCACATTGGATCAGGCCATACGGCCGGTCGTCGGCATGGAATACCTCGCCGGGGTTGTCCAGCCCAAACGGAGTGAGATCGACAAGGAAGTGATGTTTATTGGGCGCCGACAGCCGGACCTCGGCGATGTCGCTTCGAGCGGCCAGGACCGCACGGCCCATTTCCCAGAGGCTCTGCTGCAAAGCAAGGCTGTGCACCGCCGCGAACTGCTCGACCAGGATCTGCCGGACGTCGGCGTAAGCACCTGCCCAATCTGAACCGGGCCGATCCGGGCCAACCCGGTCCGAGCCAGCCCAATCCGAGCTAGCACTGTCCGCGCTCGCCGCTTTGGAGTACCGCCACCTAGCTGTCAGAGCCGTGGCCAGGACACGATCATTGGTCTCGGCGAGCGTGGTGTATTCGTCATGCAGGAAGCCGGCGAACTCAGATCCGGTGGATTTCAGCACGATCAGGTCGTGCAGGCCTGACACTACCCACGCGTGCTGGGCGCTGCCTTTGCCCTCGACGGTCACAGAAGTCGTCCTGATCTCCTGCCCGGCTCTGGCGAACGAGTGCGGGTGCGGCGAGCCGTTAACCGCGATCCGGTCCCAGCCGTACTCCTCGATCTCCACCCTCGCCGCGCGTACAGGTTCGATATCGCCGGCGAAATGCCGCGCCAGCGCGAGCGCGAAATCCTCGATCTGGCCCGTGCCGTGTTCGCGCGCGTAGGCGTAGACAGTGTTCTTCTGGCTATCGGTCGGCAGTACTTCGGTCTGGTCGCCATGCAGGTACGCCGCCGCGAAATCTCCGCGCAAGCACGTGGTCACGTTCATGTCGCGGATCTGATGCACTGGTCCGTCTCTGTCGACCCGCACGACCCGGGTCTCAGCTTTCCCGTACTGGTTCGGGCCGAGAACTATGGCCATCTCAGCTCCCCCGGTAGGTGGAGAAACCATAAGGACTTAGAAGCAACGGAACGTGGTAGTTCCTGGCCCGATCATGCACCGCGAAGGTAACGGTCACTTCAGGGAAGAACACGGGGTCGCTGTCACCTGCCTGCTGCGCAGCGTATGCGGCAGTGTCAAAGATCAGGCGATAGGTGCCGGGGCCGATCTCTGGGCCGATCTTTCGAACCCGGCCATCGTCATCTGTGCTGCTAACGCCGATCTGGGTCCAGCCATCTCGGCCGAAGTGCTCAAGACGAACCGGGACGCCAGCAGCGGGCACCCCGCGCGCGGTGTCCAGTACGTGCGTCGTGATCAGGCCCACGCTGTGCCCCCGACAAAGCTCACGCTGTGCCCCCGACAAAGCTCACGCTGTGCCCCCGACAAAGCTCACGCTGGGCCGCCGAGCAGCTTCCGAAGCCGGATCTCATTGATCTGCTGCAGCTCGCCCCTGACGACTTGCCATTCGGTGCTGGAGTCGTTGCTGAGCCTGTTGCGACACAGTTCCAGGAGCTCGTCTCCTGTTCTCCCAGATGCGCACACCAGGTAAATATGCCCGAACCGCTGCTCGTACTCCACGTTCGCGGCCGCGAGTGCCTGGCGAGTCGCTCCCGCTGCGGCCATCGCGCCCGACTGTTCCTGTCGCGAGCGGCCTTGCGCCTGCTGGTCGCCGATCCGTGGATGGCCAGCCAGCGCCGCCGCAAGGTCCTCGTCAGTCAGCCGGGCAACGATCTGCGCCGAGCGTGCGATCGCGTCATCGACGGACGGGTAGGGGCGGCCCGCCTCCATCGCGTCTGCCCAGGGCGGCGAAGAGCAGCAGGCAATCATTTGCTCTTTGGCCGTGGCCGCTGGCAGCTCGTTAAACGTTGCTAGTGGCGCGGATCCAGCCGCAGACTCAGTGGGCATAGTCCATTAGCTAACACTGGCTAGCTAAAACTGACAGGCGCGGGCGTGGACTCGCCCTCGGCGGGTACCTCGCGCCGCGCTAGCAGGTAGTAGACGAGACCGCCGACCAGCAACCCGAT